>WNFC01007537.1_pt1 | contig 11956 bp, 11 predicted proteins | sample 5400541 | NCBI WGS metagenome assembly WNFC01 (sample SAMN13153342, study PRJNA577476) | soil metagenome | isolation source: 120 cm saprolite under Douglas fir tree site 2 hole 2 replicate 1 | place: USA:California | collected 2015-04-18 | reverse complement strand
GCAATCTGCGCCGCCAGCAGCACGGGATCAATCGTGCTCTCCGGACGCGCCCCGTGCCCGCCCTTGCCATACACGGTAATGCGCAGTGAATCGGCGGCGGCCTTGGAATAGCCGGGCGTCACGCCCACCTGGCCCACGGCAATGCCGTTCTCGTCATGCATCGCCACGCCGATATTCGGTTTGGGAAATTTGGTGAAGAGGCCATCGGCCACCATCGCCTTGGCGCCGGTAATGGTTTCTTCGGCCGGCTGGCCAACCAGCATCAGCGTGCCGTGCCACGTGTCTTTACTTTTGGCCATGATGGACGCCATTCCATACAGCGTGGCCATGTGTATGTCATGACCGCAGGCATGCATCACGCCTACGTCGCGTCCGCTGTCATCCTTGGCGCGGACCTTGCTGGCGTACGGCAGGCCGGTCTCTTCGCTCACCGGCAGCGCGTCAATCTCCGTGCGCATCATCACCACCGGACCGGCGCCATTCTTCATGATGGCCACCACGCCCGTGCCGCCAACGTGCTCGGTTACCTCGTAGCCCAGGCCACGTAGCTTTTCGGCCATCACCTGGGCCGTCCGCGTCTCATGTCCAGATAGCTCCGGATGCTGGTGCAGATCCAGATACAGCGCCTGCGACTCGGGATAGACGGCGTCAACTTTGGTTTTGAGGCTTGGATCTTGGGCACCGGCGGCGATGCCGGTTAGAAGTACCACGCTGGCGACGAGAAGGGTGTGTGCGAGTTTCATGGGAAGATGATAAATCAGGGTTCCGGATAACTTCACGTTTATAAACTATGGGATATTAGGAGGGGGTAGGGTCAGGGAATCGCCGAGATCGCCCGTCATCGCACGACATCGCCGAGATCGGAAAAACCTGTTGCCGCTGATGAACGCAGATTAACGCCGATCAAGAACGAAAAAAGCAAAACTGTCTCACTCCAGGGGTGCAGGTCAATTGGAACCGCGAAGATGGGATTGGTTGGGATGACTTGGCTTAAGTTCCCTGGAATCCCAGAAACCTCTTGAAGCCAAAGCCACATCATCCTGTAGGAGCGCCAGCTTACGCGAGCGCTTTCTTCAGCTCTCAGCAACTAGAAGTTAAGAATATTACTCAGCGCCTTCTGCAACGCCTCGACATCGCCGGCAGGAACGATGGTGAGGTTCGGAAGATTTTCCAGTCCGCAATGCGGTGTGGCGATGACCGGGATGCCCGCACTGCAGCGTGGGATAGTCCGCCTTTTTCCCGGTAGCAAAGCGCAGCAAGGGACGCTTGCGGTCGGTGACAAAACGTTTCCCTCGCAGGCCAGCGGCCTTAAGAGAAAAGATTGCCGCTGATAGTCGGGTTGGCTCCTTGTGTTTCAAAGCTGGTTGAGCAACTATGCCCCAGCTCTGCCTGGTTTGCCAATAAAGAATTAATCGTGCCGAAAACGAAAGACAATTCTTTGCATTACTTTTGGTACTTTTCTGCACCCGGCGGTGCACCTGTCGCATCTATCTTGATAACACGAAATTAAAAAACTATCTGGAGGTGCAAATGCAAATCAAATTCGCGGACGGCACACAGATTGAAGTGGCCGCCTCAGCGCTGGACGATTTTGTCCGGCATGACCTAAGGTGGGCGGAGTACGTCCACGGCACCGCCGCGGTGAACTCACCAGCCGACCCCACCATTAAATTCGCCCCGCAGCGGGCCAAACGGATTTCCAAGAACATTGTGCGTTGCCCGTCGGCACAGGGTTGTTGACGCGGCTTCGGTCTCAGTTGAAATCTAGTTCGTTAAAACTCTAATCAGCAATTAAATTCCAAAATCATTCGCTATGTTCCTTTCGTTCGTTGATGAGGAACATAGCTTTACTGTTGTCGCTCCGCTCCAAACCGCTGGAGAGTACGTCTCGTCCGCTGCTTTGAGAATGGTCCCGTTGCGTCGCCTACCGTGCGGACCTTAATCTCCGGTTTAAAGGTTCAGAATAAGACTTTGCCACCACGTAGCCGAGCACACCAGCCAGCCCTGTGTTGGCTGAAAACCACCACGGCGCTGCATTGATAGATTGATGCAGATCATAAAAAATGCGCATTTGTCCACTGGCGGGTTAATCAGGCGCTGAGTTTGACATCCGGAGCAGGTGGCTCGGCCAGAATCGTTTTCAAAATATTCACCTCGAAGGGTTCTTTCAGCATTTCCGGAGCAGTCTGTTGCAGTCGCTTAAAGTGCGGCGATGCCGCATGTTGATCGAGCGCAGCCTGACTTTCATATCTTTCGTAGAAATAGAAACGCCCATCCGAATTTGATTCATAAAGCTCATATGCCTTACATCCCGGTTCGGCGTGAGTAGGAGTTAACATGCTCTGCAGCAGAGTTCTGAGCTGGTCTTCATTACCTCTACGCGCCACGAATCTTGCAATCACACGTACTTCAGCCATGGTTGTTCCACTCTCCTTTCCTCTTAAATTTGAAGCTACGCCCGACATGTTGCTACTTCCATGTTGCTACTTCCATGTTGCTACTTCTAAAGATGGATCAATCAACGTCAAGTCCGTGTCCGCGTCTAAACGCTTTTGCATCTTTATGGGATTGACCGTGACCATTACTTCCAGAGTCGGCGCGACGGTCGCAGCGAGGACATGACCGGCGCGCGGCGTTCCGTCCGATGCCCCGACCAGCATATGCGTATGGACCACCGGCTTGCCTTGATAAAGCGCGATGTCTCCGCTCATCCCAATCACTTCATGCTGACCGGTAATGGGAATCTTCTTATACATTTTGCGCTGGGGATCAAACCATCCCAGCGTGGCTCCATTGACCGCTCCAATAGCGGTGAAATGCGCACTCGTAACGTGATAGTCCTCCGCGAACTTCTGTAATCCGGAAAAGGCCTCATCTCCCGTGTAGAAGATAACCGCATATTGTTTCGTCTGTTCTCCGGCACTCAGCAATTGAACCTGCATTCTGGGAGCTTTGCCCTTTGGACCAGCTTCCGACGGCGCTACATAATCATTGGTTGTCGCTTGCTGCGAATACCCACTTGTGGTGACGATCCCAAGCAATAACAGTGCGTAACCGAGGCGTTTTGTATTGATCATGGGTTTCTCTCTTCATGTTCGTAAGTCCGCGTAAATAACCGTGGCGCCTTTGGCCATAAACCAAAAGTTCGGGGCATCCAACTTGCTCTCTGGCGCGATTGGTTCAGTGGCCATCCGGTGGGTGGAAGTCAATTATAACGCCGCTGCAAGCCCCTACCCTCGCAGTGGACCTGGTGAGGGCGCCGCTGCAATGAAGCCGAGATAAGACGTCTATTCGCAAAAACTTTGTGTGCGGCGGGCAGCAGGCTATAATCGCGAACCGATGAAGCCCTACAACTTTTTGTCCACGCTGAGGTCGTCCGGCAAGTTCATGTTTATTCTTACCTGCGCGCTGCTGACGGGGCAGGCGCTGATCACGCCTTCGGCCTTCGCGCAAACACCGCCGCAGGGGTCTTCTGCTCCCGCGCAGATTGATCGACCGAAGTATCCTAACTATCCCAGCGAGACGCCGGCGCAGTTGAAGCCGGCAACTTCATCGTTTGATCATGAGCGTCGCGAAGTGATGATTGCGATGCGCGATGGCGTGAAGCTGCATACCGTGATTCTGGTCCCCAGGTCGGCAACCAAGGCCAAGCCTGCGCCGATCCTGCTTACGCGCACACCTTACAGCGCCGACGAACTCACCACGCACGCGCAGAGCTCTCATCTTGGCCCGAACCTGTATGGCTATGACAATGCCACCGAGGTAATTGTGGAGGGCGGCTACATTCGCGTGGTGCAGGACGTGCGCGGCAAGTACGAATCAGAGGGCGATTATGTAATGAATCGTCCACTGCACGGCCCGCTGAATCCGACGCCGGTTGACCATTCCACTGACACCTATGACACCATTGACTGGCTGGTAAAGAATGTGCCGGAATGCAACGGTCGAGTGGGCATTCTGGGAATTTCTTACGATGGATTTCTTCCGCTGATGGCGCTGGTGAATCCGCATCCGGCACTGAAGGTGTCAGTGCCCATGAATCCGATGGTGGATGGATGGCGCGGTGATGACTGGTTCCACAATGGAGCTTTTCGTGCCATGAACATGCCTTACATCTATGAACAGGTGGGCACACGCAAGAATGAAGCCAAGTGGTGGAGCGATCATTTCGACGATTATGACGTGTACATGCAGAGCGGCTCGGCTGGCGAACTGGGCCGTCTGCATGGTGAAGAGCAGATCGGCTTCTGGCGCAAAGTTCTGGAACATCCCACCTATGATTCTTTCTGGCGCGATCAGGCCGTGGACAAAATTCTTGCTGCCCAACCGCTGAAAGTTCCCGTGATGCTGGTGGACAGCCTGTGGGACCAGGAAGATATCTACGGCGCCATGGCGGTATACAAGGCCATCAAGCCAAAGGACACGGCCAACGACAAAGTTTTTCTGGTAATCGGCCCTTGGCACCACGGACAGGAGATCGGCGACGGCAGCACGCTGGGCGCGCTCAAGTTCAACAGCGATACCGGACTTTATTTCCGCCAGCAAATCCTGCGGCCATTTCTTGATCGCTATTTGAAAGACGAGTCGGGTACGACCGAAAAGGCTTCTTCTGAAAAGGTCGGGGCTTCGTCTGCAACGGAAGCACAAAGAAACAGTGTCTCACCGGTGTCTGCATTTGAAACTGGAACCAACATCTGGCGCTTTTATACGAGTTGGCCTCCGACGAATACATCTTTATGCGAACGTTGCGCTGCCAAACCAACACCGCTTTACCTGCAAGCCGGAGGCAAGCTGGGATTCAACGCACCATCAGCATCCGGCGCAAAGCCAGGTGATGCTAAGCCCGCTCAACCATATTTGTCGCCGCTGCAATCTCCGGCGCCGAACACCACCGCTTCAGATAGCCACACGTCAGCCGCTGAAACTGCCTACACAGAGTATGTATCCGATCCAGCCAAGCCGGTTCCCTTCCGCTCACGACCGATTCGTCCCGTTGGGTATGACGTTGATAAAGGTTACACATGGGCGTTCTGGCTGGTGGACGATCAACGCGAAGCCTCCGGACGTCCGGACGTAGCGGTCTTCACTTCAGACGTTCTCACCGCGCCGGTAAAGATCAGCGGCCAGCCCGTTGCCAACCTGGTGGCTTCTACCAGTGGCACGGATTCAGACTGGGTGGTGAAAGTCATCGACGTTTACCCTGACGAGGTCGCGGCACAGCCGCAGATGGGCGGCTACCAGCTGATGATTTCAGCGGACATCTTCCGCGGACGCTATCGTGAAAGTCTGGAGACACCCAAAGCAATTGCCGCGAACACGCCGCTTCTCTACCGCTTTGAACTGCCCACGGCCAACCACGTCTTTCTCACCGGACACCGCATCATGGTGCAGGTGCAGTCAAGCTGGTTCCCGCTTTATGATCGCAATCCGCAGACCTTTGTCCCGAACATCTTCTGGGCCAGGCCGGCTGACTATCGCAAGGCGACACAAAGGATCTTTCACGCTTCGGGCGAGGGAGAGGCAAGCTTTATTGAGCTGCCGCTGGCGGAACTGTCAAAACCTTAACCACAGAGGCCACTGAGGAACACAGAGTAAATCCAAAAACCGTTTAACCACAAAGGGCACGAAAGGAACACAAAGGTAAAAACGCAAGATAGTTATTATCTTTTGAGCGGACTGCGAAATCCTCAACCAACTGTAGAAAACCGTGCTTTACGAGGGAAGGGTTCTTCTCTTGAGTGTCCGCAATCTCGAATTGGCAGGGGTCGCTCGCTACGCGGACGAAGTTTTTTGTCTCGAACGTGAGCGAGAGACCCCTTGTGTATTTGAGACATGCATCCACGGTGCCGGTAGGGATCCCTCGCTCCGCTCGGGATAAAGGCAGCAACGCAAAATCAACAACGACTAACGATCCACCGTCGCCATGGAGTTTTCCGGATAGCGTGCACCGGCGGCTGCTCCGTGAGGTGCAACTTCATTGATGCGGGCAAGATCCTGTGGCGTAAGTTTGATATCAGCGGCGGCAAGGTTCTGTTCCAGATATTTGCGGCGCTTAGTGCCGGGGATGGGAGCAATGTCATCACCCTGAGCGAGCACCCAGGCCAGAGCAAGCTGCGCCGGGTTGGCTTTCTTTTCCGCGGCGATTTCGCCGATCTTCGTTACCAGATCAAGGTTCTTCTGGAAGTTCTCTCCCTGGAAACGTGGTGAGAAGCGGCGATAGTCGTCCTGCGCCAGATCTTCAAAGCGCTTGAACTGTCCGGTAAGGAAGCCACGGCCGAGCGGGCTGTATGGCACAAAGCCGATACCAAGTTCGCGCAACGTGGGAAGAATTTCCGCTTCGGGTTCACGTTCCCACAATGAGTACTCGGTCTGCAACGCGGAAATAGGGTGAACTTTATGCGCACGGCGAATCGTTTTCGGCGAAGCCTCAGAGAGTCCGAGATAACGCACCTTGCCTTCGCGCACCAGATCGGCCATGGCGCCGACTGTATCTTCAATGGGGACGTTCTTATCAACGCGGTGCTGGTAATAGAGATCGATTACATCAATGCCCAGGCGCTTGAGGCTGGCCTCACAGGCTGAGCGCACATAATCGGGGCGTCCGTTGACGCCGAGGAACTCACCGTTTGGTCCGCGGACGTTACCGAACTTGGTGGCGAGCACAACTTTATCGCGACGGTCTTTAATAGCACGAGCGATGGCGCGGCCAACCAGCTCTTCATTCTTGCCCGAGCCGTACATGTCAGCGGTATCAAGAAAGTTGCAGCCCAGTTCGAGCGCGCGGTGAATGGTGGCGATGGATTCCGCATCGTCGCGTCCGCTATAAAACTCTGACATTCCCATGCAGCCGAGTCCAATAGCCGAAACGGCGAGACCCTGTCTGCCTAATTTTCTTTGAGCAATCATGACGATCAGATGTTAAAAGGGCCCATCAGGATTCGGAAGGTTGCGTACAAGTAAGGTTAAAAAGAGCGTTCAGGCGATGGGTTGAGGAACACTATTTTTCCTCAGCTGCATCTAAGAACATCATGGATGGACACAGATTAGCCTTCCTGATTGTTGAATCTGAACCTGGGCAGGGGCTCTCAACCCGCAAGCTGCTGCTGGAAACCGCGAAACACAACGTGCTTACCGCCTATACCGCCAAGGAAGGCGGACGGATGTTCCATCGCTTTCCTAACATTGACGTGGTATGCGTTGACACCGAACTGAGTGACCTTAAGGGCTCGGATTTGGTGGATAAAATCAAAACCAAGAACCCGCAAATCAAGATTCTGGCTCTCTCGCCGCGCATTGGTGCGCATTTTGAATGGGCCCACGAGGTTGTCAATACGCACGATCCGGCAGCCCTGTTGAAATGCCTGGAGCGGTTGGGCGCGCGAACAGATATCTAGCTGTCCGCATATCCAGGTGTCCGTACCGGCCAGGCGGCTCCTTTCTAATCAGGCACTCTTCAAGGCGTGGCGGCGAAGACTCTTGCGGATTGCAGGAATGATGTCGCCAAATTGGTCAGACGAAACTGGCTCCGCACCGGCAATTTCAGGAATACCCGCACACATCTCCACCACAGGCGCTTGCGGACAATTCACTTGCAGCAAGCGGCCGATGGCTCTCTTTACTTTCGGTTGAATTTCAGATTCCACCAGAGCTACATCAAATTCTCCACGTATACAGAGCTCTTCAAGCTCCCTGAAGTCAGAAACTACTACTACGACAAACGAATTCTGCTCCAGCAGGCGCTGCGTTTGTTCCGCTATCTGATCTCGAAATGTAATGGACAGAATGGTGCAAAGCACGGTTCAGGCTCCTCCCCCGAACTTTCATCACGTGATGTAAGGCTGACCCTTCTCCACGCTTAGGTGCCGTCAATGGATGGAAGGGTGCCTGAGGAGAGCTGCTTCAATGTATGACATCAGACATAAGCATCGTTAGGTAGAGAGCAATTTGAGGTAGAGAGCAATTTGCATTTAGCCGCTGAGCTACTCATCTTCAGGAACACGATTCCAGCAGCTCAGGCGTGCACTGTCTGGTAAGCCTCGTAGGTCCCTTTAAAGTCCTCTATCGTTCCGTGATCAAAGTGCCAGATGCGTGTGGCAACTTCGTCGATCAGATCGTGATCATGGCTAACCAGCAGCACTGTTCCCTGATAACGCTGCAAGGCGATGTTCAGAGCGTTGATGGATTCAAGATCAAGGTGGTTGGTGGGTTCGTCAAAAACCAGAATGTTCGGCTTCAGCAACATCAGTTTGCAGAAAAGAACGCGTGCCGCTTCGCCACCTGAGAGCACCTCGGTCCGTTTGAGAGCATCGTCTTTCTGAAAGAGCATCTGGCCCAGTAATCCGCGGAGCTCTTCATTGGAGACGCTGGGATCGAATTGACGCAGCCAGTCCATGATGCTGAGTCCGGGCTCAATCAGAGTTCTGTGGTCCTGAGGAAAGTAGCCGACATTCGCCTCATGACCGAAGAGGACCTTACCTTCATCAATGAGCGGACCATCATAGAGGCTGGTCTGGCGCAACTCGGCTTCCGGTGTGTTAGGTGAACTGGCCAGCAAAGCGTTCAACAGAGTTGTTTTTCCGACGCCGTTGCGGCCCATGAGGCCGATCTTTTCTCCACGCAGGATGCTTGCCGAGAAGTTGCTGATGACCTGCTTGTGACCATAAGCCTTGGAGACGCCTTCAATTTCCAGCACGTGCTTACCGGAAGGACGTTTCTGTTCGAATTTAAGGAATGGACGCGCAATGTTAGACCGGGCAAGGTCTGTGACCTGAAGGCGCTCAACTTCTTTTCTGCGCGACTGTACCTGGCTTGAACGCGTACCGGCGGCGAAGCGCGCGATGAATTCATTCAACTGCGCGATCTTCTTTTCGCGCTGGGCATTCTGCGCTTCAATCTGCGAACGCACCTGCGTCTTGGCCATAACCATGTCGTCATAGCCGCCGGTATAAGTAATGATGGTTTCGTAATCAATGTCGGCGATGTGCGTGCACACGCTGTTCAGGAAATGGCGATCGTGCGAGATGGTGATCAGCACACCGTCATAACGGCCGAGAAAATCCTGGAGCCAGTGGATCGAATCAAGATCAAGGTGGTTGGTGGGCTCGTCCAGCAGCAGGGCTTCGGGGTGGCCGAAGAGCGCCTGCGCCAGCAGCACGCGGACTTTCTGTCCGCCCTGCAACTCACTCATCTTGCGCTCATGGACTTCGTCAGGAATGTCGAGGCCTTGCAGCAGGATGGCAGCATCGCTCTCCGCGCTATAACCATCTTCTTCGCCGACAACGCCTTCGAGTTCGCCGAGGCGCATGCCGTCTTCATTCGACATTTCCGGCTTTTCGTAAATGTGGTCGCGTTCCTCCATGGCCGCCCACAAGCGCTTGTTGCCCATGATGACTGTGTCAATGACGCGGAAAGCGTCAAAGGCGAACTGGTCCTGGCTGAGCACGCTGAGCTTACGCGGACGCACCACGCTGCCCTTTTGCGGCTCCAACTCACCGGAAAGCAGGTTCATGAATGTAGTTTTACCGGCGCCGTTGGGACCGGTGAGGCCGTAGCGCTTCCCCGGCGTAAACGCCGTGGAGACTTCTTCAAACAGAACTTTTGCGCCGTAGCGCATGGAGACATTGGAGACAGATATCATTCTTTTCCCTGGCACGCTGCGCGCGTGCAATTGGCTTTAACGCACTTCCCTGGCCATGTGATTTCGAATGCTTAAGGCAGCGCCGCTGTGCTCGTGGGTCGGCATGGCGGCATACTCGAAGGAACTCAGGCGGGATCCGCAGTAAGTATTAATTTTATCATGGCCTCTTTACCACAGCGTTTATCCGCGTTCATCTGCGGCAAAAGGTTTACCTTCGTGTTCCTTCGTGTTCCTTCGTGTCCTTTGTGGTTACCGTTTCTAAACTCAGCGCAGCCGAGGGCGGCTGCGTTCCACGACATCTATAACGTTTTCTCAGGTGTCTATTAGTTTCGAAACATGTACCATTACGAGCGTTCTTTAAGCTTGTAGGGATCCCTCGCTATGCTCGGGATTGGAACCAACAAAAGGAGCTGACCATGAAAGCACTTGTTCTTCTCTTTCTCACTTTGGCTGCATCCACCGTTATGTTTGCCCAGCAGGCGACTGAAGGTATATGGATGGGCTACGACGGTGAGTGGAAACACGTCACGCAGCAACTCGTCGCGCTGGCGGAGGCCACGCCGGCGGAGAAGTTTGCTTTCCGCCCTGAGCCGGGCGTGCGCTCAACGTCAGAGGTGTACATGCATATCGCCATCGCCAACTTCTACCTATCGAGCCAGGCGGACCCTTCAATCAAATTTCCGGATGCCTTCAAAGGCATGAGTCCGGACAAAGCGGAAAAATCAGTCACCAGCAAGGCGGACGTAATCAAGTGGCTCAAGCAGTCAATGGACGTGGTGAAGACCGCCCATGAATCGGCCAAGCCGGCAGATCTCGCGCGCAAAGTCCATATCGCCGACCGTGATACCAACGCCGACGGCATGTATCTGCGCATCCTCGTCCATGCCAATGAGCACATGGGACAGCTCATCGCTTACGCGAGAATGAGTGGCGTGACGCCGCCGTGGAGCAAGAACTAACATCCGTTTGGACTCCTGATCCGCGTTCATCTGCGTTCATCTGCGGCTAAAGGTCTGACTGATTGCTGAGTGCTAATGGCTAATTGCTACTAAGCTACGCAGCTTTTGCGGCTAATTTCAGCCAATCCTCCATGACCGCGTGATCCACCACTCCGGCTTGCTGCACCACAGGATGGCCGTCGTAAAAAACGGCGAAGTAGGGGATTCCGCGCACATTGAAACGGGCGGCCAACTCAGGATAACGCTCGGTGTCCACCTTGAGCACGATTGCCCGTCCTGCCATGTCCGCCGATGTTCGGGCAACCTCGGGTGCAGCCATACGGCAAGGGCCGCACCAGGCTGCCCAGAAATCGACGAGAACCGGAACGCGAGCCTTGGCAATAATCTCGTTGAACAACTCAGTATTTACTTCCAGCGGTTCGGCGGCGGGAGGCAGGGGTGTCTTACACGCTCCGCAGCGTCCTGTATCCGCAAGATGCTCGGCGGGGACGCGGTTCTGCCGGCCGCATTGCTTGCAGGTTCTAACGATAGGCATCAACACCTCCACCGAAGACGTGATTCCTCACACATTCAAATCGGGCTTAAACGATACTGGTCCCGTCCGAAGTACGCAGTTGAGTTTTTACAAGTCAAGAGCGCTCTTTATTTAGATGCGAGTGGGCGGCTGTTTGCATCAGGTTCCCGACGGGTGGGCCGCTCCCGTCTGCCGGAACACGATACCACTCGTGCACCATTGACTGATTCTCGTATCCTAGAACAGATTGAGTCGAGTAGGCCGTGCAGCATGAGGGATTTGAAGAAGCAGGAGCGAACCGCCATTGAAGCCGTCGCCAGACGGTTCTCGGCGACGTGGGAAGTGGGTAGTAATCCCCCCGACGCCTATATCATGGTCGCTGGGAAACGGGTTGCTGTTGACATCACAACCCTCAAACGGCGTGGCACTGGCCAAGGCAACGGCGCCAAGCCTCGTTTGAGGTTCGATAAGGTTGCGACCAGGCTCATTGAACGTGTGCAAGCCACCCTTGGCTCCGTTCTTCGCCCACCCGTCGTAGTCCCGTTGCATGCCCCGCATCCACACCATGGCATTGATGCTGGTGCCGCCGCCAAGTACGTGGCCGAGGGCCATATTGAAATTGCGGTTGTTCAATCGCGGCGAGGGGACAACGGGCAAGTGGTAATCGAGCGGGCCGCCGACATTGTAAAACCAGACGCTTGGGTTCATGATGGTCGGCGCGTCGTCGGGTCCTCCCGACTCGATGACGAGGACTTGCGCGCCGGAAGCGGACAATTCCGCGGCAAGAACTGAACCGGCCGCGCCTGCTCCCACCACGATGAACTCGTAGTGACTCTGGATTTCTTT
>WNFC01007536.1_pt1 | contig 11957 bp, 11 predicted proteins | sample 5400541 | NCBI WGS metagenome assembly WNFC01 (sample SAMN13153342, study PRJNA577476) | soil metagenome | isolation source: 120 cm saprolite under Douglas fir tree site 2 hole 2 replicate 1 | place: USA:California | collected 2015-04-18 | reverse complement strand
CGGATCAGCGCCGGCACCCCGTGCGCCTTCATGGCCGGCAGCAGCGGATCGAGCTTGCGCGCCGCGAGCGCCCGCACCTCCTCGAGCGCCCCGGCGGCCAGCATCCCCTCGAAACGGGTGTCGATGCGCGCGGTCAGCGTCTTTCGCTCGGGCGCGAGAAAGATCCTCACGGTCCGCCGCGTGTCGAGCAGCGCGGGCATGCCTTCCCGATGCCAGTCGGCGAGCGAACGGCCGGTCGCCGCGATCACCTCGAGCGCGCGAGTGACGCGGGTGCGGTCATTGGGATTGAGCCGCGCGGCAGTCACGGGGTCGCGCGCTTGCAGCTCGGCATGCATCGCCGCCGATCCGCGCGCGGCCAGCTGCTCGCGCATCGCGGCGCGGATGTCGGGCGGAACCGGCGGAATTGCCGCGAGGCCGGCGAGCAGCGCCTTGAAATAGAGGCCGCTGCCGCCGACGAAGATCGGCAGGCGACCGCTGCGCTCCGCCTCGTCGAGCGCCGCACGCGCGTCCCGCACATAGCGGCCGACCGAATAGTTCTCGGCGGCGTCCACATGGCCATAGAGCAGATGCGGAACACGCGCCTCCTCGGCGGGGGTCGGCCGCGCCGTGATGATGCGCAGGTCACGGTAGACCTGCATCGAGTCGGTGTTGATGACCGCGCCGCCGAGCCGTTCGGCCAGCGCCAGCGCGAGCGCGGACTTGCCGCTTGCCGTCGGCCCTGCGATAAGCACCGCCCTCGTCTTGTCGTCGTTACTCGGCATGACGTGAATGTTTCAGCCCCGCCCGGACCCGCGTCCACCCCTTGTTCGACGGAGAAGCCGTTTGAGTCTCATCCGACCCTTCCGCGCTCTGCGCCCCGCGCCGGGACGGGCCGACGCGGTCTTGGCGCCGCCCTATGACGTGCTCTCGAGCGCGGAGGCCCGCGAGCGCGCCAAGGGCAAGCCGTGGAGCTTTCTTCATATCTCGAAGCCGGAGATCGACCTGCCTCCCGCCACCGATCCTTACGATCGCGCAGTGTACGCGAAGGCGGCGGAAAATCTCGATCGCATGGTCGCGGCCGGCGTCCTCATCCGCGACCCGAAGGAGAGCTACTACGTCTACCGGCTGACCTGGCGCGATCGCCGGCAGACCGGACTTGCCGCGGTCGCCTCGATCGCCGACTACGAAACCAACCGCATCCGCAAGCACGAGCACACGACGCCGGTCAAGGAAGACGACCGGGTGCGCCAGATCGACGCCATCAACGCGCAGACCGGCCCGGTCATGATGGGCTATCCGGCCGCGCCCGAGATCGATCGGCTGCTGGCGCGCGCCAGCGCGCGCACCCCCGACATCGACGTCACCGCCGATGACGGCGTGCGCCACGAGGTGTGGGTGATCGACGACGAGGCGACGGTCGCGGCGCTCACCCGCGCGGTCGACGCCCTGCCGGCGCTCTACATCGCCGATGGGCACCATCGCTCGGCCGCGGCGTCACGCGTCGCGGCGAAGCGCGGTGGGCGCGCAGGCTCGCATCAGCATTTTCTCGCCGTCCTCTTTCCGCACCACGAGATGACGATCCTCGACTACAACCGTCTCGTCAAAGGCTTGAACGGCCACAGCACGGATGGGCTGCTCGCCGCCTTGCGCGCGCAATTCGCGGTCGAGCCTTCGGATAAGGCGGTTCGCCCCGGCGCGCCGAACGAATTCGGCATGTATCTCGCCGGCCGATGGCACCGGCTCACGCTGCGGCCCGACCTCGTGCCCGAGAAGGATCCGATCGGGCGGCTGCCGATCACGCTCTTGGCGCGCCATGTGATCGAGCCGCTGCTCGGCATCAGCGACCCGCGCACCGACAAGCGCATCGATTTCGTCGGCGGCGCGCGCGGGCTCGGCGAGCTCGAGCGTCGCGTTTCTTCCGGCGAGATGGCGGTCGCCTTCGCGCTCTATCCGACCCGCATGGCCGACCTGATGGCGGTGGCCGACGCCGGCGGGATCATGCCGCCGAAGTCCACCTGGTTCGAGCCGAAGCTCGCCGATGGCATGGTCAGCCATGTGCTCGATTGATCATGCAAGGATGACGACCGGCGCATGAAAAAACGACGGAAGGCCAGGCCTTCCGTCGTTGTTCGTTGCGGTCGTGCGGCGGCCGCTATTGCAGGCTGAGCGCCACGAAGCGCAGCTCGCCGTCCGGATTGGAGACGAGCAGCAATGCCGACTTGCGGCCCGCGGTCTTGAGCTGATCGATCTTCTTCTGCAGATCGGCCGCCGTGCCGATGGCTTCCTGCGCGACCTCGACGATGACGTCCCCGGCGGACAGCCGCTTCTCCGACGCCGGCGAGTTCGAATCGACGCCGGTGATGATCACGCCCTTCACGCTGTCCTTGATCTTGTAGCGCTTGCGCAGATCGTCGTTCATGTTGGCGAGGTTGAGGCCGAGCGTCTTCTGCACGACCGTCTTGTCCTCCGGCACGGCGTCCTTCTTCGGCGTGTTCGCGGCGACCTTGTCGTTGTCCTCGAGCCGGCCGAGCTTCACCATCTTCTTGTCTTCCTTGCCCTTGCGGACAATGACGACCTCGACCTCCTTGCCGACCGGCGTGTCGGCGACGACGCGCGGCAGATCGCGCATCTCCTTGATGTCCTTGCCGTCGAACTTGACGATCACGTCGCCGGCCTCGATGCCGGCGGGCTTGGCCGGACCCTTGTCGTCGACGCCGGCGACGAGCGCGCCGCGCGTCGGCTTGAGGTTGAGCGTCTCGGCGATCTCGTCGGTCACCTGCTGGATCTTCACGCCGAGCCAGCCGCGGCGGGTCTCGCCGAACTGGCGCAGCTGATCGATGACGGCGACCGCCGTCTTCGACGGCACCGCGAAGCCGATGCCGATCGAGCCGCCGGACGGCGAGATGATCGCGGTGTTGATGCCGACGACTTCGCCGTCGAGATTGAACAGCGGTCCGCCCGAGTTGCCGCGGTTGATGGCCGCGTCGGTCTGGATGTAGTTGTCGTAGGGACCCGAATTGATGTCGCGATTGCGCGCCGACACGATGCCGGCCGTGACGGTGCCGCCGAGACTGAACGGGTTGCCGATCGCCACCACCCATTCGCCGAGGCGCAGCTTCTCGGAGTCGCCGAACTTGACCGCCTTGAGCGGCCGATCGGGCTTCACGCGCAGGAGCGCGATGTCGGTCTTCTGGTCCTTGCCGATCAGCTCGGCTTTGAGCTTCGAGCCGTCATTGAGGATGACGTTGATCTCGTCGGCTTCCGAGATGACGTGATTGTTGGTCACCACGATGCCGCTCGCATCGATGATGAAGCCGGAGCCGAGCGAGTTGACCCGGCGCGGCGTGCGCTCGCGGTTGGGACCTTCGCCCTGCTGTCCGCGACGGTTCTTGAAGAACTCCTCGAAGAACTCCTCGAACGGGGAGCCCGGCGGCAGCTGCGGAATGGCGTTGCCGCGGTTCTCGACGTTCTGCGAGGTCGAGATGTTGACCACCGCGTCGATCACCTTCTCGGCGACGTCGGCGATGTTGTCAGGACCGCGAGCCAGCGCGGCGGTCGACGCCGGCAGGACGATGGCAGCGGCGGCGACAGCGGCCAGTGCGGCGCGTCGCGTGGAAGTCACGAGTTCGGTCAGGACGCCGTCCATGGCTCTGGTCTCTCCTGGAAAGGGCTCGGTGACCCTGCGCCTCAGGGAAACGGACGCAAGCGCGGCACCGGACGCCGTTAGAGAAATGGATTGAGGCGGAATAGCGGCCTGCGATCCGATGGGGAGCGCAGGCTGGCCCGCCGTTCACCATGAAAATAGCAGCTTTCCCGAGGTTTGGCAGCGCATTGCAGGGCAGATTGTGCCTTTTGCGCACACAGACCCGTGAAGCTCCGTCGCCGCATTACCCGCGCGCCAGCCAGACCAGCAGCAGACCCAGAAGCGCACTGGCCAGGCCGACGGTACGCAGGACCGGAACGGGCGTTTCCAGCACCGCGGTCACCGCGCGCTTCGCCGCTTCCGGAAATGCCGCAAAAACGATCCCCTCGATGACAAAGACGAGCCCGAGGGCGACGAGAAAGTCGGACATTGGGCGTGCGGACAGGACCGGACGCGTCACCTCATCGCGGCGCGGGCGCGGGCGGAGCGGCGGCTGGCGGGGCGCCGGGGGCATTGCGCAACTTGCCGTTGGGATCGCTGAAGTAGCGGAAGAAGTCGGAGTCTGGCCTGAGCAGCAGCCGGGTATCGTTCTGCCGCAGCCCCGCCTCGTAGGCCTGCATCGAGCGGTAGAACGCAAAGAAGTCCGGATCCTTGCCAAAAGCCTCGGCGAAGATGCGGTTGCGTTCGGCGTCGCCTTCGCCGCGCGTTTGCTCGGCCTTGGAGGTGGCTTCCGCGATGAGCACGGTCACGTCGCGGTCGGCGCGGGCGCGGATCTCCTGACTGCGCTGCGCTCCCTGCGCGCGGAACTCGGCCGCCTCGCGCTGACGCTCGGTCTGCATGCGCTGGTAGACCGCCTGGCTGTTCTGCTCGGGCAGATCGGCGCGGCGGATGCGCACGTCGACGATGGAAATGCCGAACGCCTGCGCCTCGCGATCGAGCTGCTCGCGCACGCGCGCCATCAGCGCGGCGCGCTCGTCGCGAACCACGTGCGTGAGCGTGGCTTCGCCGAGGACGCGGCGCAGCGCCGAGTTGAGCAGGGGCGAGAGCCGCTGGTTCGCGCCCTCGACCGAGGTGACCGTCTGGTAGAAGCGCAACGGTTCGCGCACGCGATAACGCGCGAAGGCGTCGACCACGAGCCGCTTCTGATCGGAGGCGATCACTTCCTGGGCCGGGTTCTCCAGATCGAGGATGCGCTTGTCGATCAGGATCACGCTGTCGAGCAGCGGTATCTTGAGATGCAGGCCGGGTTCGGTCACGATCCGCACCGGATTGCCGAGGCGTACGACCAGCGCCTGTCGCGTCTGATAGACCGTGAACACCGAGCTGTAGCCGATGATCAGCAGCACAACCAGGATGACGGCCAGAACGCCGCCGGTGAATCCGAGCCTCATCGTGCGCCTCCCGAAGCCGGGGGCGAGGGACGCCGCGTCAGTTCGTTGAGCGGCAGATAGGGCACGACGCCCGAGCCGCCCACCCCGGAATCGAGGATGATCTTGTCGGTGCCGCCAAAAATCCGTTCCAGCGTTTCGAGATAAAGGCGCTGACGCGTGACTTCAGGCGCTTTTTTGTATTCGTCATAGACCTTGGTGAAGCGCGCCGCCTGGCCTTTCGCTTCCGCGACCGTCTGCTCGCGGTAGGCTTCGGCTTCCTGCGTGACGCGCACGGCGCGGCCGCGCGCATCGGGAATTTTCTGGTTGGCGTAGGTCTGCCCCTCGTTCTGGGCACGCTCGGCGTCGGCGCGCGCCGCCTGCACGTCGCGGAAGCTGTCGATCACCTGCGCGGGCGGGTCGACCTTCTGCATCTGGATCTGGGTGACCTGAATGCCGGACTCATAGGCATCGAGCACCTTCTGCATGAGATCATGGACAGCGGTCTCGATGGTCTGGCGGGCGCCGGTGAGGATCGGCTGGATTTCCGAGCGGCCGATCACCTCACGCATCGCGCTTTCGGCCACGGCTTTCACCGTGCCTTCCGGATTCTGGATGTTGAAGAGATAGTCGCCCGCGCCGCGCGGCTTGATGACCCAGAACACCGAAAAATCGACGTCGACGATGTTTTCGTCGCCGGAGAGCATCAGGCTTTCCTCCGGCACGTCGCGCATCGTGGTGCCGCGGCGGATGTCCTCGACCATGCGCATGCCGATATCGATGCGGTTGACGCGGGTCACCTTGGGGGTGAGCACGGTCTCGATCGGATAAGGGAGATGATAGTTCGCGCCCGACTGGGCATCGCGGACATATTGGCCGAACCGCAGCACGACGCCCTGCTCGTCGGGCTGGACGAAAAAGATGCCCGAGCCGACCCACAGCAGGAAGGCGATCACCGCGATGAGAAAAATTCCGCGGCCGCCGAGATTGCCTCCCGGTATCACCGAGCGGAGCTTGTCCTGGCTGCGCCGCAGGAATTCTTCGAGATCGGGGGGCGTCGGACCGGACGATTGCGGGCCGGAGCCCCAGGGTCCCTTGGGACCTGAGCCCCACGGGCCGCCGCCTTGATTGCTCCAGGGCATTGAACGCGTCCTCCAGGGGACGCCAAGCCTGCGGCGCCCGATTTAACCTTGCCGGCACGGGTTATAGGGGAGGCTTCCTCCCCTTTCAACGCGCCGGGCCGTGACGCTCAGGCGGCGTGCTGCCGTATATAGGTGGTTATCGTGAAGCTTGCCTCATCCTGCGGCCCTGCCGGGTAGTCCCGACGCGCGGCTTCACGCCACAGGCTCGGGTCGATGGCCGGAAAGGTCGCGTCACCGGTCGGCCGGGCGTGGACGAGCGTGATCTCGAGCCGCGTTGCCATTGGCATGAGCTGGCCATAGATATCGCCGCCGCCGATCACCGCGATGGCATCGGAGCCACGCCGCAGCGCATCGCCGCGCGCGATCGCGAGCGCGCCAGGCAGGCTCGCTGTCACGATCGCGCCCGGCGCCTCAAACGCACGGTCGCGCGTCACCACGATGTTGGTGCGGCCGGGAAGCGCCTTTCCGATCGCGGCCCAGGTCTTCCGGCCCATCACCACCGGCTTGTTCATGGTGATCGCGCGAAAATGCTGCAGGTCGGAGCGCAGGCGCCACGGCAAGGCGCCCTTGTTGCCGATCACGCCGTTCTCGGCGACGGCGGCGACGAGCACGATCTCCATCACCCCTTCTCCGACCGCGCGAGCCGCACGAGGGCGTCGCCGGTAATACGGCAGATCGTCCAGTCGTCCATCAGGACGGCGCCGAGCGTGCGATAGAATTCGATCGACGGCTTGTTCCAGTCGAGCACCGACCATTCGAAGCGGGTCCAGCCCTCCGCGACGCAGCGTTGCGCGAGATGGACGAGCAGCGCACGGCCGATGCCGCGGAGGCGAAAGGCGGGCCGGACATACAAGTCCTCCAGATAGATACCGTGGCGGCCGCGGAACGAGGAGAAATTCGCGAACCACAACGCAAACCCCGCCGACGCGGCGTCCCATTCGGCGATGTCGCAGAAGAGCCGCGGGTTTTCGCCGAACAGCGCCGCGTCGACCATGGCCTCGGTGGCGTCGACCGCATCGAGCAGGCGCTCGTATTCGGCGAGCTCGCGCACGAAGGCGAGAACGAGTGCGGCCTCGCCGGGCCGTGCAGGCCGAATGGAAAGGGACATGGGAATCGAGCCGCCGGGTTAAGGTCCGACGAAGCCGGTACCGGTTTGCACTCAAAGAATCTAGACGGAGACTTTCGCCTTGATGTGCGGATGGGGCTCGTAGCCTTCGAGCACGAAATCCTCGTAGCGGAACGCGAACAGATCCTTCGCCGCCGGATCGAGTCGCATGACGGGCAGCGCCCGCGGCGCACGCGAGAGCTGAAGTCGCGCCTGCTCCAGGTGATTCAAGTAGAGATGGGCGTCGCCGAATGTGTGGATGAACTCGCCGGGCTTGAGGCCGCTGACCCGCGCCATCATCAGGGTCAGCAACGCATAGGACGCGATGTTGAACGGCACGCCGAGAAAGACATCCGCCGAGCGCTGGTAGAGCTGGCACGATAGCCGCCCGTTCGCGACGTAGAACTGGAAAAGGCAGTGGCACGGCGGCAGCGCCATCCTGTCGACGTCGGCCGGATTCCAGGCCGACACGATGAGGCGGCGGGAATCGGGATTGCGCCGGATCATGTTCACGACGTTGGCGATCTGGTCGATCGCACGCCCGTCCGGCGTCGGCCATGACCGCCACTGCTGGCCGTAGACCGGGCCGAGATCGCCGCGCTCGTCGGCCCACGCGTCCCAGATGGTGACGCCGTGATCGTTGAGATATTTGACGTTGGTGTCGCCGGCCAGGAACCAGAGCAGCTCGTAGACGATCGATTTCAGGTGCAGCTTCTTGGTGGTGACGAGGGGGAACCCGTCGGCGAGATCGAACCGCATCTGGTGTCCGAACACCGACAGCGTGCCGGTGCCGGTGCGGTCGTGCTTTTCGACGCCGGCCGACAAAATGCGGTTCATGAGATCGAGGTATTGGCGCATCGGGTTCCGAGTCCGCCGGCAAGGCTTGTGAGTCGGCAACACCAACAGTAACCCCGGCCCCGCGTTTCGCGAAGCCGGGGCTGTTGAATGCCCGAATTTATGTGTGAAGCGCTCGAGTTCAATTGCCGGGGGCCGCCTTGATCACTGGCGTCCACTTTTCGATCTCGCTTTTGACCAGCGCGGCGAGCGGCTGCTGGCCGCGCCGCGGACCCTCCGGGATATCGCTGCCCAGCTCGAGCAGACGCTTGCGCGTGGTCTCGTCGCTCAAGGCCTTGTCGAGCGCGGCGCTGAGCTTGTCGACGATCGGCTGCGGCGTGCCCTTGGGCGCGAACAGCGCGTTCCAGGCCGATGCCTGGAAGGCGGGCAGGCCCGCTTGGGCGGACGTCGGCACATTCGGAAGCGCCGGATTGCGCTGCGGCGTGCCGACCGCATAGGCCTTGATCGTGCCGGCGTTCACCTGCGGCACGGCGTTGACGATCTGATCGCACATGTAATCGACCTGACCGCCGACCAGCGCATTCATCGCCGGCCCCGTGCCATTGTAGGGGACGGCGGTGGGCTTCACGCCGAGGAGAGAATTGAGCAACAGGCAGGTGATATGCGAGACCGAGCCGATGCCGGCATGCGCCTGGTTGAGCTTGTCGACGTTCGCCTTCACGTAGGTGACGAATTCCTTGAGATCCTTCGCCGGAAGATCCTTCTTGGCGAGGATGAGGACCGGCGTACCGGCCACCATGCCGATGGGGAGGAAATCGACGGTCGGATTGTAGGCGAGGTTCGGGTAGAGCGAAGGCGCCGCCGCCTGCGTGCCGAGGTGCCCCATGACGATGGTGTACCCGTCGGGCGCGGCCCGCATCGCGCGCGTCACGCCGGTGGTGCCGCCCGCGCCGACAACGTTCTCCACCACGAGCTGCTGGCCCAGCGTCTTGGACATGTGGTCCGACACGATGCGGGCGACGATGTCGGTCGGCCCGCCGGCCGCGAACGGCACGATCACGGTGATGGAGCGCGCCGGATAGTCCTGCGCTCGCGCGCTCGCCGCCAAGCCGAGCGCCGCGAGACCGGCGAGAAGTCCGACGACCGTCTTCCCCCACATGAACGTTTTCCTCTCGATCGTGGTCTCATTCCATGCGAACGCCAGCCTGCGGGTCCTCCGCTGGCTGGCGTCCAGATGTCGACCTGATCGCGACGACGCGATCGCTCAGCCTTCGCTCTCCACGAACACCTCGTCGCGCTTGCTGCGGATCATCGGCAAGATCGCGACGAGCAGCAGGATCGCGGCGAGCGCGATGAGCACGCCGGAGATCGGACGCGTCACGAAGGTGGACGGATCGCCGCGCGCGATCAGCATGGCGCGCCGCAGATTCTCCTCCATCAGCGGTCCCAGCACGAAGCCGAGCAGCATCGGCGCCGGCTCGAAATCGTGCTTCACCAGCCAATAGCCGATGACGCCGAAGAGCGCCGTCATCACGGTATCGAACGGCGAATTGTTGAGCGAGTACACGCCGATCGCGCAGAAGATGATGATCGCCGGAAACAACAGGCGGTAAGGCACACGCAAGAGCCATACCCAGACGCCGACCATCGGCAGGTTGATGATGACCAGCATCAGGTTGCCGAGCCACATCGAGGCGATCATGCCCCAGAACAGCTCCGGCTGCTTGGTCATCACCTGCGGGCCCGGCACGATGCCGTGGATGGTCATGGCGCCGACCATCAGCGCCATGACGGCATTGGGCGGAATGCCGAGGGTGAGCAGCGGAATGAACGAGGTCTGCGCCGCCGCGTTATTGGCGCTTTCCGGCGCCGCGACGCCTTCGATCGCTCCGCGACCGAACCGCGACGGGTCCCTCGCCATCTTCTTCTCGAACGTATAGGCGGCGAAGGCCGCGATCACCGCACCACCGCCCGGCAGAATGCCGAGAAGCGAGCCGAGAAGCGTGCCGCGCCCGACCGCGCCGGCCGCCGCCTTTAAGTCCGGCCACGTCGGCATCAGGCCAGTCAGCTTGGCATTGACGATTGAGCGCGTGCTCGTTTGCTCCAGGTTGCGCATGATCTCGGCGAAGCCGAATACGCCCATCGCGACCACGACGAAGCCGATGCCGTCGGAAAGTTCCGGAATGTCGAAGGCCATGCGCGACTGGCCGGTCTCGATGTCGGAGCCGACCATCGACATCAGCAGCCCCATTATGATCACGGCGACGGCCTTGAGCACCGAGCCTTTGGCAAGTACCACCGCAAAGACAAGGCCGAGAACCATCAGCGAGAAATATTCGGCTGGGCCGAACAGCAGTGCGGCCGCGGTGAGCGGCGCCCCGAGGGCCGCAACCAGCACCGTCGAAACGCATCCTGCGAAGAACGAGCCGATCGCCGCAATGGAGAGCGCGGGGCCGGCACGGCCTTGACGCGCCATCTGGTGTCCGTCGAGGCAGGTGACGACCGAGGATGCCTCGCCAGGGATGTTGACCAGGATCGAGGTGGTGGAACCGCCGTACTGCGCGCCGTAATAGATGCCGGCGAGCATGATCAGCGCGCCGACGGGCGGCAGGCCGAAGGTGATCGGCAGCAGCATCGCGATGGTCGCCAGCGGCCCGATGCCAGGCAGCACGCCGATCAGCGTTCCGACGACCGCGCCGATCAGACACAAGAGTATGTTCATTGGCGACAGCGCGACGCCGAAGCCGAGAAGGAGATGTTGCAGAAGGTCAGTCATGACAAATGACTCGAGAGTTGGACGTGGACGACGGCGTGCGCTAGCGGAAGCTGAGCAAGCTCGCCCAGCTCAGGTTGGTGGGCCAGAGCTGAAACGGCAGGTTGAGCGCGATCGGGAACAAGAACACGCAGAATGCGGTGAGAACCGCCGACCAGATGATCGTTTCGAGCCACCGCACCTCGGTGGTCGCCGCCGACACCGCCACACAGCTCAAATAGCTCGCGATGACGAGCCCGAGGGGACGGACCGTCACGGCGAAAATGATGATCGATATGCTGATAAAGAGTGGGCCGCGCACCAAGTTCCGCCTCGGGCCCATGAGGCCGATCACGGCGAACACGATGCCGGCGAGCGCCAGAATGGCCGCAACCACCTTGGGCGTGGCGCTCTGGCCGGAGACCACAAACATGTAGGACAGGCTGATCAGGGTCGGCGCTACAATTTCGTAGCGTTCGACGGCCGGCCCGTCGGTGAAATAGCCGACCAGCATGACTCCGACGCCGAGCGCAATCAGCAGGAACGCAAACATGCGCGGCGCCGTCCCCGGGCCGAATGCAAAACCGTGCATGCCCGGCAGGTCACGCGATGCCCATACCGCGAACAGGCCGAGCAAGATCAGGGCCGAGCCGCCCCAGAAGTCCCGTGGATTGCGAACTTTCAGGCCGCCGTGTGACGACTCCGGAGACGCATGAACCCCATCCGACATCAACTGCCTCCCTCAAACTCCGCCCGGTTTGGTCTTGCCCCCGCGTTTTCCTAGCACAAGCCCCGGCCATGCCAAAACAATCGTGGCGTGCTCAAAACGCCAGACGATGAAGCCAGAGGATGTGCCGCGCGACCCGCACGGAACCCTAGACCAGCCCGACGAGACCGAGGGCCACGGCGATGCCAAGCGCCACCAAGGGGGTCACCCTCGTCCAAAAGGCCAGGGCAAAGCTCGCCGCGGTGATCAGTACCGTCACCGCATCGCGATCGGCCGCCCGCGCCACGATCAGCGCGCTCGCCGCGATCAGCCCAATGGTCACCGGCACCAGACCCGCCTGGACCACAATCCGCCAGGACGCGTTCTTGAAGCGATCGAACACTTTGGCGACGAAATAGGCAATGGTGCAGGTCGGCCCGCACATGGCGACCGTCGTGATGAGCGCGC
>WNFC01007535.1_pt1 | contig 11957 bp, 10 predicted proteins | sample 5400541 | NCBI WGS metagenome assembly WNFC01 (sample SAMN13153342, study PRJNA577476) | soil metagenome | isolation source: 120 cm saprolite under Douglas fir tree site 2 hole 2 replicate 1 | place: USA:California | collected 2015-04-18 | reverse complement strand
AACAACATCGTGGATGCCACGAATTATATCCTCTTCGAAGTCAACCAGCCGCTGCATGCGTTCGATTTGGCAAAGCTGCGCGGACCGGCCGTGGTCGTGCGCCGTGCCAAGGCAGGCGAGCAGATCGTCACGCTCGATGGCGTCCCGCGGAAACTGACGGCGGAGATGACCGCGATCTGCGACGCCGAGCGCCCGACGATCGTCGCGGGCGTCATGGGCAGTGCCGAGTCGGAAGTGTCGGAGACCACGACGGACATCGTGCTCGAGTGCGCGTACTTCCAGCCGACGCGAATTCGCCGTACGCGTCGCGCGCTCGGTATCTCGAGCGAATCGAGCTACCGCTTCGAGCGGGGCATCGACATGCTCGGCATGCCTGACGCGCTGAATCGCGCGATCGATCTGATTCGCGCGGTCGCTGGTGGAGAAATGCGCGAGGCGCCGATCGATCTGTGGCCTGAACCCCAACAGCCGCGCAGCGTCTTTGTGCGCGATGCGCGCGTCTCGCACCTGCTCGGCGTCCCTGTGCCGCGTAAGGAAATCGAGCGCTATCTCTCCGTAGTCGGGTTCGTCGCCGCGCCGAAGGACGACCGGCTGGCGGTGCAGGTGCCGGGCTGGCGCCCGGACGTCACGCGCGAGGTCGACCTCATCGAAGAGGTCGCACGGCTCCGCGGCTACGACACATTCCCGGACGAGCTCAGGGCCTACCGTCCCGGTACCGTCCCCGACGCGCCGTCGGAGCTGACGCTGCACCGGATTCGAGAGGCGTTGGTGCGCGGTGGCGGTGGCTTGCTCGAGGCGCGCACGCTTCCTCTGGGGCCCGCGGACTCTCCCGATGCCGTCGCCGTCCTGAACCCCCTGTCGGCTGACGAAGCGCACCTGCGTAGCCGGCTGCTGCCGGGGCTCGTGCGCCGGGTCGAGCACAACTGGAGCCAGGGTGTCCGTGACGTCCGCCTCTTCGAGGTCGGGACCGTGTTTCACAAGTCCAACGGTCCACGCCCTGACGAGGAGCTCCATTTAGCCATCGTTCTCACCGGCGCGCGCCGTCCGAGTCACTGGTCTGATGCGAGCCAAGAGCGTGCGAAACTACCTGATATGGACATATGGGACCTAAAGCACCACTTTGAGTTAGCCGCGAGGCTAGCCGCTCCCGCTTGCGACGTTCAACCAGCCGCGAGTGGCGCGGGGTGGGAGGCGGTGCAAAAGGGAGCAGTTTGGGGCTCGGCCGCTCCGATTGAGGCGGACGCGCCCAAGTGGGCGGGGTCGCTGTTTGGGCTCGAAGTGAAAATGGTGGTCGAGCGGCCGGCGTTGGCGCGTTACCAGGCCCTGCCAACCCAGCCTCCAGTCGTGCGCGATCTGTCGTTGGTGGTACCAGGCGCGGTCACGGCCGGAGCCATCGAAGGTGTGTTGCGCCGCGAGGGCGGGGGGTTGCTCGAGCGGCTCGAAGTCTTGGACGAGTACCGTGGAGCGGGCTTAGCTGCTGGGACGCGTGGCGTGACGTGGCGCTGCACATTCCGCGACACGACGCGGACGCTCACGGAACGGGAAGTCGATGCGCTACTCAGCCGCATGCTGAAAGCGCTGGAGGCGGAATTTGACGTACGCAGGAGACAGGCCCCCTCCTGACGTTCGCGATGCGATCGATCAGCTCGAGGCCATCGTCCGCGACGTGGCCGAGGAGCTGGCGGGTTGGCGCTCTCGCGCCCAAAAGGCCGAAGCCGAGCTAAAGGTGCGCGGCAGCCCGGTCAAGAATGCCGACCTCGAGTCGGAGAATAAGGCGCTGCGGCAGCGGGTCGAAGGCGCCCGCACGCGCGTGCACGATTTGATGCAACGACTCACGTTTTTGGAAGAGCAGGCGCGCGACAACGGAGGGCACAAGTGACCGCGAAGAAGCATGCGGTCCGCGTGATGATCGGCGGTGAGGAATACACCGTCCGCTCCGATCTCTCGCCCGAGTACACGCGCGAAGTCGCCGCCTACGTCGATCAGGCGTTGAAAAGGGTGTTGAGCCAGGGTCCGCTGGTGGAGACGCACAAAGCGGCGATCCTCGCGGCCCTCGATATCACGAACGAGCTGTTTCAGGCGAAGCAAACTGAACGGGAAGTGGCGGCGCGCCTGGCGGCAGTCGCCGACGATCTGGCGAAGATGCTGCCGCCGGCTAAACGAAAGGCGCTGACCGCAGGCTGACAACCCTCGCATCCCATTGAGTGGGGATGCGCGTTGGAGATAGATCTATGACGAATTGGCCCAGTTATGTCGCGGCCGTTCTCAGCGGCGTGCTTGCTGCAACACTTGCATTCTATGTCTGGGGCCGGCGCGTCGAGCGCCGCGCGTCGGAAACGAGCCAGCGGCTCGTGCTGGCGGCTAAAGAAGAGCTCATGTCGGTCCGCGAAAACCTCCATAAGAGTCTCGATGAAAAACTCGCCGGGGTGGACCGGCGCGAGCACGACTTGCGGCAGCTCGAGCAACAACTGGGCGACCATGGCCGGGCGCTGACCAAGCGCGAGCAGGAGATCGGCGCGCGGCTCGAGCAGGTGGCGGGGCTGACCGCCCAGGAAGCGAAGCTCGAGCTGATTCAGCGTCACGAAGGCGAAGCGCGCGACGAGGCCGCAGCCATGGTCCGGAACATCACGGAGCAGGCCCGGAAGAACGCCGACCGCGAAGCGAAGAAGATCGTGGCCCTCGCCATCCAGCGCATCGCCGCCGAGCAGACCGCGGAGTCGAGCGTGTCGGCGGTGACGTTACCCTCCGACGAGATGAAAGGCCGCATCATCGGCCGCGAGGGCCGCAACATCCGCGCGTTCGAGGCCGCGACGGGCGTGGACGTCATCATCGACGACACCCCCGATACCGTCGTAGTGTCGTGCTTCGAGCCGGTCCGCCGCGAAATCGGGCGGCTGGCGCTCGAACGCCTCATCGCCGACGGCCGGATCCATCCGGGACGCATCGAAGAGATCGTCAAGAAGGCGAAGGCTGACGTGGACGCCGGCATTATCGAGGCGGGCGAGCAGGCGGTCTATGAAACCGGCATTCGCGGGATGCATCCGGAGCTCGTGAAGCTGGTCGGCCGGATGAAGTATCGGACCTCTTACGGCCAGAACATTCTCGAACATTCCAAAGAAGTCGCTTGGCTCGCCGGCATCATGGCGGCGGAGCTGAAGCTCGACGTCGCGCTGGCGAAACGCGGCGCGCTGCTCCACGACGTCGGCAAAGTGATGACGCACGAGCACGACGGCACCCACGTGCAGCTCGGTGTCGAGGTGGCGACGAAATACGGTGAGCAGCCGATCGTGATCAACTGCATCGCGGCGCATCACGACGACGTTGCCCACGAGTCGTCCGTCAGCGTCATCGTGCAGGCCGCGGATGCCGTCTCCGGCTCGCGGCCCGGCGCCCGGCGCGAAGCGTTCGAGACGTACGTCAAACGCCTCACCCAGCTCGAGAAGCTCGCCTCGGAGTTTCAGGGTGTTGAGAAGGTGTTCGCCATCCAGGCCGGACGCGAAGTGCGGGTCGTCGTCACACCCGATTCGGTGGACGACGCCGCCGCGGCGCGTCTCACCGACGAGATCGCGCGCAAGATCGAGCGCGAGCTTCAGTATCCCGGCCAGATCAAGGTGGTCGTGATTCGCGAGACGCGGGCGGTCGGCGTTGCACGCTAATCCCGCTTCCGCCGTGCAGACCGGCGCGAAATTGATCGACGGCAACGCCATCGCCGCCACGATGCGAACGGAGCTGGCCGCTGAGATCGCGGCGCTGAAGAAGAGCGGCGTGAGGCCCGGGCTCGCCGTTGTGCTGGTGGGCGACAATCCGGCCTCGCAGGTCTACGTGCGCATGAAGGGGAAGGCCTGCGAGGAGGCCGGGTTCTACCACGAGACCATCAAGCTCCGCAAGGAGACGTCGGAAGCAGAGCTGATCGCCTTGATCGAGCGGCTCAACGCCGATTCGCGCATTCACGGGATTCTCGTACAGTTGCCGTTGCCCCCGCAGATCGATACCAATCGCGCGCTGCACCGCATCGATCCGCGCAAGGACGTGGACGGCTTCCACCCCGAAAATGTCGGCAAGGTCGCGCTGGGCGATCCCACCGGATTCCGGCCCGCGACGCCCTACGGCGTCCAGCAGATGCTCATTCGCACGGGGGTCGAGACGAGCGGGATGCACGCGGTCGTGCTCGGCCGCTCCAACATCGTGGGACGACCGATGGCGCGGTTGCTGCTGCTGGACGCGCCGGGCGGCAACGCGACGGTTACGGTATGTCACTCCCGTACGCGCGCCATCGAGCAATACACGCGGCAGGCCGACATCCTCGTCGTCGCGATCGGGAAGCCGGAATTCGTGACGGGGGCGATGATCAAACCGGGCGCGGTGGTCATCGACGTCGGCGTGAACCGCGTCGACGATCCATCGCGCAAACAGGGCTATCGCCTCGTCGGGGACGTGAAATTCCAGGAAGCGAAACAGGTCGCGTCTGCCATCACGCCCGTGCCGGGCGGCGTCGGCCCCATGACGATCACCATGCTGCTCTACAACACCGTTCAGGCGGCGCGCCAATGGGTGCACCCGTAGATCTCTTCGCAGCCGCATCCACGGAAGGCGCATGGACCGTCGGTGAGGTGACGCGTCGGGCCCGCGCCGTCATCGAGGCAGGGTTGCCGCCGTTGTGGGTGCGGGGCGAAGTGGCCGGGTTCAAGGCCTGGCGCAGCGGTCACTGGTACTTCTCGCTGCGGGACAAGACTGCACAGATGCGCTGCGTGATGTTCGCGAAACAGAACTACATGTTGCCCACGCCGCCCGTCGATGGCATGCAGGTGTTCGTATTCGCGCGGCCCTCGATGTACGAGGAAAAGGGCGAGTTCCAGCTCACGGTGATGGAGCTGCTCTCGACCGAGCAGGGCGGGCTGTGGAAGCTCGCGTTCGAGAAGGCGAAGGCCGCGCTCATCAAGGACGGGCTGCTCGATCCCGCCCGCAAGCGCCGCGTGCCGAAATTCCCTCGGCGCATCGCCGTGGTCACCAGCCCCGACGGCGCGGTGCTGCGCGACATCCAGGCCGTCGTCGGACGGCGCTGGCCCGTCGCCGAGCTGATCGTCGTCCCCGCGCAGGTCCAGGGCGCGAAGGCCGAGGCGTCGGTGTGCTCGGCGCTCAACCGCATCCGCCGTCTGCCGGTCGACGTGCTGATCGTGGGGCGCGGCGGTGGCTCGATAGAAGACCTCTGGGCTTTCAATAGTGAGCGAGTGGCGCGCGCCGTCGCTGCGATGCCGATGCCCGTCATCTCGGCCGTTGGACACGAAACCGACGTGACCCTCTGCGACCTCGTCGCCGATCTGCGGGCGCCGACGCCGTCCGCCGCGGCTGAAGCCGCGACGCCGGACCGCATCGAAGTGCTAGCGCACTGCGCCCTGCTCGGTCAACGCCTCGGCCGCGCATTACGCATCGCGGCGCGGCATGTCGTCGAGCGCGTGAATCGGACCGGTGATCGGCTGAATCGATGCATGGATCACCGGCTCGACAGGTCCCGTGCATTGCTCACCGCGCATAGCGCCCGCCTGGATGCGCTCAGTCCGCTGCGCGTGCTCGGCCGCGGCTACGCGGTCGCGCGGGACGAGAACGGCCGAGTTCTGAAACGCGTCGCTCAGTTGCCGGCGGGCAAGGAGTTCCGGCTGCGAGTAACGGACGGAGAGGTCGATGCCAGCGTTCAGTGAGCAGCTCGAGCGCCTCGAAGCCATCGTGCGCAAGCTCGAGGCCGAAGACCTCGACCTCGACGAAGCGCTGAAGTTGTTCGAGGAAGGGATCGAACGCCTGCGGGTCGCGCGCGAGCAGCTCACGCAGGCCGAGCTCAAGGTCAAAAAAGTCCTCGAGATTGAAAGCAGCTAGCTATCTCGCCTACGCGCGCGATCGCGTAGACGGCGTCCTCCAGTCATGGGCGGATCGCGCCGACCCGGTGATCCGCTACAGCCTGCTCGGCGAGGGAAAGCGGCTCCGACCCACGCTCGTCTTCGCGGCGCACGACGCGCTCAATGGCTCGTGCTCGGCGGGCGTCGCCGAGCTCGCGGCCGCGGTCGAAGTCGTCCACGCCTATTCCCTGGTGCACGACGACTTGCCCTGCATGGATGATGACGACTTGCGGCGTGGCCGGCCGACGGCACATCGCGCCTTCGACGTTGCGCGAGCGACGCGGGCGGGCTACGAAATGGTCGCGCTCGCCGCGCGGGTGCTGGCGCGCGGGCTCAGTACCCTGAACCTCCCGGCGGAACGGGGGCGGGAGATTGCGCTGGAGTTGTTTCGAGCGGCGGGGGCGGGCGGAATGATCGGCGGGCAGGCGCTCGATCTCGAGGCCGAAGCCAAGACGCTCCCAATCGAAGCGCTCGAGGAGGTACATCGCCGCAAGACTGGCGCGCTTATTGCCGCGTCCTGCGTGATCGGCGGTTTGTCGGCGGGAGACGGCATCGGCCGTGGATCCATTGAAGCGCTGCGATCGTACGGCGAAGCGATCGGCCTGGCCTTTCAGATCGCTGATGACGTGCTCGATGCGACTGCCACGTCCGACCAGCTCGGCAAAACGGCCGGAAAGGACGCGGCGCATGCCAAAGCGACCTTCGTCACGCTGCTCGGCGTTGGGGCCGCTCGGGCAGAGGCGGAGCGGCTCGCGGCACGGGCGGTGGACCATCTGCGGGATGCGGGGTTAGTTTCCCCCACACTAGTGGAGTTAGCGCATTACATCGTGACCAGGCCGAATTGAGGACCGATGTCGCTTCTTGAATCGATCAAGAGTCCCGCAGACGTGAAGGCCCTCGCCCCCGACCAGCTCAAGCCGCTGGCCGACGAGGTGCGCCAGCGCCTGATCGACGTGGTGTCGCATACCGGTGGCCACATCGGCGCCGGGCTCGGCGTCGTCGAGCTGACGGTGGCGCTGTGCGCCGCATTCGATTCGCCGCGCGACAAGATCGTCTGGGACGTCGGCCACCAGGGCTATCCGTGGAAGATTCTCACCGGCCGCAATGACCGCCTCCCCACGCTGCGGCAGCAGGGCGGATTGTCGGGATTCCTCCGGCGGAGCGAGAGCGAGCACGACCAGTTCGGCGCCGGTCATGCCGGCACGGCGCTGTCGGCGGCGTACGGGATGGCGGCAGCTCGCGACCTGAAAGGATTGGAATTCGCGGTCGTCGCCGTCGTCGGCGACGGCGCGATGACCTGCGGCTTGCCCTACGAGGCTCTGAACAACGCCGGCGATTCGGGCCGCGACATCATCGTCGTCCTGAACGACAACGGCATGTCGATCGCGCCCAACGTCGGCGCGATCAACAAGTACCTCGGGTCGATCATCGCCAGCCCCATCGGTGTGCGCATGCGCGAGCTCGTGAAGCACGTGATCGAGCGCGCCTCACACCTCGTCGGGGGCAAAAAGCTCGTCGACTTCGCGAAGAACGTCGAAGAGAGCATCAAGAACCTGTGGTCGCCCGGCATGCTGTTCGAGGAGCTGGGGTTCCGGTATTTCGGGCCGATCGACGGGCACAACATTGCGCAGATGCTGCACACGTTCGACATCGTGAAGACGCTGAAGGGGCCGCGCGTTGTCCACGTCATCACGGAGAAGGGAAAGGGCTTCCCGCTGTCAGAGCCCGATCTCGAGAAGTATCACGCCCGCGCGCCGTACGATCCCATCACCGGCAAGCTGAAGCCCGTCAACCCCGGCCCGCCGCAATGGACGAAAGTCTTCGGCGACGCGCTGACGCAGCTGGCGGCGGAGAACTCGAACTTCGTTGCGATCACCGCAGCCATGCCCTCGGGAACCGGCACCAACATCTTCCAGAAAAAGTGGCCGCAGCGGTTCTTCGATGTCGGCATTGCTGAAGCGCATGCGACGACGTTCGCCGCCGGGCTCGCGACGCAGGGTGTGCGGCCCGTCGTGGCGATCTATTCGACATTCCTACAGCGCGCCTACGACAGCATCATCCACGACGTCGCCATCCAGAAGCTGCCCGTGATCTTTTGCATGGACCGCGCGGGCATGGTGGGCGAGGACGGCCAGACGCACATGGGTCTGTACGACATCGCGTACATGCTTGCGGTGCCGCACATGACCGTCACCGCCCCTAAGGACGGCGCCGAGTTGATCGGACTGCTGCGCTGCGCGCTGGCGCACACCGAGGGGCCTTTCTCGCTGCGCTATCCGCGTGACAAAGCGCCGGGAGAACCGCCGCCCGCCGCCGAAGTGCCGGCGATTCCATACGGCACGTGGCAAATCCTCAGGAAAGGAAAAGAGTGCGCGATCCTGGCGGTGGGCGTGATGTGCAAGCCGGCCCTCGAGGCTGCGGACGCGCTCGCGGCCGACGGCCTCGACGTGACCGTCGTAAACGCCCGCTTCCTGAAGCCGATGGATCGTGAGACGCTCGACGCGCTGGCGCGCGATCACAAGCTGCTCGTCACGGTCGAGGATGGAACCGTCGTCAACGGCTTCGGCGCCGCGGTGGCCGCCTTGGTGCAGACGACGGCCCCCGACCAACGCGTCGTTGCGCTCGGCGTCCCGGACCGCACCTACGAGCACGCGCCGCGCGCGCAGCAGCTCGCCGACGTCGGTCTGACGGGCGCCGGCATCGCCGCCCGCATTCGCGCCCTCGCCGCGGAAGAGTCGCTCACCACGCGATGAACGTCGGGGTCGTCGGCAACCCCAACTATCCGGATCTTGGCGCTCTCCTGGCGACGCTCCAACAGAAGGCGTCGAGGCTCGGGCTCACATTGTACAGCGAAGAGCGCATCCAATCGCTCTGGTCCGCCCCTCCGCTCAGTCAGTTGCCGTCCGGAACGCTGGATTGTCTCATCACGTTGGGCGGCGACGGCACCCTGTTGCGCGGCGCGCGCCTCCTCAATGGCTCGAACACGCCGATCATGGGCCTCAACCTGGGACGCGTCGGATTTCTTACCAGCGCCAGCCCGGAAAATCTCGACGGGGCGCTGGACGCCGTGGTGCGGCGCGCCTACACGATCGAACCGCGCCTGGCGCTACAGTCAACAATTACCGGCAGGGGCGCCAAGGGCGGCAGGGTTGAGCCCCTCGTGCTCAACGACGTCGTGGTGCACAAGGGCGGTGTGGCGCGCGTCGTTCGCCTCAAGGTGGCGGTCGATGGCGACGAAGTCGCGCAGTATTCGGCGGACGGGATCATCGTCAGCACGCCGACGGGATCGACGGCGTATTCGATGTCAGCGGGTGGACCCATCGTCGTTCCGACCGTTGACGCGATTGTCGTCACCGCCATCTGCCCGCACACTCTCGCGGTCCGGCCGCTGGTCCTCGCCGCGACGGCGGTGGTCACGATCCAGCCGATTCCGCCCTGGAGTGACGAAGTCCTCGTGTCGTTCGACGGCCAGGTGGGGACGCCGATCCAGCCGGGCGAGACGCTCGAGGTGCGCCGCGCCGAGCATCCCATCCTCCTCATCCGCCTCGGCCCGGAGAGCTTCTTCAAGCGCTTGCGGCGCAAGCTGCATTGGGGCGACCTCAGCGATCGAGTGCGGAAGTAGTGCTGGTCGAGCTTCGCGTTCGTGATCTGGCCGTCATCGCGGACGTCACCCTTCCTTTCGAGCCCGGCCTCAACGTTCTGACCGGCGAAACCGGCGCCGGCAAATCGATGGTCGTCGATGCCCTCTCGTTGCTGCTCGGCGAACGCGCGTCCGCCGACGTCGTGCGTCCCGGCGCCGACAAGACGATCGTCGAGGGCGCGTTCGAATTCGCATCCGCCGTGCATCGCCACCTCCTTTCGCCGTTCGCCGCACTGGGCATCGAGCTGGAAGAAGGCCGCCTGGTGCTGAAGCGCGAGGTGCTGCGCGAGGGGAAGTCGCGCGCATGGGTGAATGGCTCGCCCACGACGATCGGTGTGCTGGCACAGATCGGCGCGCTGCTGGTCGACTTGCACGGCCAGCATGAGACGCAATCCTTACTCCACCCCGATGCCCAGCGCGACATCCTCGACGCCTACGCCGATGCGGACGTCGAACGCGTCGCCGTGCGCGATGCCCACGCGCGGCTCAAGGAATTGGAGCACCGCGAGTCTGACCTCACGACGCGCCAGGCCGAGGTGCGCCGCAAGGCCGACTATCTGCGCCACGTACTGACGGAGATCGAAAAGGCCGCGCCCAAGCTCGGGGAAGACGAGGCGCTCGACACCGAATCGAAACGCCTGGCGCACGCGGAGGAGCTGGGTCGTCTCGCGCGCGAGCTGGAAGAGGCGATGGACGCAGCCGGGCTCACCAAGGCGCAGAAGATCCTCGGCAGCTTGCTCCGGCTCGATCCATCAGTGACCAAATGGCAGGAGCTGCTCGATGCTGCGTTCACCGGCTCGGCGGAGCTCGCTCAAGCGGCGCGCGCGTACGCGAGCGAGATCGAGGCCGACCCGGAACGGCTCAGCGCGGTGGAGCAGCGGCGCGATCTGCTGTTTCGGATCCAGCAGAAGCATGGTCCCACGATCGCCGACGTGCTGGCCTCGCGGGATACCGCGGCGCGCGAGCTTGAGCTCCTCGATACCGCCGATCTCGATCTCCGCGGGCTCGCGGATGAGCGAGCCAAGGCCGTGGAGGAGTTTACGCACGCCTGCGCGGCGCTCACGCAAAAGCGTGTCGCAGGCGCCAAGAAACTTGCGCGAGCGGTGAACAAGATCCTCCCAGGGCTCGGGATGCCTGAAGGGCGCTTTGGCGCAAACCTCTCACCTCTCACTTCTCACACGTCGTCCGGCGCGGAAACTGTGACTTTTGAGGTCGAGCTCAATCCCGGCCTGGGATCGCGGCCGCTCGCGCGCGTCGCGTCAGGCGGCGAGTTATCGCGGTTGATGCTCGCGCTGAAAGTCGTGCTCGCCGAGCACGATGCCGTGCCGACGCTCGTATTCGACGAAGTGGATCAGGGGATCGGCGGCGAGGTCGGGGGTCGCGTGGGAGAAGCGCTGACCGCGGTATCGCAAGGCGGTCGCCAGGCGCTGGTGATCACGCACCTGCCGCAGATCGCGGTGCATGCCGATCAACACCTCGTCGTGGCGAAAGGGAAGAAGGCCGGCGTCGCGACGAGCGATGTCGCAGTCGCGCAGGGCGAAACTCGCGTCAAGGAAATCGCCCGCATGCTCGGCGACGCCGACATGGAGACCGCGCGGCGGCACGCGGTCGAGCTGCTCAAAACAGCCAGCGGGACGTCCGCATCACAATCCGAAACACCGATGCCGCCGGCACGTGGCCGCCCGCAGCGGTGACCGTTTGCTCGAACGACAAACTCCCCTCGATGTCCGATGCCACGTACGTGATCGCCACGCCCAGCCGCGTCCGCCGCTCCGCGCTGCCGCCATCGAGCACGCTGGCTGAGACTGGTGCTCCGAGCCGCGTGGCAATGGTGATCGAGTCCTGCGCCGACCGGTAGGTGTAGCGGTCGCTCTGCTTCGTGAAGTAGCCCACCGTAAAACCCGCTCCGAAGGTTTTGGCAAATCGATACATCGGTGCGACGTCGATAGCGACGTAGTCGCCCGGATCCCAGTTCAGGGTAGCGAGCGCCGCGTGCGGCAGCAGCAATGTCGATTGCGGCCCGACGCGACGCGCGCGCGTTCCGGGCTGCTGCCGCGCCGCACGGAGCATCGCGTTCAACCATAGTCGCTTGAAGAGGGTCAGCTCCTGAGCGACCTGCAGCTCGATGTCTGTCTGATGATCGCCGGTAGGGATGTCGAAAAGGCGATTCGGTGATTCCTGGTGTCCGGTCGGGAGTCGCAACACGAAGGTGCCGCTGAGCGCATAGTTCGACGATTTGAGGAACCGGTACTTCGCCTGGACTTCGGCGTCGCCTGCGAAGTAGCGCAGCCCGCGCGGCGTGTCCATGAGCGATCCGAACGCGTAGGTCGTGTCGTTGAGCAGCGAATCGAGCGCGCGCCCCGCGCTATCGACCTTGCCCGTACTGTCCAGCACGTTGTACGACGCGCGCGTCCTCACGCGCACGAGCG
>WNFC01023725.1_pt1 | contig 11961 bp, 9 predicted proteins | sample 5400541 | NCBI WGS metagenome assembly WNFC01 (sample SAMN13153342, study PRJNA577476) | soil metagenome | isolation source: 120 cm saprolite under Douglas fir tree site 2 hole 2 replicate 1 | place: USA:California | collected 2015-04-18 | reverse complement strand
CACTTCGGGGGCTTAGTGCCTGCTTGTTTGGCAGTATATGTGTCAAGAGTGATAGAGTTCCTTCTAGAAGCGTCTTTCATCATCAAGAATGAGGCTGCGATGGAAGAAACATCCTTGCTTTCCCTCCCAGAAGGAATGGTTGTTGAGCAGATCCAAATCACGGAAAATGGTATCAGTGTCGAGGTTGTTGCAACTACTCCCACATCATGTTGTCCACTTTGTTCTGAGCCATCCTCATCGATCCATTGTCACTACCGCCGGGTTTTGCGTGATGTTCCCTGCGCAGGCCGTCGGGTCCCGCTTTTCCTGACCGTTCGCAAATTTTCTTGCCGTAATCCCCTCTGTCAGCAGAAAGTGTTCGCCGAGCGCCTCCCTGCCTTTGTGGAGCCGTGGGCCAGACTGACGATTCGCTACTGCCAGCAGATCACTTCCATCGGGTTGGCAACTTGTGGCAAAGGGGGTGTTCGGCTTGCCGCCCGTTTAGGTATCCAGACCACGCGTCAGACGATCCTGCGCCGCGTCATGGATCTCCCTGATCTCCCTCCTGCTTCCATCCTTTATCTTGGGATCGACGACTTTTCATTTCGACGTGGCTACCGGTTCGGTACGATCTTGGTGAACCTGGAGAGCAGACGAGTCGTGGATCTTCTACCTGATCGGGAAGCGGAGACCTCGGCAGCCTGGATGCGCCAGCACCTGGATCTGATAGCGGTCAGTCGGGATCGTGGAGGGGAATATGCCTCTGTGCGGATTGTAGACAAACTTCGCCGTATTCGGAAGATAGGTTTCGCCGCGCGTTGTGCTCAGTGAGGTGCCAGCATCTTCTAGTTTCGGAAGGTAGCTTCTGCCGCAATGTTGAAACCAGAAGGTAAGTTCCGCCATCATTCCTACGGAGGTGAGAAAAGCTTGTCACCTCGTCACAAAGATGCTACGCTTCTGGGCATATGTCTCAAAGGAGCAGATCATGATGAGACCATTGGATGGCGTGGCACTCCCAGCCTACTTCCGTCGCCTGGGTCTTGGACCCGAAGCGCAGGAATTACTGACACGTGTTCGTTCCTCTCCTCCTCATCGGACGCCGGGAAGCCGTGCAGGCAACATGCCGGTCTGGTATCCGAGTACCAAAATGCAGTGTATCATCAAAGCGGAGAGCGCCAAAGTCGAATTTGCCTTTTTGCTTGAGGCAGAGCATTCGGATGATGTCTTGGAGTTTTTTGATCAGCCTCCCCCCATCCCGCTGGAGTACCGTGACCGGCGCAATCATGTGCAAAAGCCACTGCACACGGCTGACTACTTTGTCTTTCGCTCCCATTGCGCCGGGTACGAGGAATGTAAACCCGTTGAGAAACTGATCCAGCTTGCCCAAACCCATCCAAACCGCTATCTGCTCGACGACCGAGGCCAGTGGCGCTGCCCTCCAGGCGAAGCATTTGCTGCCAAATATGGCCTGACCTACCGGGTGCGCGCCTCCGATCAAATCAACTGGGCGGCTCAAGAGAATTGGCTGTATCTCGAAGACTACTACAACGATCTGGACACATTGCTCGTCCCAGATGCCGACTTGGCAACGCTTTACCAGATCATTGATGACTCTCCAGGGATCACGCTTGCTGATCTGCGTATCGCCGCCTCACCAGTCAGTTCTGATCAGATCAATATTGCCATTGCCAGGCATGCGCTCTACGTAGATCTTACCGCTCATCGACTGACGGAACCGGGGCACGCTTCTGTGTTTCGCTCCCGCGAGACCGCACGAGCCTACCGCCATCGAGGCGACCATGCCAACGATCTGGGAATCGAGGCCCATCCCGTGGAAATCGTCCAGGGCAGTCCCATCCTCTGGGATGGAAGACCCTGGCGATTGTACCTGGGGCAAAAGGACATTACGCTCATCTCTGAAGAAAGCGATCCATTCTCCCTCTCTCGCTCCGCCTTTGATCTCCTGGTGAAGGAAGGCAAAATTGTGGGAGTCCAAACAGCGACCCGATTTAGCATCACCCCCGAAGGCGTCGCCCTCCTCGAAAACGCTCGCCCAACGGATCTGGCCGTGGCACAGTTCCGCAACCGGGTCATTCATCCTGAACAGTACCAGGATGACGAACAGGAAAGGATCGCTGCGCAGGTAGAGACCATCTCGGCACGCACCAGGCGCGATTGGAAGCGCTGGTATCGAGACGCAGAAATCACCTACGGCAGTGGCTTGATCGGCCTGTTACCAGACTTTGCCAACTGTGGCGGAAAAAGGAAAATAGCTGCTTCGGTCATTGAACTCATTGAAAAAGTTTTGGAGGCCCATTACGATACGGTGACCCGCAAGCCCAAACGGGGAGCGTACGGCGAGTACCTCAACCAGTCTCAAGAGAAAGGTCTGCCAACCGTTTCTCAGCGAACGTTTTACGAGCAAGCACAGCGCCACAAAACGAGGTATGAGCAAGTCCTTGCGCGCGAGGGGGCGCGAGCCGCCTACCCTTTCAAAGAGTATCATCACCCAGGGGAGAGAACCATCAACCCCCACGGAACGTATGCGTGGGCCATGGCTCATATTGACCATCTGGAAGTTGATCTCCAGCTTTGTGACTCAAAGACGGATCAGCGATTAGGCAAGTGCTGGTTGACGTTGATGATTCTTGCTCATCCGCGACGGATCGCTGCCTACTACCTGACGTTTGATCCTCCCTCGTACCGTTCCTGTATGATGGTCATGCGGCTCTGCGTCAAGCGCTACGGTCGATTGCCCACGGCCATTACGGTCGATGGCGGTCCCGAGTTCAGGAGTGTGTACTTTGAGCACCTACTCGCTCTGTACAAGGTGCGCAAGCACCAGCGCCCCGCCTCTGAACCGCGATTCGGCTCCCCTTTGGAGCGATTGTTTGGCTCGCTGGAGACGGAGTTCCTCTACCACCTGCTCGGCAACACCCAGGCTGCCCAAATCCCCGCAAGATGACCAAAGCGACTGATCCTCGTCAGCACGCGGTGTGGACCTTGCCAGCATTGACTGAGCGAGTCCGGCAGTGGGCGGACTCGGAGTACGAGACCATGCCCCATCCGGCACTGGGTATGACGCCTCGTGATGCCTACGAGCAGAGCATCAGGCGGGATGGGGAGCGGGATCACAAGCGCATTCCTTACGACGAGGTCTTCATCCGGTCCACCTTTCCTACGACTGCCCGAGGACGGGCACTGGTGCAACCAGGGAAAGGCGTTCGCATGAATTACCTGGATTACTGGTGTGATGAAATGCGTGACAAAGAAGTAGAACGCACCATCGTTCCGGTCCGCTATGATCCCTTTGATGTCACCGTCGGGTACACCAGGGTTGGCGGGCGCTGGCGCAAGTGTGTCTGTGCAGTGGACGAACTTGCAGGCTGCTCGGAGCGAGAACTTCAGCTCATTGCGGAGGAACTGCGCCAGCGCAACCGTCTGCTGTCAGGCCGTGAGCAAGTGGAAATTACCCAGAAGCAGCTTGCCGACTTCCGGCGTGAGAACGCTGCAAAGGAAGTGTTGCTGCGTCAGCAACGCCATGATCGAGAAACAAGAGCCGCTCTGCTTGTGCTCGAAGGCGGACGAGGGGCACAGGTCCCCGCAGTTCTTTTCCCCTCGCTCACTGCCCTCACCCTGCTTCCAGGTGAACAGCCTCAGGACAAGCAGAGCGAGCCGGAGCCTCGATCTCCCCGACACTCCACTGGAGATGGTGACACGTTGCGGGTATTGAGGCGGTTGCGCTGATGGAGGAGGACACACAAGCGGTCCTTCCAGACCAGGCAGTTCTCCACGAGGAACCGGAGCGATTTGATCCCGCGCTGTTGGCGCAACCGAAGGCCTCACGGGTGGCCTGGTTTGAAAAGGAATGTACCATTGAACATATGTGTCTACTGCAAGCACGTGATGCTGTCCTGAGGACCATTTGCTCTCCAGGGGAAGGGTTGAGCTTGAACCGGCTTGGGACCATGGTGCTGGTCATTGGGCCAATGAGAGTGGGCAAAACCACCCTCATCAGACTCCTTGAACACGCGTTGCTTCGGCGGTCAAGCGACCGGATGCGAAGCTCACCCGATCATCGACCCTTTGTGAGTGTGAGCGCCACCGGTCCAGGGTCAGGTCGCTTTGATTGGGTGGACTACTACACCGCCGTCCTTCGGCAGGTCAACAATCCTTTTCTTGACCGCAAGCCTTCGGCCATGCGCATACGTGACCTGCGAGAGGCCATGGAAGAAGCTCTGATTCAGCACCACCCCTACGCGGTGATCGTCGATGAAGCCCACCATCTGGCAAAAGCCGCCCATGGCCGGACGCTCCAGGACCAGCTTGATCACCTGAAATACCTGGAAAACCGCACTGGCGTTTGTCACGTGCTGGTGGGCACCTACGAAATGCGGCGTTTCCGCACCGTTACGCCCCAATTGGCCGGACGCAGTGTTGATGTGCATTTTCGTCGCTACGATGCAACGAAGAAGGAAGATCGCGAGGAATTTCGGAGTGTCTTGTGGGCATTGCAGCGGCACCTCCCACTTGAAGTTGAGCCGCTGTTAGCTGAGCAGCACTGGGAGATGTTGTACGCCCGAAGCATTGGCTGTATTGGCCTGCTCAAATTGCACCTCATCCGAGCGCTGGCCCTGGCGCTGACAGAAAACGCCAAAACCATCACAGAAGCGTATCTAAGGACGACTGCTCTACCAGAAGACCGGGTCAAAGAGATGCTCAATGCCGCGCTTTTAGGTGAAGAAGACTTGACTGAACCAGAAGGAGCAGATGAACGGTTGCTGGCTCTGCTTGGACTGAGAGAGATGACAACTTTTCCACAGATAGATCAAGCGACCTCAGGAATCAGGCAGGAGCAACCGCTGCCCTCGCCTTCGCCTGGAGGACGGAAACCAGGGGACCGGAGCCCAGGACGTGATGGCATCGGGTCCGACCTTGATGCAGAGCAGAAAGACACCGATGAGCACAGAGAGCGAGCGGTTGGATGAATATGACAACCGCATTGACAACAGATACAGCGCTGATCCCTCAAGGAAAACGGCGTCGTTTTGTCCCTTCTCTGCCGATTGAGATACCACCTCGCAGCAAATTGTACTGCCTGGCTCCGCTGGGAATGGGAACCTCCGAAGTTGAGAGCCTCACCAGCTACATCAATCGGCTAGCCTGGACCTATCGAGTGAGTTCATGGGTATTAGTAGTTCAGGAGGTTCTCCCCATTTTCAATGGACCCTACTACGTTCGCTCGTCTCCTCATCAATTGGGTGGTTTTGGCCGGACAAGAGCAATGCGTCTCAATGGAACGGGAGAGGTTGCTCGCGAGTGGGCAAAGACCCTTGAGCAATTGACCATGAGATCCGACCTTCACTCTCTCACAGCAGATCTCTGGGCAAGTGGACTACCAAACTGGGGCTTCCTTCGCTCTGCCCCGGTTTGGTGTTCCGCTTGCTATCAGCAATGGCAGGAGCAGGGACGACCTATCTATCAGCCGCTCTTGTGGGCGTTGCAGGCAGTGACAGTCTGTCGGCAGCACAGGAAGTTCTTGATCGAGCAGTGCCCTTCTTGCCGGAAGAAACAATCGACGATTGGAGCAAAAACAGCCCCTGGGTACTGTACACAGTGTGGGGCCTGGCTAGGAGAGCCATCAGAGGCAGAGCTGGTGGTGGATGATGAAACGTTTGATTGGCAAACGTGGGTAGTGAGCGCGGTCGAAGAACTCTCCCTTTCTTGCCTTGCCTTTGGCTCGCTTCCGTGGAACAACCTCCCCAGCGGCATTGATGCCTGTATTGAGGCAGTAGGAGGAACGCGACAACTGGCACGTATGGCACACATGACAAACATGGTTTTCTCGACATGGCGGAAACAGCAGCGGACTCCCTCGTTTACTTATGTGCTTGCCGTCGGGTATGTGCTCGATTTTTCTCCACTTCAGTTGATGACTGTTGAACCAGAACGATTGAAAGAAGTCTTACGAGCAAGGAAGGGATATCGTCCTCCACCTTGCTTCAAGCACAAGATGTCACGATCTCACGGCGATGGTGCTGGCATTCAAGCATTTCTCCAGGCCATCCTGAGTGGAGAAACTGATCCCTTGCCGGTGCGTCATGTCGCACGCCACCTGGATGTGGGAGAAAAGTATCTCGTTGGCCGATTTCCTCAAGAATGTGCTCAAGTCACCGCTCAGTATCAAGCCTACCGTACTGAGCGAGCCAAACAGAGAGTTATGCAAGAGTGCGATGAAGTGCGACAAGTTATGCTTGCTTTGAGCGAGCAGGGAACAATACCCACCCTCGCCTACGTCGCTGCACGACTATCTAACCCACATATCATACGTAGACCGGAAGCGAGAGCAACATGGCGCGCCATCCACCACAAGCTGAGAAGCCTCCAGGAATGAGCATGCGAGCAGATCAAAACGGAAGGTAAGTTTCGCCACGGTAAATCGGAACGTAAGTCTCGCCGTGGTGGTGGACCTCATCTTCCATTTGCAGCTGCGGCTGCACAGGGCGCTCCGCAGGCCGTTCAGGTGGCTGATCGCTTCCACCTTAGCCAGAACCTGCATGAAGCGATCGACCAAGCCAATGAAACAGGAAACCGTTCAAAAATACCTGATGGAACCACCTCGCCCCTCTGTCTACAAGCCTCATCATGGGAAGCTTACCAAGTACAAACCCTTTATTCATCGGCGCTTCTTTCAGGAGGGCTGCCGCAATTCGCTGCAGATATTTCGGGAAATGCAGCAACAGGGATATACTGGAGGATCCACGATTGTCGTCAACTATGTGACCCAGCTGCGGCAACTGTTGGGAGAACCGTCAACGGCTGGCCCGATCATGCGGACTAGGCTAACGCCGTTGAAAGCCGCTGTCGCATCCCCAAGAGAGATTGCCTGGTGGTTTTGCTTGCCGACGGACCGACTCACCCAAAAACAACGTGAGCAACTCCAGACCCTTTGTAAGGCGGACAGCGAACTCAACTCGCTCTACGACCTGGCCCAAGCCTTTTTCCGCTTGCTCAGAGAGCACTCTTCCTCCTTGCTTGAGCCTTGGATGGAAAACGCCTTGGAAAGCCAGACCCCGGAACTCAGAGGCTTTGCCCGAGGACTTGGGCGAGATGAAGCCGCTGTTTGCGCGGGGCTGGCCTCTCCGTGGAGTCAAGGGCAGACCGAGGGACATATCACGCGCCTCAAGCTCATCAAAAGGCAGGGATATGGACGAGCCCGGTTCGATTTGCTCCGGAAACGAGTACTTCATGCTGCTTGACCTCCCTTGAAGGGAACCCATCGAGCCTTGAAACACCGTTTACGCGCCCGCCAAGCGACAAGAGAACAGATGGGTCACCGGGGGATACGTGATGATCCCAATCTCTTCGATGGAGATCGGGAGGGGAAAAGACATGCCGAGACCGACGGCTAGCGCTTGAGAAAGGAACTGAGGAGGGACTCGCGTCGCGAGGGTACAGTGAGGGGTCCAGTGTCCTGGCAGATAATAGGTCGATGGGAGCGTCCCCGTATCTTGAAGTAACTGATGGACCTGTCTATGCAAATCCAACAGGCTGGAACTGACGACGGGAGCCAGGAACACGACAGCTTGCTCTCCTGGGAAAATCCCCAGACTGGCGATGGTGAGGGCAAAGGGAGAGTGTGTTTGCGCAAACGAATTGAGCAGACGAGCGCAGACAGCCGTCTTGAGCTCACTGTAGATCGCCAGCGAGATATGAGGGCGATTGCCAGAGTCCTGCAGGAGAAAAGGAACCGCTGTGCTTGCTAACTCCGCCCATAGTCTTCGGACGGCGCTGTCGCTGGCTGAATCAAAAAACAGTTGAATAGCGAACGGCATGAACTCTTCTCGGGACTCCTGCTTTCAATGGAGCATGTTCGAACGTCCCCGTCTCGGTCGACATCTGACCACCTCTTCATCATACCACAGCTTAGATCACGCAAAGTGCGGGAGAGCCGATTCTGGCAGGAAAAAATGTCGGGACCCCTTGATACAGCTTGCCATGCGGCTCGAGAAAATGGACCAGCACTGGTGAGAGCGAGGCCGATGCCCGTCGGCCCCGTTTTGAGTATTTATAGAATACAATATTAATAGTAGAATTCGGGGTATCCGAACGAGCCACTCCTCAGCGCAGTGTTGTCCCCGGAAGGAGCATGGTCTGCTCTGCTCTTTGGGCATTCTCCACCGACCCACCAAGGCTCGAACCACAGCGAGATCGCACTCATGGAGGTCTAGCCTGCTCTGTGCCCACAGCGCCTAGCGCTCGCAACGCCGCCTGTTGAGCGTTGGTGAGGCCGCGCGTGTGGCTGATGTCGAGCCGTTCATAGGGCCGCTCGGCCCGCAAGGTGGCCAGGTGCTGGTGGCTCTGCATCTCCCAGAGCTGAATGAGACCATCTTCCCCGCAACTGGCGACCGTCTGGCCATCGGGGCTGACGCGCACGGCCCTGGCCCACGCCTCGTGCGCCTGCGCCGTCGCGAGATTCACTCCTCGCTCCGGGTCCCACCAGCGGACAGTGCCATCAGCTCCTGCGCTCACCAGCAGATCCTGTTCTCGAGACCAATCGATACCCCAAATCAACCCACCATGTCCTTCGAACGTTCGCACGAGCGCTCCTTGTTGCACATCCCAGAGTAACAATACCCCTTTTTCCTCATCTCTCACGCCGCTCACGAGTTGCTCCCCGTTTGGGCTCCAGGCAAGGGCGCTGACCCTCCCCCCCTGCTCGAATCGTCGTACGAGGTCACCGTCCGTCGCGCGCAAGATTAGGACAAACCCATCTTCACTGGCGCTGGCGACTCGTGTGCCGTCGGGAGACCACACGACGGCATTGACCGGCCCGGCATGTTGACTGCCCACCCGGCTGGTGCCTTCCTGCACATCCCAGATGCGGACGCTGCCATCATACCCGCCGCTGGCAAGCAAGCGCCCATCGGCACTCCAGTCCACACTGGAAACGCGAGCCGTATGACCCTGCAAGATCTGGGTGCAGGCGCCGGTCTCGGTCTCCCAGATGCGCACCGTTTGATCAGAGCCAGCGCTGGCTATACGGTTGCCGGTGCGGCTCCAGGCGACGGCGTCGACAAGCTGCCGGTGCCCGCGCAACACCTGCACCTGTGTGCGGGCGGCCACATCCCAGAGGGTGAGCGTCGCCTCGCTGCTGCCACTGAGGATGAAGCGCCCGTCCGGACTCCACGAGAGGGCGAGCACCGCGAGGGCATAGCCAGCCATCGTGCGCAGATGTTGTCCACTGGGCACGTCCCAGGTGCGTACGGTGCGATCCAGGCTGCCGCTGAGCAGGCGGTCCCCGACGGGCAGGAAGGCCAGCGACGTGACTGCATCCCGATGCCCCTGCAGGATGTGGCGGCACTGCCCCGTCTTGCTGTCCCACAGCCGAATCGTTGCGTCAAGGCTGGCCGAGGCCAGGGTGCGGCCATCGGGAGCCCAGGCGAGGTGAGACACCGCGCCGGTATGTCCCTCCAGCGTCCTCTGGCAGACGCCGGTTTCGACGTCCCAGAGCTTGACCACCCGGTCGAGGCTGCCGCTGACGAGCAAGCTCGTCAAAGGTGCGAAGGCCAGCGTGCTGATAGGGGCGCGATGCCCATGCAGTTCTTGCAGCAGCGTCCCTTCTTCGGCGTCCCACAGCCGGACTGCATCGAGCCCGCCGCTGGCCAGCAGCCGGCCATCGGGACTTAATGCGAAGGAAATAATCCGCCCTCCCTGGGTGTGCAGGCGGGAGAGGGGTGTCCCGGTGCGAAGGTCCCACACGTACAAGGTTCCATCATAGCCCCCACTCACCAGCTTGCCGGTGGGACTGATGGCCAGGAAGATGACCGGAGCGTGGTGATCCCGTCCAGTCCAGATGGTGGCGGAACTTTCCACATCCCAGAGTCGGACGGTGCCGTCCCAACTGGCAGTAGCCAGCGTGTCTCCATCAGGACTGAAGGCGATGGCACCCACGCGATCGCTATGCCCCCGCATGGTCAGGTATGCCACCCGTCCCTCCTCGCGCCAAGCGCGCACCTGCCCGCTGTTACTGCCTGCCGCAATGTAGCGCCCATCCGGGCTGACTGCGACAGAATGCACCGCGTCGACAGCCTCGGTGAAGACCACCTCGTCGAGCCGTGCCCCGACCAGGCTCGCGTCCTGCATCTCGACGCCTTGCAGGTAGGCCCCGCGAATGGCGAGCCGCGAGAGGTTCAGGCCGCGCAGCCGGCCGCGCAGCTCTTTGAGCAGGCTGATGACGTTGGCGGGGCCATAGCCCTGGCTGGCGGCGTCCTCGGCACGGAACTGCGCGAGCAAGCCCAGCAGGTGTTCCTCGACCAGCGCATCGGTTCCCAGTTCGGAGCGCAGGCGTTCAATGAGAGGGTGGACCAGCAGGCGCACCTGCGTCTGGCGCACGTAGTCTTTGGCCTGGGCCTGCTCCAGGGGGTACCTCCGTAGCTGCTGGGGCTCGCCCAGCACGATCTCCTCGGCCAGGCGTTCGCCCAGCACGTCGGTAAGGTACTCCATCACCACCGATTGCAGGCCAAAGCTGGCCTGCTGCCCCCGCTCCAGCAGCGAGCGCCGTCCCAGCGCCTCCATCGCCTCCAACACCTGTGCGCGCAGCACCCTGGGATGCAGAACCTGCGCGAGCGCGGGAAGCTCCGTCCATTCGCGCAGCACGGCCAGCCACGTGAGCAGCTGGTGTTCCAGCGGCGTGAGCCGCCCCACCTGCTGGCGCAGCACGGGCCGAATGCCGTTGAAGATCAGTTCCCCTTCTTGTAGGAAGCGGTCGAGATCTCCACCGAAGAGATCGGAGACCGCCTGCGCCACGATTTTGAGGGCCAGCGGATTGCCCGCGTAGGTGGTCACGAGCCCCTGCCAGGCAAGTGAGGTGCCGCTGAGTTCCTTGTCGCTGAGCAGGTCACGCGCGGCCTGTTCGTCCATGCCCACCAGGCGCAGCGAGCGCACCGGGGAGCGCACCCCTTCCAGTGGCTCGATCTCCCTGGGTTTCTCTCGGGAGGTGAGCAGCACGCAGCTCTGGTGGGCCGACTCGGCCAGGCGCCCGATGAGCCGCCCGTAGCCCTCGTAGCCGGGCAGGTAGTTGCCCTCGCGGTCCCCGCTTTGGAGCAGCGTCTCCAGGTTGTCGAGCACCAGCAGGCAACGATGGACCTGTAAGCGTGAGAGCAATTGCGTGATGCGCTGCTCCAGCGAGGTGGGGAAAGAGGCAGGCGGTGCCTCGGAGAAGAAGGTGATGCAATCGGCCACCAGCTCCGAGCATGCGGGGGCGTCGCGCACCGATCGCCAGAGCACCATTTCGAAGTGGGGAGCCAGGCGTAGACCCAGGTAGGAGGCCAGCATACTCTTGCCGATGCCGCCCATGCCCACGAGCGCCACCAGGCGGCAGCGCTCCTGCACGATCCACTGGGTCAGTTCGGCCACTTCCACCTCGCGGCCCGCGAACCGGCTGGTGTCCAGGGCTTCTGCCCAGTCGACGCGTGGGAAGGCCGCCGGCTCCGCTGCCGCAGGGGCAGCAGGCGTCCCGGCCCGTGGGGAAAGCGGGACGGACGCAGGAGGAGCGAGCAGCTCATGCAGCCAGGCTTCATCCAGCAGCACCTTCTGGTGCGCTGCCTTCCAGAGCGCGCGGATCTCCTCCTCCTCGCGCCCGGCGGCAAAGGCGGAGGCTCGCATCCCCAATTCGATGAGCTGTTTGAGGCGTTCCGTCTTGGGGTAGCTGAGGCCGGCCTCCCACTCCGCCACGGCGCGCCGGGAGACACCCAACCGGTCGGCCAGTCCTGCTTGCGTCAGGCCGATGGTGGCGCGCAGCGTCAGCACCAACTAACCAAAGGCATAGTCTCGCTCTCGGTACGAGTAGCGCTTCACGAGCGATCCCCATTCTGCGTGACCCAGCGGAGCGAAATGTTATGCAGTGATGTGAAGTGACACGTCAACTGATGGACAGTGACTTCCCCAGGACCCATCCGCTATACTGGTGAGTGTCGGGTG
>WNFC01023472.1_pt1 | contig 11961 bp, 11 predicted proteins | sample 5400541 | NCBI WGS metagenome assembly WNFC01 (sample SAMN13153342, study PRJNA577476) | soil metagenome | isolation source: 120 cm saprolite under Douglas fir tree site 2 hole 2 replicate 1 | place: USA:California | collected 2015-04-18 | reverse complement strand
GGCCGCGGCGCAGACCGCGTCGACCGCGGCCGTGAGCTTCAGGAATCCGCCGGGCGCCTGACCGCGCCGGTCGAGGAACCACACCAGGAACGCGCCGCCGACCGCGAGCTCCACGAGCACGACCGCGAGCACGAGCGGGAGCGTGACGATCGCGTTCACTCGCGGTCACGGTAGCGTGATGCGCAGTGGCCCGCTCCGACGACGCGCGAAGCCAGCACGACGAGAAGATCGCGGCGATGTTCGATGTCGTCGCGCCGCGATACGACCGTCTCAATCGCGTGTTGTCGCTCGGCCGCGATGTCCGTTGGCGACGGCGCGCGGTCACACTCGCGCGACTCGGCCCCGGCGAGACCGGCCTCGACGTCGGGGTCGGCACGGGCGATCTGTCGTTCGATCTGCTCGCCGCCTCCGACCCGACCTCGCGGGTGACCGGCATCGACCTGTCCGACGGCATGCTCGATCTCGCTCGCCGGCGCGCTGCGCGAAGCCCGCTCGGCTCGCGGTTCGCTCCGCAACATGCCGATGCGCAGGCGCTCCCGTTCGCCGACGCGTCGTTCGATCGCGTCGTCGCGGGATTCGCCGTCCGCAATTTCGGCGACCTCGATGCCGGGCTGCGCGAGATGCGCCGCGTGCTTCGGCGCGGCGGTCGCGCGGTCATCCTGGAGTTCTCCGCGCCGACCCAACCGTTCGTGCGCGCGGCGTCCGGTCTCTATCTCGACGTCCTCGTCCCGCGGATCGCTGCGCTTCTCGGTGGCGACCCCGAGGCGTATCGCTACCTTCCGCGCTCGATCCGTGGATTCCCCGACGCCGCACGGCTCGCCACGCGCCTGCGCGACGCCGGTTTCGACGCCGTTCATTTCGAGCGCCTGACGCTCGGCGTCGTCGCGATCCACGTCGCCGATCGCTGAGGCCGGGCGTACTCTTTGGTCAGCGTTCGACAGGGGAGGTCGGCGATGGCCAAGCGCATCGCGGTCGTCGCGAAGGACAAGGCTCCGATGGCCGGGCGGCCGTGGACGACGCACTACGACGCGGGCGTACCCGCGACGCTCCGCTACCCGAACACGACGGTGCACGCCATGCTCGACGACGCCGCGGAGAGCTACCCGAACGCGACGGCCACGATCTTCTTCAACGCGAAGCGCACCTGGCGCCAGATCTCCGACGACGCGTGGCGCTTCGCGAACGGCCTGCGAGCGATGGGTGTCCGGAAGGGCGATCGCGTCGCGATCATGCTGCCGAACACGCCGCAGTTCGTGATCGCCTTCTTCGGGGCGCTGCGCGCCGGCGCGATCATCGTCCCCTGCAACCCCCTGTATACGGTCCCGGAGCTGCGCCATCAGCTCGCCGATGCCGGCGCCGAGACGATCGTGGTGCTCTCGCGCCTCTACCCGGTCGCGAAGGCGGCGCGCGAGGGCACGACGGTCAAGAACGTGATCGTCACGAGCATCAAGGAGTTCATGCCTCCGGTCCTGCGCACGCTCTTCACGCTCGCGAAGGAGAAGAAGGACGGGCATCGCCAGCCGTTCGCGGGCGACCCGGGCACGCGGGCGTTCGCCGACGTGCTGAAGGGCTCGCCGGCGGTGCCGTTCGACGCCGGCGTCACGCAGAACGACGTCGCCGTCCTCCAGTACACCGGCGGGACGACCGGCGTGAGCAAGGGCGCGATGCTCTCGCACCGGGCGCTCGTGGCGAACACGCTTCAGTGCAGGTCGTGGTTCTCCGACGAGAAGGACGGCACGGGCGTCGGGATGGCGGTGATGCCGTTCTTCCACGTGTACGGGCTCACGGTCGTGTTGGCGCAGGCGGTCCAGGCCGCGGCGGCGATGGTGCTCGAGCCGCAGTTCGAGCTCGAGCACGTGCTCAAGGACATCGCGCGGCACAAGCCACGGACCTTCCCGGGCGCGCCGCGGATCTACAACGCGATCATCAACTCGCCCCTCGCGACGAAGTACGACCTGCGCTCGATCGGCGCGTGCATCAGCGGCTCGGCGCCGCTCATGCTCGAGACGCACCGGAAGTTCGTCGAGCTCACCGGAGCCAACCTGGTCGAGGGCTACGGCCTCACCGAGGCCGCGCCGGTGACGCACTGCAACCCGCTCTACGGGAAGGGGAAGCAGAAGATCGGCACGATCGGTGTCCCGTATCCGGACGTGGAGTGCAAGATCGTCGACGTCGAGACGGGTGAGCGCGAGATGCCGGTCGGCGAGGCCGGCGAGCTCATCCTTCGCGGCCCGCAGCTGATGGACGGCTACTACCACCAGCCCGACGAGACCGCGAAGACGCTGCGGAACGGCTGGCTCTACACAGGTGACATCGCGACCGTCGATACGGACGGGTACTACGCGATCGTCGACCGCAAGAAGGAGATGATCATCGTCTCCGGATTCAACGTGTATCCGCGCGAGGTCGAAGAGGCGCTGGCGACGCATCCCGCGGTGATGGACAGTGCGGCGATCGGCATCCCGCACGCGATCAAGGGTGAAGAGGTGAAGGCGTTCGTCGTGCTGAAGCCCGGCACCCAGGCGACGCCCGACGAGCTCATCGCCCACGCGCGGACGCAGTTGGCCCCGTTCAAGGTGCCGCGTGAGATCGAGTTCCGGGATTCGCTACCGAAGACGCTCATCGGGAAGACGCTGCGGCGTCAGCTCGCCGAAGAGGACAAGAAGAAGCGGGTGAAGGTCGCGACCCCTGCGTAGACCGCGGTCCTAGCGTTAGACCGCGGCCCTAAGAGAGACGCGCCGCCGTCGGAAGTGAAGCGGTCTCGTCGAACAGGTCGCCGCAGATCGCCTCGATCGTGTGGTAGGTCACGCGCATGACCACGGTGACGTCTTCTGAAGAGGTCGGCGCGATCACCTGCGCGTCCCACGCCATGGCGCGAATTTCATCCATGCCAGGATCTTGCGTCCGCGTCGTCGCCGCGCCATCGCACCACAAGGGGAATTCACCTCACCATCGCAAGGGGAAGTCTTGTCACCCATTCGGGCGACTCACCGCGACCGCGTATACATTCCGCGCGTGCCCGTTGAGCCCGACGTCGTCGTGATCGCAGCCGGCGACGCACTCCTCGACGACCCGCCCCGTACGTTCCACGTCAACGTGTTCGCGGTCGCGCGCCGGCTCGTCACGAACGCGGAGTTCGCGGCGTTCGTGCAGGAGACCTCGCACCATCCCACGGCGTGGAAGGACGGCCTCGTCGACCATCCGGCCGAGGGCGTGTCCTGGGCGGATGCGGTCGCGTACTGCCGCTGGCTCAGCCTCGCGACCGCGCGTGTGTATCGCCTGCCTGACGAGCGCGAGTGGGAAAAGGCCGCGCGCGGCACGACGGGCCGCCGGTGGCCCTGGGGAAGCGAGGATGACTACCTTCGGGTGAACGTGATGGAGACGAAGGTCGGCGCGACATCCGCGGTGGGGAAGTTCGGGCTCGGCGCGTCGCCCGAGGGCATCCTTGACCTCATCGGCAATGTCCGCGAGTGGACGAACACCTGGGCCGACGGCCGCGTGCTCCGCGGCGGGTCGTACCTCGACAGAATGGCTGATTGCGTTCCGAGTAAGCGACTCCGTCCCACCGACGGGTTCCTTGGACACGGCTTCCGCGTGGTGCGGAGCATGACGGGAAGATGACGACGCCGATCATGGTCTCGAGCGGCAACGGCGCGAAGGCGCTCCCCACGGGGATCCGCATCCTCAAGCGCGGAGGCAGCGCGCTCGACGCGGTCGAAGCCTGCGCGCGGATCGTCGAGGCCGACGTCACCGACACGAGCGTCGGGCGCGGCGGCCTCCCGAACGTCATCGGCGAGGTCGAGCTCGACGCCTCGATCGTCGATGGGACCATGCATCGTGCCGGTGCGGTCGGCGCGCTCGTCGGGTTTCATCACCCGATCTCCATCGCCCGAGCGGTGATGCTGCGGACACCACACGTCATGCTCGTCGGCGACGGCGCGGCGCGATTCGCATCGGAGATCGGCGCCGAGAAGATCGAGAACCTCACGCCTTCGACGCGCGCCCTGTGGGTCGAGGCGCTGAGGGCCGTCGGTGAGACGCCGGCGAGCGTCAGGCGCGCGAAGAAGCTCATCCCGATCACGCGGCGGGTCATCGCGAAGCGCCTCGGGACCGTGAACTTCATCGCCCTCGATCGGAAGGGCAACGTTGCGTCGGCGGTGACGACGAGTGGCTGGGGTTACAAGTACCCCGGGCGCGTCGGCGACTCGCCGATCGTCGGAGCCGGCAACTACTGCGACACGTCGGCGGGCGGGGCCTGCTGCACCGGCTACGGCGAGCTCGCGATGCGCAACGTCACCGCGAAGACGGCGGTCGACCGGCTCGCGTCGGGCGCCTCGGCACAGACGGTCGCCCGGAGAGCGATCGCCGACACGAACGCCCTGTCGGGCGCGCCGTTCAACATCGTCGTGCTCGCGGCCGACGGGGCACACGCGTCGGCGACGAATCGCGCGGGGCGTCAGTACGCGTTCATGAGCGTCGGGATGACCGAGGCGGTGATGAAGGCGCGCGCGGTGGTCGCGCCCGGCTAGCGCTAGAGCGCCGCGACCGCCGCCTGCAGCTTGTTGGTCGCGTCGACCGCGGGTGTCCCGGCGGGGAAATAGAGCGGATCGCCGAAGACGACCTCGATGTCGCCGCGCCAGCCGTTCGAGCGCGCGCGATCCCACTTGCGGTCCCAATGGTCGAGGATCGACACGTTGCCGATCTTCAGCTTCATCGGCACGACCGGCGTGCCGCCCTCGACGGCGATGAGACCGGTGCCGGACTTGAAGGGCTGCGTCGGCCCGCCGATGGTGAGCTTGCCCTCGGGGTAGATGAGGACCGAGAACTTGCGGTCGAGCCGCGCGCCGAGGAGCTCGAGGCTGCGCCGGATCGCGCCCTCGCGGGCCAGTGGGAAGGCGTTCGCGAGGATCGCCGAGAAGATCCCGTTCAGCTTGTTGCCGAAGACGTCATCCGCGGCGGCCGCGACCGCGAGGTGCCAGCGCCAGGCCACCGGGATCGAGGTGAGGATGATGCCGTTGTCCCAGTGGAGGCAATGGTTCGGCGCGAACATGACCGGTCCGCGGAGTCCTTTGAGGTTGTCGGTCCCGGTGATCTTCACGCGGTAGAACACGTGCACCAGCGGCCAGATCAGGAACTGCTGGAGGATGAGGCCGACCGATCGCGTGAGCGGTGAGAGCGGCCAGCCGAAGATGCCGGTCTCGGGCTTGTTGTCGCGCGCGGCCACGACCATCTTCTCGAGGTCGGCGACGGTCGCAGCCGGCGCGAGCGCGGCGTCGTCGATGTACACGCCGAGCTCCTCCTCGATCACGCCGAGGAGGTCGACCCGCCCGAGCGAGTCGAGCCCGATATCGGCGGAGAGCTGCGCTGCCGGCCACACGCGCTCATCGGGCACGTTCGCGGTGCGCGCGACCAGGCGCTCTATCTCGGTCAGCTCGCGTGTGGCGGCCGCGGCAGGCCGTGTCGGCGCCTCGGCCTTGCCCATCGTGAGGATGCGCTCGATGACCTCGCGCTTCTTCACCTTCTGGGTCGGCGTCGTCGGGAACTGATCGTCGGGCCAGACCGTCCAGCCGCGGATCTGCTGCGGGCCCGAGAGCTTCTCGTTCGCGGTCCGCACGATCGAGGCGACGATCTCGAGATCCTTCGGTTCGACGAACACGGCGTGTACTTGGAGCGTCTCGCCCGGCCGTTCGAGGCCGACGACGATGGCGAGCGTCGGACGCTGCGGTGTGGCGAGCTCCTGGATGCGCGGATCGGCAGCCAAGACGTTCTCGACATCTTCGGGATAGACCTTGAGGCCGTCGGGCAGCGCGATCATGTCCTTCTTCCGGCCGTGGAGCCAGAGGAAGCCGTCCGCGTCGAACTTCCCGAGGTCACCGGTGTGGAACCACTCTCCGTCGAGCGCGGCGCGGGTCGCCTCCTCGTTCTCCCAGTAGCCCTTGAAGATGTTCGGGCCCTTCGCGAGCACCTCGCCGTCGTCGGCGATCTTCACCTCGACGCCCGGGACCGGGACGCCGACCGAGCCGAAGCGATTGCGATCGACGCGGTTGAACGTGAGGGCGGGCGCGGTCTCGGAGAGGCCGTAGCCCTGGAGGACCTCGACGCCGAGGTCGCGCCATGCCTCACCGAGCGCGGGGTCGAGCGCGGCGCCGCCCGAGACGATGTAGCGGAAACGGCCGCCGAACTGGCGATGGACGCTGATGAAGAGAACGCGGCGCAGACCCATCGGTAGCTTTCGCGCGATGGTCCGCAGCTTCGCGAACAGCGGACCCTTTCCGTCCGCTTCGGCCTTGCGCTCGATCGCGATGAAGAGCGACCGCACGGCCGCGGGTGTGATCAGGATCATCGACACCTTGCGTTCCTTGAACGTGCGGCGGATCACCGCGGGCTGCCGGCTCGTCGGATATACGACCGATGCGCCGGCGAGGAGGACGCACAGGAACCCGGGGCTCTGCTCGAAGATGTGCGAGAGCGGGATGAACGACAGGAGGCGCTGGCTCGGTCCGATGGGAAAGATCTGCGTGCAGGCCAGCGCGTTCGACAGGAGGTTGCGGTGCGTGAGCATCGTGCCCTTCGGCTCGCCCGTCGTGCCCGACGTGAACATGACCTCCGCGAGATCCTCCGGTCCGACGTCGGCCTTCGGCAGCGGCTCCTTGCCGCGCGCGCGGTCGGGGAGCAGCTCCATCTCGTGGAGCGGGATGCCGAGCGCGGCCGCACGCTCCTTCGTCTGCACCGTCACGAGGTCGCGGTAGGTCCAGGCGCGTGTGCGGAACCCGGGCTTGATGATCAGGGCGTCCTTGTTCCCGAACTTCGCAGCGGACTCTTCGAGGATGTCGTTCAGCGTGTCGAGGCTCACGACGCGAGGCTCCGCAGCGCGTCGCGCGCGCCTTCGCGCAGCGCGGGGTAGTGCGAGAAGAGGATCGTCTCGATGTCGAGCTCGGCCAGGCGCGCGATCGAGCGACGCGCGAGGCTCATGTCGTCGGTGAAGATGTAGTTGGGATACGTGACCTCGCCCCGCAGGCGCTGCAGGATGTCGCCCACGATCACGAGGCGCCGCTCGGGCGAGTAGAGGCAGATGCTGCCCGGCGTGTGGCCGGGCGTGTGGATCACCCGAAGACCGCCGAGCGCCGGAACGACGTCGCCGTCGACGAGCGGCGACGCCTCGGGCGCCCGCGTGAGGTAGGCGATGATCGCGCCGGGCACCGGCCGTCCGCTGAAGACCTCGCTCAGCTTGATGCGGAGTCGCTCCATGTCGGCTGGGTGCATGAGCACCTGCGCGTCGGAGGCCCGCGCGATCTCGGTGACGCCGCCGATGTGGTCGGGATGGCCGTGGGTGCAGACGATGCGGCGGATGTCGGACATCTTCCGGCCGATCCGCGTGAGGTAGCGGCGGAGCATGACGATCGATCCTCGATGGCCGGCGTCGACGAGCGTCAGCTCGTCATCGGCGATGAGGAAGGCGTTCGCGCCGATGAGCCGTACCACATGCAGCCCCTCCACGACCTCCACGCCGTAATCCTAGGCGGCGCTGCATCGCCTGCCCGCTTGCGGCCTAGGCGATGAACGTCCGCCACAGGAGATTCACCACGGACAGCACGACGAGCACGACGATGGACCGCCGGAACACGACCGGATCGAGGCGTCCGCGCGTGTAGATCCCGATGGCCATCGCGAGGAGTGTGGGCACGAGGCCGAGCAGCCCCAGCGTGACGATCTCCGGCGTGTAGAGGCCCTGCAGCGAGTACCCAATGAGCTGAACGATGCTGTTGAACTCGAAGAGCGCGGCGAGGACGAACACGAAGTCGGCGGGCCGCAGGCGTTGGGCGTGGAAGTACGAGCCCACGAGCGGGCTCGCGATCGAGGTCGTGCCCTGCAGCACGCCGCCGACGAAGCACACCAGCGGCCCGAGCACGCGCGCGCGGAGCGTGGCCGGATCGTCGCCCAGGAGACGGTCGCCGCGCGCCAGGAACACCGCGACCATCGCCGAGATGAGAATCGCGAACGTCCGCTGGTCGAGCTGCGCGAGCAGGAGCGTGCCGATCGCCGTGCCGACGACCGACACGGCGATGAGCGGCGCGAGGCCGCGGAGCAGACCGCGGCTGCGGAATCCCTGGACAAGCAGCAGCGAGTTCGCGGCGAAGATCGGAATGGTCACGATGCTCACGGCCATCCGCGGACCGAAGACGCCGGCGAGGATCGGTGTTGCGATGAGCGGCAGCCCCATCCCGGAGATCCCCTTCGCCAGTCCCGCGACGGCGAGACCGGTGATGAGGACGACTAGCTCGACCGGGCCCAATCCGCCTCCGTGACCAGCGTTCTCCAGTCGACTTCATGCAGCCGCTCGCTCGCGATGTAGCGCCTACCGGTCTTCGCCAGAGGTGTGCCGTTCACGCGGACGATGTCGGCGGTGTGGTCGAAACCTGCGCCCGAGACGAGCGCCGAACCGACGCCAAAAACATCGACCGGCACGCCGAGCGCCTCGAAGTGCCGGATCTTCTCCGCGTCGAAGCCGCCGGACGCGACGATCCGCACATGACCGTAGCCCGCGTCATCGAGGGCGCGGCGCAAAAGGAAGACCAGGCGCGGCGTCACGCCGCGCATGTCCTCCCCTGGGACGAGGCCGTCGGCCTTCTCGATCTCGTTCAGCACCGACTTGTCGATGAGCGATTCGCTCGTGTCGACGCGGACGCCCCACAGGCGCTGGCCGAGCGCGTGCGCGACGCCGAGCGACGTGTTCACCACGTCGTTCCGGAAATCGACGAGGGACGTCACGTTCACATGACCCTCGGGCGTTCCTTTCGCGGTGAGGTGGCCGAGCGCGTCCGGCGCGCGGTTGATGTATTCGTCGAACTTCAGCGTCGCGACCGCGGTGTCGCCGCCGTAGACAGCGATGAGCGCGTGCGGCACCGTGCCGAGCCCGGTCGAGCCCCACCACTCGCCCTGCTCGTCCGTCGACACGCCGACCGCACCGCCGACGTACGCGGCATAGCCCGAGCCGGCCTGGGCCTCGTGGCCCTGATGGCGCGCGCCGAACATGATCACCGGCTTGCCGCCCGCCGCGGCCACGACGTCGCGCGTGCTCGTGGCGACGCGCGTGCCCTCGGACAGCGCACCGAGATACAGCGTCTCGAGGTGCGCGAACGAGGCGTAGTCGCCCTCGATGTGCATGACCGGCTCGTGCGCCTCCGCGACCTCGCCGTCGTAGAGCGAGGACACCGCCAGGTCCTGCCACCCGGGTTGCCACAGGGTCGCGAGCTCGTCCCGACGATCACCGCACCGGCGTGCTTCTGGAACACCTGCATGGTGACGCCGTCGCGCCGCTTGTCGCGCTCGAGGATGAGCTTTGTTCGCGCGAAGTAGATGTCGGACTTGTACCCGGCGCGGATCTTCTCGATCGGGAGCCGGAAGACATCGGGCCGCAGCCGCTCGGTGATGACCACGTGCGTCAGAACATGCTCTGGAGCATCCCGCCGTCTACCTGGAGCGAGACGCCGGTGATGTACGAGGCGCGCGGCGACGCGATGAACACGATCGCGGCCGCGAACTCCTCGGGCCGGCCGTAGCGGCCCAGCGGGATGATCGTGTCCTCGTAGCGCTTCCGGATCGCCTCGGGCGTCGTGCCCTGCCGCTTCGCGTTGTCGGTGTCGAGCTCGATGATCCGGTCGGTCATGATGCGGCCGGGCTGGACCGCGTTCACGCGGATGCCCTCCTTCGCCAGATCCGAAGAGAGCGTCTTCAGCATCCCGTGCACGGATGCGCGGAGCGCGTTCGACAGGATGAGGTTCAGGTACTGCGTCGGCTGGCGCACGCTCGTCGATGTCGAGTACACGATCGAGCCGCTCTTCTGCTTCCGCATCTGCGGGAGGACCAGACGCGTGAGCCGCACCGCGGACATGAGCGTGAGGTCGAAGGCCTTCTTCCACGCCGGGTCGTCGAGATCGTCGAAGCGACCGGGCGGAGGACCGCCCGCGTTCACCACCAGCACGTCGATCGCCGCATAGGCGGCGAGCGCCGTCTGCACGAACGTCTCGCAGCCCTCGAGCGTCGAGACGTCCGCGGTCACGGGCAGGATCGTCCGGCTACCGGTCGTGCGCCCGATCTCCTCGGCCGCCCGCGTGATCGCAGGCTCGCTGCGGCTGCAGATCGCGACCTTCGCGCCCTCGGCGGCGAAGAGCTCGGCGGACGCGCGGCCGAGACCCTTCGACGCGGCCGCGACGAGGACGGACTTGCCGGCGAGCCCGAGGTCCACGGCCCGATGCTAGACGGGGAGACCGGCGGCCAGTGCGACGAGCACGACTGCCGCGAGCACGAGCCGGTACGCGACGAACGACGGCGAGAATGTCCGGCGCGGCGAAGAGCTCAGCGGCTTTGCGCGCGTCGAGCAGCGTCTTCGCCCCAGCGCCGAGGATCACCGGCGTCGCCAGCAGGAAGCTGAACCGCGTGGCCTCCTCGCGTGTGAGCCCGCGCAGCAGGCCGGCCGAGATGGTGATGCCGGAGCGGCTGATGCCGGGCAGGAGCGCGATCGCCTGTGCCGCGCCCATGAGGAGCGCGTCGGGGATGCGCAGCTCGTCCATCACGCGGAGTCGCTTCGCGATGCGCTCGACCGCGACGAAGACGATCGAACCCGCGACGAGCCCGAGCACGATCCAGATCGGCGCGCGCAGCGTCTTCTCGACGGTGCTCTCGAACAGCACGCCGGCGAGAGCCGCGGGGAGCGTCCCGACGATCACGAGCAGCGGCATGCGCCAGCGGCGCGCGAGAACGTCGGCGATGAGGCCGAGCCAGGTGCGCGCGAAGTACAGGAGCACCGCGAGCGCGGTCCCGAGGTGAAGCGCGACGTCGAACGAGAGGCCGAACTTCTCGGGATCGAGGCCCAGCGCTCCGGCGACGAGGATGAGATGCGCGGTCGAGGACACTGGGAGGAATTCGGTGAGCCCCTGCACGAGCCCGAGGATGGCCGCAGCCGTAATGTCGCTCATCGTCTTCTCAACGCATCGTCTCCCGTGCTGCGGCGAGCGCGGCGTGCGCCTCACGCTCGTGGCCGATGATCGCCTCGAGCTGCTTCGCCCACGCGCGTCGATGACCGACATCGAGGAAGCGCAGCGCGACCGAACCGTCGAACGGCCCCACGCCGATCTTCGCGCAGGCGTCGGCGGCGAAGCCATACGACTCGGCGGCGCGCAGCAGATCGGCACCCGGCGATGAGGAAAAGATGCCGCGCGCGCCACGCAGGAATCGCGCTGCCGCCCGTCGCTTGTCCGCAAGGAGGGTGCGCATAGCGTGATCGCCGAAGGCCGCCGCGCCGGCGTGCTTGCTGTCCGCCCAGCGCGCGTCGTCGCGCAGTCCGTCGAGCCATGTTCGTAGAGCGTCCTCGGTGAGCTGTGCCGTGGTCACCGCGAAGGTCACCGCAGCGCGCGCGAGCGCGCCGCGATCGGGCGCCGTCCCTTTGTCGAGGAACGCGACCTGGCCGTGCTCGGCGTCGGCGAACGCGCTCCAATCGATCTTCGTCGGCTTGTCGGTCTTGTCGAAGTACGTGCGCGCGAGGAACGTCGGCCCGGCATCGTCATAGCCGACGATGAGCCCGTACTCCGGCGGACCCGCGATGCCCTTCACCAACGGCGCCGTCTTCGCGTCGATGGACTCCGCGACGCGATCGAGCACGAGCGCGCGCATGTCGTCGTCGAAGGGCGGGCCGACGACGTCGGGCTTCGTACCCGCGGCCTGCGCGCCGCGCGAAAGCGTCGCGTCGTCGAGCGGCGCCGCGGCAAGCGGATCCCACGTCGCGGCATCGATCGTCGCGGTGAACGCCGCGCCTGACGTGCCCATCACCCAGTCGTACTCGGCGCCGGTGGCGAGGGCCAGGCTTGCGGGCAGGGTGCAGTCGCGGCCTTCGCCGAAATGGAGCGGTGGGATGTCCTTGAGGACGCGGCTGCTTACGAGCCGTTCTCGTCTGGAGAGAAGGTG
>WNFC01011823.1_pt1 | contig 11965 bp, 11 predicted proteins | sample 5400541 | NCBI WGS metagenome assembly WNFC01 (sample SAMN13153342, study PRJNA577476) | soil metagenome | isolation source: 120 cm saprolite under Douglas fir tree site 2 hole 2 replicate 1 | place: USA:California | collected 2015-04-18 | reverse complement strand
CTGATCGCCGAGAATCAGCTCGACTCGGCCGAGATTCCTGGAACCGGAGCGGAGGGTCGGATCACCCGCAATGACGTCCTCGCCTATCTTGAGCGGCACAAGGCGGTGAGTGGTCCGCGCGGCGAAGGCAAAAGGCTGCCGCTCAGCCGGATCCGCAAGCGGACTGCCGAGCAGATGGCTCTTTCTTGGAGGAGCATTCCCCACGTTCTGCAGGCAGTAGAAGTCGACTTCCACGCGGTGGATCTCCTTCGCCGAGAACACCATCAGGTCTGGAAGACAAGAGAAGGTTGGTCGCTGACCTATTTGCCTTTTGTGGCCCGTGCGGTTTGCGAGGCGGTCGCGGATTTTCCGGCGGTGAACGCGACGCTCGAAGCCGACTCGCTCATGTTGCACCCGCGGGTTAACCTTGGCATCGCTGTCGATTTAGGTCCCGACGGTTTGATCGTTCCGGTTGTCAAGGACGCGGACCAGAAGTCCCTGCCGGAGCTCGCGCGCGCAATCCACTCGCTGGTCGAGAAGGCTCGCGCGCGCCTGCTTAGTCCTGACGACCTGACCGAAGCAACCTACACGCTCTCGAACTCCGGTAGCTTTGGCACGCTTCTGACTGCTCCAATTATCAATCCGCCGCAGGTCGCCATCCTCTCGATCGATGGCGTGGTGAAGAAACCAGTGGTGGTGGAGGGAGCGGAGGGCGAGACAGTCACGATTCGCCCGATCGGGGTGCTGGCACAATCGTTCGACCATCGCGCGTTCGACGGAGCCTATTCAGCCGCCTATCTGCGCCGCCTGAAGGAAATTCTCCAAGGCGGAGATTGGTCCGCCGCGCTGGAATCAACTTCTGGGCCCCGCACCACGGAGCGCTGATCGGGCTCCGCGCTGCCGAAGGCCGCTTACCGGTTCCCGTCCTTTGTGCGGCGCGGTCGATCCCCGCACCACCAGCTCCGGCTTGAATCGAATGTGCTCCACCGGCGCCACCGGGTTGCTCAAGCGCGCAAGTAAGGTGCGCGCGGCCTGTGCACCCATCTTGTAATGAGGGATGCGCAGCGTGGTGAGCGGTGGCCGGAGCTTATCGACGAACGGCATGTCGTTGAATCCGCTGATCGCGATGTCGTCGGGTACCCGCAGTCCCAGCTCGAGGAGCGCGTCGTAGCATCCGAGCGCAAGCAAGTCGTTTGCGGTCACCACTGCGGTGAAGCGGTGATCGCGGGCCCAAAGCGCCAGAAAGCAACGCCGGCCCTCGCTCTCGGTGAACGCATTGCAGAAGACAATCCGCTTGAGATCCGCCTTGAGCTGAGCAGCCCGGAGGCCGCTGAGAAAGCCTTTGTGGCGCGCGAAGCCGGTCGACAGACTCAGCGGGCCTGCAAGATGGGCGATTTGGGTATGGCCACGCTGAGCCATGTGGGCGACGGCCAGCTCGGTCCCAAATGCATCGTCGGTGATGATCCAGGAAACCTCGCCCGTGTCGACCGTTCGGTTGATCAGCACCAGCGGAATATCCTCGGCAAGGCAGTGGTCCACCAGAGGATCGCGGCGCCGTGCGGTTGCCATGATCAGCCCGTCGACCCGCCGTGCGAGCATGTTTCGAAGAATGAGGCGCTCGCGATCCGCGTCATTGTCGGTGTTGGCGAGGATTGCGATATACCCCGCCTCGGCGAAGGCGTCTTCGATCCCGCGGATCATCGGCGGAAAGACCGGGTTGGTAATGTCCGGAATCAGCACGCCCACGATTCGGGAGCGGTTTGTCTTGAGACCGGACGCGATTGGATTGGGCTGATATGCTAGCGCGTTCGCTGCGGTGGTCACGCGCTGGGCGATCCTTCCACTGATCATCTGGCGCGTGTCTGGGTTCAGCACCCGCGAGACCGTCGAAGGGTGAACCCCCGCGCGCTGTGCGACGTCGCGCAGCGTGATGCGTTGTCGAGCCATGCAAGGCATCTATAAAGAGTGCACGGCCAGGCAGCAAGCATGCTCCTCGGAGTCGGCGTGCTGGCCCTCCCAGGAGACGATCCGTTTGCCACCTAGGGGGGCCGTCAGTTAAGAAGTTGTGCAATCGATTGCGTTAGCGGCTCTGCTGGACCCACGATCGGTTGAGCGAAAACGCCGGGGAGGGAGTTGAGAATGACGAGCAGGGTGCGATCCGATGATCTCAAGAAACATCGAATCGGGTGGATCGGTACTGGCCGGATGGGTTTTCCGCTGGCGGCGCGGCTGCTCAAGAAAGGCTGCGATCTGGCGGCATACAACCGGGTGGCTCCCAGGACTTGCTCGAGGTGGTCACCGGACCGATCGGGTTGCTTTCGCATGCCGATCGAGCACCAAGAATTCTGATCGATTGTTCGACGGTGTCGCAAGAGGCCTCGGCGCAGGTCCGTGCTTGCGCCGCCGCCACCGGCTGCGCGCTGTTGGCTGCTCCGGTCAGCGGCAATCCCAAAGTCGTCAAGGCAGGCCGGCTGAGCATCGTGGTCTCGGGCACGCGCGAAGCCTACGACCAAGCGCTTCCGTACCTGGAAAGCCTGGGCGAGGGGGTGAGCTACGTGGGCGAGGGAGAGCTGGCGCGAATCGTCAAGGTCTGCCACAACGTGTTTCTCGGAGTAGTCACTCAGTCGCTCGCCGAAATCACCGTACTGGCGCAGAAGGCGGGCGTGCCGCGCCACGCAGTCCTCGACTTCATCAACAAGAGCGTGTTGGGCTCGACCTTCACCCGGTATAAGACGCCGGCCTTCGTCAATCTCGACTTCGCGCCGACCTTCACGCCAACGCTCTTGCGCAAGGATCTTGACATCGGCTTGGCCGCTGCCCACCAACTCGAGGTGCCGATGCCGGTGGCGGCAATGGTCCGCGAGATCGTGCAGAGCCTGATCGGCAATGGCTATGTCGATTGCGACTTCGCGGCGTTGTTGGCGCTCGAGGCCAAGGCGGCGCGTTTGACGCTCCAGCCGGAGAATCTTCCAATCAACGACGGACTCGACGGCCAGCCCGAACCGCCGGCCGGACGTGTTGGTGCGGCATGAGATCGCAGGGTCTTCAGTTGCGCCGATCCGCTCCCTTCGCGGTGCGGGTCGCTGTGGTTCAACCGCCAGCCTTCGCGGGGGAAGAGGAGCATCGCAACGCCGCGCAGGCATGCGCCTTTATCGACGACGCGGCCGCCGCCGGTGCTGGGTACGTGATTTTTCCCGAGGGATACCCAGGACCTTATTCGGGTCCAATGGAAAATGACGCACTGGAGAGGCTGCGCGAGCAGGCGCGGGCTCGCCGGGTATGGGTGAGCGCCGGTCGCTTGGAGCGTGCGGCACTGCCCGACACCTACCACATCACCCACTTGCTGATTGACGATACGGGAACGGTCCGGGCGAGCTACCGGCGAGTCCAGCCCAATCATCCGATCTTCAACGCGTACCTGATGGGCGGCCGTCAACACGTGCTCCCCGGGGACGAATTGATCACGGTGGACGCGCCGTTTGGACGGATCGGGCCTCTGATTTGTTCAGAGCTCTTCGTCCCAGAGCTGTCTCGGATCCTGATGCTGCGAGGGGCGGACTTGATTGTCGCGCCGGGGGGCGGAGTGCACGGTTCGACGCGGACCCAACTCCAGGATACTTGGCGGTCAGTCGCGCGCGCGCGTGCCGCGGAAAATCTGGTGTTCGTGGTGGTGACGCAGAACCTCTTCAGCGCCTCCCGTCGAGGTCGGGCCTGCATCGCGTCGCCCGAGAGGATGCTTGCCCAGCGCGACGATCCCGGCATTTTGATCGCGGATCTCGACCTCGCGCGACTCGATGCGATCCGCTCCCGCTACTACGATGAGGAGCTGCTCTCGCCGCCGCGCGGAGAGGATGAGATCCTCGGCTGCCGGCCCGGTCAGTCGCACGACCGGCGGCCGGAGCTTTACGCAGAGCTCACGCGCCCTCAGCCGGACGCCTTTACCTACCACTACGAACGCCGCGGGTTGGATACCTGGCGCCAAGAGTACCAGAAGATCAAGGAGAATTCGGATGACCGCTGATCTGCGGAGCCGTGTCCAAATTGCAGCGAGCCATTGGCGGCCTCGCTTCACCGCGAATGGAATCGACATCAATGACTTCGATCGGATGGTCAGCTCGACGATCGACTGGAAAGACTGGGGCCCGAATTGGCTCGCGATGGGCGACGTCCACCTCGCCCTGGCAGAGGAGGCGACGCGCGCAGGCCGAACGGTGACTGCCACCGACGGCTACCAGCGCGCGGCCTGGTGTTACCACCTCGGAAAATTTCTTTGGTTCGAGGACCGCGACTTGCACCAGCGGCTTCACCGGCTGACGGTGGATAGCTATGCCAAGGCCCTCCCTCACCTCGAACCGCCAGGAGAGCGGGTGGAAGTACCTTTTGAGGGGGCTGTGATCCCGGGTCTCCTGCGCCGGCCCGGCGATGTCCCCCGGCCCCCGCTGGTGATCCTCGTGCCCGGGCTCGACTCGGTCAAGGAAGAGCTCTACGCGATCGAGAACGAATTTTTGCGGCGGGGGTTGGCGACCCTTTCGGTGGATGGGCCCGGCCAGGGCGAGAACGCACCCCGTTTTCCGATCCGCCCAGACTGGGCTTCGGTGATTGGGCCGCTTTTGGACGGGCTTCGCGGACGCAGCGACGTCGATCTGAATCGGGTGGGGCTGATGGGCATCAGCATGGGTGGCATCTACGGCCCCCGGGCTGCGTCCGAGGAGAAGCGACTGCGCGCGGTGATCGCGCTCGCCGGGCCCTACGATCTTTCCGAGTGTTGGCGGGCGCTCAACCCGCTCACCAAGGGAGGCTATGTTTTCTACACCAAGTCGCGCGATGAGGCTGAGGCCTTCGAGAAATCCAAAGCGCTTTCTCTCCGCGGGATCCTCGATAGGGTTACCTGTCCGCTCCTCGTTATCCACGGCGGACGCGACCGTCTCTTCCCACCGGAACAAGCCGAACGGATTGTGCGCGAGGCGCCGAATGCGACCTTGCTGATGTACCCGGATGGAAACCACGTTTGCAACAACATCCCTTACAAGTACCGACCTGCGATGAGCGACTGGATGCGCGAGCGCCTCCAGTGATCAGTCGTCCGGCTAAGTGAAAACGAGCGCTGCGCGGCCGACTACCGCGTTGGCGCGCAACAGCTGGTGGGCAGCCTCTGCTTCCTCGAGTGGGAAGGTGCGCGTCACCACAGCGCGGATTCGTTTCTGCTTCAACAGCTCCAAAGCTTGAGCGAGCTCAGCCAACGAGACGTAACGCGAACCATGGATTTCGAGCATCTTCCTGAGCATCAGCCCGGGATCGACTCGAAAGGTTGGGTCCTCGCCAAAGACCACTTGGGGCCGATTGCCCACGATTACCAGCCGTCCGCCTGGCGCCAGCGAGCGAATGCACGCCTCGAGCGTGCTCGCGGAGGCGACCAGGTCAATCGCAGCGTCCACGCCCCGGCCGTGGCACTTTGCAATCACCTGCTTTGACAATTCCTCGCCCCTCGAGTCCACGACCTCGTCCGCGCCCACAGCTTTCACCATTTCGAGCTTCTCATCGCTAATGTCCGCGCCGATCACGTAACCCCCGCAAAGCTTCGCGATCTGAACCGCATGGATCCCAACGCCGCCGCCGGCTCCAACCACCAGGACCTTTTCGCCCGGGCCGACCCTCGCCTCTTCTCGGCAGGCATGAAGGGGTGTAGCGATCGCGTCGGTTGCCACGGCGGCCTCGAGGTCAGAGACGTCGGCCGGGATAGGGCAGAGGTTTAGGGCAGGCACCGCCAGGTATTCGGCGTATCCTCCATCCGACGCCATGCCCAGATAACCTTTGAAGTTGGGGCAAAGGGTCTCTCGCCCGCTTCGACAAAACGGGCAGGCGTGACAGGTTAGATAAAAGTGACAAGCAACACGGTCGCCTGGCTTTACGGTCTGCACCTGCGAGCCGACTTCGACGACTTCTCCGGCGACTTCATGGCCCGGGATCCGCGGATAGCGGGTGACCAGTCCGGGGTTCGCCGTCATGATCACCACCGTCAGGCCGACTCCCGTGGCCCGCACGCGCACCAACGCGTCGTTGGGGCCGACGCTCGGCATCGGTACATCTTCCAAGGTCAACGGACCACGCAGAGCCCGCAGCACCATTGCCTTCATACACGTTGCCTCCAGTTCGCTCGTTAGAGAGCTGCCGCGGCAGCGTACTCTGCTGACTTGTGGTTCGATGGAAGTTTCTTTGCCCACGTATGCGCTGAACGAGCTTCTCACCCGGGCCTTGGCGGGGTGATTACGACACCAGGGATCCGCCCGAGAGCGCTGGCGGCGCCAAGGCACGGGAGGCGCTGTGCGCGCTTGCAGGTCCTGAAAAGAGGCTCCAACTTGGAAAGGACCTGTGCGGGCCTTACGATCAGCCGCGATGTTCTGGCGGAAGCCCTACAATCGTACCTCTACGCTCGCTGCCGCCGATAAGGCACGCGGCCGGGGACGGGTAAGGAAGGCCATCGCCGGCTATTCGAAGGTCCTTCAGAACGAACCCAACGACTATCAGGTGCACGCGCGACTCGCGCCCTTGCTCGCCAAGGTGCGGCGCTGGGAAGACTCGCGAAAGAGCTTCCACGCTGCTGGCGAGGGGTATCTCGCCGCGGGGTTCGCAGACAAAGCCGTCGCGGTCTGGACGATGGCCGCGCAGCATTTCCCAGAAGACGTTCCCTACTGGGAGCGTATTGCCAACGAGCTGGTGAAGCGGGGACACAAGGCGGACGCCATCCGTACGCTTTTGCAGGGCCGCCACCAGCTTCGCTTGCGCTTTCAGCGCCCGCTCGCGATTCAGTTATTGGAGCAGGTGCTCGTGCTCGAGCCGTCGCACTTCGACGCAACGCTCGATCTCGTCAGGCTGTTACGGCTCGAAGGCCAAAGGCCCAAGGCCGAGAAACTACTGACCGACTTGAGCCGCGACGTTAGAGGTCCCAAGCTGCGCAGGATCCGCGCCGCCCAGTTTCGGCTGTCGCCCGGCTTTCGCACTTTTCTTGCCTGGGTGCTCCCGCGTTAGGCCACTGCCCGCGCGGGCACTTTTGCCGGAGCCTTTAGAAGTCCTCGATTCGGTCCGTGTGGCCGACATACAGGCGCATGACTCGGCCATCAAGCCGTCACTGCAATCGTCCGCGTGGACGACCGACGTAGCAAACAACGAAGACAGCGCGAGTGAAACAAGCCAACTCCTCAAAGTCCCTATCACTTCCGTCCTCCTTTGGGGATCGTGACTCCGCCCCTAACTAGAGGATCGGAAGGGGATGCCAAAAGACGACACACGACCTTCTCACCATGATTGACACCTGCGTGATGGCAGGACTAGGCACTTCGAGATCGTTGGCCGCGCATCGAGCAGTCCAGCACACACGTTCGATGCGGGCATCCCGCGATCGATAGGAGTACCAATGAAAGCAACTCTGTTGCTGCTGGGGGCTGTGATCCTGCCGTTGGTTCCACGCGTCGCGCAAGCGCGCATCACCAGGTTTGTGGTCACGACCGTGGAGTCGCCGACTTTCGGCGGCTACTCATGGCCGGGCGTCGGCCGGTACGAGAAGATGGCTGGCAAGGCATATGCCGAGGTGAATCCCATCGATCCCAAGAATGCGGGGATCGTGGATATCCAGCTCGCGCCGCGAAACGCCAACGGCAACGTCGAGTACTCGTTTGACTTCTATATTCTCAAGCCAATCCACCTGAGTAGGGGTGCACACAGAGTGATGTACGAGCCGCCGAACCGCGGGAACAAGACGTGGGGCACCTTGGGTCGTTTTCCGGGCGGCAATGATCCGGGCTCGGTCGCCAACCCAACCGTCCTGGGGAACGCGTTCTTTGTGCCGCGCGGCTACACGATGGTTTGGAGCGGCTGGGACAAGGCCGCCGGCACTAACTCGGCCAACTTCAATGCGACGATAACGTTGCCCATCGCCACCAATCCAGATGGCTCGTCGATTAGCGGACCGTCGTTCGAGTACATCGTGACCTCTGCGGCTACGTATGCGCTGACCTATCCTGCGGCCACGCTCGATCAGAACGAGGCAACGCTAACTCATCGGATTCATCTCAACGACATCCCGACAGTACTTCCGCCCTCCGCTTGGGCATACACCGACTCGACCGGAACGGCGATCAGGCTTACGGACGGGAATTTCGTCGCGAATGACATCTACGAATTCTCCTACCCGGCAAAGGATCCGACCGTGAACGCTCTGGGTTTCGCTGCAATCCGCGATTTCAACGCCTGGCTTCGCTACGAGCGTAGGGATGACGACGGCACGCCCAATCCGCTCGCCGGCGACGTGAGGAGGATTTACACCGAGGTCGTTTCTCAGCCCGCTCGCACCCTCAATGACTTCACCCATCTTGGGTTCAACCAGGCTGAAAATGGCCGGATCGTGTTCGACGGAATGCTCCAGTGGATTGGCGCCGGCGACGGCCTGAGCATGAATTATCGCTTCTCGCAGCCGGGTCGCACCGAGCGCAACCGACAGGACCACCTCTTCAGCGAAGCCGTCTTTCCCTTCGCCAACGTGATGACGACCGATCCCTTCACTGGGATCACGGCCAGCCGCTACGCGAGCTGTGAGAGGAGCCACACCTGTCCGCTAGCGATGGAGATCTACTCGGCCAACGAGTATTGGGTGAAGGCCGCTTCGCTTCTGCACACCGATCCCGAGGGCACGACGGATCTCCCCGATTCGCCGTTCGCGCGCAATTACCTCATCTCCAGCCATCAGCACGGCACCGGCGATCCGACTTCTCGGGGAGCTTGCCAGCAGTTTCAGAATCCGCTGAATTCGGCACCGGTGCAGCGCGCCCTGTTCAACGCGCTTGACGAGTGGGCGACGCGGCACCGACAGCCTCCGCGCAGCCGCGTGCCGAGGTTCTCCGACCGGACTCTGGTGCCCCCACTGCCCCAATCGGAGATGGGATTTCCCAACATACCGGGGGTCACCTATACGGGTCTCAAAACAACCCGCTATCGATTCAATTTCGGTCCCGACTTCTACGAGACCGGCATCGCGACCATCAACCCGCCGGTGATTACGCCACCCTATGAAGACAATCAGGCGAATGGGCCCATCTATCCGAGCTTCATTCCCAAGACGGACAGCGACGGGAATGACATCGCCGGTATCCGCCTCGCGGACCTGACCGTGCCTCTCGCGACGTTCACCGGTTGGGCGCTGCGATCTGGCGTTTGGGCCGACGACGGGTGCGAATCGACGGGGCAATACATTCCCTTCGCGCAAACCTTGGAGGAACGGATCGCGTCCGGCGATCTGCGTCCGTCTGTCGAAGAACGTTATCAGTCGCTCAGTCATTACGTGAGAGAGGTTACCCACGCCCTCAACCGGATGGTCCGGCAACGACTGTTGCTGTGCGAGGACTTCGATTCCGAATTGGAGCGACTGATCGCGGCAGGAGTCGCAGCGGGTCTGCATGACTCGCCGAGCGGCCGCGAGCCTTCGCCCACTCCGCCCTCGTGCGATACGCGGTCTCGAGATGACGAGGACGACGAATAGCGATTACTTTCCCGCCCATGCGCGCACGCGGCCAGCAACGTAATAACCAGCAATACGCGCAAAAACAGACGGCGCAGAATTTTGCCATAGCCCTGGTTTTGAGGCAGTTAACGTCGCTCTCGTACGACAATTCATATACCCATGCTGCTGAAGGTGTGTTAGCAAATACGGGTTAAGTTCAGAAATCGGCGGCGCAGGTTTTCAGGTGTCTTGCACCGGATGAAAGCTGGACTGGTTCTTTGCGGATCGGCCTTGCCTCGGGTTTACAACGCGCATTGAGCAGTGACATCGCCCAAATCTTTACTGCCTTGTGGGCCGAGACCCAACAGGAGTTGGTTCGCGCTTCCGTCCGCCCACGGCTGTCGCGGAGCACCGTGTCCTATTGCTTCCAAGTCGGGGGCATCGACTCTGGAGAGTATGCCTGGAATGGTGGAGCTCCGAGCATCCTGATCTACCGCAGCGGTAATCTGCCGCGAGATCTGCACCAGCCCGATGTGGTCACCCGTCCGATTGAGGACGTGTGCACTCTCGCGCACGAACGCGGGCATTTCATTTTTGACCACACCCAACGGCGCTCTCAGTCCGCGTATGAGTCGTTTCGTCACGGAGGACCCCTGACCCTCGCGCAAAAGACCGTCATTTTAGAAGCGGAGCGACAAGCCTGGCAGCATGCCCACGCGGATCTGATGCGGCTCGGGTGGACGGATTGGGCGAGCTTTGACGCCATTCAGTGGCGGTCGCTGCGTACCTATTCCGACGGCCTGGTGCAGCTACGGCCCTGAAGTCTCTTCGCGCGAACTGCTCGGCTTGGGTCTCTGTGCCAGCAGGTCCGCGATCTGCTTGGCGAGCGCCTGCGCTCCGTTTCCCCGTTCCAACACTGCGTCAACCTCCATGAGCCTGAGCTTCTCTCGCGTTTCCGCCGGCGCGGCTTGCGCGATTACAACAATCGCGAGGTCTTTCTCGCCTCCGGCGCGCCGAATGATGTCTACCAGCGCCTCGACCCCGAGCCCCGACAAGTTGAGATCGGCGACCAACACTTCCAAGGTAAGAAGCTCATCGAAGATCACCTGAAGTCCGGAATCTCCGGTGCTTGCACACAGCATCTCATAGCCAAGAGCTGCGAGCTCCTTCGAGAGCATTGCACGGGAGGCGGCGTTGGAATCCAGCAGCAGCGCTCGTTTGGGTCGAGCGGTCAACCGGACGATCATTGACTCCAACGCGTCGCTGTCGGCGGCATTGAGCTCGAATTGAATGCCCATCCCCTCCTTGACCACGTGGACGACTCGTCCGGGCGCGGTGAGCAGGTGGCCGTCCGCTAGTTGAATCTCCAACTTGACCGGGGTGTCCACCGGCAGCGGCGCGGCGCTGCGAACGAACGCGCCGCCGACCGAGAGGTTTTGGACGTACTCCGCGACCAGCTGCGCGTCCGAAGTGTATTGAAGCCGAACGACTTCAGCGGGGGCAGTGACTTTCGCCCGCGCATGGGTCGGGTAACGAGGTGCGGTGCGGCGATCGTCGGCGGTCGGTTTCGGCTGGCATTGGGCAAAGTACTGCGACAAAGCCGAGACCAACTCGGTGGAGGGGGAGGCGAAGGAAATACCAAACCCAGCGGGTTTCCCCGGAGTTGACTGCTGGGGCGACCTGACATGGGCGACTCGCCCATCGACTTCGAACGGTTGGTCGACTCCGGGAATGGTCAGTCGCAGATGGAGGCTGTCGCCGATCGGCGGCGCCTCGGTCGCTCGGACAAAGAGCCCTCCTTCTGAAGCGTCATAGGAGACCGCCGTACCCACCGGCCCGAGATCCAAGGAGAGCTGGGCCAGGACTCTGGGCATCCTCCGTCGCTCTGGCGGAATCCCGATGCTCGTCCAGAGTGAGTCGAGCGCTTCGACTAGCCCCTTGGCGGGAATCGCCTTCCGCTTCAAGTTGCTTTGTTCAATCCGGGCGAGAAATTGCGCTCGCGCACTGTCCCGCAGATCGGTCAGCACCATGTTGGTGACACCGGCCCGGGATGCCCAGAAGCAGAAGCGAGCCCGTACATCAGGCCCATATGACTTGGGGTCAAAGCGGGCGATCGCCGATAGCCGAGAAGACGAGGTGTGGTAGGCAAGGTCGCAGTTGAGCAGTGAGCCTTCGAACAGACTGCTCCAGGCGACGATCAGCCGGTGTGCGGCGTAGAGACGATCTCCAACTGCGGGGATCAGCGTAATCGCGTGTTCGACGCTCACCGGTTGGCCACCGTTCATTTTGGGCCCAAACCGACAGCCATTTCAAATGGGTTGCGACGCCCGGCCAGATCCGGCGATTCGAAATCGGCTTCATCCCACATCGACGGGAGTGTAGACCCCAGGGGGCAGGGTGGGGCCGTTTGCTTCCCGCTCAGTGGAATCACTTTTCCGTCCTGCCCGCCGGCTTTCCTTAGTGCGACCTCGGCACTGCTCTTGCTGGAGAGGCTTT
>WNFC01021177.1_pt1 | contig 11967 bp, 8 predicted proteins | sample 5400541 | NCBI WGS metagenome assembly WNFC01 (sample SAMN13153342, study PRJNA577476) | soil metagenome | isolation source: 120 cm saprolite under Douglas fir tree site 2 hole 2 replicate 1 | place: USA:California | collected 2015-04-18 | reverse complement strand
CGGATCAGGATTCTTTCACCTTCTCCGCCCCCACCGACGGCGTCTATTGGTTTTCCGTTATCGTCGTCGATCCCCAAGGCAACCAGGAACCCAAAGACATTTACAAAGTTCCTCCCAGCCAGAAAATCTTGATCGACACGCTCAAGCCAATCGTCAAGATCACCGAGGCCCAAAGGCAGGGCGAAGACATAGTCGTGAACTGGGAGATCCAAGAAGATCACCCCGAAATGTCAACTTTGAAGTTGGAATATAAGGCGGCGGATGAGGCGGGCGCGGTTTGGTATTCGGCTGGGCTTACAAATCCGCCGCTGATCGGCCAGGGGAAATTTCGCCTTGGCTCGACCGGTGCGGTTACCGTTCGCGTGCAGATGCAGGATACGGCCGGCAACGTGGGATTCGGGACGCGGGATTTGCCGGCCGTGGCTCAGGCCGTTGCACCCCCGAAAGTTCCTGCTGCCTCCACTTATAGCAATCCGCCCAGCTCGCCGGTTGCCGCCACCACCGGCTCGGCCTGGGATAATAATCGTCCCACTCAAACGACCTCCCTGACCCGACCCGATTCTCTGCCTTTGGCATCCAGCAATCCGCAGACGAGCGGTGGCAACCAACAGTCGGCCCCGACTTATCAACAGCCCGGCACCGGTTATCAGCAGCCGGCGAGTTATCAGCAACCGACGTGGAATTCCAATCAGCAACCAGTTTCCAACTATCAACAACCGATTCCCGCGGCCGGCTCGGATTTGAGCAACCGATTGGTGGCATCATCTGAAAATCTGCGCGGCCCCGGCCCCGCGGCTTTTTCCGTGAACAATGGCCAGGGACCGCCGGTGACGTTTGTCAAAGACAGACAGATTTCCATCGATTATCAAGTGGACAAAGTCGGACCGTCGGGTTTGGGGAAAGTCACCCTGTGGGGCACTCAGGATGACGGCCGAACCTGGCGCTATTTTGCCGACGATCCGGATCTCACCCCACCCATCACCGTCGATTTGCCCGGAGAGGGAGTTTATGGATTCCGCATTGTTGTCGAGAGCAAAGCCGGCATGGGAAAACGAGGCCCCGTTTCCGGCGATCTACCGGAAATGCGTGTCGAGGTGGATCTGACGCCGCCGGTCGCTCAACTTTATGCTCCGGAGCCTGATCCGCACCAGCGAAATGCCTTGTCGCTTTCTTGGAACGCCACGGACAAGAATTTGACTTCTTCACCCATCAGTCTCCATTGGGCGGAGCGGCGCGACGGTGAATGGCACGAGATCGCCTCCAATCAACCAAACACCGGCCGCTATACCTGGTTTTTGCCGCCGAATTTGCCTTTCCGAGTCTACATGCGCTTGACCGTTCGGGATCTCGCCGGCAACGTCAGCACGGCGGAAACTACCGAGCCGGTCCTGGTGGACTTGAGCGAGCCCGAGGGACGTATCACCGGCCTGGCTCAACCGATCCGGCGACCGTAAGGCGATCGAAGGGGGAGTGGACTGCTCACTCTTCCATTGCAATTCCAGCCAAAACCGGTAAATTCAAGTTTTAACCACCAAATTGGCTTGACCATCCCGCTCCACCGGCTGGATATCTCCGGCTCCATGCCGCTCATCTCCGGTTGAGCGGGGGCAACGCATTTTGATCGATTTGCCATGACCGGGAAGACTATCACGATTCAAAGGCCGACCTCTCTCACCTCTCCCGAAAAAAGCCAGGCCTGTTTGATTCTCATTTATCCGACCGGGCCCGAGATGGGGTCCCGTTATCCGCTCGATCACAATCCGACGGTCCTGGGGCGGGAGAATGACTGTCAAATCGTCGTCGAGGACGAATCGGTCTCGCGTCGCCATGCCAGCATTCAGGCGGAGGAAGACGGCTATACGGTGATCGATCTCCAAAGCACGAATGGGACTTTTGTCAATGAGGCGCGGGTATCAAGTCAGAAGCTAAAAGACGGCGACTACCTTCACATCGGCAACTGCATTTATCGGTTTCTGACGGGAGGGAATTTGGAAGCGAACTACCATGAAGAGCTTTATCGCTTGGCGATTATTGACGCGTTGACCGAGGTTCACAACAAGCGTTATTTCCTCGAATTCCTGGGCCGAGAGCTGGGCTACGCCACCCGTTATCACCGTTCCTTGACGCTGGCCCTGATCGATCTCGATCGCTTCAAGGCGGTCAACGACGAGATGGGCCATTTGGCCGGAGATATTGCCTTAAGAGATATGGCCGCGAGCATTAAGCGGACCATTCGAAAGGGCGACCTGGTTGCCCGTTACGGCGGCGAGGAGTTTGCCGTGGTCATGACGGAGACCCCCTTGGAAGGTGGACTCAAATTCGCCGAGCGCCTTCGTCTTCTCGTCGAGAATCTGCCTTTCCGCTATGAAGACAAAACGTTTCACCTAACGGTCAGCGTGGGGGTGGCCTCCAGCAATGGCGAGAATTGGACCACGAGCCCGGAGCTGATTCGCCATGCCGATGAGAAACTCTACCAAGCCAAACAAGACGGCCGCAATCGAGTCGTCGGTTGATTCGGCGCTTTCGCGATTTGGTTTTTGACCGCCGCCCCTTTCAAAGGTAAGATCCCTTAGGGGACAAACGGATACCGGACGCCCCAGCGTCAGGACCCCCGGACGTGCCCGAACCTCCTCGGCAAGGAGGCCCGAGGAACGAGAGACTCAATGGATAAAACGACCGAGACGTGGATCACCGTCCCCAAACGGCCCGTATCCACGACTAGCCGACAGGCCTGCCTGGTGCATATCTATCCCACCGGACCCGGCATGGGTTCGCGCTACATGCTTGGGGATACAGCGATCGTTTTGGGCCGCGATCACGACTGCGATTTAGCCATTACCGACCAGTCCGTCTCCCGCCACCACGCCCGCATCCAGCCCGGCATCGACGGCTATTACGTGGTGGATTTGCAAAGCACCAATGGCACGTTCGTCAATGACAAACCTGCCTCCATGTATAAGCTCAAGGATGGCGATTACCTCCGGGTTGGGAATTGGATTTTTCGTTATCTGACCGGCGGCAACGTCGAAGCCGAGTATCATGAGGAAATTTACCGGCTAACCATCATCGATGCCCTCACCGCGATTCACAACAAGCGTTATTTGCTGGAATTCCTGGACCGGGAGCTGGCCCGTTCGGCCCGGCACCATCGGCCCTTGTCGCTGGTCATGATGGATATCGATCGCTTTAAGCTGATCAACGATGAGCTGGGCCATTTAGCCGGGGATTTCACCTTGCGAGAGCTGGTCGCCCTCGTCAAGGAGGCAATCCGCAAGGAGGAATTATTCGCGCGCTACGGCGGTGAGGAATTCATCGTAGTTCTGCCGGAAACCAACCGCGAGGGCGCCCAACAAATGGCCGAGCGTCTGCGCCATCTCGTGGAAAGTCATGATTTCAATTACGAAGACCGGCATTACAAAATCACGATCAGCCTGGGCCTCATCGCCACTGAAGGCGAGGAGTCCCTCACGCCGAACGATCTCATCAAGCTAGCCGACGAGAAACTCTATCAGGCCAAGCACGAAGGCCGCAATCGCGTCGTCGCGTAAGTGCTCAGAAATAAATACGGCTAGTGATTCTAATTCTTGGTTTACGTTTCGCGCCCGCAGAATATCTAATCAGTCAACCTAATTTTCCCGGGGCAAAATCCATCCCAAAGCGGGCGCGAAACGTAAACAAAATGGTTTATTCACGATTTACCACTCACCACTCACCTACTCACCACTCACTCTTCCAATGCCTACAACACGGGCGACAGCAGCCGGCAAGCGTTTTCCACTAAACGAGCGGGGAGGGGACGGCGGGCGAAGACCTTTTGATCCAAGAGAATGGAGTCCGCCAAGTCGCGGCGGAAGGCAGTCTCCAACTCCGCGACCGCCGAACGCGAATAAATCAGGCAATTCGCTTCAAAATTCAGATACAAACTGCGGTTATCCAAATTGGCCGATCCCACTGAGCCCCATTCACCGTCCACCAGGACCACCTTGGAGTGCGACATGCCTTTGGAGTATTGATACACCTTGACGCCGGCGGCCAAGACATCGGACCAGTAATATCGGCCCGCGAAAAATGGAATCCATTTGTCGGGATGATGCTGACAAAGTAGCCGCACGTCGATGCCGAGATACCCGGCCAGACATAACGCATCCCGGAGCCCGGCGTCGGGAACGAAATAAGGAGTGGCAATCCACAGACGGCGGCGCGCCTGCAGAACGGCGGCGAAATAAATTTCCCGGATGCTTTTCAACTCCATGTCCGGGCCGGATGGGACGACCTGCACCGTGCACGATCCGGTGGCTTTGGGGGGAGGAAAGTATTCCGGTCCGCGCAGATCTTCCTCCATCGCGAAATCCCACCCCTCGATGAAGACGCGCTGCAGGCCGCCCACGGCGGGGCCTTCCACGCGCATGTGCGTGTCGCGCCAGAAGCCGAAACGCGGCACCTTGCCCAAGTACTCATCACCGATGTTGAGTCCGCCCGTGAAAGCGACGCGGCCGTCGACCACGACAATTTTCCGATGATCGCGCATATTGACCTGGATGTGACGGCGCAAGGGATTCAAGGGGAGGAAGGGCGCGCACCGGCCCCCGGCCTCGCGCAGGGGCTGAAGAATGCTTCGGTGCAGCCGCCGCGATCCCATGGCATCGTACATGAGGCGGACTTGCACTCCTTCTTGGGCTTTGAGAGCGAGCAGCTCGAGCATGGCCCGGCCGGTCTCGTCCGGCTGCAAGATGAAATACTCCAAGTGAATATGATGGCGGGCCGAGCGGATTGCTTCCTGAATCGCCTCCAAAGCCGATTTTCCCTCATGGTAAAAGACTACTTGATTGCCGCCGTGGACGGGAAAAGCCCCGAAACGGGTCGCCAGGCTGCTAATGCCTTTCCAGCGTTCTTCCGGTTGATCCGCCGAGCCGGGGGCTTCGACCTCCGAGGTCAAGGCAGCGTGAGTCAGACTGAAGATTTTTTTGTGCTTGCGTTTCTTTTTCAACCGGCGGTGGATGTGCTGGTAACCAAACAACACGAAAAAAATGGACCCGAAAATCGGCACGAAAAAGACCAGGAGACACCAGGCCACCGCCGACGTGGAATCGCGCTTGGTCAGCAATACCCAGGGAATGGTGACCACTAGGAGAACAACGCTCAATATGGCCGTGAGCTCAACTTCCAACGACTGTAGCCATTCCATTGAGCGGATCCTTTAAAAGATCGCTGAAGTTTTGGGACGACTCAAAATTATCCTCCGGGCGCGAAACCAAAATCAAGAAGAAAATCTTGGTGATTTTAGTTGCTCTCAGCAACTGGACCGTTTATCATATTATCCGACTGGAAGCCCCTTTCTCAATGAGGAGGGCATGGATGCACATAAACTAGCCGGATGGCGGAATGCCTGGAAGGCGACCCCCTCAATACGCAAGCCCCAACCTCGCATTCGCCTAATCGGATTCATTTTTTCTTCTGCCGACCGTTTGGCATTCACCCGGTGCCGAAGTAAGGTACCTTAGAGCGGGTTCTCCAGTGATCGGCGCGAAGCTTTCATTGGAAGGAGGCTTGTTGGGATGGCGATTTCTACCGCAAACGGCTCACCGGCAACGGAAGCCCTGCTGCACAGCCCGATCCCGGCCCTCAGGAAACTGCAGGTGGAGGAATCGGACGGTGGGATTATACTTTCCGGAAGCGTTTCGAGCTACTATCTCAAGCAGCTCGCGCAAGAAACAATTCTACCGTTTCTCGATCGCCGAGATTTGCTGAACCGCGTCAATGTGGTCCGTCAGTGAGTTTCTGGTTAGGATTCGCCTGTCCCGCGGATTGATGAAGATGGGTGAGATTGTACCGGGCCAGCTTTTTCCGAACTGTCGCCCGATTTAATCCCAGCCATTTGGCGGCCACCCAGCGATTGCCTTGCACGCGCCTGATCACCTCACTAAGAAGAGCCGGCTCCACGCATGCCAACAGCTCCGAGAAAAGATTGGCCGGAGGGCGCGGCGAGCTGGCCGCGATCTTTTCCATCAACCATTTGTCAACCAAAGACGCCAGGGCTTCCGGGCTGCTCTGCAGGCTCGGAGCCGACAAAAGCGGCGGAAAATGCCGTGGAGATAATGGACTTCCCCGAGCCACGATGACCGCATGTTCCAAGGCGTTGCGCAGTTCTCGCACATTGCCGAACCAGTGAAGCTCGGTCAGGAATCGGGCGGTGTCGGCATCCAAAGGCAGCGCTCGCGGCTCCAGGCGGCTCAAAAAATGCTCGGCCAATGGGAGGATGTCTTCGGGCCTCTCTCGCAGCGGAGGCAGATGTATCTGAAAAACATTCAATCGGAAGAATAGATCGTGACGAAAACTTCCCTCGGCTACCCGGCGCTGCAAATCCTGATGAGTGGCCGATAGGATTCGAACGTTGAGGCGGTGCGATTGATTTCCGCCCACTGGCAGAATTTCGTTGTGATCCAGCATGCGCAGCAGCTTGGCTTGGACGGACAGAGGAATGTCGGCGGATTCGTCCAAAAAAATCGTTCCCCCGTCCGCCAGGGCGAACAAACCTGACCGACTTTCCGTGGCGCCGGTAAAGGCGCCCTTGACGTGGCCAAACAGCTCGCTCTCCACCAAGCTGGGATTGAGCGCGGCAATGTGGACGGGTAGGAAGGGCCGATCCCGCCGCGCGCTGTGACGATGGATCGCGCGGGCGGCCAATTCCTTACCCGTACCGCTTTCTCCGGTGATGAGCACGCAGGAATCCCACGCCGCCACCAAAGCAATTCGCTTGAAGACCACTTGCATGGCCGGGCTGCGGCCAATGATTTCGTCGGCATCCAAAAGGCCATTTTCGCCCGGCGAAACAACAGGTATGGCTCGTTTTTGCAAAGCCCGGGCAACTGTTTCCAGCGCCTGATCCAAGTCGAACGGCTTGACCAGGTAATCGAAGGCCCCTCGTTCAACGGCGCCGACGGCCGTTGCCAGATTCCCATACGCGGTGATGACGATTACGGGCGCGCCTCCGGTTAATTCTTGAAGCCGCTCCAGGACACTGAGTCCATCCTTGCGGGGGAGACGAACGTCCAGAATGATGGCATCCGGCCGTTCTTTCTCCGCTATGACCAAGGCTTCTTCCGCGGAGCCGGCGGTGAAGGCGCGGTAGCCCTGCCCAGTCAATGCCCGGTCCCGCCTCTTCGTCGTCAACGACCAGGATCTTTTTCATCGAGGCATCCATCCGAAATCCGATTCTCCGTAGGTTGGGCTTTCCAGCCTGACATCTTCGCGATCATGTCAGGCTGGAAACCCTGACCTACTTTCTTGTTCCATTGTCGATCCAGCTCGATCGATTTGCAAAGGCAGTTCGACAAAGAAAAGAGTTTGATTGTGCTGTCGCGTCCAGGCGATGCGTCCGCCGTGGGCCTCGGTCACTTGCCGGGCCAAGGCCAAACCCAAGCCGACGCCATCGGGCTTGCCGGTGACAAATGGCTCAAAGAGCCGATCAGCCACGGCTGTAGAAGGTCCAGGGCCGGAATCGAGCACTTCCACTCGGCAAAAATCTCCCGTGGCATCGTTGCCATCCGCGGGTGCTTGGATAATCCGGATTTCCACGCTGCCCCCGGGTCCGGCGGCATCCAATCCATTGCCAACCAGATTCAAAAAAACTTGACTGAGCTGGCCGGCATCCCCCAGCACTGTAAAGGGCTGCTCCGGCCTTCGCCAATCCAATTCGATATTGGCATGACGACTCTTGGGACGTAGCAAACTCACGGCCTCATCAAGGAGGCAGGTCAAGGAACATGGTTCCCGAGCTTGCTCATTCACTTTTCCCAGGTTGAGAAAACGTTGCAGATTGGACTCGACGAGATGGAGCTGGCGAAGTGCGACCTGGATAGCTTCGGAATCGGCCCGGCCATTGGTCTCGCGCGCATGAACTTGTAACGCCAGCCGCGCGCCGGTGACTCCGTTGCGCAACTGATGGGCCAGCCCGCCACTTACCTGGCCTAACAGCCGTAGACGCTCGGACTTCTGCATCGTCTCCTGAAGGCGTGCTAATTGTTGGGCCATCTCGTTGATCGATCGACCCAGATCGCGAAATTCATCGTTGCGGTGGGGCAGGGGCATGGGACTAAAATCACCGGAGGCGATTCCGCGCGTCCGCCGCTCCATTTCCTCTATGCGCCGGCCAAACGTTCTCCCCAATCCAATCGCCAGGATCAGGGAAGCCACGCCCATGAATCCTCCCAGCACCAATGACGGCCAAATGGCCTCCCAAAAAGCGTCGCGCCACAATTTCTCTGGATAAAAAATGTACAAGGTCGCGCTCGGCGGCTGCCGCAGGTGAACTCCGCAGCAAAGGTAGGAGATGCCTCCCACTTGAGATTCGGGGCCGAGCCGAATCGATTGCCAATCTTCCACGACCGCAACACGAGGAGGCAAATCTCCTGAATCGGCGGTCAGCCCCGAGGTAAAAGTTTCTCGGCCCTCACTATCGACCAGCAGGTATTCAGCGCCCGAAAGTCCCCTCATCTCAGCCAACCAATTGGGGGCCACCGGCAATTTCGCTTCGCTCAGTGTGCGGACGACGTTGCGGACCTGGCTTTCAATTTGCCGACGAGCGCGTTGGGCGGATGACATGGCCGTCCATGTGCTAATGCCCGCGATGCCGGCCAGCAACGTCAACAAGGGAATCAACAATTGATAACGAATGCTCCATCGCATGGTAGTCAGTAGTCAATAGTCAGAAGTCCGTAGCTAAGAGGGAAAGGCCTTCGAACTCGAACATCAATCTTTTCCCCGCACCTATCGGTGCTTGGTTTTTTTAATTTTCACTGTACCTCCTTTCAGGACTTTTTTCTACGGACTGTTGACTACTGACCATTTGGCTCTGACCGGACGCTGGCGTAGAATGTCGGTCCAGGCGGTTTTTGCAGTCCTAAAAGCGAATGAGGTTTGTCATGGCATTCGATACTCGTCATCGGAGTCGGGTTTTGTTGGACGGCCGGGATCGGGCCCCGGCTCGATCTTACTTAAAGGCCATTGGATTTAGCGATAAAGATTTGTCCCAACCGATCATCGGCGTGGCCAATACTTGGACGGAAACGATGACGTGCAATTACCACCTGCGTGACTTGGCGGTGAGCGTCAAGGATGGTATTCGGGCCGCGGGCGCCACGCCCATGGAATTTAACACCATCGCCATCAGCGACGGCATCACCATGGGGACAGAAGGCATGAAGACGAGCCTGGTGAGCCGGGAGATCATCGCCGATTCCATCGAGTTGATGGGCCGGGGCCACATGTTCGACGCCATGATCGTGCTGGTGGCGTGCGATAAGACGATCCCCGGCGGCGCCATGGGACTGATCCGATTAGACATTCCGGGTTTCGTTCTCTATGGCGGTTCGATTGCCCCCGGCAAATTCAAGGGCCGGGATGTGACGATCCAGGATCTTTTTGAAGCCGTCGGCGCTAACGCGCGCGGATTGATGTCTGACACGGATTTCTGCGAGTTGGAGAATCATGCCTGTCCGGGCGCCGGGGCATGCGGCGGCCAATTCACCGCCAATACGATGGCCCTGGCCTTGGAATTTCTGGGAATTTCGCCAATGGGCAGCGCCAGTCCGCCGGCTTTGGATGCCCGAAAAAAGGAAGTCGCCTTTAAGGCCGGGCAAACGGTCGTCGATCAACTGCGCCGCGGCTTAAAGCCGCGAGACATTCTCACGCGCCAGGCTTTTGAGAATGCCATTGCCGGTGTGGCCGCCACGGGTGGCTCGACCAACGCGGTCTTGCATTTGCTGGCGATCGCTCAAGAAGTGAACGTGCCGTTATCCATTGACGACTTTGACACGATTAGTAAACGGACGCCGATTTTGGCGGACCTCAAGCCGGCCGGTCGATTCGTGGCCGCCGATCTGGATCGCGCCGGGGGAATCCAGCTCGTCGCCCAACGACTTCTTCGGGCGGCCAAACTGGACGGCGGCCAGTTGACGCCCACCGGCCGAACCATCGCCCAGGAATCCGCTCAGGCGGTGGAAACGACCGGCCAAGAAGTGGTTCGACCGCTGGAAAAGCCGCTTAAACCAACCGGGGGCCTGGTCATTTTGCGCGGCAATATGGCCCCCGAAGGCTGCGTCGTCAAGGTGGCCGGCCATGAGCGGATGCACCATCGCGGGCCGGCTCGCGTTTTTGATCGAGAAGAAGACGCCATGAAGGCCGTGACGGGCAATGAGATCAAACCCGGCGACGTCGTGGTCATTCGCTACGAGGGACCCAAGGGCGGTCCCGGCATGCGCGAGATGTTGGGAGTAACCAGCGCTTTGGTGGGTCAGGGCCTGGGGGAAAGCGTTGCTTTGATGACGGATGGCCGATTCAGCGGGGCCACGCACGGACTCATGGCCGGGCACGTCGCGCCGGAAGCCGCCCACGGCGGCCCCATCGCCGCACTGAGGAATGGCGACACGATCGTCTTCGATATTGCTAAACGCCGCCTTGATGTCGAATTGCCCGAAGCCGAAATCAGAAATCGATTAGCTCAATGGAAGGCCCCCCTGCCACGATACACCAGCGGCGTCTTTGCGAAATACGCCGCCCTGGTTTCCTCCGCTTCCGAAGGCGCCATCACTCGAGTTCCGGGTAAGAAGTGATGAGTAATGAGTGACGAGTGAACTCCGGATCACGGTAAGGGATCGAAATTGTTTATGTTTCGCGCCCGCAGAACAATGCAATTAGTGAGCGTTTTCGCAGAGCAAAGGCAATCCCAGGGCCAGCGCGAAACGTAAACGAAGTGATTTACTCATCACTCATTACTCATCACTCATCACTGATTGATTCCCGTGCTTGCGTCAGCTTGGCTCTGACTTATAATTGGCGGATAGGTTTGATCGACAGGATTCGAAGTGCCCAGACGACCGGACTGGAAGGGATCGCCTCGTGGTTCAATACCGCAATTTTCGCAACGACGACCCGCCAGGCTTGGTCGAGATTTGGAACGAAACGTTCTTGGGTCGGGGGTGCGTGCAGCTCCGGCATGGCGCGGCCTTGGAGCGATTCGTTTTTTCCAAGCCATTTTTCGATCCCGCCGGCCTGGTGGTTGCCGTGGAGGGGCCAGTGCGCGTCGGCTTCGCTCACGCCGGATTCGGGTGCAATAATGCCGAAAGCCTCATGAGCACGGCGGCGGGAGTGACTTGCCTCGTCGGCGTTCGACCCGCCTATCAGCATCGCGGCATCGGCTCCGAGCTCTTGGGTCGGTGCGAGGAATATCTTCTCGCGAAAGGGGCGCGCACTCTCTACGCCGGTCCCATGCGTCCAACCAATCCCTTTTATTTTGGACTCTATGGAGGAAGCGACCAGCCCGGTTTTCTGGCGAGCGATACGGCCGCCGCTCCTTTCATGGAATATCAAGGCTACGGCGCCTGGAGCACCTGCCTGGTTTTTCAACGTCGCCTCGACCAACCGGTCAACGTCACCGACGTGCGCTTTGCCGCCTTGCGAAAGAAATTCGATTTGCGAGTTGTTCCTCGAACGAGCACCGGCACCTGGTGGCAAGAATGCGTGCTGGGTCCCCTGGAGCCTTTGGAATTTCGCCTGGAGGAAACCAGCACGGGCAAGCCGGTAGCCCGAGCGGAGGTCTGGGAAATGGAAGGATTCAGTTGGCGGTGGGGGCTGCCCGCCGTGGGAATCGTGAACCTCGTCACGCGCGATGACGTTCGCCGTCAAGGTTTAGCCAAGTTTCTGATGGTCAATCTGCTTCGCTATCTGCAAGAGCAATATTTTGGGTTGGCGGAAGTTCAGGCGATGGAGCGCAATCAACCGGCCGTAAAATTGTTCCAGAGTCTGGGTTTTGAGCAAGTCGATTTCGGCCGCGTTTATAAACGCGAACGCGATTGATAGACCCATTTACAAACATCGCTTGCGGTTTAGCGCTAACCCGCAAGCCAAATTGTAACCATAAGGAAAATCGCCAACGATTTGCTTGTCGTTGACGTTCAGGCGCGTTAGGAT
>WNFC01007529.1_pt1 | contig 11967 bp, 8 predicted proteins | sample 5400541 | NCBI WGS metagenome assembly WNFC01 (sample SAMN13153342, study PRJNA577476) | soil metagenome | isolation source: 120 cm saprolite under Douglas fir tree site 2 hole 2 replicate 1 | place: USA:California | collected 2015-04-18 | reverse complement strand
AGCCGAGATTCGTAAAGAGATCCTCAAGAAACTCTGTCGCCTGTTGGGAAACGTCTTCCATAATTGTTACCAACCACATTAGCGCTTAAATTATTTACGCGCGTTTCAAAGGGGGACTACCGGAAGGATCTTCTGCATCTTCTGATTTGGTCCAATGATTTATCATATACTGTTGACTGAATCCAACGATATTACCCACCAACCAGTAGAGTAACAATCCGGACGGAGCGCCCCACAAAACGTAAAGCATGAAAACCGGCATTCCGATGGCCATCATTTTTCTTTGCAGTGGATCCGCAGAGGGTGCTGGCGTAATCAACTGTAAGACGATCATTGTTCCCGCCATGAGGATCTCAAGTATGTGATAGGGATCACCGGACGAAAGATCCGGCAACCAAAGAAAGGTGGCCTGACGAAAATCCAGGGATATGGTGATTGCCCGGTAAAGCGCAAACAGAAAGGGCATCTGAATGAGCAAAGGTAAACAACCACCCAGTGGATTGCCTTCCTTCATCAGACGGAGTTGTTCTACCTGCAGCTCTTTAAGACGAGGGTCGTTTTGCTTCATACCCTTGATCTTTTCCTGCAGTTCCTTCATTCGCGGAGCCAACTTTTGGGCCTTCTTCATGGCCCTGGAGGAGCGCCATTTCAACGGAAAGAAAAGCGAGTAAATTACAATCGTAAAGAGAATAATTGCTATGCCGTAGCTGCCGGTCAAGCGATGAAGAGTTGTAATGGACCAAAGAATCGGAACAGCCAACGGGCGCGACAACCATCCCAACCAACCATAATCGATCAAGCCTTCCAAATCGATTGGGCGGCTCACCACCTGACTGATCTGGGTGCTGGCGGATGTCAGGAGATAGTGATCTTTTGGGCCAACATAGATAATGGTATGGGAACCAGTGGCACCAACCGGCACAAGGCCTGTCACCAGGTATCTCTTTTCCGCCTTGCCGTTAGCTTGGTAGTCATACTGTACCGTACGGTATTCGAGGCCATCAGATCTCTTGTCTGGCACGGCCACCATCGCGAAATATGTGTCGCCAACACCGGCCCAATCGACTGGCCCACTGAGAACGAGTCGATCAGGGCTATTCTTATTTGTGTTTATTCCTACTGCAGGATGCCGCTCAACTTTGTTACCGGCGTAAGCAATCGCTTCGGGTGCCACGGAATAAAACGTATGATGACTAACGCCCTGATCACCAATACTAGGACCGACAGTAAGTTTCACCTGGGGAACAGTCTCGTCACCACGCTTAACTAAAAGTGTTAGGTCTGTGTCATACCGATCAGCGTCAAACGCAAGTGTTTTTCGCACCTGCAAGCGACTGGCGCCGTCTTCCAGCACGAAGGTCAGTTGCTTCTTTTCGCCTGGCGCCAAACTTACTTCGACATCTCCGTTGTTACCCTCCACGCCCTCCAATTTGTAAGTAGCAGAACTGAGAGTCGAATCCAGATTAGTATCGCCAGTGACTACTTGAAGCGGCACCTGTCGAGGTTGTCTTTTCAAGCCTTCAGGAGAGATGAGTTCCAGAGGTATGCGATTTTTCCTGTTTCCTGCGACAGAGTAGATCTCACTTCCGCTATTCTTATTTTTCTTTATTACCCAACTGGTGGGCTCCGCTCCCCGAGTATCAAATTTTGCTTCATAAAGAGGCGTCTTAATCCGTATCGTTCTTTGAGGCGCGGCTGCAGGTGATGGCGTTGTAGTTCCAGCTTGAACGGGAGGCAAATTCGTCGACTGTGCTTGAGACGAACCAACCTGCGCCGACGAACTTGGTACCGAACTTGGCTGATTGTTGTTTTGAGGGGGCTTAACGGGTACCAAGTAACTCCACAGAAAGAGTATGGCTGTGGAGATCGCTAATGCGAGTATGAGTCGTTTTTGTTGCATTTAAGTTTGTCAGTGCTAAGAAGACGTCATTCCGAAATGTCCGGAAGCCCGATCATTTTACCGGATCATAACCGCCGGGGTGGAAAGGATGGCATCGCAGTAATCGCCGTAAAGCAAGACCGCTGCCGCGCAACGCTCCATACCGAGCAATCGCGTCAATCGCGTATTCCGAGCATGTGGGAATGAATCTGCAAGAAGGAGGTAGAAGTGGTGAAACCGCCAATTTATAAGTTTTTAGGATTGAGATTAGAACTGTTTTCACACAACTATGGTTTGACTAATGTGACGGCATCATCTTCTTGCCTACCAACTCTTTCGACAATCTCGCCAAACTCCCTCGCGGGAGCGTAAACCTTATCATTCAAGACTGCGGCCTTAGCGTTGAGTACCCAATCGTAATTCTTGCTAAGAGCTCGCAAAGCTGATTCGTTTGATCGGAACGTCTCTCTCAACAATCGCTTGGCACGATTCCGTTGAACTGCTTTGCCCAATGCCTTCTTTGATGCCGTAACTCCGAGACGGTGTAGCGGTCGCTGATTGTCAATGACGAAGACGGTTATGAATGCGCCTTCATAACGCTTTCCATTCCGATAAACATGTTGGAATTCTGCTGAATCACGCAAATTGTTCTTCATGCACTGTTCGGATTTAGTAATGAGCGGGCGTAAGGCGCTTTCGTCCCTTAGCGCGACGTCGCTTCAACACCAGTCTGCCATTCTTAGTCGCCATCCTGGCCCGAAAGCCATGGTTTTTCGCTCGACGTCTATTATTGGGTTGAAAAGTCCGTTTCGACATAGTCATCAATTCTCCTGTTGACGAAAACCCTAAGACTAATCGCGCCTTCTGGTTATGTCAAGAAAGCACCAACTCCGGGCACTGATGCAGTTTGGCATACGGAGGGGCGTTGCCCCAGGTCTCCGAAACTGCAGTTGCTGAATCAGCCTGAAGAGGTGCCTGACAGGGTGAGGTCAGAGAGCGTTGATCTAGCGCTAAAGGAGAGTAATGAATTTTCCAGACTCGAACAGGTGTTGTTCTATTAATAGTTCTGAGCGCCTCTCAGTTTGCTCGGGGGCAGCAGACTCAAGATGCTGCCATCATTCCAATGTGAAGCGAGGTTGAATGGACACGCTCGCTCAAGCGCGTTCGGCATCCTGCGGTTATGGAAAGTAAGAACGTATGAGCAATTCACGAATTCTCCTACTTCTGACCCTGATGTTGCAATTGTTTACCTCCACGTCCTTTGCACAAGGCTTCCCTTGGGATGATTTTAAACCCCGTACCTTAAAAAACATTGTCAGTATCGACGACAAAGAGGTCAAAGATTCTGAGCGTGAAAACAGTGTCATCTTTCACACCGACATGCTCCTTTCAGTAATAGGGTAAGGTATACTGGCAAGAGCAGAGCCCTCTCGGCAGTAAAGAAAGATTTCCTGAAGAAATGGGCACAAACCTTCACTCAGAATACCGACGAGTATTCAGCTCATTATGAAGACGATGTCTTAATATTTGGACCTGTTGTCCTAATTCGTACCTGTTTCAGGTTCCGGCGGAGACATATTTATTAGATTCAAGAGAGCATCAACGAGGTAACAACTCATGAGCGATGAATTGATCTCCAAAGCCGATAAAGCGCTAATCACCAGACTCGACGACATTGATTCCGCCTTCGTCATGCTGTTTCTGGTCGATCGATTCCACACGGAACAGATCCAAGCGTTCTCCAAGGAGCTGATTCTCGCCATTTGCTGGGAGGAGAGCTTCTTCCAAAACATCGCCCAGTTCGGTGGTGGTCCGGCAGTCGGTTATGGTCAACTCGAGGTCGACGGGCGCCGAATCGCGAATCAGCACTTAACCAGCAATCCCGGGGCAGGTGAAGGAGCTTTCAATCGTGGGGCGATTCTGGCGTCACGAGATACGAGCATCCTCGCGATCAGCCACTGTCTGGCCGGGCTTTTCGAACGTCTGAATAATTCGCAAAACGCGGCGCTCAGCGGCTATGCCGGCGCCCTACAAAGGCCCGCGAACGCACCCATTCCGAGCCGCTGGAAAGACTGCGCTACCGCACTTCAGAGCGTACTCGCAGGCGGCCCGACCACGTTCAACCCGATTGCCTTTGAGGATGCCCTGCGCAAGGCCAGAACGTTCGAGACATCGGGACCGGTCTATGACCACATTCACAGCCGGTTGTGGCCACTTGTCGACGTGCTCCAGCAGTTGGTCAATCCGGTTCAAATCGGTTCCCAGGGTCCACACGTCATGATAGTGCAGGACTCGATCAACAGGCTCCAGAACGTCGAACCTGGTAGCGCATTCTCGTCCCTACCGCTCGCCGTTGACGGCCAATTCGGACCGAAGACCCACACGCGTGTTAAGGAGTTTCAAGCGAAAAACGATCTGGTGTCGGACGGAGTCGTCGGGCCCCGTACCCGCAGCGCGATTAAGGGCAAGGCTCAAATGTTCCCGACGGCATGACGGCTTTTCTACGCCAAGGGATGATGACGTGGCTGATCGTGGTTGTGTTGGTGGTCGCTGGTGTTTACGTTCTCTTACGGCAACTCAATAAGCCGAAGTACTATCGAGGAATCACCAGAGATGCCTTCCCAAAATTCATTAATGACATGATGGCCCAAGGCGGACACCGTTTCTTATTGTTCTTTGAGCACGAAGGTTCAAACCGCTTCCTGCAGTTCGCTAAGTACATCGAGAACCCATATCGTCCACTTCACGCGTTAGGCCGCATCCTTCCTCCCGGCATAGACGCTTACGGAGTCAACACCAATGAAATTCTCGCGCGAGCTACCCGCTGCATTGATGAACCGCTCCATGCCAGCGAGTGCGGTTATCACAGAACTTGCCTAACCCAACGTGCGCGAAGCAGTCACCCGACAAGCTGAGCAAGCAAGCCGTAACGTTGCCAAACGAGGGAACCGAATTGCAGCGCGTGATGTCGCGATACGCGATTAAAAGATTTCCAGAGCCAAAGAGGCAGCAGTATCTGAGAGGCGCGGTCTGAGGTTACGGGTAAACGCTTCTAAAGGGATCTTGATGAAGACTTGCGATTTGATGAGGTTGGCCCATTGCGATGGGGCTTGACCGTTGCATTTGCGGTCTACTGCTTATTGGCAGCCCAGACTCCGGTAGTGTCCGCTCCAGCTCCATAGTCTGTTTACGATCTGGTGCTCCGTGCAGTTCGGACTATTGTCCCTCAATGGGCGTTTTCACGTTTTGACTCCACTGAGGTGGAGGTCCGGCTCGAAGCGATCCCGAAGGGATAAGATCCACATGTCGCGGCACGTAGGCAAGGCGACCGTAACTTCCGAAAGTTGGGAAAATTGGGATCACTTTCCCTGATCGACGAGAGCTTAGAAACAATGACCTTCGGTGACGGGAGTGTAACTTAATAGTACTTTGATTCAGCAGTTAGTGACCCACGCTGACCTTTGGTGAGGGTCCTGTTTTATTGCCACTGCTCCCTTGATCAATCTCAAACATCTATGTTAGTCTCCGCAGGCTTTGACAGAAGATCGTCTGTAAGTAATTGATAAGTAAAGACTTTAAAGCTTTACTTTAACGATGTAAGCGTTTTCCACACTCTTGTGGAAAACGCTGTGGAAAACTTCCGGACTGTGAAAGCCTGGTCTTCTGCTAAGGAAAAGGTAGGGCAAAGGACCCTTTCAATTTTAGCGTTAGCCTATCCAGTAGGTGTATGGTTTTGCTAAGGCGAGTTTAGTCAATTTGAATCCCTCCGGCCTCTGGTTTTTTAATGAACACTTCCGTTGAGACTAACATTTGGGGAGACATCCTCCATGCCCTGACGGGCAGACTGAATCAACAAACTCTCGAGACATGGTTTAGGCCGATTCGGTTCGAAGGCTTGGACAATTCGGAGCACGTCATTCGCCTTAGAGCGCCGAATCAAGTCGTGAAGGACTGGGTCGTAAGCAACTATTCCAAGCTGCTGGAAGAGTCCCTGGATGAATTGCGGTTATCCGGTTATTCAGTTGGTTGGGCTATCGAGAAGGAAGCCAGTAATGTTTTGGTTGATTGGAAGAGTAACGCCGGGCCGGAAACGCGATCCCTCACAGTCGACAACCAATCACGATCGATGCCGGCTGCTGTGCAGCCAGACAGTGGCTCTAGTATGTCCGAAAACACTAGTCCCTCCTCCAATCCGATTCAATCAGAACCTTCTCTCAGTTCAAAATATACCTACGAAAATTTCGTTGTTGGCTCCTGTAACCAGTTTGCACATGCAGCCTCGATGGCGGTCGCCGAAGCTCCGGGAAGAACTTACAATCCCCTCTACCTATATGGCGGTGTCGGTCTTGGCAAGACTCACTTGATGCATGCCTGCGGACATGCCATTAAAGCTCGCAACCATCATTTGAAGCTTTGTTACTTATCGTCAGAAAAGTTCATGAACGATTTGATTAACGCAATTCGTTACGATAAAACCCAGAGCTTTCGCGAGAAGTACCGCTCGGTCGACGTCTTGCTAATCGACGACGTCCAGTTTATGGCAGGAAAGGAGCGAACACAGGAGGAGTTCTTTCATACCTTCAATGCGCTCTACGATCAGCAGAAGCAGATAGTAATCAGCTCTGATTGCCCTCCCAGGGAGATACCGACGCTGGAGGAGCGGATTCACTCTCGCTTTGAATGGGGCTTGATCGCGGATATTGAACCACCCGATCTTGAGACGAAGATTGCTATCCTAAAACGCAAAGGAGATCTCATCGGTGTTTCGGTTCCAGACGATGTGGCAATGTTTATCGCCAGTAGAGTCAAAAGTAACGTGCGGGAGTTAGAGGGATCTCTCATTAGACTTATTGCTATTTCATCACTTCGTGGTGAATCGATCTCGAAAAGTCTTGCTCAGGACGCCATACGGAATATCGCGAAGGAAGAAGAATCAGGTGTTATTACCATACAACATATCCAAAAGTTGGTAGCTGCAACCTATAAGTTGTCTGTTGACGAACTACTGTCGAAAAACAATGCACGCCATATCTCGCATCCCCGTCAAATAGCAATGTACCTCTGTAAACATCTGACCAAACATAGCTATCCTGAGATTGGGCGCGCATTCAGCGGCAAGCATCACACAACTGTTATTCATTCGGTAGAAAAGATTGAGTCACTGGTCTCAACTGACGAGACACTACAGAAGTTAATTAGTGAACTCTCGGAATCTTTACAACGATAGGTCTTGTAAGTTTTTCACAGATCGTAGAGCAACGATCATGTGGAAATGTGATACTGTTTCACCTCCACTTACTTTTCCGAAACTACAAAGTTTTCGTCGAGTAGTTCCCACAAGTTGTGTAGAACTCTAAATGCTGAGTTGTTGAGAGATAGAAACGTTTTCCGTATATCCACAGGCACTACTACTACTACTAGGTATTACAATAATTTATTTCTATCTTAGTAGCAGAAAGAAGTCGCATAACTTTCAATTTGTAAGAGCGCGAAGGAGTACACCGCAATGCAATTCGTTGTAAGTAAACAAAACCTCCAAAAGGAACTTGGCTTCGTGCAGGGTGTCGTTGAAAAGAAAAACACGATTCCGGTACTTTCAAATATCCTCATCGAGTCGGTTGGCGAGGGAACAATAAGAATTACGGGAACGGATTTGGATGTCACTATTCGCTGCGACATGGACGCCGAGGAGATAAGCACTCCCGGCTCGATTTGTGTCCAGGCTAGAAAACTGTTCGAGATATCGAGATTGCTTCCGGATGCGCCCGTAAGTTTTAAGAAGGAAGATAACGATTGGGTTACCGTAAAATGTGATCGAGCCAGATTCAAGTTGGTTGGGGTCGCCAGGGATGCTTTTCCTGAGGTTCCGACTTTTAAATCCGCACCAACGAAGATTTCCGCAAGTGTGCTCAAGACGTTTATTGATCGAACAATCTTCGCGATCACTCAGGAGGAGTCGCGTTATACGCTGTCTGGCGCGAAGTTTGTCTTGGACGAATCAGGCGCCAAAATGGTTACTACCGATGGGCACCGACTGGCCTATGTCGAACGAAAAGACGTAACTAAGAATGGCAGCAATCAGACGATAGATACGCTTATTCCGCGAAAAACGTTGGCCGAATTAACCAAGCTAACCACAGGCTTCGACGAAGATATTAGTCTGGGTATTGATGAGAATCATATCTACTTCCAGGTTGGTCCACGGTTGTTAATTTCCCGCATGCTCTACGGTCAGTTTCCGAACTATGAAATGGTGATGCCGAAAAACAACGACAAGTCGGTAGAGTTTAACAGTAGTTTGCTGAACCATGCCATCAGACGCGTCGCTTTGATGTCCGATGAACGATCCCACGCGATTCGTTTTCATCTGGAGCCAAATCAGTTGGTAATAAGTTCTCAAAACGCTGAAGAAGGTGAAGCGCACGAGACTCTTCAGACAGACTATGCTGGCGAAGAAACAGATATTGGTTTCAATGCCCAGTATCTCCAGGAGTTTCTCAACGTCATCGGCGACGCGAAGGTTTCCTTCGAGTTTAGGGATGGCAACTCTCAGGCTCAACTTCATCCTTCGGAGAACGGGGAGTACGATTACAAGTACATCGTAATGCCCATGAGGATTTGATGGAAGATGGCTGCTTCCATTTCCACCACCAAACTATACTAGCTAGTGACGCGCCCTCTGATAAATGAATCAGAGGGCGCTTTGTGCTGAGCGAGGTTCTTAGAACGAGACGACAAACCCGCTGTGTTAGAATTCGAAGATGCTTCTCGCTGCGATTGAGGCGACTAACTTTCGAAATCTAACTGGGAAAATTCTCTGGGGTTCACGGCTAAACATTATTTACGGGAATAACGGTCAGGGAAAAACAAACTGGCTGGAAGCTATTCATGTTCTCGCTCGGGCGAAATCTTTTCGCACCCAGCGATTACAGGAATCAATTAAGTTTGGTGAACATGTTGCCTCAGTTAGAGGCACGGTTACCGCAGGTGTTAATTTTGAAAGAGAACTGCAGGTTACCCTTAACGAAAACACAAAGTCGATCTTCGTCAATCAGAAACGAGAAGCCCTCACGCGCTACCTGTCTCAGCTTCAAGTCTTCTCGTTTACCGCAGCCGATCTAGATGTGGTCCGTGGCCTGCCAGAAGCCAGAAGAAAGTTTTTGGACCGAGGTATCGCATCATTAAGACCTGCTTATCTTCAAACCATCGCCGATTACAGCAGGGTAATAAAGCAGAAAAATAAGATACTTCAGCTGGCATCGGAGAGTGAATTTAGTCTCGAAAAGACAGCAGATCTTCTGGCTCCGTGGAATGATCAACTGGCACGACTAGCGGAAGAGATTCACAGGCAAAGGGAAGAGTATGTTGCCGGCCTAAACAGGGCGCTGGAGCGCCAACTCTTTGATCGTCGCCATCTAACTGCTCGTTACAGGTCTTCACTGGAAGGCAAGGGAGATTTGAGAGCCTATAGTTCTTTGCTGCACGAAAGAATGACTGTCCGGCTGCAAGCGGAAGTGGCCGCAGGCCATGCTTTGATCGGGCCGCATCGAGACGATCTGGAGATACTTTTGGACGGCCGGGAAATCAGGGTTTACGGCAGCTCAGGGCAGCAACGTAGCACATTGTTACTATTAGACTTAGCGGCGATTTCATTGTATAATTTAGCGTCAAATGAGCATCCGGTTTTTATCATCGACGATGTCGACGCGGAGCTGGATGAAGGAAGGATAAGACATCTTCTGGAATATCTTGAAAATCGTACGCAGACCTTCATCACCACCTCAAAGCGAAGTCACGTTGAAGGTTTTTTTTCCAAAGCAAATGTCTACGAAATCGAGGATGGAAGGGTCCGAAGCAGCAACACCAAACCGGACGGAGTTGTGGCTGCTTCCACAATCCTCCCGTAATCTCGGGATAAAGAGTGGGTGTCGATAGGAGAATAGATTTTGGCAACAGTAGGAACAACAGTAACAGACAAGAAAGTACAAGCTTATGATGGGTCTTCGATCACTATCCTGGAAGGGCGCGATGCGGTTCGCAAGAGGCCCGCGATGTATATCGGATCCACGGGCGAGATCGGGCTGCATCACATAGTCTACGAAGTAGTTGATAATTCGATCGATGAGGCACTGGCTGGTTATTGCGACACGGTCGAAGTAGCCATCCATTTAGACAACTCGATTACGGTCATTGATAACGGACGCGGAATCCCGGTTGATGAAATAAAAAAAGAGAAGCGCTCTGCCGCTGAAGTGGTTATGACAAAGCTTCACGCCGGCGGTAAGTTTGACACTAACGCTTACAAAGTTTCCGGTGGGCTTCACGGCGTTGGCGTTTCATGCGTCAACTTCCTTTCGGAACATCTACATCTGGAGATTTGGCGCGACGGGAAGACCTATGAACAAGAATACGTGCGCGGGGTTCCAGTCGTACCTCTAAAACAAACAGGAAAGACGCGAAAACGCGGCACCAAGATCACCTTCCTGCCCGATTCTCAGATCTTTACTGAGACGGCATTTAGCTTCGACAAGCTCTCGGAGCGTCTGCGGGAAAAGGCCTTCCTCAATAAGGGTATTCGCATCACCATCAAGGACGAGCGCGAGGAGCCGGAGCGTTCGCACGAGTTCTATTACAAGGGAGGGATTGCGGAATTCGTCAAACATCTAAACAAAAATAAGAGCGTTCTTCACGATAAGCCAATCTACTTTGAGAAGGAAAGCGATGCGCTTTCGATCGAGGTGGCTATCCAGTACAACGACGCTTACGACGAAAAGGTCTATTCGTTTGCCAACAACATCAATACAGTCGATGGTGGCTCGCACTTATCTGGATTTCGCTCGGCCTTTACCAGAACTATCAACGCCTACGCGCAATCGTCAGGTCTGGCGAAGAACTTCAAGACCTCTCTCACGGGAGATGATGTTCGTGAGGGACTCGTGGCAGTTATCTCCGTGAAGTTGCCGCAACCGCAATTTGAAGGCCAAACAAAAGGTAAGCTGAACTCCGATGTAAAGGGGGCGGTTGAGTCGTTCTTGAATGATCGGCTTACGGAGTTTTTTGAACAAAACCCAACCGTGGCGAGAAAAATAGTCGGCAAAGCGCTGGATGCCGCGAGGGCGCGAGAGGCTGCGCGTAAAGCGCGGGAAATCGTGCGCAAAGGCGCGATGGGTTCTAGCATGCTGCCCGGTAAGCTGGCCGATTGCCAGGAGCGAGATCCGGCGTTGTCCGAGATTTACATTGTCGAGGGAGATTCAGCCGGGGGGTCTGCGAAACAGGGACGTGATCGAAAAAATCAAGCGATACTTCCCCTGAAGGGCAAGATCCTCAACGTCGAAAAAGCGCGTTATGACAAGATGCTTGGCCACAGCGAAATAAAAGCTCTGATTACAGCACTGGGAACTGGGATCGGAAAAGAGGATTTCGACGCAAGCAAGTTGCGCTACCACAAGATCATTCTGATGACCGACGCCGACGTCGACGGCTCGCATATAAGGACCTTGTTGCTTACTTTCTTCTATCGTCAAATGGCTGAGCTGGTGGAAAAGGGTTATGTGTACATTGCCCAGCCGCCATTGTTTAAGGTGAAGCGAGGCAAGAAAGAGGAATACATTAAAGATGAAGGCTCGATGATCCGCTATTTGATGAGAACGGCGACAGCGGATATGACAGTTAATTCAGTAGGTGCAAAGGAAGTCATCGAAGGTAAAGATCTCGCACGGTCATTGGAGCAGATGGTTGATTTTAAGCATTACTGCGAGCGCGCATCGCGCCGTCTTGGTGGCGATTCTCATCTCCTCGATACACTCCTGGAAGCTTTTGGTGGCAAGAAAGGGGTACTACGCAAAGAGGGAACAACTCTTCGCAAGATATTTCAGGATGGCGATCTCATGGCTCGAGTCGAAGCCGTGTTGGCAGGGGCCGGTTATAAGACCGAACTCTCAACTGACGAGGAGCACGGCCTTTGGGAGATAGAGACCTCGACCAATTCCGGCCTTAATCTTTCAGTCGATTGGAACTTTGCGAGCTTTGTAGAGTTTCAAAAGGCGGTTGAACTCTATATGACTCTCGAAGACAAGCTAGCGCCTCCA
>WNFC01036566.1_pt1 | contig 11968 bp, 8 predicted proteins | sample 5400541 | NCBI WGS metagenome assembly WNFC01 (sample SAMN13153342, study PRJNA577476) | soil metagenome | isolation source: 120 cm saprolite under Douglas fir tree site 2 hole 2 replicate 1 | place: USA:California | collected 2015-04-18 | reverse complement strand
TATAGGCCAGCTAGAACGACGGTGCTCGCGGCCAGAATGGCGGTCGCCGCAGCGCTCACCTTGAGCGCGGCCGTAACGGTAGTGGTTGCGGTCGTGAGCAAGATCAGAATCTCGTTGACCTGGTATGTCACGCGCGCCCGATTGCGATGTCTGGCAAACCACTTCAGCTGCTGCATTGCCACCGCGAGCGCCGGATCGGGCGCTTGCCAGGGATCCTTGTTCTCGCCCGCCTGCTTGGATCTCCGCACAGTCGTCCTCCTCGCGCTGCGGGCAGCCGGGGCTGCTCACCCTGCCGTCTCCGGCCGCCGCGGCTGCCGCTTCGGCGGTTGCCCGATCTCCGGTCCGGCAGGAACGGATCGGCGGCGTGCGTTTCCGCGGCCTCCTCGGCCGCCCTCGCCGGCCGGCCACTCCGGGGCCGGCCTGTGCCGTCTGTCCCTCGGCCGGCCTGTGCGGTCTGCCTGCGGGAGACGCGGTAACCCGATGGCGGCGGTCGTGCAAGCCTGGCTCAATTATGGCCAGTTAGCCTGCTCTCCGGCGGTTTGAGCACAATTACTATCGATCCGCGCCGGCGATTTGTGTCGGCCGTGTCCGTTGACCCTGCCCGCGGGACGTGATCCCGACGGTTGGGAGTGGGAGCGGGAGCGGGGGTATCCCCGTGTTCCTGTCAAACCGTCAGGAAAAGGAATCCGTGGCCAGACGGGTCGGTGGGGACTTGATGAAAGCCCAGACTCCGTGGCGGCTGACGAGAACGTCGTGGAGGCGGCCGTCGAAGCTGATCGTGATCGACTGGCGTCCTGACGCACAACCGTAGGCTAAGTAGGCGTCGCCGAACTGGCCTCCAGTTCGTCCGTCGACGACCGCGAAGCCGTAGTCGCCGTCGCTGGCTACTGCCAGAACTCGGGCGTAGCGCGGGTGCCAGCCGCCGTGGGCGAGGACTTCCTCCTCGGTGAGGCTGGATGGTCAGGCGGCATCGGCAAGCACAGCTTGCTGGGCCTTGCTAGGCCCGTGGCAGGGCTGGCGGGTGGGGGAGCATCGCAAGGATGGTATTGCAGCCGTGGAGGCAGATCAGGGCGGCTCATGGCGTTACCCCGCGGAGGCCTCACGCACTTTGCGGGCCGACGGTGGCTGATGCCAACAAGCAGCATCGAGGGACTGCTAGGCGACCCGTTCGGTGCATCGCCAGGCGCGGTGTAGCGGTGTATAAGCCCCCACCGGCGTCCCAGGGCACGCGGCGAGTAATTTGTCAATACCTGTGTATGGGTTGAATTCAGTGGTTCTGCGGGAGTTCGACGCCGTACCCCGCGAGCCAGGCAAGCAGGTCATGGCCCGGTCGGCCAGCGGGCACCTTCTGGGTGAACTTGAACTCACAGGATCCGTTGTCCGGGTTGTCGACACGCCGCAAGCGCAGGCGCGTCCCCGGCAGGTACCGGTCGGTGATCCGGCGACTGGCGGTGACGGCCGCCGCCGGCGGCGGTCCGGCCAACAGGAAGCGTCTCTCGCGCTCGACCCTCGCGTACTTACCCCCACGGATGGGCTCTTCTGGCCGTGTGCCGAGTTGCTCCGTCATGCCGCTGCCACGTGTCCCATGCTCGGCGGCCACGTCCAGTACAGCTCCCAGGTCGGCCTGGTCATCATCCACCTTGCGAATCAGCGATCGAGCCGCATGTCCCTTTCAGAGGTTCACGCATCGACCGTGCCGGGGCAACCCCCCGGGCCTTTGAGATCTGCTGTAGGCAATGCGCCATGCCGGCACTGCCGGACTTCCCGATCCCGGACCGTAGTCGTCCGGGCACAGAAGAAGGTAAGGGGTAAGTCGGCGCGGCAGCCCGCTAGCGGATCGGGCGCATCCCGAACACCGCGACACTCGAAATTAGGTACGACAGATCCGCTGTCCTGTCAGTGGCACTCGCTACGATAGTCGAAGACAGGCAAAGCAATCAGAAACCCAGATCAGGAGGCCGAGAGACCAGGGAGCGTCCAGACCCAGCGAGTCATTGGCGGGAGGAGGAGAGATGCCAGGACCGGATGACGAGGCGCCGCAGCCGCAGCCGCTAGCTCCGGAGGAGGCGATCCCAGCCCCGATCCCGGTCCCGGCCGAGGACGCCGCCCCGGCATCCGCCCCCACCGAGGATGCAGTCCCGGGTATTCCGGCAGCGGACGCCGCAGCGGTCGCTTCGGCCGAGGATGCTGCGCCGGATTTCTTCGCTGCACCCGACGATCCCGCTCTGGCTGATGATGTCGCTCTGACTGAGGATTCCGCTCTGGCCGATGATGATGCGGCTGTGGCTGAGGTCTTGCGGGGTGGCTTGCGGTGGTCGTGGGAGCTGGATTTCGATGCGCTGCTGGCCGCGTTGTCTGAGCCAGCGCCATGGAACCGTCCGGTCCGTCTGCCCCCGGCCAAGTCGGCCCAGCCTGGCGGCGATGCTGCTCCGGCGTCGGGCCACACGACTCGTGCCGTCAGTGATGAGGCCGCCGTTCCCGCCAGCAATGCGCCTTCCGCTGCCGGCGAAGCCTCGGCCCAGGACCCGGGTGCCGATCCGGGCGCAGCATCCGCCCCGGACCGCTCGGCCGGGCCGTCGCCCATCGCCAATCGGGATTCAGCTGGCGAGCCCGCCCCGGCCACCTCTGGCCCGGTTCCCGCCACCGTCGCGCCCGGCCCGGTTCCCGCTCCTGGTTCTCCGACTGCTCTGGATGCGGATTCGGGCTCGCCGCCTGTCCCGGACTCGGGCTCGCCGCCTGTCCCGGACTCGGATTCGCCGGGTGCGGTTGATCCAATGGACGCCGAGTTCGCCGAGATGCTTGAGGCGATCGAGGTCGGCGGGTGGCAGCCAGTGCCGCTGGCGGCGGTGGCGGGGCGGGTTGCGGAGTCGCTTCCGGTCGGCCCTGACCTGGCTGCATGGCTGGCCACTGGTGAGGCGGGGCTGGAGGACGGTGCCCTAGTCGGTATCGCCGCGTCATACCGGCGGCTGGCGTCCTGGGCCCAGGCCGGAGAACTCGCAGTTATCGCCCAGCTGGCCGCCCGGTCCGCTGCCGCCGACGACAAGATTGGGGTTGGCGAGGACGGCCGCCCGACCCAGCTGACCGACGAGGCCTGTGCTCAGGTGTCGCTGGGCCTGACCATGTCGCAGGCGACCGCGTCCTGGTGGAGCGAGTTGGCCGTCACGCTGACCTGGCGGCTGACCGCCACCGGCGCGGCGCTGCGCGCGGGCCAGATCGACCTGGCCAGGGCCCGGCTGATCGCCGAGGCCACCGCCGTCCTAGACGAAGACACCGCCCGCGCCGTGGAAGCCAAGATTCTCCCGGCCGCCGGGGACCAGACCACCGGGCAACTACGCGCCGCCTTGCGCCGCGCGGTGATTACCGCCGACCCCGAAGGAGCCGAACGACGCAGGGAGGAAGCCGAGCGCCGGGCCAAGGTCAGCCTGTACCCCGACCCGGACGGTACTGCCTCGCTCGCGGGGTACAGCCTGCCGTCCGTCCGCGCCGCAGCGGCGATGGCGCGGATCAGCGCCCTCGCGAAGGCCATGAGAGCAGCCGGTGCGGGCGGTGGGATTGACCTGCTCCGCGCTCAAGTCTTCCTCGGCCTGCTGCTTGGCACCCTGCCTTACATCCCGCCAGCCGAAGACGGTCCGCCCGACGAACCGCACGAACCCGACGACCAGCCCGGCGAATCCCCTGACGACGACCAACCCGGCGAACCCGCCGGCGACCAGCCCAGCGAACAGCCTGGCTGGCCCTCAGGCGATCGGTCACCGGAACGCCCGGCCCAGCACCGCCCGGACGGCCTGGCCCCCGACGACCCGCCGGCTTCAGGCGGAACACCTGGCAATCGGTACTCCGCCCGGGATCAGGCGCCCGGGTCAGCCACCGGCCGCGACCCAACGAGTGGGCAGGGAGCCGTCGACTCGAGCCGGCCAGGGACCGGCGTAGCCAGTTCACCCCGACCAGGAACTGAGAACCCCGGTCCCGCTCCACCAGGAAACGGCAACCGCGGGGCCGGCCGTCCGCCACCCGGACCAGAACCTGCGCTCCCGGCCTCAGACCCGGCGCCTCCCGACCCGGCGCCCCCCGGCCCTGCGCCCCCCAGCCCGGCGCCCCCCGACCATACGTATCCTGACCCGCATCCAGGTGCTGGCCCCCCGCTGCCGGATGATGACGATCCGGGACTGGACGGGCTGTCCGTGGCAGACGACCTGGCCGGGGCGGCCGACGGCGGTGATCAACTGGTCGGCTCGCGGCCACCGTCGGCCTGGCCGCAGGTGCTGCCGGTCCTGCCGCCCGGACCAAGGGCGATGGGGAACTTGCCGCCGACCGGGGGAGGGCTGCTGGACCTGGTCGTGCCGTGGTCCACGCTGGTCGGTGACTCCGGTGAGCCTGGGCAGTTGACCCGGATTGGTCCCATCACCCCTGCCCAAGCCCGCCACCTAGCCGACCTGGCCGCCGCCGATCCCGCCGTGTCCTGGCGGGTCATCCTCACTGGGCTAGACGGCCGGGCCACGGCCGTGAGCCGGGTTCCGAGGCTGCGCGCTTTCCCCAGGGATCGGCCCGAATTTCCGCCGACCCCCGGATCCGGCGACCGGACCGGTGCTGACGGCCAGCAAGCGAGCCTGATTCGCCGCGTCACCGTCACGATCAGCCAGGATCACATCACCCCAGGAAGGGACCTGCCGGTCATCCTGCAACGCACCATGGCCGCCGCGGCCAAGGCAGCCGAGAGCGCCAGGCTGCAAGCTTTCGCCGACACGGCCGCGGGCGGCTGCGCCCATGCCCTGGCCAGCGCCGCCTACGCCCCGCCACCCAGGCTCCGCGATTTCATCACCGCCCGCGACGGAACCTGTCGCTTCCCCACCTGCCGCCAGCCAGTCTGGCGCTGTGACCTGGATCACTCCGTCCCCTACCAGAAAGGCGGCAAGACCTGCTCATGCAACCTCGGCGGCCTCTGCCGCTTCCACCACATCCTCAAGCAGCATCACCTCTGGCAGCTCGCCCAGCCAGAACCGGCAGCTTCGCCTGGATCACCCCCACCGGCCGCACCTATTACGCCCAGCCAGACCAGCACGCCGCCTAACCAGACCAGCACGCCGCCTTAACCAGATCGGCCAACGAATGCAAGCGATGATCATGGCAGGAACCTATGGGCTGGGATAACCCGCCGGTTCCCTGGCGTGAGTTTGAGCGCCGTCTTTCCTGGCGCCAGCAGGACAAGACTGCCGAAGATTCCGGGGAGCAGCCAGCCCGCCCAGTCACTCAGCTGCTGGCAGCAAGGCAGGAAGCTGCCGGACCGACCCGGCGGAGGGGGCTAGGTCAGGACCAAGCGCCGGTCCCGTGGGCGGAGCTGCACTGCCATTCGGCGTACAGCTTCCTGGACGGCGCTTCCACTCCCGGTGAGTTGATCGCCGAGGCAGCCGAATGCGGCCTGACGGCCATCGCCATTACCGATCACGACGGCATGTACGGGGTGCCTCAGTTCGCCCAGAGCGCTGCTCGGTTCAGGATCAGCGAAGAGGGCCATCACGTCGGGACCGTGTTCGGTGCCGAGCTCAGCCTGGACATCCCGGCGGCAGGGCGGCTGGCGGCAGGGCGGCTGGCGGCAGGGCGGCTGGCGGCGGAAGGGCTGGCGGGCGGGGAGCGGCCGGTGGGGACGCCGAGGGCCGGAATCCCTGATCCGGTCGGGCGGCACCTGCTCGTCCTGGCCAGGGACCCGGATGGCTCAGCGCCGCGCACCTGGCCGGGGGAGAGAAGGGCCGGCCGGTGTATGACCTCCAGTCATTGGCCGAGGCGCACGACGGGCATTGGGTGATCCTCACTGGCTGCCGCAAGGGGACGGTGCCCGCCGCACTGGCACGGGCAGGCGGCGGGCTCGGGGGCAGCGGGCGCACTAGCGGTGGGCTTGCGGGCGGGCCACATGGGCCGCACCTCCCGCTGGATCCGCTGGATCCGCTGGACGCAGCTGCGGCGGAACTGCGGCTGCTCACTGACATGTTCGGCCGCGACAACGTAATGGTCGAGCTGATCAGCAATGACCTGCCGGGTGATGACGAGCGCAATGACGCCCTGTCCGAGCTGGCCCGGCGCGAAGGGCTTGGCGTGATCGCCACCAACAACGTGCATCACGCGTCGCCCGCCGACGCGAAGCTGGCTCAGGTGCTCGCGGCGATCAGGGCGCGCAGCAGCCTGGACGACATGGACGGCTGGCTGGCCGCGTCGGGCACCGCCTACATCAGGACGGGGGAGGAGATGGCGCACCGGCTGCGCCGGTACCCCGGGGTACTTGAGCGGACCGTGGAGCTGGCCAGGCAGTGCGCGTTCGACTTCAAGGTGATCGCGCCGAAGCTGCCCGATTTCCCGGTGCCGCCTGCACACACCGAGATGAGCTGGCTGCGCGCCCTCGTCGAGGAGAACGCACCGGAACGCTACGGGCCGCCGGACAGCGAGCGTGTACCAGGCGCATATCGCCAGATCAAGCACGAGCTCGATGTCATCGACCAGCTGGGATTCGCTGGCTACTTCCTGATCGTGCATAACATCGTGCGGTTCTGCAACGACAACGGCATTCTCTGCCAGGGGCGGGGTTCAGCGGCCAATTCGGCCGTCTGCTATGCGCTCGGCATTACCAGTGTCGATCCCGTTCAGCATGGATTGTTGTTTGAGCGTTTCCTGTCAACCGGAAGGGACGGTCCGCCCGACATCGACCTAGATATCGAGCACCAGAGGCGCGAGGAGGTCATCCAGTACGTCTACGGCGCCTACGGCCGGGGCAAGGCCGCGCAGGTCGCCAACGTGATCGCGTACCGGCCGCGGATGGCGATCCGCGACGCTGGCCGGGCGCTTGGCTACTCCCCTGAGCAGCAGAACCAGTGGTCCAAGCAGGTCGGCCCGCGCTCGTACGCGGCCGGACAGCCGGTTCCGCCCGATGCCGGCGTCCCTGAGCCGGTCATCGAACTGGCCGAACGCATGCAGAAGCTCCCCAGGCACCTCGGCATCCACTCGGGCGGGATGGTGATCTGCGACCGGCCGGTCGGCGAGGTGTGCCCGGTCGAGTGGGCGCGGATGCCGAATCGCTCCGTGCTCCAGTGGGACAAGGACGACTGCGCGTACGCGGGCCTGGTCAAGTTCGACCTGCTCGGGCTCGGCATGCTGACCGCGCTGCGGGACTGCTTCGAGCTGGTAGCCGAGCACCATGGCGCCGGTTGGGACCTGCACTCGATCCCGCAGGAGGACGCCGGGGTCTACGACATGCTGTGCGAGGCCGACACGGTCGGGGTGTTCCAGGTCGAGTCGCGGGCCCAGATGGCGACGCTGCCGCGGCTGCGGCCGAGGGAGTTCTACGACCTCGTCGTAGAGGTGGCGCTGATCCGGCCAGGCCCGATCCAGGGCGGATCGGTGCACCCGTATATGCGCCGCCGCCGCGGCGACGAGGTGCCGTACCTGCCGCATCCGTCGATGCACCAGGCGCTCGGCAAGACGCTCGGGGTGCCGCTGTTCCAGGAGCAGATGATGCAGATCGCGATCGACTGCGCCGGCTTCAGTCCGTCCGAAGCCGACCGGCTGCGCCAGGCAATGAGCTCCAAGCGGGCGCCGGAACGGATCGAAGAACTGCGGGCCCGGCTGCTCGGCGGCATGGCCGAGCGCGGGATTTCCGTCGAGGTGGCCGAGGACATCTACGAGAAAATCCTCGCGTTCTCCAGCTACGGCTTCCCCGAGTCGCACGCGATCAGCTTCGCCTACCTGGTCTACGCCAGCTCCTGGCTGAAGTGCTACTACCCGGCGGCGTTCACCGCCGCGCTGCTGCGCGCCCAGCCGATGGGGTTCTACTCGCCGGCCAGCCTGATCAGCGACGTGCGCCGGCACGACGTCGTGGTCCGCGGCGTCGACGTCAACGCGAGCGGCGTCCTGGCCGTACTGGAGAAGGCAGAGGGGGAAAAGAGCCAGCGGCATAACGGAACGCACGCGCCGGTGGACATTGGCGCGCTGGTGCCGTCCGGGGGAAAACCGGTGCCCGGTCAGCCCGCCATCAGGATCGGCCTCGCCGAGGTGCGCAACCTCGGCAAGGACGCGGCCGCCGCCATCGTGGCCGGTCAGCCGTACGCCGATCTTGAGGATTTCGCCAGGCGGACCACCTTGTCCGTGCCTGCGCTCGAGGCACTGGCAACTGCCGGGGCGTTCGGCTGCTTCGGGCTGTCGCGGCGCGAAGCGCTGTGGGCGGCCGGTTCGGCCGCGGGCATCACCGGGGGACAGCTGCCGGGAACCACCATCGGCATGACGCCGCCGCCGCTGGTGCCGATGACGCCGGCCGAGGTGACGTTCGCCGACATGTGGGCGACGGGAACTTACGGATCGACGCATCCGATCGAGCACATCCGCGACGGGCTCGCCGAGCGCGGTGTCATCCCGGCCGCCGATCTGCGTGACGCCAAGGACGGCGCTGCGGTGACTGTGGGCGGGCTGGTCACGCACCGGCAGCAGCCGGGAACCGCGCGCGGGGTCGTCTTCCTCAGCCTGGAGGACGAGACCGGTATGGCGAACGTGATCTGCCCGCCCGATGTATGGCAGCGGCACCGCAAGATCGGCGTGGACGCAAGCGCGCTGCTCGTCTCGGGCCGGATCGAGCGGCTCGACGGGGCAGTCAGCTTGCTCGCGACCAGCTTGCGTAAGCTCCGCGTGGTCGCCGCTTCCGGTGAGCGGCGGGTTCCGCTGAGCGGCGGGTTCCGCTGAGCGGGGGTTCCGCTGACCGGTGGCCCAGTGGATGATGTCCTCGGAGGTGATCAGACTGGCGACCAAGACGTTTGGTGACGTAACCGCCACAGCCAGCTCTTTCGTTGGAACCGCCGAGATCTGCCGTCCGCCGGACAACTTCTTCGATGCCGTGCTCATCGGCTCGCTCGCCGACGCCTTCGAGTGGCTGGACGAGCAGGGAACGCGCGCCATCATCTTGTGCTCAGAAGGCAAGCACTTCTGCGCGGGCGCGGACTTCACTGGGCGGTCATCTCGCTTCAACATCGGCAGCGGCGCGGGGGAGCTCTACGAGCAGGCGCTGCGCCTCTTTCAGGCCCCGATCCCGGTGGTGGCCGCGGTGCAGGGCGCGGCGGTCGGGGGCGGCCTCGGCCTTGCCTGCGCCGCCGACTTCCGGGTTGCGAGCCCGCAGTCCAGGTTCAGCGCGAACTTCGCCAGGATCGGCCTGCATCAGGGATTCGCCTTGAGCGTCACGCTGCCTGCCATTGTTGGCCAGCAGCGCGCGGCGCAGCTGCTCTATACCGGCCGGCGGATCGGCGGGGATGAGGCTGCTTCTATTGGACTGGCCGACCGGCTCGTTGGTACTGACGAGCTGAGAAGTTCCGCGCGCGAGCTTGCCGAGGAGATTGCGTCGGCTGCTCCGCTCGCGGTGCGCGCGATCCGGGCAACGATGCGGGACGGTCTCACCGACATGGCCCGCGCGGCCATGGCCCGCGAACTGTCCGAGCAGCAGAAGCTCTGGCCGACCGCCGACTTCGCCGAGGGCGTCAAGGCCGCGGCGGAACGCCGGGCGGGGAACTTCAGGGGCCAATGAGCGGCGTCGCGGGTGCCGACCTCAGCCCGGACGCCGTCCGCGCTGAGGTCGCTCAGTGGATCGAGAGCAATTGGGATCCCGAGCTTCCGCTCGCGCGATGGCGAGAACTACTGGCCGGCTCGGGCTGGGCCTGCCCCACCTGGCCGGCGGACTGGTGCGGGCGGTCGCTGACTCCCGAGCTCGGCCGGATCGTGACCACCGAACTCAAGCGAGCCGTCGTCCCAGGGCCGCCAGAGGGCATCGGCATGATGCTGGTCGCGCCGGTCTTGCTTGAGTACGGCAGCGACGAGCTGAAGCAGCGGTTCATCCGGCGCACGGTCACCGGCGAGGTCACCTGGTGCCAGTTGTTCAGCGAGCCGGGCGCCGGCTCGGACCTGGCCGGGCTTCAGGCGCGGGCGACGAGAGACGGCGACGGCTGGCTGCTGACCGGGCAGAAGGTATGGTCGACCGGGGCCGCAACCGCCGACTTCGGCTTGCTGCTCGGCCGCACGGACTGGGACGTACCAAAACATCAGGGCATCACCGCGTTCGTGCTGCCGATGCGCCAGCCGGGGGTGCAAGTCCGGCCGCTCCGGCAGATGAACGGCCACAGCTCGTTCAACGAGGTGTTCTTCGATGCGGCGCGGATCCCGGGCGAATACGTGATCGGCGAGCCGGGCGCCGGCTGGCTCGTCGCCAGGACCACGCTGGCCCATGAGCGCAGGCTCGCGACGTTCCCGGCGCTGCCCACAACGGCGACGGGCAGGGCATGGCGGGAGGCGATCGCCGAGCGGACCGCCGCAGCCGAGCCGCACAAGTGGTACCCGCAGCGGGCCGGGCGGCCCGACCTTGTGATCCCGCAGGCGCAGGCGCTTGGCCGGTCGCATGACCCGGTCGTGCGTCAGGAGGTCGCGAGGCTGATCGAGCTGGCCTGGTCGGCCAGGTGGCTGGCCGACCGTACCGCCGCCGCCAGGGCAGCGGGTCAGCGGCCTGGTGCCGAGGGCTCGCTCGGCAAGCTGGCCAGCAGCCGGATCGCCCGGCAGGCCGCTCGGGTGCACTCGCTGATCGCCGGGGCAGCGGGGATGCTCGCCGGCCCCGAAGCCCTGCTCGGCGGGACGATCGCCGAGATCGGTGTCTCGGTGCCCGGCATATCGATCGCGGGCGGAACCGACGAAATCCAGCGCACGATCATCGCCGAGCGGATACTCGGCCTGCCGCGCGAACCCGATGTGAGCGCCGGCGTACCGTTCCGCGAGGTTCGCGCCGGCTAGACCCAAGGACTGCCCGATGACATACCTGGAACGCGGCGGCATCCGCATCTACTACGAGCTGCGCGGCCGCAACGAGGGCATCCCGCTGCTGCTCACGCACGGCTTCGGCGCGTCGTCGCAGATGTGGGCACCCAACGTGACCGCGCTCGCCGCCGAGCGGCCGGTGATCACCTGGGACTCTGCGACACCGGGCCAGGATTCAGGAACGACGAGGCGCGGCAGCGATGGAACGACCGGTCCATGGCGACCGCCGCCCGCCTGGAGCAAGACGGGCTTTCGGCGCTCGGTGACGGACCGCGGCCGCCAGACTCCGCGCACCCAATGGGCTTGGCGCACGCCGCCCGCGGGATGCTGACTCAGCAGGACGGGCGGGTGATCGACTCCCTGCCCTCGATCGACGTTCCCGTGCTGGTGATCGTCGGCGCAGATGACCGGCCTTTTCTGGGCGCGGCCGAGTACGTGGTAGCGAAGATCCCGGCGGCCGAACTCGTTGTCATTCCGGACGCCGGCCACACCTGCAACCTCGACCAGCCAGAACTGTTCAATCAGCATGTGCTCGAGTTCCTGGCCACACTCAGCGGCGGCGCGAGTGCGGATGTGACCCCCGCGGGCAGGGCGGAAGGGGTGGCGCTGCGGGCTGAGGTCCAGGCGGCGGACGCCCAGGCCACGGATGCCGCGACTGCTGGCGGTTAAGGAACGGCTGCCTGCCGAATTGACCTCGCTGCCTGCCCGAGCCTCACCACCAGTCTCGCCGGTCACACAGGTCACACAGGTCACATGGGTCACATGATCATGTGGCGGGTTCGTGTATGGGAGTGCCACCCAAACCTTTTTGTGCAATGGGCGGCACTCCCATACACGGAGCCACACCGGGCGCGGGCAGGAAAACCTGCCGAGCGTCTACCTCACGGTGACGGGAACTCCGACGGCCCATCAGGGGCATACCGCCGCGGTGTTCTATGCCAGCCGTGGCGGCACCTTGACTGGCCGGCCGCCAAGTCGTTGGCTGACCCGCGTCGTCAGCGTTCCGCCCGGTTGGCGCGCCAGCATAGCGAGCGCATCGGCACGTCGATCTCGGTGACACTGCCGAACCGAGCCTCCAGCGCAGAGCGCAGCCTGGCCTTCGCTGCGGCACGATCCGCCTCGCTGGCGGTGATGATCCCGCTGTAGG
>WNFC01014781.1_pt1 | contig 11968 bp, 12 predicted proteins | sample 5400541 | NCBI WGS metagenome assembly WNFC01 (sample SAMN13153342, study PRJNA577476) | soil metagenome | isolation source: 120 cm saprolite under Douglas fir tree site 2 hole 2 replicate 1 | place: USA:California | collected 2015-04-18 | reverse complement strand
TGGCGCAATAGCCGGGAACAAGACGTTTGATCTTGCTGTTATCGAAAACGACGCTGACCGCTTTGTCTCCAATCAGTCCGCCCAGGGCTTCGGGCAGACAGGCGCCGATGAAATCGGACGCGATGTGGACCAGTTGCGGCTCGACGCCAGAGGCTGCGCCCACGATGCGGTAGAACTGGTTCCAGGTCATCACTTCATCAGTGGTGATGTGAAAGGCCTGGCCGATCGCCTGTTCGTGTCCCAGCAATCCCACCAGGCCCTTGGCGAAATCAGTATTGTGCGTGATCACCCAAAGGGACGAGCCATCGCCCGGCACAATGACTTTCTTGCCCCGGCGCATCCGGTCCACCACCGTGTACGACTTCGCCCAACTGTTTATCGCCAAAGCAATTTGCGTCTCGCCATAAGTTAGTGAAGGACGCACGATGGCGATGGGGAAGCCTTCGTCGCGATAAGCCTTCAAGAGCCGGTCCTCGCACGCAATTTTGTTCCGGGAATATTCCCAATACGGATTGGCCAGCGGAGTGGACTCGGTAATCAAATAGTGCGTTGCAGGCTTCTGATACGCGCTGGCGGAGCTGATGAAAATGTATTGCCGGGTCCGGCCGCGAAATAGCTCCAAGTCACGCTCGATGTGGGCCGGAGTGAACTTGACCCCGGTGGGCAGATTCGCGGCGCGGCGGCCGCGGGTCAGAAGCGTGAGATCGATGCCGCGTTCCGCCGCCAGCGCAGTCGACGCGGAACTGATGATTCCCGTTCCGCCAATGAACAGAACTCTCATGCAGACTTTGTATCAGACTCCGCAGCGGTTCTGCTCTGGACGAACCGGTCCCGAGGCGCGCATAATGTGCGTTATGCGGGGGTATGGAGATGACCTGGCGTATATTCATGACGCTGCATTCAGTGATTATGGCCGGAAAGCGGCGCCGGGATTACTCCGGATTCTGCGGCGATCGGGAATCAACAGCGGCCTGGTGATCGATCTGGGCTGTGGAAGCGGCCGCTGGGCGCGTGAGCTCAATCGGAATGGCTACGCGGCATTAGGCGTCGATCAATCGCCGGCCTTCATCCGGCTGGCCGGCAAAAATGCGCCGCAATCCCGATTCACGTGCATGTCTCTGCTGAGGGTGAAGCTGCCGGGGTGCGACGCAGTGACGTCGATCGGCGAGTGCTTCAACTATTGCTTCGACCGCAAAGCCGGCAAGCGAGAACTAGCGCGCCTGTTCGCTCGCGTGTACGGCGCGTTACGCCCAGGCGGTGTCTTTATCTTCGATGTGGCTGAGCCCAGCCGAATCCCCGAAAAACAACCCCGGCGATTCGGGTCGCAAGGCACGGATTGGGCGATTTTGGTGGAAACCTCGGGTGATAAGCGACGCAATATCCTGACCCGCCGCATCATCTCCTTTCGAAAGACTGGCAGCCGATATCGAAGAAGTGAAGAGATCCACCGTCTGCTTCTTTACAAAGTCAGTGAGGTCGTCGCGATCCTGAACCGAACCGGCTTTCACGTAGAGTGTTTGAAAGGTTATGGGCGATTTCGCCCACCCGTCGGGATTGCGGCATTCTTGGCCCGTAAGTAAACAGCCGCGAATCTCACACTACATGCCGGCGCTGAAAGTGGCCCAGGGATACGAGTTCATGTCCTTCAGGTATTCCTTTTGCCAGTTGAATTCGGGGTGCTTGCGCAAATGTTCGGCAGCCTTGAAATGAAGACCGCAAGCATGACCGGCTGCGGCGGCCAGCGTCAGTTTCTCGGCCATCGCGGAGTCTGACACTTTGTTGATGACGGCGCCACCGATCCCGTAGGCCGGCAGCCACGGCATATCGCCGCGCGGCGAAAGGTCGATATGGCCGCACAGAGTGCGCTCACCAGGCTGCTCCTTCTTGTCGTAGGTATCGTAGTGATCGGCCAGGAAGCGCTCGCCCGCTGCGACATCGATCTTGCCTTTGTTCTCCTTCATCAACTGTTCCCAGCGCACGCGGCGGGCGTTGGCGCTGTAGGAAAGATCCTTCACCGGAAAATCAGTCTCCTCGCTCGCCATCTTTGCATTTACGGGGAAGTTCGACCCTACGAAATAACCGTCCTTGGTGCGCTGGAGGTTCACGTTCTTCAGCCCCAACTCGAGATCGGCAATCTCATTGGTTTTGCGGTCGGCCACCAGCCAGTTATTGGCATAGCCGCCATTATTGCCGTCCTTCATGATGCGGACGAAATCGTCGATCGACGAAGCATACTGCAGCGCCTTGCGGCCACGCACGAACTCGGGAATGCCGTTCGGATCCCAACCGTAGAAATTCGATATGGTCGTCTCGGTGATGATCATGCCCGAGGTGTTGATGCCGAAATCGTCGCCGCTGTGGATGAAGCCGGGGTAGCCATCCATGATGAAGTGCTGGCCTTTCGCGGGCACGATGTCGAAGATGATGGTCCAGCGCTCGCCATCAAGGTACTGCGTCCAATTATTGTGGCCGATGACCACGTGGCCGTCTTTGGTATAACTCCCGGCCGCCACGAAGGCGCTGCAATGATCGGGAGCCGTGACGGAAGCGGGGGACTTGATGCCATGTGCCTTGTCGTACTCGTGCACATAATAGCTCCACTCCATCGAAGCATTCATCGCCACCACATCCCAGAGATCCACCTTGACGCCGTGCGCGACCGCGCCCTCGGCGATGCCCTTCAGCTCTTCGCGATACTCCGGCTCAACGTGGGGCCACAGCATTTCCTGAGCGGCGTGGCGGAAGAAGCCCCAGCTCTTGTTGTTGTCGTGCGTCAGTTCGAGCTGCGTCACCTTGAAACTGTCGCGGATTTCGGGAGCGAGCAGGTACCCGTGCTGAAATCCGACCTCGGCGGGCGTGCCCTCCAGGTGCACAAATGTCCAGCCGCTCTTTTCTGGGCGGCGCAAGGCATTCTTCAAGCGCGGATCAGGTTGCGGCTCGCGGGAAGCGAGCGACATGGCGACGAATAGCAAAGGTGGCGCCACCAACAATAGAGCGGTCTTCATCGATGCACGGGGCATGCGTTACCTCCAGTGCCCTATTATAGTGAGGACAGTCGAGGCGCGCAGCACTAAGTTGCTAACCTCAGCTCCCACCCGCCATGTTCGAGAGATACACGGAAGAGGCGCGACGACTAATATTTATGGCGCGCTACGAAGCCAGCCAGGTCGGCAGCCCTGAAATCACCACAGAGCACCTCGTACTGGGCTGGATGCGGCAAACTGCCCTTCGCGAAGCGCAGAATTTTCTCTCCCCGGCAGCGATGGATTCCATACGAAAACAGATCGAGGCGCAATCTCCACGCAGAGAGAAAATATCCACGTCGGTAGATCTCCCGCTCAACCGTGAATCGAAGCGGGCGCTAGCTTACGGCGCCGAAGAATCCCAGCGGCTTGGGCACCAGCACATTGGGCTCGAGCACTTACTGATGGGCTTGCTTCGCGAGGAAAAGAGCCTGGCGGCGGAACTCCTTCGGCAGCACGGACTAACGACCGCCATCCTAAGAGAGCGACTCCAGCACCCGCCGATCGCAGCAAATCTGCCAATCAGCCGTGAACAGACGTCCCTGATTGCAGAAACCTGCCGCGACCTGACCGCGACAGCCATGGAAAACGCATTTCCGCCGCTGATCGGGCGTGAGCGCGAGTTGGAGACCATCATTCAGGTGCTTGGGCGGCGCAGCGGAAACAATCCGGTGCTAGTGGGCGAGCCGGGTGTCGGTAAGACGGTGATCGTCCAAGGCCTGGCGCAGCGGATCGTAGACGCTAAGGTCCCCGAAATTCTTCTGGCGAAGCAGATTCTCGCGTTGGACCCCCACAGCTTCGTTGACTCTCCAAAGAATCGCCGGGAGTTCCGGCAAACATTCGCTGCCCTGATCGCAGAAATCGCAGACCAATCGAAGCTGATTCTGTTCATCGACGGGCTCTTCACGCCTGCGACACGAACCGGTGGCCCGTTCGGAGATGTGATGGGCAGGCTGTTCGCAGCGCTCTCCTTCAGCCAGTGCATTGCGACGGGCACGCCGGCAGGATTCCGTGAGGCGGTCCAGAGGGACCCGGCTGTAGAGCGCTATTTCCGCGCGGTCCAGATCTCTCCCCCTGATGAGAAGGACTCCGTTCTGATTCTGCTTCGTGAGAAAGAGCAGTACGAGAAGTTCCACGCTGTGGTATATGAGGACGCGGCGATCGAAACCGCGGTCCTCGCGTCTGTCCAGTTCATGCCGCACCGCCACCTCCCGGAGAAAGCGCTGGATCTGCTGGACGAGGCAGGCGCGCACGTCAAGCTCCGGTGCGAGATAGAGCCAAGTGAAATCGTAGAGTGCCTGCAGCGGGTCCGTTCGATCGTCCGCCAAATGGAAGCCGCCCTGGCAAGCCAGGACTTTGTTAAATCGCGTTCGTGCTCAGAGGAAGAACGCCGCGAGCGGGAGACGCTAAGGCTGCTGCGCGAGAAGTACAAGCTTAACGACGTCTCCCCAAGAGTGGTGACCAAGAAAGATATCGAAGAGCTGATCTCCGAGCGCGCTGGATTGCCTCTTGAACGAGTCAGGCAGCGCCTCCAGAAGAAGTGAGCTACACGCGAGTACCGGAGCGATAATAGGTTCAAGTTCTTGAAAATCGTTCTCATCTCGACATACGAAATGGGCCGCCAGCCTTTTGGCTTAGCCTCGCCGGCCGCGTGGTTGCGTGCGGACGGCCATCAGGTGGCTTGTGTCGACTTGGCTTGCAGTCCGCTGCCTCGTACGTCAGTGGCCGAAGCCGATCTGGTGGCGTTTTACCTTCCCATGCATACGGCCACGCGCCTGGCAGTGAAGGCAATGGAGAGGGTGAAGGAGCTCAATCCTCAGGCGCACCTGTGCTGTTTCGGTCTCTATGCGCCGATGAACGAGCCCTATTTGCGGGAGCTTGGCGCTCGGACCATTTTGGGAGGGGAATTCGAACAAGGGCTGCAGGACTTGGCGAGGAGGTTGCGGCAGGGGCGCAACGGGCGACTGCCGTTGATTTCTCTTGACCGGCAGCAGTTTCTAATGCCGGACCGCGCCGGCCTGCCCTCTTTGTCGCGGTACGCAAAGCTTGTGGCAAATGGCGAGGAGAGGCTTGCCGGTTACACCGAGGCCAGCCGCGGCTGCAAGCACCTGTGCCGGCATTGTCCGATTGTCCCGGTATACAACGGTGTGTTTCGCGTGGTGCAGCGCGAAGTGGTGCTGGAAGATATCCGACGCCAGGTGGCGGCCGGGGCCCAGCACATCACTTTCGGAGATCCGGATTTCTTCAATGGTCCCCGGCACGCTGCGGCCATCGTCGAATCGCTTCACGCGGAGCATCCGTCGATCACGTACGATGTCACCATAAAAATCGAGCATCTGCTGCGTTACGGTGAACTGCTGCCGGTGCTGACGCGGACTGGCTGCCTGTTTGTGACTAGCGCCGCCGAGTCCATCGATAACGCGGTGCTCGAAAAACTCGCCAAAGGTCACACGCGGGCGGATTTCATCAAAGCGGTGAGCATCGTGCGGGCAGCCGGACTCACGCTCGCTCCCACGTTTGTCACCTTTACTCCCTGGACCACGTGGGCCGGATACCGCGAGCTGCTGCAGCTACTGGCCGATCTGGATTTAGTGGACAACGTCGGTCCCATTCAACTCGCCATCCGTCTGCTGATCCCGGCTGGGTCAAGGCTTTTAGAGCTGCCCGAAATCCGTGATCTGGCGGGACCCTTCGACCCAGCCGCACTCTCGCACAAATGGCGGCACAGCGACCCGAGTCTCGACCAGCTCTGCGCCGATCTTCAGCAGTTGATTCAGGGCGAGGGGCGCAGGAAAGCCACCAGATCTGAGATTTTCGGCAAGACCTGGGCACTGGCCAACGGCCGGCCGCCGGATTTGCACCTGGCATCTCGTGCCACCATTCCGTACCTCAATGAGCCCTGGTATTGTTGAGCCGAGCCAACGGAAGAGCAGGTAGCTCTTGCATAACTTAATTTAGTAACTCATTTTAGTTGAGACCGGCTAAGTGTGAGCAAAGTCTCTTCAGATCACTAAGGTATTTAAAAGAACAATCCAACTCCGGTTGGTCCTCCGCTAAATTGATAATCGACTAGGCTATTTGCCAGCGGCCTTATAATGATTTTGGAGGACCTTATGAAAAGGTTGATCGTGTTTTTAGCGCTGGCCGCGATGCCAGCATTCTCTCAAACCGCTTCCGTGTCTACCAGAAAACCGCAGGCCACAGACAGAGCCAAGGTAGCCCAATACCGTAAAGCTCACCCAATGATTGCCTCGCAAGTGGGAGACGGGCAACTTGTCATCACCCAAGTAGCAGCGGGGGATGGCTGGACTACCGCAGTCACAATCGTCAACGTGTCCTCGATTGATTCGGCAACCTACGTTCTGGACTTTTATGGAGACGATGGATCGAACAAGACATTCTTTTTTGCCGGGATCGGGTCAGCCAGCGAATTGACAGGAACGCTGCCGCCGAACGGCTCAACGGTAATCCAGGTGACAGGAGTAGTCCCAGGAGAGTCCATCCAGGGGTGGGCCAAGTTTGATTACAATAGCACGACTAAGTGGATAAGTGGGCATGCGATTTTTAGGTACGGCAATGGGAACGAAGCGGCGGTGCCATTTGAAAATGATCTGGCAAAGGATTTGTTCCTACCTTTCGACCTGACAGGTGGGTATGGTATGGGCGTTGCTATGGCAAGCAATGATTTAGTGACGATGCATGTTACCGCCCTCGTATTCGATGAAGATGGAAATGAATTTAAGACCATCAGTGGCATTGTGCTGACTCCATATGCTCACACGGCCTTTGATCTCGCCTCTGAGTGGGGTCTGACAGGATTCAGAGGGACGATTCTTTTTAGAACGGCAGACCAGAACATATCTCCTGCGATCGGCCTCGCGGTGTTAGGGATCAGGTACAATCCGCAAGGCTTCTTCACTTCAGTCTCGGCGCTGGACGCCACGACGCTGGATGGGTCGAATCAGTAAATCCTTTGAGGAACGGCTGAAAGAGCTTGGGCGGCTCCAGGAGGTGATCAGGCTCGATTTTCGCAGAACAGCCTACGGCTTTTCGGCAAAACTCTTTGTTGTGTTGGTACCCTAATAGTGCGCTGGACGGTCTTTTGAGTGAGGCAAATGAGCCAAACGAACTATGCAAAATCAAGAACTTGCAGATTCCAGCATAACTTAAGTTATTAACTCATTTTAAGTGCGGCCGGACTAAGTGTGACCCAAAGTCAATGAAAGCTGTTATGTTGGAAACAGACGCACTTGGCCACCATCGAAGCACTGCCTGCCAGCACTATTGACGCCACAAGAAAGCGGCCTGTGGGGCGGAATGTTTTTCTCGGTGTGCTCGTACTAACCGGGATTCTCTTGCGGGCTTACATATTCAACCATTTGCCGCACGACCTGAGCGTTTGCGCCACCGATTTTTCCGCATTTTATGCCGGCGGCAAGCTTGCGGGGACCCCCAACTTATACGTGCCTCAGGCCGCATTCGACGTGGAACGGCAAGCCATGGGCTGTGTCATGGAGAACCTGGTATTCATCAGGCCGCCGTTTTACGCGCTCCTTATGTGGCCGCTAGCGCAATTGCCATTCATGACAGCGCTGGTGCTGTGGAGGATCCTGGGTCTGGCCGCGGTGGGTGCGTTTATCTGCTTGTGGCCCGGCGATAAATGGATTGCGGCGGCTGCCTGTGCCTGGTACTTGCCGCTGGCAAACAATTTCACGGTGGGCCAGGACGTAGCTTTCTTACTCGTCCTGTTGCTGGGAGCTTATTACTGCTTGAAAGCCGACAAACAGTTTTGGGCCGGTATATTGCTCGGCTTGTGCCTGATCAAGTTCCACCTGTTCGTGTTACTGCCTTTATTCATCTTCCATAAGAAACTCTGGCGGACATTACTAGGGATCTCTGGCGTCGGTATTATTGCGTTGTCCGCATCTTACGTGGCGGGCGGCCGGCATTGGATGGAACATTACCTCGCGGCTCTTCACGATTTCCGCATGGATCCGTACCCGTGGAACATGGTCAACTTGAAGGCGCTTTTTTACTACCATCCGGAATGGTTGATTCCATCTGTCGTTATTATTGTGCTGGTGAGTTGGTACGCGATCTACGAGGGGTCACTGGAGGTTTCACTTGCCGCGGTCCTGATCGGTGGTGTGCTAATTAATCCCCACACCACAATCGCTGACGGCACATTGATTCTGCCCGCCTTTCTGATGGCTACAAGGGCGCCACTGGTCACCTTGCGATTCTTAGCTACCCTTGCCTTGATGCCGTTCTATATTTTCCTTCCGACTGGAACGTTTCAAGTCATCCTGATTGCGACACTGTTTCTGGGAGCTTGGATGACCTGGCAACAACGGGGCGCGAACGTGTCCCGAATCCCTAGTTAGCCAACAGCTCAACACGGAGACGCCGAGGCCAAGGAAGATGTTTTCTCTGCGTTCTCGGCGAGTCTGTGCGTCTCGGCGTTGATATTTGGTTTTTCGTTTTCAGTCTCTGCTAGGAAAGAAGCGAGAGCGTAACATGAAATTGTGCCCCGCGTTCTGCTCGTAGCCGCTACTACCGGATATCAAACCCGCGCCTTTGCCACCGCTGCGCGCGGACTCGGATTCGATCTGGTGCTGGCTACAGACCGGTGCCACGTGCTGGAAGATCCCTGGGGCGATCGCGCCATTCCGGTGCGGTTCGAGGATCCGCTCTCTTCCCGCGATGCGCTGTTGGCACAGGGTCCTTTTGATGCGGTGGTCGCGGTGGCGGACCGGCCCACGCTAGTGGCCGCCCTGACGGCCGAAGCGCTGGGCATACCCTACAACTCACCGGCCGCCGTCCGTTGCTGCCGCGACAAATACCTGGCTCGCCAGCGATTCCAGGCAGCCGGCCTTCCCGTTCCGAATTTCTTCCGCGTACCGGTAAGCGGAAGCCCAGCCGAAGCCGCACGGCGCGCCCAATTTCCGTGTGTGTTGAAGCCGCTCGGACTCTCAGCCAGCCGGGGCGTGATCCGCGCGAACGATGCCAAAGAATTCGTCGAGGCCTTTGAGCGCATCCATGCCATTCTCGACACCAGAGACGTGCTCGTTCTTCGCGAAGAGCACAATCGGTTTATCCAGGTGGAGAGCTTTATCGAAGGCCGCGAGTTCGCGCTCGAGGGGCTGGTGACCGCCGGCCGGCTGCAGGTTCTCGCCATCTTTGATAAACCCGATCCACTCAACGGTCCCTTCTTTGAAGAGACGATTTACGTCACACCCTCGCGCGAGGATGGGAAAGCGCAAGAGATGCTGATCCAAGCCACCGGTCGCGCCGTTCGGGCGCTGGGGCTCACGCACGGGCCAGTTCACGCAGAACTTCGGTTGAAGAAGGCGCCTGGGTCCTCGAAGTGGCCGCGAGACCGATCGGCGGGCTCTGCGCCCGGGCGTTGCGGTTCGACAACGGCATGCCGCTCGAGGAACTGATCCTGCGCCACGCGGTTGGCGAGGACGTCTCGGCCGCAAAGCTCAGCGACCCATCCAGCGGCGTGATGATGATTCCGATCACGAAGGGCGGTATTTACGAGGGTGTCGAAGGCGTCGAGCAGGCATCGGCGTTCGTCGAAGAAGTGGTGATTACAGCAAAAGAAGGGCAAAAGATTCTGCCCCTGCCGGAAGGCGCCAGTTACCTGGGCTTCATCTTTGCGCGCGGTGATTCGGCAAGCAATGTGGAACACGCGCTTCGCGAAGCGCACACCGCCTTGAAATTCAAGATCGCCACGGCGCTGCCGGTGATGCGAGCTTAGAAGTCTGCGCCACCGGTACTGAGTTTAGAGTCCAGGGGGCAGGGGCACGCCTGCGGCGCGCAGCGCGGTTTTCGCCAGCGAAATGATGGTCTGAACAAACTGGACTCGTTTCTTCTCCGTAGCGATGGCCTGATCGACCTGAGCCATGAGAACCTGAAGCTCGCCGACCGAAATGGGCGCTAACGCGTCCAGATCGGTTAGCGGGCTAAAGCCCTCCGTAATTGCCTGCTTCTGGACCTGCAGAAGCAGTATCTGCAAGTCGAACGTGGCATCATCGGCAACGGGCTCCAATTTGGCAGAGAGAGTGTTTAGTTGTGTCATCAATTCATCGATAGTCATGGTTGCGCCTTTCCAAACGTCTGGGTAAGGTCTTGCGTGAGGGCGATCATTGCATCGACGATGTCGGTAATCTTCTGATTGTTCAGGCCGAGAGACTGAACCAGGCTGTCGATGGCCGCCTGATCCGCCTTCTTCAGCCGGATATACTCGTCGAGTTTTTCCGACGCCGCCACAATCGCCTGATAAGCCGCGTCGAGCTCCTGGTCCTTTTTCTTGAGGCTGGTCACCGCCGCAGCAATTTTCTGCTTGAGGGGAAGGTCGGCGTTGGCGTTAGCCGCGACATCTTTCACGAGTTGGTCGATGATCCGCTGGCGCCATCGGCAAACTTCTCGACTGCCGCAAAATAGCCGTGCAACGAGGTGGCGTAGGCGCGCTGCGTGGTTACCAGTTGCCCTGACAGACTACGCACCGCGACGGGTGTGGCGCAGCCGGTCAGGAAACTCATTGCGGGAGCGAGCAGGAACAGGAAAGTACGGTTCATAGGGACACCTGTGCGCGGGCCCCGTTTTCGGAGCCTGAAAAATTTTAGTTAACGGGATTCAGGAGACTACGGGCTAATTCTTTTGCTGGGGCGGCACGAAATCCGGCGGAAGAGCAGCACCTTCGCCGAAGAAGTAGTCGTCCATCTGTTTGATAAGAAATTCCTGGGCTTCAGCGGTTCCCAGGTTCAGCCGGTACTCATTCATGAGCATCTTCATGTGTTCCACCCACAGCTTCCAGGCTTCTTTGGAGACATTTTCGAAGATCTTCTGCCCGAGGGGGTGGCCTTCGAACGGAACTTCGTCCAGCCCTTCCATTTCGCGCTGGAACTTCACGCAGAATACCTTTCGCGCGCCTGGGCGGACTTCAGTCGACATCGGAGGTACACTGCCGCAGCCCATTCAAGTCTCCTCGCTTACAGGATACTACGCCTCCGCAAGGGGTTCAGTCCGCCGCCTGGTTCACGGCGGCGCCTGGCTTCCATCGGAGGATGGGGCGGCGCGCCGCGGTTACCTCGTCGACGCGGCTGGTGCGCGTGCTGTGCGGAGCGGTGCGGACCATCTCGGGGTCTGTCTCGACTTCTCGAGCTATGGACGTCATCGCGTCCGCAAACAGGTCCAGCTCACGTTTGCTTTCGGTCTCGGTGGGCTCGATCATCAGGGCGCCACGCACGATCAAGGGAAAACTCACGGTGTAGGGGTGGAAGCCGTAATCGATGAGCCGCTTGGCGATGTCACCGGTGCGCACGCCGAGCTTGGCCTGGCGGTCGTCACTGAACACCACTTCGTGCATGTTCGGAGCTTTATAGGGCAGGTCGTAGTACGGTTCCAGCTTTTTGCGCAAATAGTTAGCGTTCAGAACTGCGTCCACTGTGGCGTTGCGCAGGCCATTTCCTCCGTGCGCCAGAATATACGCCAGTGCCCGGACCATGACACCGAAATTGCCATAGAATGCGCGCACCCGCCCGATGGAGCGCGGCCGGTTGTAGTCGAATGTCCACTTCTTGCGCGCGCGCTTCAAGCGCGGCAGGGGCAGAAAAGGCTCGAGAGTCTTCTTCACCGCAACCGGACCGCCGCCCGGACCGCCGCCTCCATGAGGCGTTGAAAACGTCTTGTGCAGGTTGAGATGCATGACGTCGACGCCGAAATCTCCGGGTTTGGCGATTCCCACCAGTGCGTTCATGTTGGCGCCGTCCATATAGAGCAGCGCGCCCTTCTTGTGCAGGATGTCGGAGATACTCTTGATATTCTCCTCGAACACTCCAAGAGTGTTCGGATTCGTGACCATGAGCGCCGCGACATCTTTATCCACGATGCGTTCGAGGCCCGCCACGTCCACCATTCCGCCATCGTTTGAAGGGATG
>WNFC01045235.1_pt1 | contig 11970 bp, 10 predicted proteins | sample 5400541 | NCBI WGS metagenome assembly WNFC01 (sample SAMN13153342, study PRJNA577476) | soil metagenome | isolation source: 120 cm saprolite under Douglas fir tree site 2 hole 2 replicate 1 | place: USA:California | collected 2015-04-18 | reverse complement strand
GAGCTCGACCCGACCGCGCGCAAGGCGATTGCCGAAACGCTGTCACCGGCAGACGATCGCGAAAGCTACGAGATGCTCTTTCACGCCGACCTCGAGCCGATCCACGTGGCCACCGAACGACACATCGCGGCGCTGGCGAGTGAAATCGGAGTGCCGGATTTCATTCTGCCGCCGAGATGGAGCGAGCGTTCGAATTGGAATGCGGCGATTCTCCTCACCCTCGCCGCCACGCGCATGATCGGAATGAAACGCGATGTTGAGATCGCGTCGCGCATCGCGCGATCGGCGCGCGCAGTGGCCCAGCTCGACAAACCGCTTGAGCGCATCGCCGGCGCGGCCAGCCTCTCCATCGTCGAGCCGCTGGATGACATCAGCGTCGACATCCTCACGGACTGGCTGGAGAACGGCCACTCGGCGTACGTCGATCACATCAACAAGCAGTGGCGGCTGCGGCGGGACGTGGGGGTCGCATAGAATCACGCACATGCTGAAAAAGATCGGATGTCTCGCGCTGCTCGCGCTCGGAGCGGCCTGCACGCATCAACCCGCGCGGCAGCCGGTGGAGCGCCACTACACCATGATGCTCGGCGCGAACCACGCAGGTACGCAGGTCACGCGCGTCGACGGCAACCGCTGGATCGTGGATTTCGAATTCAACGATCGCGGCCGCGGCCCGAAGACCACGACCGAAATCCGCGTCAACGATCACTTTCTGACGACGTTCGAGAAAACGACCGGGGTCGATTACCTCAAAGCTCCCGCCGACGAATCATTTTCGATCGAGGGCACCACCGCCCGGTGGCACAACAAGGCCGAAGACGGACAACGCAGCGCTACGGACGCGTTTTACGTGAGCATGTTCGGGCCGCCGGAAGAGACTGGACTCCTGGCAAAAGCTCTCCTGGCCTCTACCAATCATCGCCTGCCGCTGCTGCCCGCCGGCGAGGCGTCGATCGAACAGGCGACTGCCATTCCCTTCAACGGAAAGCAGATCGTCGATTACGCGATCTCGGGCCTCGGCTTCAGGCCGTTCGATGTGTGGCTCGATCCCGATGGTGTATTCGTCGGCTACGTTTCCGCCTGGGGCACGCTTGTCCGCGACGGCTACGAGCCGGCGATCAAACCGATGCTGGACGCGCAACAGGCGGCTGCTGACCGCCGCGGCGCCGATCTCACAAAACGTCTGACCCATAAACCGCCGGGCGGAGCGATCGTCATCCGCAACGCGAATCTGTTCGATTCCGTGAACGGCGTCATCGTTCCCGCGACGACGGTTGTCATTCGTGGCGATCGCATCGCCGGCGTCGGCCCGTCCGCATCCGCGCCCGAAGGCGCGATGCTGATCGATGCCGCCGGCAAGACTCTCATGCCGGGCTTGTGGGACATGCACGTGCACCTTTCGCCCGGCGATGGGCTGCTCGACATCGCCTGCGGCGTCACCACCGTTCGCGACATGGCCAACGACATCGACTTTCTCATGGGTCAGAAAAAACGCTTCAACGAGGGAAGCGAAATCGGGCCCAGGATCATTGCTGCCGGGTTCATGGACGGGCCGGGACCGTACGCCGGACCAACCAAGGTTCTCGTCAACAGCGAAGACGAGATCCGATCCGCGATCGACCGCTACAAGAAACTGGGATACGAGCAGATCAAGGTCTACAGCTCGATCCGGCCGGAGTTGGTTCCGTTCATCACCAGCTATTCGCATCAGAACGGGTTGCGCGTCAGCGGTCACATCCCGGCGTTCATGTTTGCCGATCAGGCGGTGCAGCAGGGGTTCAACGAGATTCAGCACATGAACTTTCTCTTTCTCAACTTCATGCGCGCTGTGCAGGAGACTCGTACGCCCGCGCGCTTCACGGCCGTCGCCGAACGCGGTGCCGATCTCGATCTGCAGTCGCCGGAGGTTCGCGCCTTTATCGATCTTCTGAAGAGCAAGTCCATCGTCAGCGATCCGACCCTCGGCGTGTTCGAAGGTCTTTTCACAGATCGACCTGGCGTCATGTCGCCAGTATTCGCGGAAGTTGCCGACCGCTTTCCACCGCAGGTCCGCCGCGGATTCCTCATCGGCGGACTGCCCGTGCCTGAAGGGAAGGACGCGCGCTACCGGGCCTCATTCCACAAGATGCTGCAGTTCACGAAGCTGCTTTACGACTCCGGCGTGCGGATTGTCGGCGGGACGGACGGGATGGGGGGCTATCAGCTCCCACACGAGCTCGAGCTATACGTCGACGCGGGCATCCCCGCGCCCGCCGTCCTGCAGATTGCGACGATCGGTGCGGCGCGGGTCATGAAGCACGATGGCGAAATCGGCTCGATCGAGCCGGGGAAGCTCGCGGACGTCATCCTCATCGACGGCAATCCCGCCGCCGACATTCACGCGCTGCGCAAGGTCGCGCTGGTGATCCGAGGTGGAACGGTATTCGATCCACGAGAAATCGAAAGTGCGCTCGGAATGGCAGGCCGCTGATGTAGCACAGGCGCTCTGGCCTGCGCCGCACGGACAGGAGTGTCCGTGCCCCACCCTTGAAAGCTTCCTTGAACCCTACCGAGGTGCGGCGAGAATAGCAGAATTTCAACCTGCCGTCATAGCGTTGCCCACCTAAATGTCACGCAGGGGGATCGCAGTCGCGGCGATCACGGTCGCTTTGGTGATCGGGATCACATTTGTGGGCGCCTGGTACGTCCTCCGGCAGACCCGCCAGGTTGCGACCGAGGTTTTCAAGCCACACGAGGAGCAGATCGATCTGACCGCCCTCGTCACGCGGGTGCGAGCGCTGAACCGGCTGGAAACCGCCTCGATGCGCGTAGTTCACGTCAGCACGATCACGCAGTCGTACGAGTTCGTTCCCAATGCCATGGCAGGCGATGAGCTCACGTTTCTGGCCGCCGGCGACGTCATCGCGGGCATTGACCTCTCGCAGCTCAAACAGGAAGACATCCGTCGTGAGCTCGACGGCACGGTCGTGGTCCGCCTTCCGCCCTCCCAGGTCCTGGTCACGCGCATCGACAATCGCGAGTCGCGGGTCATCAATCGCAAGACCGGGGTCTTTCGCCGCGCGGACATGAATCTCGAGAGCCGCGCGCGCCAGTACGCCGAGCAGGGCATCCGCAGCGAGGCCGTGAAAAAAGGGATTCTGCCGCTCGCGTCACAGAACGCAGAGGTCAAGGTCGCGGAGCTGCTCCATATGTTTGGCGTCCAGCGGGTACGCTGCGAGGCTGCGCAAGCATTGCCTTCGCGAGGCTGATCGCCTGCCGCAATGCGGCCGCCTTGTTGACTGTCTCGTTGTACTCGTACGCCGGATCGGAGTCGTAGACGATTCCACCGCCGGCCTGCACGTAAGCCTGATCACGCGCCAGGACGATCGTGCGAATCGTGATGCAGGAGTCGAGATTTCCTGAGAATCCGAAGTAGGCCACGGCGCCGCCGTACGGCCCGCGACGAGTTTTTTCGAATCGATCGATCAGCGTAGGGCCGCCTCCAGGGCCATATCCTCGTCGCGCGTTGCGCCGCGCCACCGGGTGCCGGCGATCGGACGCGTTTCGGCCACATCGCCTTCGACCCGCACCAGCATCTCCGGCGACGCCCCGACCAGGGTGCACTCCGCTGTGCGCAGAAGGAACATGTACGGCGACGGATTGACCGACCGCAGCGCGCGATACAGCGTCAACGCCTCGGATGTCGGATAGGTCGTTTCCCAGCGCTGCGAAATCACGATCTGGTAGATCTCGCCGGCCGCGATCTCCTCCTTCGCGGCACGGATGACGTCCTCGAATTCATTGCGCTCCAAATTGGACCGCAGCTCGACCGGCGGCGCATCTGCCGGAAACGGCAGCAGGTCCAGACCCGCGTTTCGTAGTTTCTCCACCGCCTGATCGAGCCTGGCATTCGCCTCGGCGATCGATGCACCGGGATCGGACGTAAAAATATTTGCTACTATATATAATCGCTGTTTAACATGATCGAATACCGCAACATTATCGAAGAAGAGCAGCCGGGCATCGGGGATGCCGAGGTCATCGGGATGCGAGTCCGGGATGCGCTCGCTCCATCCCGCAACGCCATGTCCGAAAAATCCGACAGCGCCGCCGAAGAAAGGCGGCAGCTTGTCCTCGTTGTACACGCGCAGCGGCCGCAGCTCCTCACGCAGGAGGGCGGCTGGATCGGGAGTACCGCGATCGAACCGCAGCGTGCGACGCGGATCGAATCCCACGAACGAGTAACGTCCCAGGTTTTCGCCGCGTTCGACGCTCTCGAAGAGAAACGCATCGGCCGTTTCGCCGGAGAGCGCCGCGAACGCACCGACCGGCGTGAGCGCGTCGGCGCTGAGCTCCCGCACGACGGGAACGATGTCGTAGTCGCGCCGCAGATCGTCGAGATTCATCGAAAGGCCTTGAGAAACAGCTCATTCTGACGGATTGCCTGCGCTTCGAGAAGCTCTACGCCTCCCCGATCGTAGGCGGCGGCAATGGTCGTCACGCCCGCGGGAAGCGAGAGTCGGACGCCGGACGGCAGCGTGTCGATGATCAGATCGCCGTTAAATGCGGGAAGGGCCTCGAGCGGCTCCGCCCCAAGCTTCGGGCTCCGATTGTAGATTCTCACTTCCTTGCCCGCGCGGCGAAGCGCCACTACGGCTGCACGCGCGGTGGCGCCGGCCCCGACCACTGCCGCCCGTCTGCAGTGCACATTTTTCAGAAGGATCTCGAAGCCGTCGACGTCAGTGTTGTCGGCGATCACGCCCTTTTTCGTGTGCACTAGAGTGTTGAGGGCATTCGCGTCCACTGCATTGCGTCGCACGTCCGCGCCGATCCGCTTCGCGAACGCCAGCGCGTCACCTTTGAATGGAGCCGTCACGCTGAGTCCCGTGATTTTGCTGGCCTCGAACGCGGTCGCGATTTCATCGAACTTTTCAAACGACGCGATGGTGTACGCGCCCGGAACGCGGTGCTTGCGAAACAGCGGGTTGTGAATCGAGGGTGAAAGGCTTTGGCCGGCGGGGTTTCCAGCAATCGCGAAAATTTTCTCGGGCCTCGGCAGTTTGCGATCGCCGTAAATCTGCAGCGCGCGCTCCAGTGACAACTGACCGGGGGCGGCATTGCCCGCAAAGAAAAGCTCCGACCCGAAAAACGGCGCCAGAATTCGAGAGTAAAGTCCCCGCTCCCCCATCCCGAAAATCGTCAGACCCCTCACCCGGCGCTTCGCGCCACCCTCTCCCCGCTGAAGCGGGGCGAGGGTTCTCGCACTACCGAGTTCCCTCTCCCCGCTTGCGGGGAGAGGGTGAAGGGTGAGGGGCAGCGCCGCCAGCAACGATTCGTTTTCGGCGAGCGTGCGCGGCGTGACGGCGATCTTCGTGTACGCGCAACCGAGTGCGGTCATCGCGGCGACGAGCGCGTCAAGATCGGGCATGCCTTCGAAATCGTGGAATGACAGTACCGTGCGTTCAGGATGTTTGACTTTGCGCCCGTACTCGACGTCGATCAGCCCGAAGTCGCTTTCCACAGGTTCCCCGCCGCGGTTCGTGAAGATGATCGGCTTGGAAGTCAGGCCGCGGAACGCGTCTACGTCGTGCCCGCCAAACGCGTCGAGGCGCACCTCGATCATGTCGTGATCAGCGCGCATCGCGCGGATCGCGTCGATGGCCTTCTCCAGCGTCGGCTCGTAGATGGTGACGACGAGCTGCATCTTGGGAGTGTAGTCTGTGACCATGCGCCCCGAGCGCACCGAAGCGATCATCCTGCAGACATTTCCCGCGCGCGAGCGGGACAAGCTGGTGGTCTTTCTCACGCCCGATCACGGCAAGAAAAAGGGATGGGCCTACGGCGCGCGCAGCCTGAGGAGCCGCTTCGGCGCCGCCCTCGAGCCGCTCGCGAAGGTGAGGATCGGATTCGTCGAGCGCGAGTCGGAGGAAGTCGTCCGCATCGAGTCGGTCGATCTCATTCGCTCGCTTTTTCCGGCGCAGCAAAATCTGGTGGCCAACGTTGCGGCGTCGTACATCGCTGAGACCGTCGACACCTTTGCCCAATCGGAAGATCCGGCGGAATTGATTTATCGCCTGCTCGACCGCACGACCGAATCGCTTCTCGCAGGCGCGCAACCGCTCGCCGTGGTGGCGTACGCAGAGCTGTGGATCCTGCGGCTGGCCGGAATTCTTCCGCCGCTCGACAAAGCGATCGAAGATCTGCTGCGTTTGCCGATCGCCGACTTCGTGGCGCGCAAGCCTTCCAGCTCTCTGCTATCGAAGATGCGCACCTCGGCCGCCAAAGTCCGCCGCGAATTCCTCGGCTACGAGCTCAAGTCGTACGACATTCTGGCGGGGGTGATCGCCGGTTAGGCGCGAACCCCGCCTCGACCTTCGGCCAGGAGCTGGCGTCCGTGGTAGTGAAACTCGTTGAGCGCATCCAGCAGCAGCTGGCGGCGCTCGATCCGTTCCTCGTCCGCCCGCGTGTAGACCGTGGCCTCGAGAGACGCGGTGCCGTCGCTTCGAATCTCGACCGTTGGGAGAAAGGAGGCGATCAGGGCGCGGACAATTTGCGGTGACTGCATCCGGCGCAATGCGTCATCATATTCGTCGGGCGATGCGATCAGCGTCGTCATCCGCCAGGAAGTCGATCCGATGATCTCCGAGATGACGAGCCAGTATTCGAGAACCGCGGATGGATTTCGATCGACTTCGAAGTACTTGAAAAACGGCTCATCCGGAACCACGAATGGCGCGATGGTGTCTCCGTCGAGCTGATATTGCACCTTCCCGTCGAGGCGCACTCCCTCGGCATATTCGAGCAGCGCCGACGCCAGGATTTCGAGATGGGCAGTCGCAGGCGTTTGGCCGGGAATGAATGTGTCGCGAAATTGCGCGGCCGCCAGCTCGTGAGAGCGCGCGATGCGATCGCGGATGCGGTCGACTTCTTGGACGGAAACTATGGAACTCGTCATCCTGAGCGGAGCGAAGGATCTCAAGATGCAACAAGCTGCGCAACTTGAGATCCTTCGCCGTCTACGCGGCTTCTAATCAGTGTCACCCCGAGCGTTTAGCGAGGGGCCTGGAGGGGCGGACGGTGCGGTACATCTGGCCCACTTCGCGTGCCTTCCGCAACTCCAGGCCCCTCCCCTTCGCTTTCGCTCAGGGTCGGGGTGACAGCAGCACGTGCGCCCGCTCACTGCACTTGCTTCAATCGCGCGAGGAACGGCTGCGGTGCTTCGAACCCGATGAGCCGCTGAGCGACGAGCTCGCGGCCGGAGGAGTCGAGGAACACGATCGTCGGCACGCCCACGATGTGGTACTGCTGCAGGAGCGCCTGGACGACCGGATCGTCGGCGTTGGTCAGATCAGCCTTCACGCGGAGAAAACGATCGAGCTCACCGGCCACCGCGCGATCGCTGAATGTTTTCTGGTCCAGCTCTTTGCACGGCAGACACCAGTCGGCGTAGAAGTCGATGATGACCGGCTTTCCGGGCGATGCGATCGCGTTCGCGTTGTAACGCTGCCACTCGATAGTCGCGCCGCGCGCGCGCGGAAGCACGAATGCCGCGCCGGCAACGAACAGCAGCACGCCGCTCGCGAGGCGCACGACGCGTCCAGCGCGAGGTCCGACGCTGCGGCTGAAGAAGAGGAACAGCGCGCCGATCAACAAACTCGCGGCGACTCCCCATCGAAAAGCATTCTCGCCGATCAGCGGCCGCACGAAGTAGACGGCCATTGCGATCAGCACGAATCCCATCGCCTTCTTGACCTGCACCATCCACTCGCCAGGGCGCGGCAGCGCGTTCAACGCGACGAGATACGGCGAGCCGAGGCCGAGGGCCAGGGCGGCGAACATGACGAAGCCGATGAGCGGTTTTCCGATTTCGGCAACCAGCGTGAAGAGCGCGACCACAACCGGCCCGACACACGGCGCGGCGACGATGCCGACGAACAGTCCATCACCCCCGCCCCCGCCAGGCCCGCCCGCCCCCCGGAGCGGCGCCCGATGAACTGCGGCACTGTCATCTCCCACGCCCCGAACATCGATGACGCCAGAACGAGCATCAACACCGCCAGTGCGATCAGCACTGCCGGATGCTGAAGCCACGATCCGAATATCTTTCCCGACAGCGCCGCAAGCACGCCGAGGGCCGAGTACATGATCACGAGCCCGGCGACGTACGCCGCGGAAAGGGCGAATCGGCGCCCGCCGAGAAAAAGAACCAGCAGCGTGAGCGGCAAGCCATGCGAGAGAAAAGTGCTGGTGAGGCGATCTTTTGGCGCGGCAGAGAGAGGGGTGAATGCGGCTGATGGAGCGACCGGCGCTCCACTAAGAGCGATCTCGGTAGTCGCCGTCCGCGGCGGCAGGCAAACCTTGTCGTTGCACGCCTGGTAGTGAAGAGACGCGGTGACTGTCGTCGCGCCACTCTTCAATTTCGCTGTGAAAGGAATCTTGATCGTTCCTTCGTAAACCGCGAGCTTGGTTCCGCCGCTGAACGTGAAGCTCTTCACCTCGTGCGGCGGATAGTCAGCCTGCACGAGCCCGTCGACAGAGAGCGTCGTCGGAATTGTGAATGTATCGAGCGGATGTGCCGACTGAATGTGCCAGCCGGTCTCGATTGTAGCGGTGACGACGCCGCGACCGCCGCGGTCAATCGTGCCACTCAGTTTGACCAGCTCTTGTTTCGGCGGTGAGAAAACAGAATCGATTTGCGCCGGCAGCGTGGAGGCGGCGAGGAAAAGAATTGCGCTGAGGATTGAAGTGCGCACCGCTTACTGCCGTTTGAGCCGCTGCTCGAGCTGCGGAAGCACCACGTCGACGTTCTGGACGTACTGCGAGTTCGGAAAAGTCACTTTGAACGCTCGCAGCTCGTTGACCGCGCTCTGAAAATTTCCCTGCTGCACGTAGATGTCGCCCGCCAGCAGCCGCGCCTTCTCGTACGGCTCTCCTTTGTTCTGGACACTTCCGAACTTGCGGATGGTTTTCAGACCTTCGTCGTAATGCTTGCCGACCACCTGCGTCAGCGCGAGCTCGTAATACGCTTCGTCACGAATCTTCTGAGGCACGCCCGCTTCAGTGGTCAGCTTTTTGAACCGCTCTTCGCTTTCCGGAAGTTCATACCGCGCGCGGAATTCTTTCGCCAGATCCAGCCGCTTGTCATAATTCTTCGTGATCGAGTCCTCGGTCGCGGCGCGCTTCACGAACTCTTTGTATTTCGCCTCCGTGTCGCTGAGCGCCTTCACAAACTCGCCCGCCGGATAGTAGCCGCGGATCACGCCCGCCACGGTCCCGTTCGGAGTCAGAAGCAAAAAGGTGGGAAGGCTCGTGACACCGAACTGTTGCGAGACTTTCGTTCCCTCGCCGGCATCCTCGGTGTTGAGCCGTAGGAGGACTTTGTTCTCGGTCGCCTTCTGAAAAGCTTCAGCCGGGAAAACCTCCTCCTCCATCTTGTGGCACCAGCCGCACCAATCGGCAAAAAGATCTACGAAAATTAGTGCGTTTTTCTCTTTCGCTTTTTTCTGGGCGGCCGTGTATGACTTCAGCCACGTGTTGGCGGATAGCTGCTGCGCGAGGAGGATGCAGGTGGCAGCGAGCAGAACGATTCGTTTCAACGCAGATTGTCCTCTGTGGCGGTCAAACCTCAGCGTACCAGAGCCCTATTCCGTTCGTGCCGCGCCGACCGGTAACAAATTGGTCGAGGCATTTCTCTTTTTCTCGGCGTAGCGTCGCGCAGCCTCGACGAACGCGCCGAAGAGGGACTTCGCGGAGCGTTCGCCCGCCATGTCTTCCGGATGCCACTGCACGCCGACGTAGAACGGATGCGACGGGTCCTCGAGCCCTTCGATGATGCCGTCGGGCGCCTCGGCAGTTACGCGCAAGCCGTCGCCTACGTGGCGAATGGCCTGATGATGCGACGAGTTCACGTTGAGCTCCTGCTGTCCCAGAATGCCGGCCAGACGCGTGCCTTCTTCGATCAGAACTTCGTGGCGATGACGATCGCTCGGTTCGCTGGCGTGCTCGATGTCCGAGCGCATCTCGGAGTCGATGTCCTGAATCAGCGTCCCGCCAGCGGCAACATTCATTACCTGAACTCCGAGGCAGATGCCGAGGGTCGGGATGCCGCGCTGGCGGGCGACGCGCGCGAGAGTCAGATCGTTTTTCTGCCGTCTCGGATCCATCGGCTCGACGCTCGGATGACGTTCCTCGCCGTATACGGCAGGATCGCAGTCGTCGCCGCCGGCGAGAAGAATGCCGTCGAGACCTTCCGCGATCGCTTCCGCGTTTTCAGGCTGCGGCGGAATGACAACCGGTACCGCGCCGGCGCGACGCAGCGATTCGACGTACGTGCTGTAGGCGAAGGCGCGCTCGCGTTCGCCTTTTTTCTGCAAGACATCGGATCCGATCCCGATGATCGGTTTGATCATGTTTTTCACTGGTGCAATTTTAGCGCACAGTGATCGTCACAGAATCGCAACGGCCTTCGCCATCGACAGCCGTGATGGTGTGTTTACCTCCGCGCAGCGGCCACTCCTCTTGCGTATGACGTCCGTCCACGATCCAGGTCACCGGCGCGCTGGCGCGGAGACGCAACGCCTGAAATTCGCGCCGCAGCGTGGGATCGATGAGGTAGGTCGCGCCGTTCGGCGGATTCAGAACGTGCAAGACGGCCGGCTCGGCTGTCCGAACGTTCGCGTCGAGAGCCCGGTATTCGGCCGGCAGCTCGACGCCCTCGCGGTGATGCCACGAACAGAACTCGACGTGATCGGAGGGCGGCAGCCACTCGCTCTCGATCGCTGGACACTCGGTCGAAGGACGATGTCCTGACAGCGCGCAGATCGGCTGCCGCTCGAGATCAGACGGACGATCGACGATCGGCCCCCCGCCACCGCCCACCCGCTTGACGGCCGCGAGCATCACGTCATGAAAAATCGGCGCGGCGCCGGTGATGCCGCTCGAGTTGCGCAGCTCGTCGCGATCGAAGTTTCCCACCCACACGCCCACGGTCAGCTCGCGCGTGTAACCGACGGTCCAATTGTCGTGATAGGCCTGCGAAGTTCCGGTTTTCGCCGCGACGGGAAAAGGAAAATCGAGACTGCCGCCTGAACCGAAAATGTATTCGCGAGCGTTTGGATCGCTGAGGATGTCGGTGATCCAGAACGCGGTGCGCCGAGAAACGACGCCATCGCCGCCGCGCGCCAGCACCGCATACGCCTTGATCAACTGCTCCAGCGTCACTTCGGCATCCCCCAGCGTCAGGCCGACGCCGTAGTAATCGGCGGTGTGATTCAGGTCGCGGAAGCCGACGTGGCGAAGAAATCGGAGCAGCGATTCCGGCCCGATTCGCGACAGCAGCGCAACCGCCGGAACATTCTCCGATCCGGCGAGCGCCGCTCGCGCACGCAGCGGACCGCGATAGCGGCCATCGTAATTGCGCGGCGTATACACCACTCCCGCTTCGGCGGTTGCGAAATGCGAAGGGACATCGGCGATGACAGTCGCGGGGGTGAAGCCTTGCTCGAATGCCAGCGCGTACGTGAACGGCTTCAGAGTCGATCCCGGCTGGCGGGGTGTCGTCACGCCGTCGATCGCACCGCCGAAGGTTTCGCCGAAATAATCGCCTGATCCCTCCCATGCCACCCACTCGCGCGTTCGATTGTCGAAGACCGCGACCGCCGCGCTGTGCGCGCCATGCTGCAACAGATCGGCACGATGCGCGGCGATGATCCCCTGCACCTCGCGCTGCAGGCCCGCATCGAGAGAAGTTCGGATGAAAGGCTTGGACGGATCGATGATGTGAACAACGAAATGCGGCGCGATGAGCGGATGATGTCCGCGCTCGAACGCCAGCCGCTCCGCGCGCGCCATTCGGTAGTCCGCAGCAGTGATCATGTGAAGGTCGCGCATGCGACGGAGAATCAAACGTTGTCGCGCCAGCGCGCGTTTGGGCGTGCCGGGGCGTTGCGGCAGCGCGGCCAGATACGCCGCCTGTGCGACGGTGAGCTGTTC
>WNFC01013614.1_pt1 | contig 11970 bp, 11 predicted proteins | sample 5400541 | NCBI WGS metagenome assembly WNFC01 (sample SAMN13153342, study PRJNA577476) | soil metagenome | isolation source: 120 cm saprolite under Douglas fir tree site 2 hole 2 replicate 1 | place: USA:California | collected 2015-04-18 | reverse complement strand
AGTGGATACAGCGCCGAAGGCGATGGCCAGGGCAGTACCGGTCGCGATGATCGCAATAGAAACCGTGACCGCAACGATAACGGTAACCGAAGTCGCCGCGGTCGCAACTGGGATGGTTACGGCAACTACGGCGGCTCTCCCCAGCTGCGCCAAACCGCTCTGAACGCGGGTTTCAACGAAGGCACAAAGCAAGGCCGCAAAGACCGCAATAAGCGTGGCGGCAATAATTACCAGAACCAGAGTGTCTACCAGAAAGCCACGAAAGACTACAGTTCTCGTCTCGGGGATCGCGAAGTGTATCGGCGGTACTTTCGTGAGGCGTACGAGCACGGTTACAACGACGGCGTCAACGGCTATTAAGTATTCAAATTGGAGGAACAACATTGAAAAAGTTTCTTGTCGTAATTTTGATGTTCGTGATTTTGGGATTCGCGGTGCCGAGCGCGTCGGGGCAACGGCGCTATCGCCGCCACCGTCATAGCCGCAGTTTCTGGCAGAAGCACAGAGATAAGCTGACGGTAGCCGGAACAACCGCGGGCGGTGCCGGCATCGGGGCCCTCGCAGGCGGAAAGAAAGGCGCTCTGATAGGTGGCGCGGCAGGTGCAGGAAGCGGAGCACTCTACACCTACAAGATTCGCAAGCGTCATCGCCGACGCTACTAGTCTGCAGGGCAAAGAAGCCATAGTAGGGCTATCACGACCGCAACGCTTCGACGTTGAGAGCGGCAAAGCCTCGCTTGATCTGAAATCGTAGCACTTGGGCGTGTGCCCGCTGAAGAACGGCGTCCTGCAGTCGTGACTCTCGCTTGACCACTCAAGCTCTTCACCGGGACCGCAGGCGGCCCGCCCGCTCCGAGCATGCGGACTCTCTGTGTCAGTGTAGTCGGCGCCGCAGGTGTGAGGATAAGATCGACCTGGCATCACGTTTCGATCCTTAACAATCCCGCGCATACCAACCGGCCACTTGGGTCGTGATGCCTCTTAACGGATCGCGGCCTCCTTTTGAGTAGTGTCCTAACTTGAGGAAACTGTAGGGACGTCCCTCCGTGGGCGCCCCTTTTCCACGCGACTAGGGCCACCCCCTACAGAAATTCGGACACTGCCTCCTTTTGGCGTTTCTTGACCATTATGACGCGAACCTTATAATGGGGTTCCTTTGTGGCGGGGTAGCTCAGATGGTTAGAGCGTGGGATTCATAACCCCAAGGTCGGGAGTTCGATCCTCCCCCCCGCTACCAACTCTTTCAACACTTTACGAACACGTCACGCACTTATTCGATCTCGCTTTTCCGGAATTTTTCCGTAATCCACTGCGACACGCTTGCGAAGATGGCCCCGGCTTTGGCTCATGTCCACGATAGCTTGCCGCCTTCTCTCGAAACTTGTATGCGTATAGTCCGCCGACATTGTCGTTGTTGAATGTCCTAACAAGTCTCGGATTACGTATGGGTCAGCGCCCGCGGCATTCAGCCTGCTCGCGAACGAGTGCCGCAAATCATGGAAACGGAAATCTTCCAAGCCTGCGTCACGGACTGCGCTGGTGAAAGCGGTTTTGAACTCGCTGATTATGCCTCCAGTGCGCCTACTGGTGAAAAGGAATTTCTTCGTTGTGGCGTCCGCAATCTTAATCTCCGCTATCCTTCGCGCTTCGGAAGTCAAAGGAATAGTGCGCGGCTTACCGTTCTTACCCTTCTTGACTATCAACTCATCCGGTTTAACCTCGATTCTCTTTCCGTTGACAGTGAAGAACCGAGACTCGTTGGACAGATTGACGTCTCCAACTTCGAGCCTGCAAAACTCCCCCTTCCGCAATCCAGTCTCAAGAACGAAGTGGACTATTGGGAAGAGGTGGCATCGACGTCCTGCGAATTGAGCAAACAGTTTCGTCTCCTCGTCGTCGGTCAAGAATCGATCCCTCTTATTTCTCGCCGGCAGCTTCTTCTTGATCGCAGTCGGAATCGAGTGGCAAGGATTTACCTGAGCCACGCCTTCCCGAGTCGCCATATTAAAGATTGAAGATGCCAGCGCCACTTCTTTGTAAATCGTAGTAGGGGCAAACACTGCTTTGCGCCTCGAGAACGCCTTCAGCCGGACATTGACATACTGAGCTAGTAGCATTGGCGTTATTTCTCCGAATGTCTTGCCCGCGAAAAACTTTTTCAGCACTCCTCCCCTGAATTCGTCATGTCGCCAACTGGCCTTATGCTCTTTGGCATAAGGAAGAAACACCTTATCGAAGAACGTTCCGAAATCCTCCAAACCGATCTCCCTCCCAAAAGTGCCATCGCGCAACTGGGTCCGGACCTGAATGCGAATTTCCGACTCTCGGTCACGAGCCTCCTGTTTCGATGCGGCAAAGCGCAATCCTTTCTTTCCGTTGAGAGTCCCAGAGATCCTCTTGCCACCTTCCATAAACTCAAAGCGAAAGAACTTTTCGCCTTTCTTTTTTTCCCTGATCATGTTCGCTCCTCTCGTCTTTGAAAGGGCAGATTGCAGGCGAGTTAGAGCGACGCAATCATAAGTTCAGATATTGAACGTGGCAATAGCTTCATGATTCAACTGCGGCTAAATGCGACTTCTCTCTGTTCCTCTTAGTAGTCGTTTTCTTCACTCTTGGCTTGGCGATACGAGTCCACTGGAGCAGTTCTTGAACCGGGAGCACACGCACGCCATCGAGATCTGCGAATGGAATTGGATAAGGAGTCCGCCCGGCAATCGCCTTTTCAACGAGGTTACGAACGTGTGAATCGGAACAACCGATGAGAAGCGCAGCCTCTGCAATCGATGCAAACTCCTTCGCTTTAATCTTCTCCACCGCTTGACAGGGGTTGTCTAACTCATCACTGGCTGGTTGCTCTGCGCACAACAGGAGAACAGTCGCAAGCAGGTCGTCGAGTTGGTTACGGATTTGCGCTACCTGAGATCTGACGTCTTCAGCAGTTCCTTTAGACATGTGTTATCCCCTCTGGCCCGCAGCCATTACTTCTAAAACCCCTGGCCAATCGATAGAGGTTTTGAACCGTTCTCGTTTCTAAACCCCTCCCCGAAAAGTCTTGCACAGGCGGCTCCGGGATCAACTAATTCCGGCTTCGTCCTCTGCCTTCCTCTGTACGACGAGCCTCATTGACCACGAGACGGAGCGCTGCTCGTCTTCCCCTTTCCAATGTTTGGACGACGGGATCTGCGAATGACGCTTGATTTTCGAGCAGGTTCTCAGAAATCCTTGCCAGAAGATTTGGGTCGGCGCTGACCGCGATTAGCTGAGCTTCAGCAATAGACTTTCCGCGATAGATCGCAACAAAAGATGTCAATTCGCACCTCCTTGATCCTTGTGCAACGGGCGCGGTAAAGTCTTTATGGTGTCAGAGGATTTTTTTGGGCAGGACTATTTTAGGTTTGCGGCGCGGCGAAGTTTTCTTTTCCAGTTCCGCTTTGCCACGCCAGCAGTATTTGCCTTCACCCCTAGGTGATTGGCGATGTCCGAGGTTACGGCGTCAGGAAAGCGAGACAAATATTCGTGGAGTTCGGCTTCTTGCGAGCTGAGGTTTGCTCGCTTGCCCAGAGAATTAAGATCAATCCTAGCAAGTTCGCGTGCGCTAAATTCCTCGACGTTAAGGATCTCTTCTTCTCCCTTATCGACTTCCACCACGCCCGTTGTTGATTTCAACTCATTAAGTTTTTCAGCTAACGGTTGTTCGCGCCTTAGTTCATTGGCAATAACGTTGACCAATCTAGAAGTTTTATCGCTTTCTTTGGAAACATCAAAGTTCTTCTTATAAGGAGCCAGGTATTCGGCCAGAGCAATCCTTACGCTACCGACGAACTCTTCTGCTGTTCCTTTTTCTATGCTTGGAAAGCTCTTTACTTTGGTATTTGCCCAACCTGTGAGGCTTACCAGGGCAGGCGCACTTAACGCAGAAGGCTGCTCCTTACCAGTTGCCATCATGCAGGTCATGAGCGGAACAAGCCTAGCAGCTTCTCGCATCGCGGCTTCAGCAGTTGCTACAGCCGCACGGCATCCCTTCCAGTCATCCTTGCAATTCAGGAGAGCATCTATTCCGGCAACAAATTCAGCCTCTGTATTCGCAAATCTGTACGTGGCAACAGCGAAAAGGACATCGTCATAACTATTCGGTTGGATTGGCTGCCTCAGAAAAGACCGATGTCGTTGGACATTAAATTGAAACCGACGAAGCAAATAACGCCGCCAAAACCGACGCGCCCCTGCTAACACAAACATGTCAAACGCAAACCTGACTGCCGGATCAATGCCCGCTCGGCGTTCGTTGAGTTTCTTGAATTCGCCGTCGTCGTATCGCCAACGGTGTGTTCACCAATTCGAGCAGGTAAATCATTTGTGGTGAGGTCCTCTGCGGTTGGTTTGGCTTCTACCCTCCATTGGGTAATCATGCGCCTGACCGACTCGTTGGCACTATGCCGAAGCTCCTTAATAACTCCCTTTGGTAGCGTGGCATTTATTAACGGTCGGACCACCCGCCCGCCGAGGTCTTCAATAAAACGATGCAGACAGGGGGAACAAAAATTAGGGTTTGGTTGCTGTATGTTCCGGCGCCTGCACCTGATGCAGAGACGCTCTTCAATGTCAAAATCCTCGCTCATCGATTCTTCGATTTACGTGCGCTACCCAGTAGCGTCACAAATTATTTACAAGTATTGCGGGAGGAAGGTGAGCCAGTGTGACAGAACAGACACCACAGTTACCTATTCGGAACTTTAAGCACTGAGGCGTCAACGCCCATGGGCTTGTTCGATCCCGTAAATACCACGTGATGGATTATATATCATTCACCACTAGAGCCGATCCAAGGTTTTTGGCTGAACAAAAAACAAAGACCACGCAACCAGAGAAGTATACAGTCCGGGACAGTCAAGGGAATTCACCAAGATGGTTAAAGTCTTCGCCACATCTGGGCACTGGACCGGCGAGGCCGGAGCTAACTTAGTAACACTGGCTGCTATGCTAGGGCGCTCGCGCATTCAGATGGTTTTGCGCTACGCCCACCTAACAGAAAGCATCAGTTCCAGGCGATGAGAAAGCTTAGAAGCCTTCGCCGCTCGTGGTTGAGCGCGAATCAGGTCTCAATAAGAGCAGTGATACTCACGCTGTCTAGACGGGGTTGACTTAGCAACTCCAGTTGCTATTCTTTCATACTCGCAACACTGAAGGGCACCATTGCGACTGAAAGCAACCGCAGCCTTCCTAAATGAGCGAACCTGGCCTCTCGACGCTAACCTACTGCCTGACGTGGAATAGCGTGCGGTTCTTGTCCATACCCCCAACTGGCACTTCTCCGGTCCAATAAGTCACGAAGCCTTTCGTCGCGATGACCCCTTCCTCGATCCCGGCTGGTGCACCTGGCCCATGGCAGCCCACGCCGAGGACGCCCTGGCTGCCGTCCGAATACACGATCAGCAGAACCGCGGTCCCGTTGGCCCTCTCGTTTACGTCGCCGATTAAGTCAATAAACGTTCCGGTTGAAAGATTGGCGAATTCCCAACTCACAAGTTTTGTCACCTCGTAGGTGCCGGTTCCAGTCGACGTGCACGCGCTCGGGCAGCCGCTAAATGTCTGCCAGGTCCCGCCACCTGTGACAGCGCTGGAGGTTCCACCGCTTTCGGGCGCGACAAAGGTTCCAGAACCCGTGAGTTTGATTTTTAGACCAGACGGAGCCGATCCACTAATAGCCGACGCGAACGCTTCTCCGCCAGCGCTAAGGGTCGGAGGGGTTGTGCTGGGATTCAAGTGGACGATGTCCCAGCGGACATGGTCAGCTTGTCCACGCACTAGACGGGAACCAATTGTCAGCCCCGATACTACCGCGAAAGTCACCACTGTGGCTCCCAAGAGCCATCTCGCTTGGGTTTTCATCTTCTTTCTCCTTTCACTAATTGGATTGTTAAGTTTTCAAGCTTGTAGCACTCACGGCTGAGCGCACAACTAATCGGGAGGCGTCCTGAGTCAGATTCCAGCGAGATTAGCGCGGCGCGAGGTATGTTAGCTAAATCTGCGCGTCTGGCGGAAGGCGTCTTTTGCTAAGAAGCTCTCCAGGGTCGGAGCGGGCCGCACGGAACGTACCACTCTAGGTTTGGCGGGCTAGGTTCGTGCCCAGCTGGCGATCAAGGAGCGTGCGCACACTCTATTACCGCAAAATGGAAGTTGTCAACAGGTGGGTGGGTCTATCGGAACGCGTTGACTCGGGCTCACGTCGTCTTTGATAATCGGCTTGTACTAAAGGTTGTTCGTTGAAGTGTTGCGGGTGCCGTAGCCATAGTGGATCGTTCCTTAAAAGGAAAAGCCCCTGACTTCGGCCCAGCATGGCGTCTGTCAAGAGCTTCCTCAAGCGAGATATTCAGTTGTCACGCGAAAGTATTCGTATGCTGCCGAATACCTCGCTCATCCCAGGAGCAACAGTAGATCGCTTTTGCGATTTACGTGCGGGCCCCAACTCTACAAATTGTTTGGAAGTATTGCGGGAGGGATGTAAGCCAGTGTGAACAAAACAAACGCCACAGTTCCTCTGTAGGATCTTTGGGCACTCAGGCGTCAACGCACCGCCTGGTCCATAATTCGAGACAGACTCGTTTGCAGGGAAGGTGTTGGGAGTGTCGAAAGAGATAATTGAACCGGGAGGGCCGCTTCGAAGGGCTGAGACTAAAATTAAGTCACGAAGCCGTAGCACTGAGATTATTTCCGGTTTATTTCAGCAACCCGTTTCGAGAAACTTTGCAGCTCGCTTCACCTGCTCAACACCTACGTCCAGGCCGACCCGGCGGCAGACGTGGGCAACCTCAACTCGCTATCGCTCACGGAGTTGATCATCGAGACCGGAATCCACAACGCCATCGCCCGCAAATTGAACGAGAAGGGTAAGCTATCGCGCAACGCCATCGCCGAGGGGATCATCAACAACGTTCGCAAGACCATCATCCGCGACCAGCTAACCGATCCAAGGTTTTACGCGGAAATGTCCAAGCTGCTGGATGATCTCATCAAGCAGAGCCGTGCCGACGCTGTCGCATACGAGGCGTTCCTCAAGAAAGCTGAAGCGTTGGTGAAACGCATGGCACAAAAGAACACTGGCAACCATCCGGTGGAACTAAATGGGTTTCCGGGCGCGATTGTGTTGTTCAACAACCTGGCCAGTATCCCTGCGACGAGCTTTCAATGCCCGGCGAATGGTGATGGGAAGGCGAAGCTCGCACTCGAACTCGACCAAGCGATGCGCGAGAATGCTCCGGCGGGCTGGAAGGGAGATGACACCCGTGAGAAGCAGGTGCTGAACGCGCTGTTCCCAATCATGTCGCGGGATCGCGCAGCAACGCAGGCCATTTTTGAGATCATCAAGAACCAACCGGGCTACTAATGACTGAGACGATCAAAATTGGAGGACTTTCGATTGTGGTAACGAAGAAAGACATCAAGAATGTCCACCTCTCCGTTCATCCACCCGACGGCCGCGTCACGTTGGCCGCTCCCAGAGCGACCCGCCTGGATGTCGCCCGCGCCTACGCGATTGCCAAGCTCGGCTGGATTCGGGAGCAGCAAAAGAAACTGGAGAATCAAGCCCGGGAATCGCCTCGCCAGTGCATCGAGCGCGAGAGTCATTATCTCTGGGACCGACGGCACCTCATGAGCGTCGTCCATTGCGACACCAAACCATTCGTTTCGCTCGACCACAAACGCATCACGCTGACCGTTCGACGGGGCAGCAGTGCGATGAAGCGCGCCGAGGTGATCCACGAGTGGCACAAATCATTGCTGCACGAGGTAGTGCCTCCCCTCATCACGAAATGGGAACGGAAATTAAAGGCGAGAGTGGCTGGTTACTTCCTTCAGCGGATGAAAACCAAATGGGGAAGCTGTAACCACCGCGCCGGGCACATTCGACTCAACACCGAACTCGTGAAGAAGCCGAAGGACTTGCTTGAGTATGTTATTGTCCATGAAATGGCTCATCTGTTGGAGCGCACTCACAGTGACCGCTACATCGCAATCCTTGATGAGCACTACCCGTCCTGGCGCGAAGCCCGTGCTGAACTTAACGAACTGCCCCTAACTGCAGTGGTTTGGAAGTCGTGAGCACGTGACCGATTTTGAGTGATTCGGCATTTCGTACTCTGATTGGTGGATGCCCCGGTCCTGGGTTAAGCGGCAAGCCTTAGTTTGACCGCACGCGTATCGAATCTCTTGAAGCGCTGCCGCAGTCGAATCGAATCCAGCCTACTACAATTCCTACTACGGCTCTGATTTGTATACTTTTATGAGTGACTGTAAGTGATTGAAGAAATTGGAGGCGGCGGATCGGAATCGAACCGATGAATAAAGGTTTTGCGGAGGATTCATAATCTCAGCCCTAAATGATCGCAAGGAGCATCTGTAAGATCTTGCTCAACCCCTAAATACCGTTCAGTAGTCTGAATGGAACCGTGACCGAGGGACAATTGAATTTGGTCCAATCCCGATCCGCCCTTGTGAGCGAGCTTGGCGAATGTGCGGCGCAGGTCATGAGGAGCAATATCACCAAAGCCCAAAGCCTCAGAGTGTTCAGCAACAACGTTGTAAATCGCTTGCTCTGTCACACTGTCGCGAGTGATACGACCGCTTTTGTTAATCGGGCGAAAGACATTGCCATCTGAAAAGCCGGCAACACTCGCGTACTCGTCAATGGCTTTCTTGGTCCAATTCGGCATCGGCACAGAGCGCACTTTGTTACGCACGAACCAAAGACCCGGACGCACAATCATCGTAGTGGAAGACTATGACGACACGCGCCTGCTACTAAGGCAAGTGCTGGAAAGGCTGGGCTGCAATGTGCTTGAAGCGAGCAACGGACAGGAGGCAGTCGATATTGCCGGGCGCGAGCATCCGGATTTGATTCTGATGGATTTAGATCTACCGATTCTTGATGGCATAGCGGCCACGCAGCGCATACGCCAACAGGCCGAGATGGAAAAAGTTCCAATCGTAGCAGTCACGGCTTACCAACGACTTGTTACTCGTTACTTACCTGTCTAGTGCGGGAGGCCAATGCGTCGCATGAGATCGGCGAAGCGCGGGTCGGAACGAAGGCTGTCCCATCTTGGTTCCACGTTGAGCCATTGCATCTGAAAAGAGCGCTCCTCGTACCCCTTTTCGAGCCAAGCAAAGGCCCGGTCCTTGTCGCCCAGGCCGGCATAGATGAGGGCTATGCTGGTCGGGGGCACATATTTTTGTGCGGAGAGTTGTTTGAGTTCGTCGAGCACCGCCAGCGCCTCGCTTTTCTTACCTAATACCGCATGGATATGGCCGAGACCGCCCCTTACGAGGGTCCATTCACTGTTTCCCATTAGCGGAATCGTTTTCTTATATCCAGCAATGGCTTCATCATACATCCCCTTTTGTTCATAAGCGGCAGGTAGGAATTGCTGCACCGGGGGAAAGTTTTGGTCCAACTCCAACGTCTTGTGGAATTGCTCGATCGCCTGGTCGTAATCGCGAGCGTAATAGAAAGCCAAAGCCAACTCAAAGTTGACGATGGGGGAAACTGGGTCCAGCTCCTGGGCCCGTTTGCTCTCTGCAATCGCTTCATTGGCACGGCCCATTACGCCAAGCCATCCGCCATACCATTGATGGGCGACCGCATAGCGCGGGTTCAGCTCGATGGCACGTTTGAATTCCGTCTCAGCGGTTGTCCAGTTCCAATCGAATGCGGCTAAGACCCGCCCTAGTGAGGTATGTGCTTCGGCGAGCGCCTCGTCCAGTTCAAGTGCCCGCACCGCTGCCGCCTTAGCCTTAGGCATTGCTTCTCGCGGTGGTAGACTGTTGGCCGGTACAACATAGCAGTCGGCTAAGCCGGCGTAAGCCAGTGCGAAGCTCGGATCTTTTTCAATCGCCTGATTGAAATACTCGATCGATTTTATGAGCGCCTCGCTCGTCCGTTTGTTCCAGTAGAAGCGGCCTTTCAAATAGAGCTGATAAGCCTCGTTGCTCTCGGTGTAGTGCTTGGTAAGCACTTTCTTCTCGCCCGAAACTTTGAGCTTCAGTTTCTCGACAATCTCTCGCGCAATCTCGCGCTGGGTCGCCAGCAAGTCTGACATCTTGCGGTCATACTGTTCGCCCCATAGCAGCTTGTTGTAACGGACGTCCACGAGTTCTGCGCTGATCAAAAGATTGTCGCCACGTTGTGTGATCCTGCCTAAGAGCACTGCGCTTACGCCGAGTTCGTTGCCTGTTTTTACAGCGTCGGCTTGTTTGCCTTTGTAGCGGAACACCGTGGTGGTTGGGCTTACTTTCAGGTTAGGCAACTGTGACAAACGGAATATGAGTGATTCGGCCAAGCCATCGGAAAGATACTCGGTTTCCGGATCGGCGCTACGATTTTCAAAAGGCAGAACAGCAATCGAGTCAATTGCGACTTCAGTGTTCCGAGCGGATAGATAAAAAACAAGAGCTACAGCCGCGAGCACTAAAACAACGCCAAGACCCAACACCATCAGCTTGTGCTGCTTGAGCCCGGAGACGATGTATTCAGCGCTTGAAGCAACAGGAGTGGCGCTGGCTTGTGCGGTCGGCGCCGCAGGTGCCGATGCAGTCGGAGTTGCTCTGCGGCCATTGATGAACGTGGCTGAGGTGCCAACGTCCGGCGAAGCTGTGCGATCGATTTCAGCGTCGACCTCCATCTTTCGTTTCAAGTAGCGCAGATCTAGAGCCACATCTTTGGCCGTTTGATAACGCTCTTCACGGTTCTTGGTAAGAGTTTTGGTTACGATACGCTCCAGTTCGGCAGGCACCTTGTGCGAATAGCGCGAGAGTGGCGCAGGCTCTTTTTGGAGAATTAGGGAGATAGTTTCAGTCGAGGTGTCGCCGGCGAAAGGCATAAGTCCGGTGACCATTTCGTAAATGACTACTCCCAGACTCCAGACGTCACTACGAGCATCTATGCTCGTGCCTTTTGCCTGTTCGGGCGACATGTAACCCGCAGTGCCCATCACCGTACCGGCATCGGTGTTGACCAATGCTCTGGTGGGAGCGTCAGGGTCCGTCAGCGAACCTCGTGCTTCTCTCAGTTTAGCGAGCCCAAAGTCCAGCAGCTTGAGGTAACCATCGCGTCTGATCATGATATTATCTGGCTTGATGTCGCGATGGACTATTCCCGCCGAGTGGGCCGCTTCCAATGCACTCGCCGCCTGAATGGCTATTTCGAGAACCTCACTGAGCTTGAGTGAGCTGTTCCGAATGCGTTGTCGCAGGGTTTCTCCATCGATGAATTCGGTGGCGATAAAACGCACATTGTCAGCCTGGCCGATTTCGAAAATCGTGAGAATGTGCGGATGATTCAACGCGGAAACGGATTTCGCTTCTTGAATAAATCGCTGTAGTCGCTGGCGGTCGGATACGAACTCCTGAGGCAAAATCTTTAGCGCAACGGTACGATCGAGTTCCGTATCAACTGCAAGATAGACCTCGCCCATGCCGCCGGCGCCGAGCTGCGAACGAATTTCATAACGGCCAAGTTTTGTACCAGGTGAAAGAGGCGAGCCCATAAAGGTTTTGGAGTTTTCCCATCTACCCACTTCTCTCCTGCTCGCGCCCGATTCTAGCTGACTTTGCCAAAGGGTGGTAGAAGGAATGACTTTGCGCCAGCTGCTTAATTCCGGCTTGATCCCCATGCACAAGGTCATTCAGCCGCCGCAACAGCGCAATGAGAGCATTGTCATCTCCCAACAGTATTAGAGAACGGCTGTCAACACGACATGGTGTCCAATCCCGAGATGACGAAGCCATTAATTGTGATCGAAGTCGGAGCGCTGTGATTCCGGTAGAGCAGCTAGTTGATGAATGCCACGACATCGGTTACATGAAAAAGTGCCATGACATCGTGCACAGTTCTTTGAAAAACAGCTTGCCAGTTAGCGATCGCGTTGTTTAGGTGATCATCAGTGCCTTTTTCTTGAAGGAGGAAGGCATGAAG
>WNFC01007521.1_pt1 | contig 11972 bp, 13 predicted proteins | sample 5400541 | NCBI WGS metagenome assembly WNFC01 (sample SAMN13153342, study PRJNA577476) | soil metagenome | isolation source: 120 cm saprolite under Douglas fir tree site 2 hole 2 replicate 1 | place: USA:California | collected 2015-04-18 | reverse complement strand
GGAAGCGAAGTCGAGGTCCGCGGAGTATGCCAGGTCCTGGTGGATCGTTTTCCGTTCTCCATTCATGGGTTCACATTGGCGTTTGACTCGCCGGACTCGGTCCAAGTCATCAGGCTCGGATCGTGGTGGGACTCGCGCAAGATTGCCTGGGCGCTGGTGCTGATCGTGGTCCTGGCGGCGGCGGCCTCACTATGGGCCGCACTGCTGCGTCGGCAAGTGGAAATCCAGACCCACGAGTTGCAGGACTCGCTCGAGTCCAAGCGCAAGGCCCGTCAGTTCGACGTGGCCAGAAATGAAGTTCTGGAATCCATCGCCGGCAATGCCCCACTGCCTGAGAGCATGGAGCGCCTCGCCGTTGCCCTGCAGGAGCAGATTGCGAATTCGATCTGCGCCATCGTACTGCCACCGGACGGCAAGTCCTTCATGAACGGCAAGCCAGCTCCTGTGCTGATTGCTCCCAGCGTGCCGGAACACGTGCAACCGGCCTTGCTGCCAGTGCTTTCCTCTGTCCTCGTGTCTCCGGCGGCGAGCGGTGATCTGAAGTACGGTGATCTAAAGACCGACCATGATCTCATGGCCAGTTTGCTGCAAGCTCTGCGCAGCGCCGGTTTGCCGTTCCACGACGGACAGGCAACGGTCGTTTTTTCCGGAAGCGGGACGGCCGCCGGCTTGCTCCTTCTCTTCCTGAAGAATCCATTGCCCGCAGAGACCGAAAGCGGCCGGCAAAATATTTTGCAGTCCGCGTCGCGCCTGGTCGCGCTGGCCAGAGATCACCGGCACATGCAGGAGAGACTGCTTCACGAAGCGCGGCATGACGCTCTTACCGGACTGCCCAATCGTTCTGTGGCCGAGGACCGCCTCGAGCAAGCATTGGCCCGCGCCACCCGGCGGCAAAAACTCTTTGCTGTGCTCTGCATTGATCTTGACGGGTTCAAAGCCATCAACGACAACCTGGGCCATCACGCAGGCGATGAACTGTTGCAGGCAGTCGCCACCCGTCTTCGCTCGCGCGTCCGCCATTCCGATACGGTCGCCCGTATCGGGGGAGATGAGTTCCTCGCCATCATCGAAGACTGCTCCGGAGATCCGGCCGCACAGGCGGTGGCCGAATCCCTGATCGCCGCTTTGCAGGACCCAGTCCTGATCGAGGGTCAGACGCTTTCCATTTCCGGCAGCATTGGAATCGCCATGTATCCCGCCGACGGCAAGAACGCAGCCTTGCTCAAGCGCAACGCCGATCAAGCGATGTATTTCGCTAAAAGCCAGGGCGGCAGCCGCATTTGTTTCTGGTCATCCGATCCCGCCCGGACGGGAAAAGCGGCCCAGACCTCTTCATCAAGTTCGGACTGACAGTCTATTCCCCGTTATTCGCCGCGAGCCTGGCCGATGTTTCCTGCGAATCTACAAGAGGACCAGTCCGCGCTGCAGTGCGGTCACCACCGCCTGAGTGCGGTCGCTCACATCTAATCGCATCAGAATAGTACTCACGTGGCATTTCACCGTGGCCTCGGTGATGCCCAGAAGGTTGGCCACAACCTGCGGTGACGCAGGATCATCGTCTGCCGTTAAGAACGCTGAGACACACATACTTCTCCCGTTCTGTAGACGACGCGGTATTCCTCGCTGACAAACTCCATAAATTGATTTCTAACACTATTCCCCGCTTCGGCGAAACTGTCGTTGCAGGCATAAACGACAAAACTCGGTGGGGTGACACGAAGTTCGGCCATCAACTCACCGCCGATCCAGTTATATGCATCAGGGGAATCCAAGATATAGTGGGCACTGGCCCAACGCGTCACCGTATGACTGTCCGCAATCCTATAGAGTCTTGGTCTGAATTCCCAAGTAAACATCGTGTCTAACGGACTCTTATGATCTCTTATGAAGATTGCCGCTTGCGCCCATTCATCGGGTGGCTTTCCCATCGCCGAGTGGTAAGAATCAACTTGGCCCTTCAGCCCAGCAATGCCAATGGGTATCAATAAGGTGCAGACGAATACCTGTGAATATCTCAATTGCGACGCCATTCTCGCCAAGATGTCGATGCCGACACAACTAACGATAACCAGGCTCAACAAGGCCGGCAGAAAATAGTGTGGGTAGTACCTCCCCCCAGCTCTTGCCAGGCAAAGATCCGCCGCCAACCAGAGAAACAACAATGGCGCTCTCTTGTGCTGTTTAGTGGTAAAAAGATTGGGAGCCGTACTGTCTATCATCGGCCACAGCCACAAAAAGAAGCAGACGATGGAGCAGCCTAGCACACACCCAATCCCTGACAGGCGATCTCCCGTTAGTGCAATGGATTTCACAATCGAATAATGTGTTGCAGCACCGTAGTGCAGGTTGTAGAAGAGGGACGCCTCGATCAACTGCCGAGCAGCGCCGTGTACGGCAAAGTACGCTTCTATGCCCGCCCATATGAGGAGGAAGCCGGTCCAAGCAAGCACTACGGCAGCGACCCGAGACTTTAAGCTCTCGCGTAGAGCAATAAGTGAAAATACCGTGGTGGACAATAGGCAGGCAATACCTACAGGTTTGAAAGCAGATGCAATCCCCGCGCTCATGCCTGCCATGATCAGCCAGAACGGGACAGCCGACGCACTTCTGGTCGCACGCAAGAAGGCGTATATACAGCCGGAAGCGAACGGCAAAATGTATATTTCAGTCAGGTTGCCACCTTGAGAGTAAAACGGGATCGTCAAAATACTGGCGGCCACAATTGGCGCCGCCCATCTAACCGACGCGCTACAACCGAACTCAGAGAGAATAGATGAGATCGAGATGATGGTCAGGAGAAGCGCAGCAAATTCGAAGAGCGCTAAGGTGGGAAATTGTCTATGAGTTAGGGCGGCCAGGGCGTTCACGGCGAAAATTCCAGGCGGTTTGTTGTCCCAAAGTTGCCGATATGGAATTACTCCTTTGATCCACTCGCGTCCTATATATGCGAAAAGTTCCGCATCCAGAGGACCTGGGGCTCGCACCGTCCAAATGCGACTGATCATCAGCAGGACAATGGCGCAACTCCACGCCATTATTCTGCGTAAACGTCCTGAAGAGCTTTTGCCCTCGAAGGTGAGAACGGCTAAAGGCCGCGCTGCCCCTGCAACGTGCGTACTCTTCCGCTGCATCTGAAACATCACGCGATTTCACCAACAATCCACTGTTTCTGCGTGAGTCTCTGAAGGCTGCTACACCTATAGGTCATCTATCCTGAGGTCAGCTTGCCTTTCGAGATCGATTCTTGCCACTGAAGAATTTCAGGAGTCTGCCCTTTTTCTTCTTTTGAAACAAAGGCATTCCGGCATTTTGTAACTCACTGCGGAGCAGAGTGAATCCGATTGCCGCAAGCGCTACAAGGGCACTGGGTAGAAGCCACGATTGCAACTGCGGAGAAAACATTTTCGTCCTCACAAAACCGCTGTGGACGAATGGCCCCCGAAGCTTACCACCGGCAGGCAATCGAGCACCACAAAAATGTAACCCGGACGATTGATTGTGCGCGGAGTAATCAGGGGTAATCAGGTGTTTCCCTGAGAGCGCGTGCTTTTCACTTGCGATCTACACTCCACTGAGCTTTTGGGTGAGTGTCTCCCACGACCACTCACCCTCCCCACCGGAGCAAAGATAGAAAAGCGATTCTGAACAGGATCTTTCGTGAAGTCTTCCTCAGACACTGATCCATCCCTTTCGCGACAAGCAGTGTAGGGTGGGGAGTGAGCACTTACCTCGATAAAAAGAATCCTTATATGAGGATAATCATCCTATATGCTGTTTGCCCCACTCGGGGCAGCGAGCTTGCGACGGAGGGAATTTCTATGATTCGTAAACTGATTGCCACCGACAACGACCGTGCAACGACTATTCTTCGATTGGCGCTCGGAGTCATCTTCTTCGCCCACGGCGCCCAGAAGACGCTCGGGTGGTTCGGCGGATACGGCTTCACCGGAACCATGGGTTTCTTCACGGGAGCCCTACACATTCCCGCCGCGTTTGGATTTCTTGCCATTGCCGCGGAATTCCTCGGCGGATTGGGTCTTATTGCGGGACTGCTCACTCGGGTTGCGTCCTTTGGAGTCTTTTGCAACATGATCGTGGCCGTCGCGATGATTCATCATAATTTTGGTTTTTTTATGAACTGGACTGGAACACAGAAGGGAGAAGGGTATGAGTACCACCTCCTGTTACTGGCGGCTTCGGCTTTTCTGATGATTCACGGCGCAGGAGCAGCTTCCGTGGATCGCCTGTTGTCTTCCCCAGCGAACAACAGCATCAGGGCCCAGGCCCGGCCCCAAGCTGCCTGATTAGGAAAACATGGTGAAAAATAGCGATCGCATTACAGCGCCTCGGCTGTGGCTGGTGATTGCAAAGAGTTATCGTGCTTTAAGTCTCCTGGCTGAACAGAGTATCTCCAACACGGGGCTATGCCTCACGGATTTCGCGGCGCTCGAAGCTCTGTTGCACAAAGGCCCGCTCACCATCTCCGAGATCCAAGACAAGGTGCGCCTAGCTAGTGGCTCGATGACCGCGGCAGTCGACCGTTTAGAGAAACTCGGGCTGATTGTTCGCAAGTCGAGCCCAAGTGATCGACGGGCGAGGGTCGTTCAACTCACGGCGAAAGGTAAGCGGCTGGCGGCCTCATCTTTCGAACAGCATGCAAAGGACCTTGAGGCGCTCATGTCAGCACTGTCCGAAAAGGAGATGGGGCAACTCTACCGATCGCTTAAGAAGCTTGGATTGCTCGCAGCGGAAAAACTTGATGAACGAGAAGCAAACGTCAACGCAGTAAGGAGCGAGCTACAAAATGATCGCAGAGTTAGGCGAGACACAAATGCAAATTGGCATTGATAGCTTCGCAGCGGCATACGATGACGCCAGCCTTGCCGTCAGCCCTTCGGACCGTTTGCGCAACCTGGTCGAACAGATCGAATTTGCCGATCAGGTTGGCTTGGACGTGTTTGGAATTGGCGAACACCACCGTCGGGAGTACCTCGATTCCGCCCCTGCGGTCATTCTCGGAGCGGCAGCAGCACGAACCCAACGCATACGTCTCACCAGTGCTGTAACGGTCCTAAGTTCAGCCGACCCGGTACGGGTGTTTCAGAATTTCGCTACCCTCGATCTTCTTTCGCAAGGCCGGGCGGAGATGGTAGTGGGCCGCGGTTCGTTCATCGAGTCGTTTCCGTTGTTCGGCCTGAAACTGGAGGACTACGACTCGCTCTTTGCAGAGAAGCTCGACCTGCTTCTGAAGATCCGTGAGAACGAGCACGTCCACTGGTCCGGCAAACATCGCGCTGCCCTGACGGGCCAGGGCGTGTACCCAAGACCGGTGCAGAATCCTTTACCGATATGGCTCGGAGTTGGCGGAACCCCACAATCGTTCGCTCGCGCCGGCGCGCTTGGCCTTCCTTTAATGGTCGCAATCATCGGGGGTGAAACGCGGCGGTTTCGGCCGCTCATTGATCTCTACCGGGAAACCGGCAAGCGGTTCGGATACTCGCCCGATCGACTGAGAGTCGGCGTACACGCCCTGGGCTATGTCGCACCTACGAAGCAAGAGGCCAGCGATGACTTCTTTCCGGGCTACGCTCGCGCGGTGGCCTCTGTCGCGAAGGAGCGCGGATGGCCGGCGGTCACGCGTGCCGACTTCGATGCACAGCTAACTCCGGAGGGCGCACTGCTCGTCGGCAACGCCGAGGAAGTAGTCGAGAAGATCGTTCGGCACAGTGAAGCGCTGGGCGGTATCTCCCGTCTCACTTTTCAAATGAACGCGGCCTCGCTACCTCATGCGAAGCTCATGCGAGCCATCGAATCGATTGGCACCCGGGTTGCACCTGCGGTGCGCGAACGACTCGCAGACAAATCTAGCTTACAAGAGACAGCTGTGCGATAACTGATTCTAGTGCTGACATAAGACTCGCAGCCGTTCGTGTTGACATGGAGCTAGCGACTACAGACCTATAATTCTGCAATGGCGTCCTTGGGACATAATTCCGAGCAACTTGAGCGGCCACAAGACATCGAAGACCGAAAGCGGGCGGAATGCCTGCTCGCCGGAGAGAACCGCGTTCTGGAAATGACTGCCAAGGGCAGTTCGCTGGAATGCATTCTCGAAACCCTGTGCCGAGTTGTAGAACACAACGCTAGCGGATCGTTGTGCAGCGTAATTTTGATCGATCCCACTGGCTCAACAATCCAGCAGGCAGTTGCGCCGAGCCTTCCATCCAGTTATAACGACCGCTTTCCAGGCACACCGGTCGACGCGAAGGCGGGCCATGCACTGAGGCAGCGCGCCGCAAGACACAAGTAATCGTGCCGGACATCGCTGCGGACATGCGATGGGACACCTATGGATGGCGCATGGACGCCTTGACGCACGGTCTAAAAGCGTGCTGGTCCACCACCATACTGTCCTCGAATGGCCTTGTATTGGGCACTTTCGCAATCTATTGGCGCGAGCCGCGCAGCCCGTCTGAGCAGGATCAAAAGATCATCGAGCAGATTACGCATCTGGCGGCGGTTGCGATTGAGCGCAAGCGCAACGAAGCGATGCTAACGAGGGCTTTCGATGAAATAGCCAAATCCGAAGCTGAACTTCGCACCATCATCGATGCAATACCTCAGCTGATCGTTGCTATTGGAGCTGACGGAAACTTCCTGAACGCGAATCAGGCAGTAGTGGAGTACACCGGCCTGACCAAAGAAGAAGTGAGATCGGACAGGTTTCGTGAGATCTTCCATCCGGAGGATACGGAGAGATTGCGCGAGGAACGCGCTGCGGCTCTCTTGCGAGGGACCCCATTCGAGTACGAACGACGCGTGCGCCGCAGGGATGGTCAGTTTCGTTGGCTTCTGGTCCAATACAACCCGCTGCGGGACGAACGAGGAGAGGTCATCCGCTGGTATGCGACCGGTACCGACATCGACGATCGCAAACAGGCGGAGGAAAGAACGCGGCAAGAGAACTTCGCGTTGCGAGAGCAAATCGATCGGGTCTTCATGTTTGACGAGATCGTGGGCTCCTCGCCCGCCTTGAAGACGGTCCTCTCCAGCATCGTGAAGGTCGCTCCCACCGACTCTACGGTGCTGATTACGGGCGAAACAGGTACCGGCAAGGAACTGATTGCGCGCGCCATACACAAGGGCTCGCAGCGGGCCGGCCACGCTTTTATTACTGTGAATTGCGCTGCGATTCCTTCTTCGCTAATCGCCTCCGAATTGTTTGGCCACGAGAAGGGGGCATTTACCGGAGCCCTGCAACGCCGACAAGGTCGCTTTGAGTTGGCGCACTCGGGGACGATTTTTCTCGATGAAATCGGGGAGCTTCCCGCGGAAACTCAGATTGCATTGCTTCGAGTGCTCCAGGAGCGCCAATTTGAACGAGTCGGGGGTAGCCGGGTTATTCCCACTGATGTTCGAATCATCGCCGCTACCAACAGCGATTTGGCCGCCGCTATTGCTGCAGGAACATTTCGCGCCGACTTATTCTACCGGCTCAATGTTTTTCCGATCCACGTGCCGCCTCTCCGGCAACGGAAAGAAGACATTCCGATGCTGGTCGAGTACTTCGTGAAGCGCTACGGGGAGAAGGCTGGAAAGCAAATCACCAAGATTGACAAAAGTACGCTCAAGCTATGCCAGTCGTATCCTTGGCCGGGGAACATTCGTGAGCTCCAAAATATCATCGAGAGATCTGTGATCCTCTGCACCGGGGATACCTTTTGGATCGATGAGGCCTGGCTTTCAAGTCAGGGCGGACCTCGTCCCAAGTCATCAGGTCCTCTCACGGAGAACCTCCACAACTACGAGAAGGAACTCATCGAAGCGGCCCTTGCGGAGAGTAAGGGAAAAGTTGCTGGGCCAAATGGAGCGGCTGCCAAACTCGGAATTCCGCGCTCGACGCTGGATTTGAAAATCAAACAGCTCAACATAAAGAAGAACACTATCCAGTAGGCCCTCGTTCAACTGCCAGAATTCTGGCACTTCCTAAAATTCTGTCATTTCAACTTCCTTTGCAAGTCCTGTTTTCAGTGAATTCCGAGTGGACATTCGGATGCATTACTCGTGATCGGTGCCCGCATGTAAGGAACACAGTGCGGCCCAGCCGCGATTGAGATGTGGGCTGATCGATGACTTTTAGGATCGAGACTGCGACGCGAGGGAGAGCCACTGTCTTCATCCTGAGTGGCCGAATCGAAACCCAGGCTATAGCCGAGTTGAGGAGACTTTTTGAATGCCACCTCTTTCAGTATCACACGGACTACCGCGACATCGTTTTAGATCTGAAAGACGTGAGTCTAGTCGGTCGCGACGTAATGGGCTTTCTCTCGCGCTGCGAAACGGATGGCGTGAAGCTTGAGAATTGCGCTCCATATCTTCGCGAATGGATTGAAAGAGAAAAAGAGTGAGGATGGCATCGACGTGGCAGTGACGCGCTGGTCACTCAGCCGAAATGAATGCCGGGCAAGAGGAGAAATGAAATGCCAACCACTACGTCCAGCACTCCGCTGAAGTGGGAGGTTCTGGTAACAAAACGCCAAGGTCTCAACCGTGACCTGCCGCCGGGCAACGAGCAGTGGATGTGGGTGCCTACATCGGCGACTCTCATCTATGGCAAACGAGACGCTGTTCTCGTCGATGCCTTTCTCACCGTCGAGCAGGCAAATGCAGCGGTGGAATGGGTCGCGGCGAGCGGCAAGAACCTGACCACGATCTATATCACCCACGGTCACGGCGATCATTTCTTCGGCATCGGGGCCCTTCTGGATCGTTTTCCAAATGCAAGAGCGGTTGCAACACCTAACGTTCTGAAAGTCATGCGCCGGCAGACCTCGCCGGAATACGTCGCGAGTTTCTGGAACGCGCGCTATCCCGGCCAGATTCCGGCGCACCTTGTTCTCGCCGAGGAACTCAAGGGAAATGTAATCGATCTAGAAGGCCGTGACCTTGTCGTGGTCGAAGTCGGCCATACCGACACCGACCACACGACGTGCCTGCACGTTCCATCAGTCGGTTTGGTGGTCGCTGGTGACGCCGCCTACAACGACGTTCACCTTTACCTGGTCGAGTCAAACACGCAAGCCCGTCGCGAGTGGATCGCTGCGCTCGACACAATCGAGACGCTCAAAGCCCGCGCGGTGATCGCCGGGCATAAAAAAGCTGAGAAGGATGACAGCCCCAGAATCATCGAAGAGACCCGCCAGTACATACGCGATTTCGAACGCTTGGCCGAGATGACATCAACCGCGGGAGAACTTTACGACAAGATGCTGGAACTCTATCCGGATCGAGCCAATCCGGGCTCACTGTGGAGCTCGGCGCATGTGGTCAAACCGTGACTGTCGTTTAGGAGAAGAACGCGCAGCCGGTACTTGTAACCAACGGGAATAAGCAAAGGGGAAGACACACACAAATGAAAAACACATATAAAGCAGTGGAAGTCTCAGCACCGGGCGAGCTTCGAGTAGTGGAACGGCCGATCACTGAGCCTGGAACAGGTCAAGTTCGAATTCGGGTTGAAGCATGCGGAGTCTGTCATACCGATGCGGCAACGATCATGGGCATCTACCCTGGCCTGACTTTGCCGCGCGTTCCTGGGCACGAAGTGGTTGGCCGCATTGAAGCCCTCGGCAGCGGAGTGTCCAGATGGAAAATCGGTCAACGGGTGGGTGTCGGTCTCATTGCCGGAGAAGACGGGGTGTGCGAACCATGCCGGCGCGGAGACATGGTGAATTGTCAGAACCCGGTGGTATCGGGAGTCACAGCGGATGGAGGTTACGCGGAAGTGATGATCGCTGAAGCCCGCGCCATCGCGTCTGTTCCAGATGAGCTCACATCCGCAGAAGCCGCCCCTCTCCTCTGCGCGGGCATTACGACCTACAACGCTCTTCGCAATGCCGGCTTGCGCGGTGGAGATTTGGTCGCCGTGCAGGGCATCGGTGGGCTTGGGCATCTCGGCGTCCAGTTTGCCCGGCACATGGGATTCCGCACGGTCGCTATCGGGAAGGGAGGCGATAAGGAAAAGCTTGCGAAGGACTTGGGCGCGCACCTCTACATTGATACTGCGGTCGACGACGCCGCGGCTGTACTGCAACGTATGGGCGGGGCGAGAGCGATTCTTGCAACAGCCCCTAGTGGCGGCGCGATGGGACCTCTGGTGTCCGGTCTCGCAACACGAGGCAAGCTGATCGTGATCGGGGTTCCAAACGACGAAATCCGGCTAAATGCATTCCCGCTCGTCTTTGGAGGGCGCTCGGTCTACGGCTCGCTGACCGGCACGGCGATCGATCAAGAGGACACACTTGCCTTCAGCGTCCTGGAGAATATCCGACCCATGATCGAGACAGTTCCGCTCGAACAGGCAGCTGATGCTTACGCTCGCATGATGCAAGGCAAGGCACGGTTCCGCATGGTGCTGGTTACAAAGGCCGGAGCCGCTTAAAGTGCGCAGAAAGCGGCGTCACAGGAGAAGTAATGGCGCCCCACAACGGCAATCGTCACAAGAAAGAAGGAGATCATCATGTCATCGAAACCAAAAAGGAATTGTAAGTACAGGGCCTCAAGCGACCTCAACCCAAGGCGAGACGAAGGAGGCTTCTATAGAGATCTCGGCGCGTGACGGGAACATCAGACGTCGCGCATACGAGATCTATCTCGAACGCGGAGAACAACCAGGCCGTGATCTGGACGATTGGCTCCAAGCCGAACGCGAACTCGAAGGTGGGGTGCTTGCGCAGGCGGGCTAGGAAGCTGATCTGCCACAAAGCAGAGGAGGAGGACAGATATGAGATCTGAAAGTTCGAGACCTGAGTTCCTCGCGGGCACCATCACGGCCCTGGCTCTAGTTCTGATTGTTGGAGTCAGGCTTCTGAGTCGTGCCGAATCGAAGACCTCGCACAACGAAACATCGGCTCAGGCCAGTGACACGATCCAGGAAAAAATAAGCCGGGCGATGTCGGCGGGGCCAGATAACGTTTCTACGTCCGCACAAATCATCGACACCGACGCGCAGGGCAAGATGGTAGTTCTGCGCGAGGGGAACAACGGTTTCATCTGCATGCCGGGAAATCCTAAGGTTGTTGGCGAACCGCCCATGTGTGTTGATGCGGCTTCGATGCAGTGGTTCGCTGACGCCAAAGCTCACAAACCTAAACCAACCAACACAGTCCCTGGCATCACCTACATGCTGGCCGGGGCCAATCAGCGAAGCGATTCAGATCCAAATGACACGACCAGCATGCCCATCGACGTAGGTCCGCACTGGATGATCATGTGGCCATTTGATCCGAAAACCACCGGGCTGCCGACTACACACAAGCCGACCGGCGCGTACATCATGTGGGCCGGATCGCCGTACGCGCATGTGCACATCATGGGACGTCCATAAAACGATTCAGCACGTCGGGGCGTTCAATGGTCAAAACTGTGGTTGAAACAGATCGCCAGTTAAGCAGCGGATTGTGTTCGGGAATCTTTGACAATCGGGTGCAATCGCGAAGGAATCGTTATTCCACTTGATGGAGAAGGGCATATGAACGATCACGGTAAACAAAAATCCGTCAATTCCCGTCGTTCGTTCATTGTCGGGTTTGGCGGCGGACTGGCAGCCGCTGCTGCCCTCACAAAAACAACGTTTGGCGGAGGTCTTGAACGCGAAAGTCTGCTGGTTTCAGCAAGTCCATCGACGCCTCGGTATTTGGAGCACCGTATTTCGCGAGACGGCGTTTCCCTTCATGTAGAAGACCACGGCAGCGGTAAGCCGGTGCTCTTGCTACATGGGTGGCCGGACTCTTCGTATCTTTGGCGCAACCAGATTCCATTCCTTGTCGCGAACGGCTTCCGCGCCATCGCACCGGACCAGCGTGGCTTCGGGCGCTCCGATCGCCCGGAAGGAGTGGCCGCATATTCCCTGCAGAACGCGGTCGCCGATTTGGTCGGCATTCTCGACGCGCTAGGTATCGACGCAGCCGACA
>WNFC01007520.1_pt1 | contig 11973 bp, 13 predicted proteins | sample 5400541 | NCBI WGS metagenome assembly WNFC01 (sample SAMN13153342, study PRJNA577476) | soil metagenome | isolation source: 120 cm saprolite under Douglas fir tree site 2 hole 2 replicate 1 | place: USA:California | collected 2015-04-18 | reverse complement strand
TGTCGCCGCTGACGACGACCTGGCCGGCGGCATTGTCGTTGGCGGCGTCGCACACCTGGTCCTCGGCCGCCGCGGCGGCGATCTCGCGGGCGGCATCGAGCTCGAGCCCGAGCAGCGCCGCCATCGCGCCGGCGCCGACCGGCACGGCAAGCTGCATCGCCTGGCCGCGCCGCTTCAGGAGGCGCGCCGCGTCGCCGACGGCGAGGGCGCGCGCCGCGGCGAGGGCGGAATATTCGCCGAGCGAATGGCCGGCGACGAAGGCGACCGCGCCTGCGAGATCGAGACCGCCCTCCTTCTCGAGGACGCGCAGCACCGCGAGACTGACCGCCATCAGCGCCGGCTGTGCGTTCTCGGTCAGGGTGAGATCGCTCTCCGGCCCCTCGAAGATGATCTGCGAGAGTTTCTGACCGAGCGCCTCGTCGATCTCGGCGAAGATTTCGCGGGCGCTGGCGAAGTTGGCGGCGAGCTCGCGGCCCATGCCGACGGATTGCGAGCCTTGCCCGGGAAAGACGAACGCGCGGGTCATGCGGAAGAACTACCGGAAGCGAGAGGGCGAGAAGGGCGGCCACTCATAAACCCTCGCCCCGCCCTGTCAAGCCGGGGCGCAGGCGGAAACCGTCGCGCGCGGATGGCGGCAAACCAGTTTCCGGGGCAGCGATCGCCGGGGCGGGCAGTGGCGACCACTCTCCATATGCTAGGCGATTGCCTGTATTTAACAGGCAAAATACAGGCGCTACCTACAGGAGAAACACCTATTAGGTGTGCTGCCCATCGCATAGGCGGAACCGCCGCATCACGCCGCCGCCGCAATCCCTTCTCGTTCATCGCAGCATCCTCCAGCCATACCGAATCGGACTAATAATACCCATTATGGAAATACATTGTCAAGGTAATTTGCAACAAGATTCGCCTGGTCGTCATTGCGAGCCGCAGGCAAATCGATCCAATTTGGCTTGCACCTATCTGGATCGCCAGGTCGCTTTCGCGCTTTGCGATGCCGATGGGACTGCCTCATTCGATCGACTGCGCGGCCTGCGGCGTTATAGAAAACAACAGATGTGTTGTCTGTTCCGGTTGCTGACACAACATTTCTGTTGCATACTTCGCACCATGACGAGCGCCCAGCTCAAGCGCCTCCTCGCCAAGCAAGGTTGCACGTTCGAGCCTGGACGCGACGGTCATCTGATCGTTCGCTTGAACAAGCGGATGTCGATCCTGCCGATGCATGGGAGCAACAAGGAACTCGGTACCGGCCTGGTCAATGCGATCCTCAAGCAGTTGGGCCTCAAATAGTCGCCTCAGGAGGGCAAGATGTTCACCTATCCCGTCACTCTGGAGAAGGACGATAACGGCACCATTCTCGTGCGATTCCCCGACGTTCCGTCGGCCCACACCTTCGGCGAGGACGAGGAAGATGCGCTCGCGCGCGCCGTCGACGCGCTGGAGAGCGCGTTCATCGGCCTGATGGCCGACCGGCAGGACATTCCGACCCCGTCGAAGGCGCGCCGCGGTCAGAAGACCGTCGCCCTGCCGGCACTCTCAATCGTCAAGGTCGCCCTCTATGAGGCGATGCGCGAAGCCGGTATCCGTAAGGCCGATCTCGCGCGCCGGCTCGGCTGGCATATGCCGCAGGTCGATCGGCTGCTCGATCTGCGTCACGCATCGCGCATGGATCAGATCGAGGCGGCGCTCAACGCGCTCGGCAAAGAGCTCGTGGTGGATGTCAAATCGAAGGCGGCATGACCGTTGCCGGCCGAAACGGCTCTATCACTTCGGCAGAAGCGTGGCGCGGCTGCCGCAGTGCCTGCCCAACTTTGCGTCCGAGAAAGAAATTCTTACTTCGACCCCGATCGCAACCCCGATGAAAATAGGACGCTTGTGGGCCGCAGTTAGTTCCGGCGAGAGCGCCGCTCAGGCGCCAGCCGCGTCGGGCCCGCACCTTGGCGTGTGCGAGCCGGGAAGCGTCGGTTCAAATCACCGTGATCCGACCTTGAAATCGAGCCGCTCGTGGGCAGCTGGGAAAGCCAGAGATGGAGGCCATCATGCGTGTCTTGAGCGCGTTTTGGTTGGCTGCGATCTCGGCTTTTGTCGCCCAACCAAGCGCTGCCGCGCCGCAACCCCAAGCGGCGCAGAATGCTGCCTGCCGTGAATTTACCACCTCGGTGATAATCGCCGGCGAGCCGCGCCAGGCGGTTGGGCAGGCCTGCCAACAACCGGACGGCAGTTGGCAAATCGCACAGGAGACGCCGCCCACCGCGCAGCGCGCACCAGAGGTGGTGTACCCGGCGCCGTATCCCGAACCCTCTTATCCCGCACCTTACTACCCCTATTGGGACTATCCCTACCGGGCCGGACCCTACTGGGCCGGGCCGCCGTTCTTCGTCGCTGGCTCCTTCGTCTTCGTCGATCGTTTCGGCCATTCCCGCCGGTTCGACCACCGGTTCGACCATCACGCCTTCTTTGTCGATCGCTTCGACGGCTTCCGCCGGTTCAACCAAGGGTTCGACCATCGCGGCTTTGTCCATCGCGGTTTCGTGCCTACCGGCACCGTCATGAGCCGACATCGTTAGGTCGCGGCCGAGCTATCGACTCGTCGGCTCGTGGCGTTGCCAAACCATCGAGGTTCCGATGAGCGTCGAAGATGCAAAGCCGAGCGGACCCGATCTTGCCAAGGGCGTGCCGCTCGCCGGGATCGCCGATGGCGGCATGTTGCTTGGTCATGCGAACGGCGAAGCGGTACTGCTCGCGCGTCGCGGCGATATGTTGTTCGCCATCGGCGCCAGTTGCACGCATTACCGCGGCCCGCTTGCCGAGGGGTTGATGGTCGATGACACCGTGCGCTGTCCCTGGCACCATGCCTGCTTCAGCCTACGCACCGGCGAAGCGCTGGCCGCGCCGGCGCTCAATCCGGTTTCCTGCTGGCGGGTCGAACGCAACGCTGATCAGCTGATCGTGCGCGAAAAGCTGGAGGACAGGCCGCGGCCGATGACGACCAAGCCGCGTCCGGCTGCGGTGGCGCCAGGCCCTATCCTGATCCTCGGCGGCGGCGCGGCGGGAAACGCGGCGGCGGAGGTGCTGCGTCGCGAGGGGCACACCGGAAGCATCACAATGCTGAGCGCCGACGAGTCCGTGCCCTATGACCGCCCTAACCTGTCGAAGGATTATCTGGCCGGGACGGCGCCCGAGGAGTGGATCCCGCTGCGCTCAGCGGAGTTCTATCAGCAGCACCGCATCGACTTGGTTCTCGGCGCCCGCGCCACGGTCATCGATACCGCGGCAAGACGGGTCGGGCTCGCCGATGGCAGGCGCTACGGCTTCGATAAGCTGCTCCTGGCCACGGGGGCCGAGCCGGTCCGGCTGACGATTCCCGGCGCCGCGCTCGAGCGGGTCCATTATCTGCGCTCGCTCGCCGATAGCCGGGCCCTCATCGCCAAGGCCAAAGCGGCGCATCGCGCGGTCGTCATCGGTGCGAGTTTCATTGGTCTCGAAGTGGCGGCATCGTTGCGGGCACGAGGCGTCGAAGTCCATGTCGTCGCGCCGGAAGCGCGTCCGATGGAGCGCGTCCTCGGACCCCAGCTCGGCGATTTCATTCGCGCGCTTCACGAGGCGCACGGCGTCGTCTTTCATCTCGGCCAGACCGTGACGGCGATCGATGCGCGCCGCGTCACGCTCACGAGCGGCGAAACGCTCGAAGCCGATCTCATCGTCGTCGGCATCGGCGTGCGGCCGCTGACGGCGCTCGCCGAGCACGCCGGCCTCGCCGTCGATCGCGGCGTCTTGGTCGACGCCTATCTGGAGACCAGCGTCCCCGACATCTTTGCCGCCGGCGACATCGCACGCTGGCCCAATCCGCAGACCGGCGAAGCGATTCGCGTCGAGCATTGGGTGGTCGCAGAGCGCCAGGGCCAGACGGCAGCGCGCAATATGCTGGGCCGGCGGGAGCCCTTCGCTGCCGCGCCTTTCTTTTGGAGTCAGCACTACGATGTCAGCATTGCCTATGTCGGTCACGCGGAACAATGGGACGCCATCGAGGTCAAGGGGGACATCGCAGCGCGGGACTGCGCCGTCGCATACCGTCGCAACGGCCGGCTTCTCGCGCTGGCAACCATCTCTCGCGATCGCGAGAGCCTGGAGACGGAGGTCGCGATGGAGGGCGCGGCGGCGGCGCGGATACGGTCCTAAGCGCGTCCTCGCTCAGCTCTCGGCCGCCTTGGCGCGCCGTCCGGTCATCACGAGCCGAAGGGGAACCAATCCTGTTCTCATATATCCAGGTCGAGAATCGGGATTGGAGTAGACTTCGGCGACAGAGGGTCGGCCGTCCAAGGCCGCGGACGATTGGTTTACTCTGAACCCCATTTCCCAACGCGAGAAATCTTACTTCGACCCCGATCGCACCCCGATCGTAAACCGCGAGAGTTATCCCCTCATCGCCGGTCGAGGGTGAGCCGCATCAGGGGCCGGCGTGGCGAGCGGCGGGCGATCTCTCGGAAGCCGAGCGACGCGAATACCGAGGCGATGCCGACGAAGCCCTCGCCCCAGGTCAGCGGCTTTTGCGGCTCGATGGCGCAGACATCGATGGCGGCGGCTCCCTTCGCCCGCGCGAACTCGATCGCTTCCGTCGCGAGCCGCGACGTCAGCCCGCGCTTGCGATAGCCCGTGCGGATGAAGAAACAGCTGATGACATAGATCGGCGACATTTCCGGCCCGCCGGGCTCGTCGACTAGTCGCGATGTTTTTGCGCTTTGAAACCGGGCAAGGCTGACGCGCGGTCCGACGGCGCACCAGCCGACCGCCCTGTCGCCGTCATAGGCAAGGAGACCCGGAGGCGGTCCCGCGGCGACGATCGCATGGAAGGCATGTTTGCGATCCTCGCGATCCATCGCCTTGAACGCGACGCCGGCAACCCGCGGCCACATGCACCAGCAGCCCGAATTGGCGCCGCGCTGGGGGCCGAACAGATCCTCGAGATCGGGCCAGCGATCGGCCGTCAGCGGATGGATGGCGAGCGCGTCAGGCGGCATCTTTTGGATCTCAAGGATGAGGCGAATGAACGCCAGGCAGGCCAGCTTCCCATGTCATCGCCGGCGCTGATCTTATTGGAGGATGGGGCGCGCCATCAACGCAAGCGTGGCCTGAGACATTGAGGGTCACGAGTGGCCCTGCCTTGTCCCGATAGATTGATTGTCGGCGGCCGGGAAAGAGCGTAGCGTTTTTTGCAAGCAGGACGCTGCAGTCGGGGACGCTGGCCAGGCTGACCCCGGCGTGTCGAAGGGAGGTGCCAAGATGTGTCGGATCTTTGCGACGCAAGACCCGGCCTCCTACGCGTTGGTGGCGCGCGCCCTCCGCCTCAACGGCCATACGACGAGCATCCGCCTCGAGGCGGCCTATTGGGCGATCCTCGACGAGATCGCCGCCAAAGAGGGGCTGACGACACCGCGCTTCATCGGCAAGCTCTATGACGAGGTGCTCGGCTGGCACGGCGAGGTGACCAACTTCACCTCGATGTTGCGAGTCACCTGCACGCTGCATCTGCGCATGGCGGCGGGCAGCGACGCGCCGGGGCGCGTCGCCGAGCCAGCGGCGGCACGACAAAATCACGCTGTAGTAACCTAGTACTGCCCGCGCCGTTCAGAGGCGGCCTAGGCTCTCCCTGGCTGGACGGCTTGGAGACGGCAAGCGATGGCAGAGGCCGGTGGCAACGAGGCTCGCGGCGCGCGCGACCGGGCGCCGTGCATGGTCGTTGCGCCGCGGGCCGGATCTCTCGCCTTGGCCGCGATCGCCGCGATCTGCCTGTTGCCGCTCGGCGGCCATGGCCGCGCCGACGATCTGCCCGGCAGCGATCTCTTCGCGAACCAATGCGGCACCTGCCACGTCGTCTCGCCGACGCCGGAGCCACGCCAGGGGCCCAATCTCTACGGCGTCCTCGGCCGCCAAGCCGGCAAGCTCAAGGGCTTCAAATACTCGCCGGCGCTGGCCAGGGCGAAGCTCGCATGGACCAAGGAGAAACTCGATTCCTGGCTGACTGACACGGCGCACCTCGTGCCGGGCAGTTCCATGAACTATCGCCAGGCGGATGCGACGATCCGCGGCAAGATCATCGACTATATCGCAGCCGCGGGCGGCGCGGCGAAAGCGCAGTGATGGTGCGGCGATGGCCAAGCTGATCCACGCGATGGTCCGGGTTCTCGACGAGGAGCGCGCCAAGCGCTTCTACCGCGACGCCTTCGGCCTCGACCGCGAGGAGCGCTTCGCCTTCGACGGCTTCACCCTCGTCTACCTGCGGAGCGCCAGCCAGGACATCGAGCTCGAGCTCACCATCAATCACGGGCGCACCGAGCCCTACGCGCACGGCGAGGCCTATGGCCATCTCGCCTTCGTCGTCGAGGATCTCGCCGCCGAGCATCGTCGCATGACCAGCCTCGGCGTCGCGGCGACGCCGATCAAGGAGTTCATGCGCGAGGGCAGCCTCTTCGCCCGCTTCTTCTTCGTCACCGATCCCGACGGCTACAAGATCGAGGTGCTGCAGCGCCACGGGCGCTATCGCTGATGAGTAGCGAACCGGTTTCGGGCGAACCGGCGCGCCAATCAAATCAAGAACGGGGCAAATCAACATAGCGAAAGGGAAGGAAACCATGAGACAGCTCGACAAACGCACCCGCTTCACGCGGCGGCGCTTCCTCCAGACGACCGGCGTCACCGCAATCGGCGTCGGCGCCCTCGCCACCGGCCAGGTGCTGATCGATCCGCGCGGCGCCTGGGCGATGAGCCTGACGACGCTCAGCCCGGAGACCGCGAAGACGCTGGTCCAGGCGGCGCGCGACATCTACCCGCATGATCGCCTCGCCGAGTCGTTCTACGCCAAGGCGATCGAGCCCTACGACGCGGCGGCGGCGAAGGACCCGTCGCTCAAGGACCTCCTCACCAACGGTGCGGGGGAGCTCGACAAGCAGGCGGCGGCAAGAGGTGCCAAGAGCTATGCCGATCTGCCGAACGAGGCGGACCGCGTCGCCATCCTCAAGGCGATTTCCGGCACGCCCTTCTTCGCCAAGCTGCGCGGCGACATGATCAGCGCGCTCTACAACCAGCCGGAGGTGTGGGCGAAGCTCGGCTATGAAGGCCCGTCGGCGCAAAAGGGCGGCTATCTCCACCGCGGGTTCAACGATATCGACTGGCTGAAGGCCTGAGGAGGGTGCCATGGCGAAATTCGACATGAACGACAACAGCGTCGTTGTGGTGGTGGGGTCCGGCGCCGGCGGCGGCACGCTCTCCAACGAGCTGGCGCAGAAGGGCGTCAAGGTGGTCTGCCTCGAGGCGGGGCCGCGCACCGAGATCCAGGATTTCGAGAACGACGAATGGAAGATGTTCTTGAAGATCTCCTGGCTCGACAAGCGCACGACCTCGGGCAGCTGGCGCGTCGCCAAGGATTTCGCGGGCCTGCCCGCCTGGATCGTCAAATCGGTCGGCGGCTCGACGGTGCACTGGGCGGGCGCCTCGCTGCGTTTCCAGGAGCACGAGTTCAAGACGCGCAGCCACTACGGCAACATCCAGGGTGCCAACCTGCTCGACTGGCCGATCACCCTCAAGGAGATGACGCCCTACTACGAGAAGGCCGAGGACAAGCTGGGCGTCACCGGGACCAACAAGATCCCGCGCCTGCCCGGCAACAACAACTACAAGGTGCTGGCCGCCGGTGCCAAGAAGCTCGGCTACAAGGAGTTCCACACCGGCAACATGGCGATCAACTCGCAGCCGCGCGACGGGCGCGGTTCGTGCCAGCAGATCGGCTTCTGCTTCCAGGGTTGCAAGTCGGGCGCCAAATGGTCGACGCTCTATACCGAGATCCCGAAGGGCGAGGCGACCGGCAATCTCGAGGTCCGGCCGAACAGCCAGGTGCTCAAGATCGAGCATGACGACAAGGGCAAGGTGACGGGCGTCCTCTATGCCGACAAGGACGGCAAGCAGTACCGCCAGAAGGCGCGCATCGTGGCGGTCGCCGGCAACTCGATCGAGAGCCCGCGCCTGCTCTTGAACTCGGCGTCGAGCAGATTCCCCGACGGGCTCGCCAACTCCTCGGGCCAGGTCGGCAAGAACTACATGCGCCACATGACGGGCTCGGTCTACGCCATCTTCGACAAGCCGGTGCACATGTATCGCGGCACGACGATGGCCGGCATCGTGCGCGACGAATCGAAGCACAATCCCAAGCGCGGCTTCGTCGGCGGCTACGAGATGGAGACGCTGTCCCTGGGGCTTCCCTTCATGGCCGCCTTCCTCGAGCCCGGTGCCTGGGGCCGCGACTACAGCTCGGCGCTCGACAATTACGAGAACATGGCGGGGATGTGGCTGGTCGGCGAGGACATGTCGCGCGAGAGCAACCGCATCACCTTGCATGCCAGCGAGAAGGACCAGTACGGCCTCCCCGTGCCGAACGTCAACTTTGACGATCACGAGAACGATCTCGCGATGCGCGCGCACGGCTACAAGCAGGGCGAGGCGCTCTACCGCGCGGTCGGCGCCAAACGCGTCTTCCACACACCGCCCTACCCCTCGACGCACAATCTCGGCACCAACCGGATGAGCGCCAAGGCGAGTGACGGGGTCGTCAACAAGCACGGCCAGGCGCACGACATCAAGAACCTCTTCATCGCCGACGGCAGCCAGTTCACGTCCGGCGGCGCCGAGAACCCGACCCTGACGATCGTCGCCCTGGCGATCCGCCAGGCCGAGTTCATCACCGGGGCGATGTCGCGCCGCGAGATCTGACCGAACGAGGCGGCCCGGGCACCGCGTCCGGGCCGCCGCCGTTCCGCGCCGTCAATGCCAATTGCCGCTGGATCGCCCGCGGTGCTCCGCGCCTCGCGAGCACGGTAACTCACCATCGATCTGCTATCGCTACGGACCGCCGTTAGCTTGGTCGCCGGTTCTTGCCCAGGGGAGAGGCGGATGACGCGGCGGCTTCCGCTCCTGGCGACCTCCTTCCCTCCGCCGCCTTGGCGCGCCGTCCCGTCAGCGTGACCTCCATCGGCGTCTTGAGATGGAGGTCGCGCTGCGGATAGGGGAATTGGATGCCGTTGGCCTGGAACTTGTCCCAGATCAGCAGCAGCACGTCACTCTTGACGTTGCCGACGCCGTTCTTGGGATCGCGGATCCAGATGCGCAGCTCGAGCTCGATCGCGCTGGCGGCAAAGCCGAGCAGGACGCAGACCGGCGCGGGTTGCGCGAGGACGCGCGGCGTCTCCGCCGCCGCCTCGAGACAGAGGGCGCGGGCCTGCCGGACATCGGCATCGTAGGAGACGGCGACCTGAAGCCGCAGCCGCACCTGGTCGCTGGTGTGGGACCAGTTCACCACCTGATGGGTGATCATGTCCTCGTTCGGGATGAGATATTCGGTGCCGTCGCGCGTCACCACCGAGACGTAGCGGCCGCCGAGCGAGCCGACCCAGCCATAGGTCTGGCCGACCGAGATGACGTCGCCCGGCTTGACCGAGCGGTCGAGCAGCAGGATCACGCCGCTGACGAAATTCGATATCACTTTCTGCAGCCCGAAGCCGACGCCGACGCCGATCGCGCCGCCGAACACCGCGAAGGCGGTGAGGTCGATGCCGACGCTGCTCAGCGCGATGGCGACGGCGATGATCGTGAAGACGATCTTGAAGAGCTTGCTGAGCAGCACCTGGAGCGACGGCGTCAGGTTCGGCAACGTAACGATGCGACGCTCGAGCAATCGTCCCGCCATCGCGGCGAGCCACAAGAGGATTGCGAGCGAGAGCGCCGCCTTGATGATGATCAGCGCCGATATCCGCAGGCTGCCGAAGGTGACGGCGATGCCGTCGAGCAACTCGCTCGCGGGATCCAGCAAATTGAGGATATTGAGGGCGGCGATCGTCCATGCCGCGATCGCGATGAAGCGCGACCAAATACGGTCGCGCACCAGCGTCGTGGTGAGGCGGATCACCACCCAGGCGGTGATCAGGCTGGCGACGATCTTGATGAGCTGATGCGGCAGCATCGCCTGCGCCGCGATCAGCAGCGCCAGCCATTGCAGCAGCAGCCAGACGATCGGCAGGGTCAGCGGCTCGAGCGCCGCGGCCGTCCGCCGCAATTGCTGCTCGTAACGCCAGCCCTTGGCGACGCGCTCGAGCAATGACCGAAGCCGCGCGGCGCCGTGACGCGCTATCATGAAGGCGAGCCCGACCACGACGATCTGCGCGATGCCGCTGAGCCCGAGCGAGACGGCATTCTCGACCAGCCAATTGCGCGCCGCCTCGAGGGTGTCCTCGTAGGCTTTCAAGTCGAAGAGCGCATCCATGCGTCCTCCCGGGTAGGGGCCGGTTCGCCCCGACCGCCTTGCCCCTTCTGCCGGGGGTTGCACCGGCCGATGACGAGATAACGCAACAGGGGCAGTTCGACACGCGAGGAAGGGGGCATTTTTTCCGCGCTGCGGTAAACTCCTGCGGTGGACGACGAACCGAAACTCCGCCTGCGCGTCGTGCTCGGCCTCGCCGTGGCGATCGGGCCCGGCAAGGCCGATCTCCTGGCAGGCATCGCCGAGAGCGGCTCGATCGCAGCGGCCGGACGGCGCATGGGCATGAGCTACAAGCGCGCCTGGACGCTGATCGACGAGATGAATCGCTGCTTCGCGACGCCGTTGGTCGAAGGCATGCGCGGCGGCGCGCATGGCGGCGGCGCCCGGCTGACGCCGCTCGGGCGGGAAGTGCTGACGCTCTACCGACGGATCGAGGCGCGCGCCGGCAAGGCGGCTTCCCGCGAGCTCGACCGTCTGCGGGAACTGGTTACCGCCGCGCCGGCCATCCTCCCACCGGGCAACGTCCCACCAGGAGACGACGAGGCGCCTTAGAGCGTTATCGCTCCAGGTCGAATCGCCAGCTTCCTCTTATCGTCGTCCCGGCGCAAAGCCGGGACCCATTTGGCCGCATCGCGCTGTGCGACGATGGGTCCCGGCTTTCGCCGGGATGACGGAAGAGAGGTTACGCCGAGATGATCAGCCTTGGTAACCGATGGTCATCGCCGGCCCGTGCGCCGGCAGCACGCCTCACGCGATGGCGAGGCGCACCGCGACGTTGTTGCGCGTCGCGTTCGAATAGGGGCAGACGAGATGAGCCTTCTCGACCAATGCATCGGCCTCGCCGCGCGGTAACCCGGGCAGCGCGATCTCGAGCGCGATGTCGAGACCGAACCCGCCTTCCGAGCGCGGCCCGATACCGACGGTCGCCGTCACCTTGGCCGCGTCCGGCACCTTCGCGCCACCTTGCGCGGCGACGAACTTCATCGCCCCGATGAAGCATGCGGCGTAGCCGGCGGCGAAGAGCTGCTCGGGATTGTTGCCGGGGCCGCCGGCACCGCCGAGCTCCTTCGGCGTCGCCAGCTTCACAGCGAAACTGCCGTCCGCGGTCGCGGCCTCGCCGTCACGGCCGCCGGTCGCCGTGGCGCTCGTGCGGTAAAGAACGTTCACTGACATGAGGGACTCCTTCTTGCTGGGACAGGGTTAGCGGGAATGGCGCGATATCGATATCGCACAATTCAATTGTGCACAATTTTATTCGCCATGCGTATCATGCAGATCAGCATTGCACAATGAAATTGCGCTCAATCTATTGTCGAGCTGCCGACCTGGTCTATCGTCAAGAGTCACCATGCAATCAACGAAAGTGGCTGATGACCAGGAAGCGGGACGACGAGGCACTGCGGCTGAGCCGCCAGCTGTGTTTTGCCGTCTACTCGACCGCGCATGCCTTCAACCGCGCCTATCGGCCGCTGCTCGCCTTGCTCGACCTCACCTATCCGCAATACCTCATCATGCTGACGCTGTGGGAGCGGGACGACGTGCCGGTGAAGGAGACCGGCCAGCAGCTGCATCTTGATTCCGGCACGCTGACGCCGCTCCTGAAGCGTCTCGAGGCGGCCGGGCTGGTGCGGCGGCGCCGCGATGCCGCCGACGAGCGCCAGGTGCGG
>WNFC01028787.1_pt1 | contig 11974 bp, 5 predicted proteins | sample 5400541 | NCBI WGS metagenome assembly WNFC01 (sample SAMN13153342, study PRJNA577476) | soil metagenome | isolation source: 120 cm saprolite under Douglas fir tree site 2 hole 2 replicate 1 | place: USA:California | collected 2015-04-18 | reverse complement strand
TGCCGGTAGAACAGCGGCCCCCGGTTGGCCACCAGGTTCACCAAGGCGACGACCGGCAGCGCCACAACCAGGGCCATGCAGCCCAACAGGGCCAGGGCAGTGGACACGACCCGCTTGATGCGGCTGTACCGGGCCCGGTGGATCTCCCCGATGTCGAACATCAGCGACACCCGCTCCAGCTCGGAGACGGGCAGCTTGCCCAGCCACTCGTCGTAGAAGAGCGACAGGGTGCGGAAGCGCACCCCGGCCCGGTGCAGGTCGGCGGCCTGGGTCACGATGGAGTCGTCGGACTGGGCCGACCGGTCGAGCACGACCACCGTCCCGCTGGCCGCCGACACGGCGTTGGTCAGCGGGTGGTTGCCGTCGGCGCTCACGCGGGCCTGCGCCGGGTCGATCACCATGGCGAGGGTCGCCCGGCGCTCCGGGTTGCGCCCGATGTCGGCCCCGAGGGTCGCGGCCTCGTCGGCCTCGAGCACGGCGACCACCCGGTCCCGCCGGCGCTGACCCCGCCGGCCCCGGGCGGCCACGAAGCCGGTGAGGGCGTAGAGCGGCACCAGGAAGGCCGCCGACCAGAAGATGACGAAGCGGGGCAGCACGGGCTGGCCCACCGCCAGCTGGGCCACCGAGATCCCCACGGCTGCGGCGATGTTGGCCCCGAGGGCGGACCACATGGCCGCGTAGGCGTTGCGGGGCAGGTCGGGGAGGCCCACCCCGTAGGCCGCCAGCGAGAGCAGCCCGATGTAGGCGATCGACCAGCCGAAGCGGTTGGTGCCCGTGAACGGGTAGTGCCCGATGGTCGAGGCGTGGACCTGGCCGAACAGGAGGACCACGCCCGCCGTGAACAGATAGACCAGGAGGCGGGCGGCGCGCTGCACCCCACCATTGTGACTGCACCGGCGCGGCAGCTGTTGCCACCGGGCAGAGCCGGACGGGGCGAACGAGGCACGAGACCCGGTGACCGCGGAGGCCGCCCTTTCGCGAAAGCGGGGCGGCCGGAGCGGTTATCGGGCGTCGTGCCCCAAGCGCACCTACACCCCCAGCAGAGGGGCCAGGTACCGCCCCGTGTGGCTCTCCGCCGTCTTGGCCACCTTCTCGGGGGTCCCCTCGACCACGACGAGGCCTCCCCCGCTGCCGCCCTCGGGCCCGAGGTCGATGACCCAGTCGGCGGTCTTGATGACGTCCAGGTTGTGCTCGATGACGATCACCGTGTTGCCCTGCTCGACGAGGGCGGAGAGCACGTTGAGCAGCTTGCGGATGTCCTCGAAGTGCAGGCCGGTGGTGGGCTCGTCCAGGATGTACACGGTGTGGCCGGTCGAGCGCTTGGACAGCTCGCTCGACAGCTTGACCCGCTGGGCCTCGCCGCCGGAGAGGGTGGGCGCGGGCTGCCCGAGCCGGACGTAGCCCAGCCCCACGTCGACGAGCGTCTGCATGTGGCGGGCGATGTTGGGCTGATTGGCGAAGAACTCCAGCGCCTCCTCGCACGGCATGTCGAGCACCTCGGCGATGTTGCGCCCCTTGAACTGGATGTCCAGGGTGTCCCGGTTGTAGCGGGCCCCCTTGCAGACCTCGCACGGCACGTAGACGTCGGGCAGGAAGTGCATCTCGATCTTGATGGTGCCGTCGCCGGAGCACGCCTCGCACCGACCGCCCTTGACGTTGAAGGAGAAGCGGCCGGGCTGGTAGCCGCGCACCTTGGCCTCCTGAGTCTGGCTAAAGAGAGTCCGGATCCGGTCGAACACGCCCGTGTAGGTGGCCGGGTTGGAGCGGGGCGTTCGCCCGATTGGCGACTGGTCGATGTCGATGACCTTGTCGACGTGCTCGAAGCCGTCGATGGCCTTGTGGCGGCCGGGGACGGTCCTGGACTTGTACACCTTCTGCATCAGCGCCCGGTAGAGGATGTCGTTCACGAGCGTCGACTTCCCCGAGCCGGACACCCCGGTGACCGACACGAAGCAGCCGAGGGGGAACTCCACGTCGATGCCCCGCAGGTTGTGCTCGCGGGCGCCCCGCACGGTCAGCCATTCGTCGCCGGGCTCGCGCCGCATGGCGGGCACCGGGATCGACCGCTTGCGGGACAGGTACTGGCCGGTTACCGACTTCTTGGCGGCCAGGAGCTGCTTCACGGTGCCGGAGACCACGATCTCGCCGCCGTGCTCGCCCGCGCCGGGCCCGATGTCGACCACGTGGTCGGCGACCCTGATGGTCTCCTCGTCGTGCTCGACCACGATCACGGTGTTGCCCAGGTCCCGCAGCCGCAGGAGGGTGTCGATGAGCCGCCGGTTGTCCCGCTGGTGCAGCCCGATGGACGGTTCGTCGAGGACGTACAGGACGCCCACCAGCCCGCTGCCGATCTGGCTGGCCAGCCGTATGCGCTGGGCCTCGCCACCGGCCAGGGTCCCGGCCGAGCGGTTGAGGGTGAGGTAGTCGAGCCCCACGTCGAGCAGGAACTGCATCCGCGCCCGGATCTCCCGCAGCACCCGCTCGGCGATCATGGCCTCCCGCTCGGAGAGCTCCATCGACATCAGCACGTCGGTGGCCTCGCCGATGGAGAGGTCGCACAGCTGTTTGATGTTGCGGCAGTCCACGGTGACGGCCAGGGACTCGGGCTTGAGGCGGGCGCCGTCGCACTCGGCGCAGGGCACCTCCCGCATGTAGCCCTCGATCATCTCCCGCATGTGGTCCGACTCCGCCTCGGAGTGGCGCCGCTGGAGGTACGGCACGATGCCCTCGTAGTGGGTGTGGTACGAGCGCGTGCGGCCGTAGCGGTTGCGGTACTGCACGTGGACCTGCTTGGACCCCGAGCCGTAGAGCAGGGCCTTCTGGTCGGCCTTCTTCAGCCGGCCGAAGGGCGTGGCGGTCGAGAAGCCCTGGGCGTCGGCGACGGCGTGCAGCACCCGCCCGAAGTACTCGCCCCGGGCGCCCGACCACGCGGCTATGGCGCCCTTGTCGATGGAGAGGTCCGGGTTGGGCACGACCAGCTCCGGGTCGACCTCGAAGCGGGTCCCCAGCCCGGCGCAGTGCCCGCAGGCGCCGTAGGGCGAGTTGAAGGAGAAGTTGCGGGGCGCCAGCTCGTCGAAGCTGGTCCCGTCGTTGGGGCACGCCAGGTGCTGGCTGAAGGTGAGGGTCTCGGGCTCCTCCTCGCCCGCCTTGGGCACGATCTGGACCTCGGCGACGCCTTCGGCCAGCCGCAGCGCCGTCTCCATCGAGTCGGTGAGGCGGCGCTCGATGCCGTCCCGCCGGACCAGACGGTCTACGACGACCTCGATGGTGTGCTGCTCGTAGCGGGCCAGCCGCATCTTCTCGGACAGCTCCCGGACCTCGCCGTCGACGCGGGCCCGGGCGAAGCCCTGCTGGGCCAGCTCCTCGAGGAGGCCCTCGTACTCCCCCTTCCTCCCGCGGACGACCGGGGCCAGGACCTGGAACCGGGTGCCCTCGGGCAGCTCCAGGATGCGGTCGACGATCTGCTGGGGCGTCTGGCGGGTGACCACGGCTCCGCACTTCGGGCAGTGGGGCAACCCGATGCGGGCGTAGAGGAGGCGCAGGTAGTCGTAGACCTCGGTGATGGTGCCGACCGTCGAGCGGGGGTTGCGGGATGCGGACTTCTGGTCGATGGAGATGGCGGGCGACAGCCCCTCGATGAAGTCGACGTCGGGCTTGTCCATCTGGCCGAGGAACTGCCGGGCATAGGCCGACAGGGACTCCACGTACCGGCGCTGGCCCTCGGCATAGATGGTGTCGAAGGCGAGCGACGACTTGCCGGAGCCCGAGAGCCCGGTGAATACGATCAGCTTGTCGCGCGGCAGGTCGAGCGAGACGTTCCGGAGGTTGTGCTCCCGGGCTCCCCGGACGATGAGCCGATCGGACACCCCGCTCAGCCTAGGGCCAGGGAAAGCCGGGCCGTCACCCAACCGCCTTCAGCTCGCGCTTGAGGTCGTTGATCTCGTCGCGGAGCCGGGCGGCGTACTCGAAGCGGAGGTCGACGGCCGCCTCGTGCATCTCCTCCTCGAGGGTCTGGATGAGCCGGGTCAGCTCCTGCTGGGGCAGCTCGGCGAAGTCGCTGCGGACCTTGTCCCGCGACCGTGACCGCCGGTCCCGGCCCGGACGGGGCGCGGTCTCGTCGGGCCGGATCTGGGCCAGGATGTCGGTGACGGCCTTGCGGATGGTCTGGGGGTCGATGCCGTGCTCCTGGTTGTAGGCCTGTTGCATCGCCCGGCGGCGCTGGGTCTCCGAGATGGCCCGGCGCATGGACTCGGTGACCTGGTCGGCGTACATGATCACCTGGCCGTCGACGTTGCGCGCCGCCCGCCCCGTGGTCTGGATCAGCGACGTCTCGCTGCGTAGGAACCCCTCCTTGTCGGCGTCGAGGATGGCCACCAGGGACACCTCGGGCAGATCGAGACCCTCCCGCAGCAGGTTGATGCCGACCAGCACGTCGAACTCGCCCAGCCGGAGGTCCCGGAGGATCTCGATGCGCTGCACGGTGTCGACGTTGGAGTGGAGGTACCGCACCCGCAGGCCCATCTCCAGCAGGTAGTCGGTCAGGTCCTCGGCCATCTTCTTGGTGAGGGTCGTGACCAGCACGCGGTCGCCCTTTTCCACCCGCAGGTTGATCTGCTCGATCAGGTCGTCGATCTGGCCCTTGGTCGGCTTGACGACGACCTCGGGGTCGACCAGACCGGTCGGCCGGACCACCTGCTCCACCACCTGGGTCGACTGGGCCAGCTCGTAGGCGGCGGGGGTGGCGGACAGGAAGATGCACTGGTTGACGCGCTCGTAGAGCTCGTCGAAGCGCAGCGGCCGGTTGTCGGCGGCCGACGGCAGCCGGAAGCCGTGGTCGACCAGGGTCTCCTTGCGCGAGCGGTCGCCCTCGTACTGGCCGTGCAGCTGGGGCACCGACTGGTGGCTCTCGTCCACCACGAGGAGGTAGTCCTTGGGGAAGAAGTCGAGCAGGGTGTTGGGCGGCTCGCCCCGGGCCCGGCCGTCGATGGGCGCCGAGTAGTTCTCTATCCCGTTGCAGTAGCCGACCTCCTGCATCATCTCGAGGTCGTACTGGGTGCGCATCCGCAGCCGCTGCGCCTCGAGGAGCTTGCCCTCCTTCTCGAACCACGCCAGGCGCTCCTGGAGCTCGTGCTCGATCCGCCCGATGGCCACTCGCATCCGCTCGTCGCCCGCCACGTAATGGGTGGCGGGGAACACGGTCAGCTCCTCGATCTCGCCGAGCTGCTCGCCGGTCAGCAGGTCCACCCGGACGATGCGCTCCACCACGTCGCCGAACAGCTCGATGCGCACGCCCGTCTCCTCGTAGGCCGGGTGGACCTCGATGGTGTCGCCCCGGACGCGGAACCTGCCGCGAACCAGGTTCATGTCGTTGCGCTCGTAGTGCATGTCGACCAGGCGACGCAGGATGGCCCGCTGGTCGTGCTCCTCGCCGGGGCGCAGGGCGAGGATCCCCTTGGCGTACTCCTCGGGCGAGCCCAGCCCGTAGATGCACGACACGCTGGCCACCACGATCACGTCTCGCCGGGTCAGCAGCGCGGAGGTGGCCGAGTGCCGCAGCCGGTCGATCTCGTCGTTGATCGACGAGTCCTTCTCGATGTAGGTGTCGCTCGACGGCAGGTACGCCTCGGGCTGGTAGTAGTCGTAGTACGAGACGAAGTACTCCACCCGGTTGTGGGGGAAGAACTCCCGGAACTCGTTGGCCAGCTGGGCGGCCAGGGACTTGTTGGGCGCCAGGATGAGCGTCGGGCGCTGCACCCGCTCGATGGTCCAGGCGATGGTGGCGCTCTTGCCGGAGCCGGTGATGCCCAGCAGGGTCTGGAACCGGTCGCCGCGCATCACGCCCTCGGACAGCTGCTCCACGGCCTTCGGTTGATCGCCGGCCGGACCGAAGTCCGACACCACCTCGAACTTCGGCGCCTCGAACTTCGGCACCACCTTGAAAGGAGGCATGGCCTGATCGTACCGAGGGCCTGTGACTGCCCCTCCGCCACCACGGAGCGTGGTCGTCGGGCGCCTAGGGCGAGGGCTCCAGACCCTCGATCCAGGCCCACGCCCGGTCGACCTCGACCGCCAGCTGCGCGTGTCCACGACGAGGACGCCGGCCATGCCGGGCCGCCGGCCGGACCCCTCGGCCAGCAGCGGGATGTCGAGGACCACGACGTGGTCGGTTGTGGCCTCGGTCGCCATCCGGGCGGCCATCTCGGCGCCGACCAGGGGATGGGTGATGGCGTTCAGGTCCCGTAGCGCGGACGGATCGCCGAACACGAGCGCGGCCACGGCCGGCCGGTCGATGGTCCCGTCCTCGGCCACGATGCCCGGCCCGAAGCGCTCGACCATGGGGGAGAATGCCGGCCCTCCCGGCCGTTGGATCTGGCGCACGATGGCATCGGCGTCGACGATGACCGCCTCCCGCTCGGCGAGCATGGCGGATACGGTGGACTTCCCCGACCCGATACCGCCGGTCAACCCCAGCAGCAGCACCTGGCTAGGAGGGCGCCTCGTCGGGGCCCTCGGCAGGAGGGTCGCCGGCAGCGTCGACGGCAGCGGCGGCGCCGAGGGCCGCCTCGGCCTCCGCCTCCGGGGTGTTGCCCTGCTCGGCCGCGTAGTCGGCCCAGGCCTTCTGGGCCTCGGTCTCCGGCGTGAACTCGGTATGGGCGTAGTCGAACGTGCCGATGTAGTTGCCCTGCTCGTCGTAGGCGTGCTCGCCGAAGTGCTCGCGGTACTCGGCGGCGACCTCGCCGCCCTCGGCGGCCTGCTTGATGGACAGGCTGATGCGCCGGCGCTGGAGGTCGATGTCGATGATCTTGACCCACAGCTCCTCGCCCGGCGTGACCACCTGCTCGGGCAGGTCCACGTGGTGCACGGCCATCTCCGAGATGTGCACCAGGCCCTCGATGCCCTCGCCGACCTGGACGAAGGCGCCGAACGGCACCAGCTTGGTCACCCGGCCGTACACCAGCTCACCCACCCGGTGGGCGTTGGCGAACTCCTGCCACGGGTCCTGCTGGGTCGCCTTCAGCGACAGGCTGATGCGCTCCTTGTCGAGGTCGACGTCGAGGACCTGGACCTCGATCTCGTCGCCGACCTGGACCACGGTCGAGGGATGGTCGACGTGCTTCCACGACAGCTCGGACACGTGCACGAGGCCGTCCATGCCCCCCAGGTCGACGAAGGCACCGAAGTTGACCACCGAGGAGACCACCCCGCGGCGCAGCTCGCCCGGCTTGAGGTTGACGAGGAACTCCTCGCGCTGCTCCTTCTGCGTCTCCTCCAGCCAGGCCCGGCGGGACAGCACGACGTTGTTGCGGTTCTTGTCCAGCTCGATGATCTTGGCCTCGATGGTGCGGCCCACGTAGGGCTGGAGGTCCCGGACCCGGCGCAGCTCCACCAGCGAGGCGGGCAGGAAGCCGCGCAGGCCGATGTCGAGGATGAGCCCGCCCTTGACCACCTCGATGACCGGGCCGCGCACGACCCCGTCCTCCTCCTTGACCTTCTCGATCGTGCCCCACGCCCGCTCGTACTGGGCCCGCTTCTTGGACAGGACGAGGCGACCCTCCTTGTCCTCCTTCTGGAGGACCAGGGCCTCGATCGCCTCGCCGAGGCTCACGATCTCGTGCGGGTCGACGTCGTGGCGGATCGACAGCTCACGAGCCGGGATCACGCCTTCGGACTTGTAGCCGATGTCGAGCAGGACCTCGTCCTTGTCGACCTTGACCACCGTGCCCTTGACGATGTCGCCGTCGTCGAAGTCGACGATGGTGCCGGCTATTGCGTCTTCGAACGACATGCCGCCAAGGTCGTCCACCACCACCTCTCGCGGGGTGTACTCGCCCGCATCGTCAAACGTCCCCATGGGAGTCGCCTGCGGGTCGGTGGTGGTCAGCTGGTCGGACATTCGTAGGTTGCCTTCTTTCCGGACAGAGTCCCGTCCCGGTGGTCGGGTCGTGGGGAGGGAGGGGGCGCGAACCTTTCGCGACCTTGCATTTCAGGCTACCAGCTGCCCCCGAAGCGGTCTCCGGGCGGCGACCGGCCGCCCGGGCCGCTCACCCCTTGGCCTGGGCCCAGTTGTCCCCCCAGCTCAGGTTCACCTCGAGGGGCACGCACAGCTCGCACGCCCCCCGCATGGCCTCGACGGTGATGGCCTCCGCGGCGGCGTGCTCATCCGGGGGCACCTCGAGGATGACCTCGTCGTGGACCTGGAGGATGAGGCGCGACGCCAGCCCGGCGTCTTCGAGGCGGGCGTCGAGTCGCACCAGCGCGATCTTGAAGATGTCGGCGGCCAGGCCCTGGATACCGGCGTTCATGGCCTGGCGCTCGCCGGCCTGGCGGATGCGGTAGTTGGACGCCGACAGCTCCGGGATCTGCCGGCGGCGGCCGAAGAGCGTCTCGGTGAACCCTCTCGAACGGGCCTCGGCGACCGTGCGCTCCATGTACTGCCTGACCGCCGGGAAGGCCTCGAAGTAGGCGGCCAGGATGGCGGCGGCCTCGTCCACGGGGATGTTGAGCCGCTGGGCCAGCCCGTAGGACTCCATGCCGTACGCCAGGCCGTAGGACACCATCTTGGCCTTGGACCTCTGGGCGACCGTCACGTCGGCCGGGGCCGCACCGAAGATCCGCGACGCCGTCGCCTGGTGGATGTCCTGCCCGGACGTGAACGCCTCGATGAGCCCGGGGTCCTCGGCGAGGTGGGCGATGACCCGCAGCTCGATCTGGTTGTAGTCGGCCACGAGGAATCGGCAACCGTCGGCCGGGATGAACGCCCGCCGGAACTGTCGTCCCTCGTCGGACCGGATGGGGATGTTGTGCAGGTTGGGCTGGTCGGAGGAGAGGCGCCCGGTGCGGGCCACCGTCTGGTTGAACGAGGCATGGATCCGGCCGTCGTCGGCCACCTCGGCGAGCAGGCTCTCGCCATAGGTCGATCGCAGCTTCTCGACCTCGCGGTAGCGCAGCAGCTTGTCGATGATCGGGTGCTGCCCCCTCAGCCTCTCGAGGGACGCGGCGTCGGTGGAGAACCCCGTCTTGGTCCGCTTATGGGGAGCCAGGCCCAGCTCGTCGAAGAGGACGGCACGCAGCTGCTTGGTGGAGTTCACGGTGAAAGGGCGACCGGCCAGCTCCTGCACCTCGCGGTCCAGCTCGCGCACCTCGTCGGTCAGGGCCTTGACCAACCCGTGCAGGTAGCCGGTGTCGACGCGGACGCCGGCCATCTCCATTCGGGCCAGGACACGCACGAGAGGCCGCTCCACGTCGTCGTACAGCGGGCGCAGGCCCCGCGCCTCGAGGACGGTCGTCAGCACGGGCGCCAGCCGGGCGATGGCCGCGGCCCGGAGGGCCGCGGCCTGGGCCGGGTCGCTCTGCGCGCCGGTCAGGTCGAGCTGGCCTGGCGGAGGGCCGTCCGGTGAGGCCAGCTCGACGCCGGCGTACCGCGCGCTGAGGTCCTCGAGCAGGTACTGCGTCTCGGACGGATCGACCAGGTAGGCGGCCACGGCCGTGTCGACGTCGAGGGCCAGCACGTCGATGCCCAGCACGGAGAGGCCGCGCAGCAGCTCCTTGGCCTGGTGGGCATGGACCGCGACGCCGCTTCCGGCGCCGACGAGCCGGGCCAGGGCGGCCAGGACCGCGACGTCTCCCATTTCCTCCACCGGGACCCACACCACCTGACTGGGAGCGAGGGCGTCGAGCGGCGCGAGGGCGAGGCCGACGAGATCGGAGCGGCCCGGCTGGCCCGCCCAGGCCGCCTCGACGGCGAGCGGCGCCCCCGCCGACCGCAGGGCCTCGATGGCGGCGGCCGCGTCGCGGGAACGCACGATCTCGACATCCAGCCGGGTGGCCGGCTCGGGCCCGGCCAGCGATTCGCCGGTCTCTCCCAGCGCCTCCACGAGCCGCTCCCAGAGGGTACGGAACTCCAGGAAGGCGAAGAGCTGGCGCACCTCGTCGGCGTCCCACCCCCCCATGCGCAGCTCGTCGACATCGGCGTCGACGGGCACGTCGCGCACGAGCGGGATGGCCCGGGCGTTGAGCCGGGCCTGGGCCTCGTGCTCGGCCAGGTTCTGGCGCAGCCTCGGCGTCAGCGCGTCCAGGTGGGCGAACACCCCGTCCAGGTCGCCGAAGTCGTTGATCAGCTTGGCAGCCGTCTTCTCCCCCACCCCCGGCACGCCCGGCAGGTTGTCCGACGCGTCGCCCCGGAGGGCGGCGTACTGCGGGTAGTCCCTGGGCCACACTCCCGTGCGGTCGCGGATGCCGGCCTCGTCGTAGAGGACGTAGTCGCTGACGCCACGCCGGTTGTAGAGGACCTTGACGTGCGGGTCCTCCACGAGCTGGTAGGCGTCGCGGTCGCCGGTGACGATGATCACGTCGTCGTCGCGGTCCCGGGCCTGGGTGGCGAGGGTGGCGATGATGTCGTCCGCCTCGTAGCCGGCCACCTCGAGGAGCGGGATGCGCAGCGTCTCGACCACCTGGCGCACCAGTCCCATCTGCTGGCGCAGGATGTCCGGGGCGACGGCCCGGCCGGCCTTGTAGTCCTCGACCATCTCGTGGCGGAAGGTCGGCTCGGGCCGGTCGAAGGCGACCGCGATTCCGTCGGGCCGATGGTCCTTCAGCAGGTTGATCAGCATCGACGTGAAGCCGAACACGGCGTTGGTGACCTGCCCGGAGGCGGTGGCCATGTCGGTCGGGAGGGCGAAGAAGGCCCGGTACGCGAGGGAGTTCCCGTCCAGCAGCAGAAGCGTGGCCACGACCGGCCATCCTACGACTTGAGCCCGGCTCTTAGGTCGGCCTAAGATGATCGTGTGTCTTCGGCGAACATGTCTTGACGAGCTCGATGTCCTCGATGTCCTCGGCGAACGTCGTCGTCCTCGGAGCGGTGGCCGGCCTGACCATCTTCCTCGGCCTGCCCATGGGAAAGCTCCCGTCGCCGAAGCCCCGGCTCCAGGCCTTCCTGAACGCGGTGGCAGTCGGCATCCTCGTCTTCCTCCTCTACGACGTCCTGGCCCACGCCGTGACCCCGATCAACGCCGCCCTCGACGCCGCCGACTCGGGCACGGCCGGGTGGGGCCGGTTCGGCGAGCTGGGCGCGGTGTTCGCGGCCTCGCTGGCCTCGGGGCTGCTCGGCCTGGTGTACTTCGACGCCTGGCGGCTGGGGCGCACCCGTCGGGCCGCGGCCGACGCGCCGGCGCCACCGTACGGCCCCGGCGCGGCCGCGGTGAAGGAGCTGCGGGCCGCGGCTGCCAGGTCGTCGATGTCGCCGGCGCGTCGGCTGGCGTGGTTCATCGCCGTGGGGATCGGGTTGCACAACTTCTCCGAGGGCCTGGCCATCGGCAACTCGGCCGCCAAGGGCGACGTCAACGGCGACCGTCCGGGATGGGGAACGCTGTTCTGGATGGGCCTGGTGGGCGGCGGGCCGACGGCTCTCGGCACCGTCGTCGGCCAGGGGTGGGTCAACGACTTCGTGTCGATGGCGTTCCTGGCCCTGGCGGCCGGGTCGATCCTGTACGTCGTGGTGCAGCTGATCAAGGTCGCGGCTCGCATGGGCCACCAGGAGCTGTTGATGTGGGGGCTGCTGCTCGGGCTGCTCCTGGGGTTCGCCACAGACTTCGTCGTCACCGCAGGCGGAGCTTGAGCCCGAGGGGGGCCGTCCACATGTCCAACGTCTTTCAGTCGGCTGCGTTTCATCCCCCCCTCGAGGAGTACCTCGAGGCGATACACGAGCTCCAGGAGGAGGGCACGCCGGTCATCCAGGCCCGGCTGGCCGAGAGGATGGGCCACTCGGCCCCGTCGGTGTCCGAGACGGTGCACCGGCTGAGGGACGAGGGCTGGGTGACCGTGCAGGGCCGGGCCATCGACCTGACGGAGAAGGGCCGGCGGCGCGCCGCGAGCGTGGTGCGCAAGCACCGGCTGGCCGAGCGGCTGCTGACCGACGTGATCGGCCTGCCGTGGCACAAGGCCCACGTGGAGGCCTGCCGGTGGGAGCACGTGATCT
>WNFC01007518.1_pt1 | contig 11974 bp, 11 predicted proteins | sample 5400541 | NCBI WGS metagenome assembly WNFC01 (sample SAMN13153342, study PRJNA577476) | soil metagenome | isolation source: 120 cm saprolite under Douglas fir tree site 2 hole 2 replicate 1 | place: USA:California | collected 2015-04-18 | reverse complement strand
TGCCGGACAACCAAGCCTTTCAGCTCAGCGTGCGACAGGCGGTCAAGATCGTCGGGCGGCGACATACCCACAAAGAATCCGACTCGCGCCGCTTTGGGAATCTTATAATCATACCGCCACCACTTTTGCCCCTCTTACCACCCCAAGTAAGAGGGACAAATTCGTGCGTTTACCCATCCGACGGGAATCCGCTCACAGCGGCGTCCTGCTGCGCATCGCTGCCGCCAGCGTGCCCTCGTCGAGATAATCGAGTTCGCCGCCGACTGGCACCCCGTGAGCGAGCCGCGTCACCTTCACGTTGGCGTGGCCGATGAGATCGGTGATGTAGTGCACGGTGGTCTGGCCATCGACGGTGGCGTTGAGCGCCAGGATGATCTCCTTGACTTCCGGTGCGTGGGCGCGCGTCACCAGGGCGTCGATCGAAAGATCCTGCGGACCGATACCGTCGAGCGGCGACAGAGTGCCGCCGAGCACGTGATAGCGGGCGTTGACCACCTGGGCGCGCTCCAGCGCCCACAGATCGGCCACATCTCCGACCACCACAATCACCGAGGCGTCGCGCCGTTCGTCGATGCACACCGTGCAGGGATCGCAGCTGTCGATGTTTCCGCACACCCTGCAGATCGAGATGCGCTCCATTGCGGTCTGCAGCGCGGCCGTCAGAGGCGCCATCAATTGTTCGCGCTTCTTGATGAGGGCGAGCGCGGCGCGCCGCGCCGAACGCGGGCCGAGGCCCGGCAGGCGGGCCAGCAATTGGATCAGGCGCTCGATTTCAGGACCGGCGACGGCGGTTGGCATATAACGGATTTCAGTGGCTTTGGATCACATTCCGGCGTCGTCGCCGGGCTTGTCCCGGCGACCCCGAACATTAAGGCACACAGCAAGATCATCGGGGTGGCCGGGACAAGCCCGGCCACGACTCCACAATGGCTCCCAGATGCCCAGCACCCGCTCCAAATCAAAACAACTTCAGTCCCGGCGGCAGCGGCAAACCGCCGGTGAGGTTCTTCATTTTCTCCTGCCGCAGGGCTTCGGCCTTGCGTCGCGCGTCGGCATGGGCGGCGACGATGAGATCCTCGATGATCTCCTTGTCGTCGGGCTTCATCAGGGACGGATCGAGGTTCACGGATTTGACCTCGCCCTGTGCGGTCATTTTCACCGTGACCATTCCGCCGCCAGCCGTGCCGTCGACCTCGATGCGGTCGAGCTCGGCCTGCATCGCCTCCATCTTGGATTTGAGTTCGGTGGCCTGTTTCATCAGGCCCAAGAAATCTGCCATATCTCGCCTCTCGTCACGCGGCTCGCGCCCCCTTCTCTACCCTCCCTCGCAAGCCGGGAGGGCAAATCAATCTATCCTCCCCCGCTTACGGGGAGGTGGGGAGGGGGCTTAGAGATCATCATCCACATCGTCCGGCCGGCCATGGGCGCCGAACGCCGACCCGCCGTCGTCAATCGGCATTTCGGGCGGCGGCTCGTCATCGTCAACGGCCGCGACCTGCGGCGCAGGCTCCGGTTCCGGCCGCCGCACCGCCACGATCTCGGCGCCCGGAAACCGCGCCAGCACGCGCTGCACCGCCGGATGGGCCTGGATGCCGCGCTTGAATTCCTCGCGGCGGGCGTCGAGCTGCGTCCTCACCGTCGGCTCGCCGGCCTCCGCCGAAACCACCACCATCCAGCGCCGCCCGGTCAGCGCGGCGAGCCGCCGACCGAGATCGCCGATCAGCGCCCTGGAGGCGCTCGGCTCCAGCGCGATCTCCAGCTTGCCGTCTTCGAAGCGCACCAGACGTACGTCTCGCTCAAGCATGGTCTTGAGCTGCAGGTCACGCTGCGCGCCGACGAACGCGATCAGATCGGAAAATCGGGCAAACGGCGGCAATTGAGCCGCGGCCGGCGTCTCGGCGCTGCGGCTGACCGGATCGCTCATCGGCGGCGCTACGGACGTCGCCAGCGCCTGCCGTGCCGATGTGCGCGCCCCCTCCCTACCTTCCCCGACCCTGCCCTCTCCTGCAGGCGGGGGAGGGTTAGGGAGGGGGGAGCGGCCGGGGACTGCGGCCGGGCGCTGCGGGGCGTCGCCGAGCGAGCGAATGACGTCATCCGGCGACGGCAGATCGGCCGCATAAGCGATCCGCACGAGCACCATTTCGGCCGCCGCGACCGGGCGCGCCGCCTCCTTTACCTCGGCTATTCCTTTAAGCAGCATTTGCCAGGTTCGCGACAGTACCCGCATGGACAGGCCGGCCGCGAAATCGCGCCCGCGCTTGCGTTCGATTTCGGCGAGCGCGCGATCCTCGGCAACCGCCGGCACGATTTTAACGCGGGTGACGAAATGCGTGAATGCGGCAAGCTCCGTGAGCACCACCAGCGGATCGGCGCCGGAGTCGTATTGGTCGCGCAGCTCGCCAAGCGCGTGAGTGATATCGCCGCGCATGAGGGCGTCGAACAGCTCAACGATGCGGCTGTGGTCGGCGAGACCCAGCATCGCACGCACATCGTCGGCGCGCACCGACCCCGCGGCATGGGAGATCGCCTGGTCGAGCAGCGACAGCGAATCCCGCACCGAGCCTTCGGCTGCGCGTGCGATCAGGGCCAGCGCTTCCGGCTCCGCCGCAACCTGTTCCTTGGCGAGAATTCCTTCGAGATGGCTCACCAGCCGGTCTGACTCGACCCGGCGCAGATCGAACCGCTGGCACCGCGATAGAACCGTGATAGGCACCTCGCGGATTTCGGTGGTGGCGAAGATGAATTTGGCGTGCGGCGGCGGCTCTTCGAGAGTCTTCAGCAGTGCGTTGAAGGCCTGGTTCGAGAGCATGTGCACCTCGTCCAGGATGTAGACCTTGTAGCGCGCGCTCACCGGCGCATAGCGCACGGCGTCGTTGATCTGGCGGATGTCGTCGACGCCGTTGTGAGAGGCCGCATCCATCTCCAGCACGTCAATATGCCGGCTTTCCATGACGGCGGCGCAATGCACGCCCTGCACCGGCATGTGGATGGTCGGCGCATGAATAGAGCCGTCGGGCAGTTCGTAGTTCAATCCGCGCGCCAGAATACGAGCCGTCGTGGTCTTGCCGACGCCTCGCACCCCGGTGAGGATCCAGGCCTGGGGGATGCGCCCGGCCTCGAACGCGTTCGAGAGCGTCCGCACCATCGCTTCCTGGCCAATCAGGTCTTCGAACGTCGCCGGCCGATACTTGCGGGCGAGTACACGATATACGGCGCCGTGTGGCGCCGGTGTTGCTCCGAGATCGAGGCCGGGCTCCGCGAGGCGGCCGGCCGCATCGGCTTCGCTCATCATGCCTCTGGCCGGACCGCGGGCGTCTCGCCCGCCTCTTGGCTTTAAAGAGCGGGCGGGACGCCCACGCTCCAACGCGTGCACTAAATCTGCACAGCGGTAGGAGGTTGACGAGCGACCCGAACCGGAGCTCGTTAGGGCTGCTTCCTTCCGGACCTGACCCGGTTGGCGAGTGGCTCGTCCACCGCCAACCTCCCGGTCCCCTATATCGGCGCAACCGCACGCGATTGCAAGCGCCGGAACCCTGGCCCAGTTCCTGGCTTTATCTCTTGAGCATATCTGCGCCTGAGGATCGATCCAATGAGTGACTTGGCAAAGAAGGCGCTGATCCGAACCCTCGGATTCTCGGCGTTCGTGGGGGTACTCATTGTTGTCACAGGAGGGCCTACCTATTGGCAGGGATGGCTATACTGGATCGTGGTTTCGCTGTGTTGCCTGGTTATGGCTCTCTACTTCTTGCAGCACGACCCTGCGCTGGTGGAGCGGCGATTGTCTGCGACGGCCGAGAAGGAAGAGACCCAACAACTCATCCGGACAGTCTTAAGTGCGGTCCTGATCTTGCTCCTTGTCCTCCCCGGCATCGACCATCGTCTGGGCTGGTCGCGTGTGCCCGGGTTCGTTGTCGCCGCCGCTGATGTGGTGGTCGTGCTTGGATTTGCGATTATATTCATGACGTTCAAGGCGAACAGCCATGCGTCCGCCATCATCGATGTCGCTCCGGATCAACGCGTGGTGTCCACCGGCCCCTATGCGATCGTTCGCCATCCCATGTATCTGGGCGCCACGCTTTTGCTTTTGGCGACTCCCTTCGCACTCGGTTCCGTGTGGGCGATCATTTGGGCGATCATCGCCGTCGGTGCGCTCGTGTGGCGACTGTTGGAGGAGGAGCGATATTTGTCGCAACACTTGCCCGGATACGACGATTACCGTCGCGCGACACGCTACCGGTTGGTGCCCTTCATCTGGTAGAAGTCGGCGGTATGACAGGTTCGCCGCCATCGTGGTCGCTCCATCCGCAGCTCGAACAGGACACCGAGGCTGTCGGCGATTTGCCGCTGTCGCGCCTGCTCGTCAACAATGATGCCAACTATCCCTGGCTGATTCTGGTGCCGCGACGGCCCGGCGCCCGCGAGATCATCGATCTCGACGAGAAGGATCAGTCGCAACTCATGATCGAGATCGCGCACACGTCGCGTGCGCTCAAGGACGTGACGGCCTGCCACAAGCTCAATGTTGCGGCGATCGGCAATGTGGTGCCGCAGCTTCATATTCACATTGTAGCCCGCGAGCGCAACGATCCGGCATGGCCGAAGCCGGTGTGGGGGACGGTGCCGGCGCGGGCGTACGACGTCGGCGAACGCGAGTGCTTGATCGCGGCGTTGCGCCGCAAGGTTGGCTTTCATGGCCGATGGAACGCCTCGCTACTCCCGGTAAAACTCGCTAAACTATGAAAATAAATTCGGTTGGCGCGCGAAGATATTGCAGACATCGTGCGGCCTGATCCAGTCGTATGAGGGAGGAACGCCATGGTCGACGAAACCATTCCGCGCCGTGAATTTCTCAAAGGGGCCATGGTCGGCACCGCGGCGCTCGCAGCCGGCACCGCGGCTCCTGCGGCTGCGCAAACGCCCGCTTCGGTGACGCCATCCGCGGACACCGAGCCTCTGCTCACGCTGACCGCAACCGAGCACGCCTTCATCGTGGCGGCCGTCGACACCATCATCCCGGCCGATGAACTGTCGCCCTCGGGCAGCGACTGCGGCGTCGCCACCTTCGTCGACCGCCAGCTCGCGGGGGCCTACGGTACGGGGGCGCGGCTCTACCGCCAGGGGCCGTTCCCCAAGGCCAAGCCCGAGCTCGGCTATCAGCTCGCGCTCAATCCGCGCGAGTTTTTCCGGGCCGGCATCGAGTCTGCCAATGTCTGGACCCGCAAAACCTACGGTAAGGATTTCGACCGCTTGTCCGAGCAGGACCGCGAAGCGGCCCTGAAAGCCATGGAGGACGGCAAGGCGCCGTTCCCGGGCTTCTCGAGCCGAATGTTTTTCGACGCGCTTCTGCAGATCACCATGGAGGGGTTTTTCGCCGACCCGATCTATGGCGGGAACCGCGACATGGCGGGATGGAAGATGGTCGGCTATCCGGGCCTGCCGGCGACCTACCGGGAGGAGATCACCAAATATTTCGGCAAGAAATACGACAAGCCGCCGCGCTCGATCGCGGACTTTTCCTGACAGGAGCGCGCCATGGCAATCAGTCTCAAGGAAGTCGATGCGGTCTGCATCGGAGTGGGGTTCACCGGCAGCATTCTGGCTCGCGAACTCACCAAGGCGGGGCTCAGAGTGGTGGGCCTCGAACGTGGCGCAAACCGGACCTCGCGCGAGGATTTCGTGCTGCCGAGCGTGCGCGACGACCTCAAATACGCGGTGCGCCAGGAGTTGTTCCAGGACACGCAGCTCGAGACCGTGTCGCTGCGCCACACGCCGGGCGAGACGGCGCTGCCGATCCGCCGGCTCGGCTCGTTCCTGCCCGGCGTCGGGGTGGGCGGCGCCGGCGCGCATTGGAACGGCGTCACCTGGCGGCTGCTGCCGACTGATCATAACCTGCGCGCGCATCTGGAGAATCGCTACGGCAAGAACGCGATTCCCGCCGAGATGACGATCGAGGATTTTCCGGTCTCCTATGATGAGCTTGAGCCCTATTACGATCGCTTCGAGAAGCTGCTCGGCATTTCCGGCAAGGCCGGCAATCTGCGCGGCCAGAAGATCGACGGCGGCAACGTGTTCGAGGGGCCGCGCCAGAACGAATATCCCAACAAGCCGTTGGCCATGAGCATGGCCGGCGCCACCATGGAGAAGGCCGCGCGCGAACTCGGATATCACCCGTTCCGGGCGCCCGCCGCCAACATGAGCAGCGCCTACACCAATCCGGAAGGCGTGACGCTCGGGGCGTGCGAATATTGCGGTCACTGCGAACGGTTCGGCTGCGAGGCCAACGCCAAATCGTCGCCGCAGTCCTGCGTCCTGCCGATTCTGCTGGCGGACGACCGCTTTGAACTGCGCACCCATTCATATGTGAAGGAGCTGGTCTACGACCGGCAGGGCAAGAAGGTGAAGGCGGTTCGCTACGTCGATACCCGCAGCGGCGAGGAATACGAGCAGCCGGCGGGCCTCGTCGTTCTCGGCGCCTATGTGTTCAACAATGCGCTCTTGATGATGCAGGCCGGCGTCGGCGAGCAGTATGACCCGGTCACCGGCAAGGGCGCGCTCGGGCGCAACTATTGCTACCAGGTCAGCGGCAACAACGTCACGGTGTTCTTCGAGGACAAGATCATCAATCCGTTCATGGCGGCGGGCGCGTCGTTCGGGATGAACATTGACGATTTCAACGGCGACAATTTCGACCACGGCGGCCTGGGCTTCTTCGGCGGAGCGTGGATTTCGGCCGGCACTTCGAACGGCCGGCCCATCCAGACGCGGCCGGTGCCGCCCGGTACGCCGCGCTGGGGACGCGAGTGGAAGAAGGCGACGGCGAAGTGGTACAACCATGCCTTCAACATCGGCGCGTCCGGGTGCAACTACGCCCACCGCGAGAACTATCTCGATCTCGACCCGACCTATCGGGATGCGCTCGGCCGCCCGTTGGTCCGCATGACCTATAATTTCCACGACAACGACTACAAGCTCGCGGAATATATCGGTGGGGTTCTGGGCAAGATCGCACGCGCCATGAACCCGAGCGCCATGAGCTCGCCGGCCGTGCGGCGCGGCAACTACAATGTCGTGCCGTACCAATCGACCCACAATACCGGCGGCACCATTACGGGCGCCGATCCGAAGACCAGCGTGGTCAATCGCTATCTGCAGGCATGGGAAGCGGACAACCTGTTCGTGATGGGAGCATCGGTGTTCCCGCAGAATGCGTCTTACAATCCCACCGGGCTCGTCGGCGCTCTCGCGTATTATGCCGCCGAGGCGATCACCACCCGATATATCAAGAGCCCGGGCCCGCTCGTTCACGCGTGATGGCGGGCGTCGTGGCATGACGCGTGGTCGGGGCGACCCTTGTGGTCGCCCCGTTTGCGTTTTACCAACCCGGTCAGGGCGCCATCGCACATCGGCTGTTGCCGATGTGCGCATCTATAGTGCCGATTTCGGGTAAACCCGAGATCGGGTGCGCAAACCGGGGCGACCACAAGGGTCGCCCTTACAGCAGGCTGCCGGAGTAAGTCATGACTGTGCGTTTCGATCTCGGCGCCAAGCCGCATCTCGGTTACACCGGCAGCGTTGTCGAACGCGCGGCTGACCTGCGGCAGGACCCGACCGCGATTGCGACGCTCGAGGCCGATGCGCGCGCCCGCACCTTCGTTATCTGCGGCGAATTTGTGATCGCGCGCAAAGGGACGCCGTTCAACGATCCGACGTTTTCCTTGGGGCAAGCCGGCGCATTTGCGCCGGCACGGGAGCAGGTATTTCTCGGCCGCAACGGCGATGCGGCGCTGTTTGCGGTGGCGATCGATCCGGATGCCGCCGAGTCCCTGAGAAACCGAAGCGATCTTCTCGTCACCGACCTGCGCAGCCTTGCCCTCGGCGCCCTGGTGGCGCCCGAGTACTTGCCGCCGCTCGCGGAGGCGAAATCCCTGCTCGGCTGGCACCGGCGGCACCGCTTCTGTTCGAACTGCGGCGCGCCGACGCGCGTCGTGCACGCCGGCTGGCGCCGCGATTGCGCGGCGTGCGGAGCCGAGCATTTTCCCCGCACCGATCCGGTCGTCATCATGTTGGCGATCGATGGCGAGCGGTGCCTGCTCGGCCGGCAGTCGCGGTTTGCCAAGGGCATGTGGTCATGCCTTGCGGGATTCGTCGAGCCGGGCGAAACCATCGAAGATGCGGTGCGGCGGGAAACCCTGGAGGAGGCCGGCATTGTATGCGGCCGCGTCGCCTATTTCGCGTCGCAGCCATGGCCCTTCCCGATGTCGCTGATGATCGGCTGTCATGCCGAGGCGCTGACGACGGAGCTCAAGGTCGATCGCTCCGAGTTGGAGGACGCCCGCTGGTTCGCGCGCGACGAAGTTGCCGCCATGGTGCTGCGCAAGCACCCCGATGGCCTGACGGCGACCCATCCGTTCGCGATCGCCCATCACATCATCCGCGCCTGGCTCAAATCCGACCAGAGCTTTTTCTGACATGGCGAGCATTCTTTGCGCCGGCATTGCGGTTCTCGACGAGGTCTTTCGCGTCAGCGCGTTTCCCATGCCGGATACCAAGGTGCAGGCGAGCGAGTTCATCACCATCGGGGGCGGCAACGCCGCCAATGCCGCGGTCGCCATCGCCCGGCTCGGCGGCGAGGCATATTTTGCAGCGCCGCTCGGCGTTGACGCGGTCGGGGACCGCCTCGTTGAAAGCCTGCAGCGCGAAGGCGTGGAATGCGTCGGCTGCGTGCGCGTCCCGGGAGCGCGCACGCCGGTATCGGGGATTTTCGTGGATGCTCGCGGCGATCGCACCATTGCGAACTATCGGGATCACCGTCTTAACGACGCGACAGTGGACGATCCTGGCCTGCTCGTGGCCGCCGTCGATGCTGTTGTGGCTGATAATCGCTTCCCGGATTTTGTTTTGCCGATCTGCCGCGCCGCGATGGCGCGCGGCATTCCGGTGGTGATCGACGCCGATAAGGCGGAGGACCACCGCCAGCCGGTGTTCGAGGCCGCCACACACGTGATTTTTTCCGCCCAATGCCTGCGGGCCGCCGCACGAACTGACGATCTTCCATTGGGCCTCGCCCAGATGGGGACATTGACTGATGCGTTTCTCGCCGTCACCGACGGACCCCGTCCGGTGCTGTGGTATGACCGCAGCCGTGCAACGATCCGTGAAACACCGGTATTCGCCGTAAAGGCTGTGGACACCCTCGGCGCTGGCGACGTGTTCCATGGCGCGTTCGCTCTTGCTTTGGTTGAGGGCCGCGGGGTCGAGGACGCGCTCCGGTTCGCCGCCGCAGCCGCCGGGCTCAAATGTTCCCGCTTCGGCGGCAGCGCCGTGGCGCCGCGGCGCGCCGAGGTGGATGCGCTGCTGGCGCAACCGTGAGCCAGCCTATATTTTGTGTTGATCGAGAAAACTTACCCCATTGGCCGGAACGATCCGGTCCCTCCGCCTCCAGAGAATCTTCCAATGGACGCCATCGACCGCAAAATACTTCATGAGTTGCAGCAGGATGCGTCGCTTTCGGTCGCCGAGATCGGGAATCGGGTCGGCCTGTCCTCGACTCCTTGCTGGAAGCGCATCCAAAAGCTCGAAGCCGACGGCGTGATCGAAAAGCGCGTTGCCCTGGTTGACCAAAACAGGGTCGGGCTGGGCGTCACCGTATTCGTGTCGATCGAAACCGCAGACCACTCCGAGGCATGGCTGAAGGCCTTCGCCGAACGAGTCGGCGCGATGCCGGAGGTGATGGAATTCTATCGGATGGCCGGCGACGTCGACTACATGCTGCGGGTCGTGGTGCCGGATATTCATGGCTATGATCGCTTCTACAAGCAGCTCATCGCTGCCGTTCCGCTCAAAAACGTCACGTCCCGCTTTGCCATGGAAAAGATCAAGTCGACGACGGCGCTGCCGCTGCCTTGAACCCGGGCTGAATCAATCCTTCTTCAACTCTGCGAAACAGCGTGGTAGCAGGGGTGGAGTCACTGCGGACCCTGTTTATGCATCCTGTGTTCCTGGCGCCGGGCAGCGTCGCTACGGTTCCGATCTGGTTTGTCAACACCTCGAACTGGCGCGAGGTCCGCGCCGGGCTCGATCGCAGTGCCTGCGCGTTTGCGGAAGCCGCGGGTTTCGAGCCGGTCGCCGGCCGCCACGCCTTCCTGCCTGGGCCTGACGGAACCTTGGCCGGCGTTCTTTTCGGGCAAGAGGACGACGGCAAGCCTAGGGATCCATTCCTTGCCGGCAAGCTTGCCGGAGTGCTGCCGCGCGGCGCCTATCGATATGCCAATGCGCCCCATGATGCGCGCCTTGCCGCGCTGGGGTTTGGCCTCGGTGCCTACCGGTTTGCCCGTTATGGCAAACCCCGCACGGAGCTGCGCCTGGAACCGCCCGAGTCTACCGACGTTGTCGATTTGTCGCGCATTGTCGAGGGGGTCTACATGGCGCGCGACCTCATTAATACGCCGGCGAATGACATGGGGCCTGACGAGCTGGCAGGCGCCGCGCGGAAGCTTGCGGCACACCATGGCGCCGAGGTGCGCATTATCGCGGGAGATGACCTGGGGCAGAATTTTCCGTTGATCCATACGGTGGGTTGTTCCGCTGCGCGCGCCCCGTGCCTCATCGACCTGAGCTGGGGCGACCCGGCCGCCCGGAAAGTCACGCTGGTCGGCAAGGGCGTGTGCTTTGACAGCGGCGGGCTCGACATCAAACACGACACCGCCATGCTGCTGATGAAAAAGGATATGGGCGGCGCCGCGAGCGTGCTGGCGCTCGCCCACATGATCATGGACCGAAAGCTCAATCTGCGGCTTCGGGTGTTGATCCCGGCGGTCGAGAACGCGATTTCGGGCGCGGCGTTTCGGCCCCTTGACGTCTATCGCTCCCGCAACGGGTTGCGGGTCGAGGTCGGCAATACGGATGCTGAAGGGCGCCTCATTCTGGCCGACGCGTTGGCGCTCGCGGACGAGGAGGCGCCGGAGGTCCTTATCGACATGGGCACGCTGACGGGCGCCGCGCGCACTGCGCTCGGTCCGGACCTTCCGCCGTTCTATACCGATGACGATGCGCTCGCGGCTGACGTGGCGCGCCACGGGCGAGCGGAGAACGACCCGCTATGGCGTCTGCCGCTGTGGCGCCCGTATGACCAGATGCTGGATTCCAAGGTCGCCGACATGAGCAACGTCGCCACCAGCGGCTTTGCGGGATCGATCGTGTGCGCACTCTTTCTCAATCGTTTCGTCACGGCCGCCGAGGCGTGGCTGCATTTCGATATCTATGCCTGGACGCCGGCCGCGAAGGCCGGCCGTCCCGAGGGCGGTGAATGCCAGGCAGCGCGCGCGCTCTACGCGCTCCTCACGGAGCGGTATGGGTGAAGGCTCGCGAATGATGTTTGATCCGCGCACCACGCCGGCGAGACCGGATCTCGCAGCGCTTCACCTCAAGGGCCAGGTCGCGGCCGCACGCTTCGTGGCGGGCACCGAGCTTGAAGTGCGCGACGCGCAGGCGCCGCTGCGGCGGGAGCCGTCGCCCGACGCGCCGCTTGATACCGAAGCCCTGCATGGGGAGCGGGTAACGGTCTATGACGAAAATGGTGAAGGCTGGTGTTGGGGACAGCTCGGTTCTGACGGATATGTGGGCTGGATACCGGCGAACGCGCTTCGTTCACCCGGACCGCCGCCGACCCACCGCGTGGCGGTGCTGCGCACTTTCGTATTTCCGGGCCGTTCCATCAAGGCGCCGCCGGTCGACGCCTTGTCTCTCGGCAGCCGCGTCGCCGTCAAAACACCGCAGCGGGATGATTCCGGCGATTTGACTGATCTTGAGTCCGGCTTCTGCATACCCACCCGGCATCTTGCGCCGATCGCAAGCAAAGAGCCGGATTTCGTCGCCGTCGCAGAACGGTTCGTCGGCGTGCCTTATCTTTGGGGCGGCAAGACGAGCCTTGGGATCGATTGTTCCGGGCTGGTGCAAATCGCGCTCGCCACAAGCG
>WNFC01007517.1_pt1 | contig 11975 bp, 11 predicted proteins | sample 5400541 | NCBI WGS metagenome assembly WNFC01 (sample SAMN13153342, study PRJNA577476) | soil metagenome | isolation source: 120 cm saprolite under Douglas fir tree site 2 hole 2 replicate 1 | place: USA:California | collected 2015-04-18 | reverse complement strand
CACGAAGGCGGGCGCACCGTGGCGCGCGATCAGCGCGTCGAGCGTGGTCATCGGCACGGCGACGCGCCCGGTCCAGGCCTGGCCGTCCCAGCCGCGCGCGCCGCGCGCCGCCGCGACGAAATCATCCGACGCGGTCGAGACCGTCGGGTTGTCGATGTTGAGCCTGAGCTCGATGGTGCCGGCGGTCCTGCCGACCGCCACCGGCTCGATCGTCACGTCGGCGTCGCGTCCGTACAGAATCTTGAGCGTGCGCACGAGCGCGGGCTGCGGCTCCGCCGCCACCACGCGCGCCCCGAGCCTTCGGAAGGCGGCGACGCGGTCGCCCACATGGGCGCCGATGTCGAACACGAGATCGCCGGGCTGCACGAAGCGCGCATAGAGGCGGTCCATCGCCGGGCCGTGGCGGCGATTGCCGTAATAGATGAAGAGCGAGCGGGCGACGCCGCGGGCGATGCGAAGGCCCTCGAACATGGATCAGGCCGGCGCGGGCCGCGCGGCAGCGATCGCGGGCAGCGCCAGCGCGTCGAGGGCGATCGGCGCCGCGGTTTCCTCCGGCAGCCGGCCCAGCCCGATGCGCGTGAGCGCGGCGCCGGCCTGCGGCAATGCCGTGATCACCGCCAGCGGGATCGACAGCGCGAGCCCGCCGGCGAGCAGAAGCGCATAGGGAATCCCGGCCGGATACGTGAACGCGAGCAGGCCGATCATCGCCCAACCGACGAGCGTGTATGACCACAGCGCGCGGACCGCCAGGCCGAGCGGCACCGTGTGATGATCGCGCACCTGGCCGGTCCACGACACGGTGCGGTGGAACGGCAGGCGCAGGAGAAAGAGCGTGTGGCCGAACCACATGATCGGCGCGAGCAGCAGCGAGAACACGGTTTCGGCCGCGATGCTGGCGAGCACGCGCGCGGCGCCGCCAAAAGCCTGGCGCTCCTTCGGCCGCGCCAAGATATCGATCAGCGTCGCGAGCTTCGGCGACATCCACATCAGCAGCGTGACGGCGAGGAGCGCGACGCCGGCATCGAAACGGATGATCTCGCCGGGCGACAACGCCGCCGCGAGCGTGCCGACGATCAGAAGCCCGATCCAGGCGGGCGAGCCGAGGAACATGAGGATCGCGAAGACGAGCTGATAGCGGCTGATCGGCTCGATGCCGGGCAGGCCGAGCAGGTGCCAGTACTGCATGTTGCCCTGGCACCAGCGCAGATCGCGGCGGATGAATTCCAGGAGCGTCGCCGGATTCTCCTCCCAGCTGTCGTCCTCGGCCGGGAAGACGCGCACCTCGTAGCCGGCGCGGCGCATCAATACCGCCTCGATCTGGTCGTGGCTCAGGATCGGACCGCCGAGCGCGCTGTCGGCCGGCAATTCGGGAAGATGGCAATGCGCCATGAAAGGCGCGACGCGCAGCACCGCGTTGTGGCCCCAATAGGGTCCGCAGTCGCCCTGCCACCACGCGGCGCCGACCGTGTAGGAGCGCATGCCGAGCCGCATGCCGAACTGAAACAGCCGCGCGAACGCGCTGGTCGACGGCAGCCCGACCACCAGGCTCTGCAGGATGCCGACCCGCGGGTTGGCCTGCATCATGCGCACCAGGCGCAGCACGGCGTCCGCCGTCATGAAGCTGTCGACGTCGAGCGTCACCGCGAATTCATAGCTCCCGCCCCAGCGGTCGCAGAAATCGCGGATGTTGCCGGCCTTGAAGCCGGTATTCGCGGCGCGCCGCCGATAGACCACGGCCATGCGGTCCCGCCACTCCGAGGCGAGCGCGCCGAAGCGCGCCTCCTCGATCGCCGTCAGCGCCGGCTCGCTGGTGTCGCTCAGCACATAGACGTCGAAGCGCTCCGCCATGCCGGCGCCCGCGAGTCCCGACATCAGGGGCGCGAGATTGCGGATCACGCGATCGGGCGGTTCGTTGCGGATGCAGACCAGGATCGCGGTCTTGGCCGTCACCGGCTCGTCGCCGCGGATGCGCGTCGCGCCGGGAAAGATCGCCGCCACCGGATGGCGCGCGAAGCGCATCAGGCAGAACCCGATGACCGAGTTCCACAGCCCGATGACGAGCCACGGCAGCGTGACGGCGTAGAGGACGAGCAGCAGGAGATCGACGAGGCCGAAGCCGCGCGGCGACAGGGCGAAGGCGGCGAGCAGAAGCAAACCGACCGTCGTCGCGGCGACCAGGCTGAAGAAAAGCACGCGCCGGCCGCCGGCCGGCAGGTCGAAGCCCGTCTGTTCCTCAGCCGCCACGCCCGACGCCTCGAGCATCCCGCGCCCCCCGGTGTGTTTTGCGCCGGTCCAGGATATAGCCAGGGGGCGGGCTTCAAGTCCAACAGTCCAAAGGAGGTTTTGGCGTGGCGGCGGAGAGCGCCCAGGCGTTGTGGTATGTCGGGCCGAAAAAGGCCGAGCTGCGGCCGGAATCCGTCGCGGAGCCCGGACCGGGCGAGGTCCGGGTCCGGGCCGTCCACGGGGCGCTCAGCCGCGGGACCGAACGGCTCGTCCTTGCGGGCCAGGTCCCCCCGAGCGAGTTCGAGCGCATGCGGGCGCCTTTCATGGGCGGCAAGTTCCCGTTTCCGGTGAAATACGGCTACTCGACCGTCGGAAGGGTCGAGCACGGACCCGCCCACCTGCAGGGCCGGCTGGTCTTCACGCTCCATCCGCATCAAAGCCTCTTCACGCTGCCGGCCGACGCCGTGTTTCCGGTTCCCGACCGCGTACCCCCTGAACGCGCGGTGCTGGCCGCCAACATGGAGACGGCGCTCAACGCGGTGTGGGACGCGGCGCCGGGTCCGGCTGACCGCATCGCGGTGGTGGGCGCGGGCGTCGTCGGCGCGCTGGTGGCGCGGCTGTGCGCCCATCTGCCGCGCGCCGAGGTGACCCTTGTCGACGTCGATCCGACGCGCGCCGCGCTCGCACGCGCGCTCAGCGTCGGCTTCGCGGCGCCGGCCGCGGCGCCGCAGGATTGCGATCTCGTCGTGCATGCGAGCGGGAGCGCCGCCGGCCTCGCGACCGCGCTCGAGCTCGCCGGCAACGAGGCGACCGTGCTGGAGCTGTCGTGGTACGGCGCCGGCGATGTCGCGGTCCCGCTCGGCGGCGCCTTCCACAGCCGCCGCCTGAAGCTCGTGTCGAGCCAGGTCGGCCAGGTCGCGCCCTCGCACCGTTCGCGCTGGACGCACGGGCGCCGGCTCGCCGCCGCGCTCGACCTGCTGGTCGACGCCCGCCTCGACGCATTGCTGGCGCTCGGCGTCGCGTTCGCCGACCTGCCGGCGCGTTTGCCGCAGATTCTTGCGCCCGAGAGCCGCCTGCTCTGCCAGGTGATCGATTATCCGTGACCAGAATTCCGGTCCGATGAAGGAAGCGCCGATGTTCGCCGTCGAAGTCCGCGACCACGTCATGATCGCCCACTCGTTCCGCGGCGAGCTTTTTGGCCCCGCGCAGGCGCTGCATGGCGCCACCTTCGTGATCGACGCCGCCTTCATCGCCGAGACGCTCGACCGCAACGGCGTCGTCATCGACATCGGCCGCGCCCATGAGGCGCTGCGATCGATCCTCAAGCCGATCAACTATCGCAACCTCGACGAGGTCGCGGAGTTCAAGGGCGTCAACACCACCACCGAATTCCTGACCAGATACATCTTCGACAAGCTCGCGGCGGCGGCGCGCGGCGGCGCGCTCGGCCGCGAGGCGGGCGAGCTGCATTCGATCCGCGTCACGATCTCGGAATCGCACGTGGCGCGCGCCTGGTACCAAGGTCCGTTGCGGTGAAGCGCATCGTCTTCGCGGTGCCGGGCGATCTCGCGACACCGACCGGCGGCTATGCGTATGACCGCCGTATCGTCGCCGGGCTCAGGGACATGGGGTGGGCGGTCGAGGTGGTCGATGTTGGCGGAGATTTTCCGCGGCCGAGCGCGCGCACTCTCGCGGCGGCGCGGACAAAACTCTGCGCCGTCCCGGCCGGGACCACGATCGTGATCGACGGCCTCGCGTTCGGCGCCATGCCAAAACTTGCCGCCGAGCTTGCCGGCGCGCATCCGCTGATCGCGCTGGTGCATCATCCGCTCGCGCTGGAGACCGGGCTGTCGGCGGCCGACGCGGATCGCTTTCGCGCCAGCGAACGCGCCGCGCTCGCCACGACGTCGGGCGTCATCGTCAACAGTCCTTCGACGGCGCGCCTGCTCGCGAGCGATTACGGCGTCGCACCCGGGAAGATCGCCATCGTGCTGCCGGGGAACGAGCCGCGGCCGCAGGCGCGCGGCGGCCGCGACGGCGTCATCGTGCTGCTGGCCGTCGGCTCGCTCGTCCCGCGCAAAGGCTACGACGTGCTGGTGGCGGCGCTCGCCGAGCTCAAAGGTCTGCCCTGGCGGCTGGTCATCGCGGGCGACCGCAGCCGCGATGCCGCGACGGCGGACCGGCTCGATGCGGAGATCCGCCGCCTCGGTCTCGCCGGCCGCATCGAGATGCTGGGCGTGGTGCCGGATGCGCGCCTGCCCGAGCTCTATGCGGGCGCCGACGTCTTCGTGCTGCCGTCGCGCTTCGAGGGATACGGCATGGCGTTCTCCGATGCGATCGCCCACGGCCTTCCCGTGATCGGCACGACCGCCGGCGCCATTCCGGACACCGTGCCCACGGGCGCCGGCCTGCTGGTGCCGCCGGACGATGCGGCGGCGCTCGTTCGCGCCCTGCGGCAGCTGATCGAGCAGCCGGACGCGCGTCGCCGCCTCGCCGCCGGCGCGCGCGCGGCGGCGGCTCGCCTGCCGAGCTGGCCGCAGGCGGCCGCGTGCTTCGCGCAAGCCGTCGAGGCGGTGCGATGAGCGGCTTTTCCGCCGAATGGCTCACGCTGCGCGAGCCCTACGACACGCGGGCGACCAACCCGGCGATCCGCGACGCCGCGCTCGCCGCGGTGCGCGATCTCGATCCCGTCAACATCGTCGACCTCGGCTGCGGCACCGGCGCGATGCTGCGCCTGCTCTCCCCGCTCCTGCCGGCGCGGCAGACCTGGCGGCTCGTCGACAACGATCTCGGCCTGCTCGGGCGCGCCGCCGACAGCGCGAAGGCCGAGCGCGTGCAGATCACCGCGTTTCCGCTCGACCTCGCGCGCGACCTCGAGGCCGCGCTCGACGGCGCGGTCGATCTCGTCACCACCACGGCGTTGCTCGATCTCGTCTCGCAGGACTGGCTCGACCGCCTGGTGACCGAGATCGCGGCGCGGCGGCTGCCCTTCTATGCGACCCTCACCTACGACGGACGCGTCTCGTTCGATCCCCCCGATCGCGCCGACGAGGCGATCATCGCGGCGATCAACGAGCACCAGCGCCGCGACAAGGGATTCGGGGGCGCGCTCGGACCGACCGCCGCCACCGCCGCGGTCGCGCGGCTCGAGGCGGTCGGCTATTCGGTCGCGCACGCGCGCGCCGACTGGGAGTTCGGGCCGCGGGATCGCGAGATGCAGACCGAGCTGCTCGCCGGGTGGGCCGGCGCGGCGCGCGAGCTCGACGACGCGCCGCTCGCCGATATCCTTGCCTGGCTGACGCGGCGGCGCGACCTGGTCGCGGCCCGCCGCTCATCGATGCGCGTCGGTCACGTCGACGTCTTCGCGCGCCCGATCGCGCTTCGTCCGGGCTCTCGGTCTGCTGAATAGCTTAGCGCATGTCCCGGCGAAGTGGACGCCGGTTCGCCGATGAGGACATGCGCCAAATGAATAAATCTGGAGCCTGTCCCGATCCGCAGGAACGGGACAGGCTCTAGCAGCCAGATGGCGCCCCATTCCTCGATAGGGCACTTCTCCTGAAAGACATCGGAGTGCCGCCTGCGGCGGTACGCCTGACGCGGGCGCGAACATGATGCAGCCTAAACTCAGAGCCGCCAGCAGAAGACAAGCCAGGCGTCCTTGCAGCCAAATCCAGGGCTCGGTTTACCTGGAGAGCGCGCTCTACTCTCCTCTTGTGCCACTCACCGCGGGGAAGCCACCCGGGCGAGGATCGGGACCCTGATCTAAGACCTCCAGTCGAGCTCGCATCGCGGCGATTTCGGCTTGCTGGCCGGCAATGATTTCGTCGGCGAGCTGTCGAACGAGTGGGTCTCTTCCGTAGATCAGCACCAACCGAGCCATTTCGACGGCGCCCGCGTGGTGCGGTATCATCATCGCAAGAAAATCACGGTCAGGATCACCGGTCTGCGGAGGCGCCGCCATTTCTTCGTGCATCTTGTTCATTGCGGCCGACATCAGTCGGCCGAACTGAGAACCGGCCTGAGGAGCGTGTCTCTCATGAGACCTGTCCTGGCTCGCGACTGGCGTGAGCAGCAACCATCCCAGGGCGACCGCAGACATGAGCGACTTCCGCATGTGGTCCCTCTCACCCAGCTTGGCTCATCGCGCCGGGCCGCACGTACACGAGATTGATGCTCTTCTTGTTGCGCAGCTTGCCTGACGGAAGCGCCAACTCTCCAAGCGCAATTTGCGTGATGAACTGAGGCTTGAACGGATCCGAAACATCGAACGCTGTGCAAACCGTTTGGCCGGCATTCGGCGTGTTTGGCAGCTCGTCTTGCTCATGCGCGATATAAAGCCGCGTGCCCTCGGGATTTGTCCACATGCCGTGCGCTTCGCGGCCCATAGAGAAAAACTGGCCAACCATCTTCCGGCTGCCAGCCGCGCCGGATCGGTCGATCACGGCAATACGGCTGGAGGCGACATTTCCGGGTCCGCCGTCATCCACTCTCGCCAAGCTGACGTAGACGGCCTTACCACGATTATTCTCGACGAATTCGACATGGTTCGGCCGCGCATTATCGCCTAACGCAACTGTGTCCAGCGGTCGTAGCTCCGAATTTGCACTCCAGGCAGAAACAGCATCCGCAAGTTTGTGCGAGAACCAAGCCTCCTGACCGTCGGGCGAGGTCTTTAAGAACGGCGTGAACGCGCGTGGATCTTGAGTCTTGATATCAACCGTCTTGGTTCGTCTTGGCTGGCTGTGACCGTCGCTACCGAAATTCGTTTCGAACACATCTATCTGTGACAGCTTCTGTGACGCAACGAAGGCAAGCTTGCCGTCTTTCGAGAACCAAGCCTGCGCAGGCCCGTTGATCGTCTCCAGATAGCCGCGCAGCGCGCGTTCTGTCGGTTGGCCGGCTTTCGCAGCGGCAACGTCGAATATCGCGATCCGCCCTTCGCCTCTCACGGTCACCCAAAGTTCTGTCCCGTTGCGGGTAAAGGTCGGCTCGTGAGGCTCCCGCCCGACCAGCAACCCACTCGTGATCCGTTCTTTGTTCGTTGCATCGGTCGTTTGCGGGTTGGGAACGTTGCCGATGACCCGCAGACTTGCTGTATCGATCAGGTAGACATTGCTCGTCCCTCGCCCCGTCGTGGCGACAAGCGAGTTATCGGGAGACGGCGCGGCGCCGTGAATATCGATCGCGCCGTGGTAAAGCGGTTTTCTGACCATCGCGAGATGGGTCGGCGTCACTCCACCGGTCACGAGCCTGAACGGGGGACGCGGATCCTCATCGAAGCTCGTCAGATTCACGGTATGTGCGACTGTGTTGCTGTTCGGATCGATCACAGCAAGCGTGTTCGAGTCTTCATTGCAGATGAATACCCGATCTTGATCAGGGCGGAGTGCGGACTGGGCCCAGCTCCGCTGAATGGAAAGCGCCGCAAACGAGACCGCAGCGCCCGCGATCACCTGTCGACGCGTAGGGTTCATACTTCCTCCCGGCAAGGCACGTGGACAGACCAACCATAAGGCCCGCGGCCCTCCCGGATCAACGGCCGCGCGGCGGGGCGAGATTGATTGCGATGTACGCTAACCCCGAAGCAACCTTGCCCGGCATGGGGGCCGCTAACGGTCATTCTCAACAGATTCCCGATGCCCGACACATCCGCATGCCTACGATCGCCACCGAAATGGCGTGCCGCTGAAGCGGCGCGAAGGGCCACATGCGGACATGCCGTCCGTGCGTTGCACAGGCTATTTCTTATTCGCGAACGGCTTTACGATCTCGCGGGCGCAGTCGATGAACAGCCTTGTCACTGGGCTTGGCGTGCGGTTCTTCAACGTCACGATACCAACCGGCCGTCGCTGCACGGGAAGCCGCATCGGCAGCGCCTTGAGGGCCAAGTTCTCGCCGTTGAAATGCAATATAGAGGTGGGCAGCGCGCTGACGAAGCGCCCACTTGCAGTCAACTGACAGCATAAATGAATCGAGAGGGTGGTGACCGGGGCCGACGGCATCTGCAGTCCTTCGGCGCGAAAGAGATCAGCCGCCAGCGAGCCGGGCAACGATTCGGCCGGCGGAAGGATCCAGGGCGCGTCGGCAAGATCCGTCAGTTTCAATCCGCGAGCGCGGGCCCACCGGCTCCGCCGGCCGGCCACGACAACCACGTGGTCGTCGAACAGAACATCCGCTTCGAGATCGTCCTCGGCGAATGCGGCCGGTATCCGTCCGAGCAGGAGATCGATGCTGCGCTCGCGCAATTCGCGATAATGCAGTGTGCTGATGACGGCCTGCACCACGTTGAGGCGAACGCCCGGATATTTCCGCGTGAAGCATTTGATGATGGCCGGCAGGAGTCCGGCCGCGATGCTCTCGGTGCTGCCGATGTTAAGTTTGCCCCTGGTCGGATCGGCGAGAAATTCGAGCTCATCTATCCCCTGCTTGAGCTCGTCGAAGATTATCAGACCGCGCTGCACGAGAGCGCGGCCGTAGGCCGTCGGCTCGATGCCGTTGCGGCCGCGGTCGAGCAGGCGGAGACCGAGCGTGTGCTCCATGTCGGCGATCGCCTTCGACACTGCAGGCTGCGAGATCGCGAGCTCGTTAGCGGCTTTTGCCATGCTACCCCGCTGCACCACCGCGAGCAGAATATGCAGGTCGCGCAGCTTGAGACGCCGTCCAATGCGATCGGCCCATTGCATAGATGCGATCCTATCAGAACAGTTATGTAAGCTTCATATAATAGAATTGGACGTTTATGTCTGCCTCCCGCAGGATCAAGGATATCCATGCGACGAACCCGGGAGGCACCGATGACCGGACCGGCTGCATGGCGGCGTGGTGCGCGCGCTGCCGTCGCGACTCTGATGAGCGCCGCTGCGCTCGCCTTCGGAGACGCCGCCCTTGCGGAAACCTATCCGTCCAGGCCGGTGAAGCTCGTCGTGCCGTTCCCCGGCGGCGGACCGCTTGACTTCACGGCGCGTCTGCTTGCGGAGAGGCTGGCCGCATCCATGAAGCAGCCCTTCGTGGTGGAGAACCGGCCCGGCGTCTCCGGCAATATCGGTACCGAGACGGTCGCCAAAGCGGCACCGGACGGCTACACTTTGCTTTTCGTGCTTGAGACGCCTCTGACTGTCAGCCCGTCGCTCTATCCCAAGCTCGCGTTCGATCCGGCGCGTGACTTTACGCCGATTGCGACCGCCGCGCGCTTCTCGCTCACGCTCGTCGTGCATCCGTCCGTGCCGGTGAATTCGCTGGCCGAGTTCGTTGCCTATGCAAAGGCGCGGATGGACCAGCCGTTGATCTACGGCAGCGGTGGCGGGCGCGGCGACCCGGGCCACCTGACAATGGAATATTTCCGCATGCGAGCGGGATTCGCGGGCCTGCACGTTCCTTACAAGGGCAACGCCCAGGTCGTGATGAATCTCGTGGGCGGACAAATCCCAGCGGGCTTTCTAGCGACTCCCGGCGTCCTGCCGCATGTGCGGGACGGCCGCTTGAAAGCGCTGGCGATCTCAAGCGCCGAGCGCGCGCCGCTCGCGCCGGACATCCCGACGGTCGCCGAGAGCGGCTATCCCGGCTTCGAGGTCGGATTCTACCAGGCGATGCTCGCGCCCGCGGGTCTGCCGGAGCCAATCCGCGCCCTGCTGGAACGCGAAGTACGCAATGCACTGCAATCACCCGAAGTGCAGACGCGCCTGCGCGCCGACGCGCTGGAGCCGGTCGTGCGCAGCGGCGCCGAAACCGGCATCCTGCTCAAGAGCGCCGCCGAGCGATGGCGGAGCGTCATCACGAGCGCCGACATCCGCCTCGACTGACGCATGGCTCGCAAGCCGCGCCACAGCGCTCGCCTGCGCACCTTGCCGACGACGCAGATCGTGATGCTCGGGACCGGGACACCGCGTCCCGACCCCGCGCGCTCTGGACCCGCGACCGCGCTCGTAGTCAACGGCACACCTTATCTGGTCGACTTCGGTCCCGGCGTGGTTCGGCGGATTGCATCCGCCTACGACACTGGCGTGACCGCGTTCGGCTTCGCCGCCACGGCCGTCACGACCGTCTTTCTCACGCACCTGCATGCCGACCATACGGCCGGATACCCCGACCTGATCCTCACGCCGTGGATTCTTGGCCGCCGGAAGCCGCTTGATGTCTACGGGCCGAAGGGCCTGCGCGCAATGACGCAGCACGTGCTCAAGGCGTGGGGGATCGACATCGAGGATCGCGTGACCGGCATCGACCGGCTGCCACGCGGTGGATGCCGGGTGAACGCACATGAGATCGCCCCCGGCGTTATTTACGCGGACCGCAACATCCGCGTGATCGCCTTTCCGGCGCGGCATGGCCTCTTGGCCGCATTCGGATTCCGCTTCGAGACGCCCGACAAGGTGATCGTCATTTCCGGCGACACAGCGCCGACGCCAAACCTCGCCGAGCATTGCAAGGACTGCGACGTGCTGATCCACGAGGCTTATTCGGAGCGAACCTATGAGGGCGTTTCGCCGAGGTGGCAGCGCTATCGGCGCACCCATCATACCTCATCGAAGCAGCTTGCCGCGCTTGCGGCGCGCGTCAGGCCTGGCTTGCTCGTTCTCTATCACCAATCGAACGCGGGCGGCGCGACCACGCCGCCAGATGCGGAGGAGCGATTGCTCCGGGAAATACGACGACTCTATCGCGGCCGGATTGTTGCCGGACACGATCTCGACGTTTTCTGAGGCTGGCCGTCCGGGTCTGGATCGGGACCGGCGGTGCTGGTCACGTCCCCCGATCGTCCGGTCTTCCACCGATAGCCGCCGTATCGCTGCGCCGCAGCGCGCTGGCGCTTCGGGCCACTGACCGGTCATCCCCCTTCCGCAAGTTTGTGGAAGTGATGTAGCCTTACAACGGAGCTGCCAAGAGGACGTGCCGAAGTCCTTTTTATGGTGGCAGCGACGATGCCGTCGGCAGGCATCCACTGTCGGCAGACCTTCTTTTTTGTTGCTCACCTGGTGTGTAAAATTTCTAGCGCATCAGTTTTTTTTTGAGGCACGCCATTCACTGCGTATCTGAGCAGGCAGGACCCCGCCGCTCATCGATGCGCCCGGTCACGTCGACGTCTTCGCGCGCCCGATCGCGCTTCGCCCGGGCTCTCGGTCCGCTAAATAGCTTGGCAGCCAGATGGCGCCCCATTCCTCGATGAACCGCCGGTTCGGGCCAACAAACGACATACGCCATACGCCGAGCAACATTCAGCGGCAGGATCGAACGTGGCTTTTACTTATCTCCAGGATTCCACGGCAAGTTAATAACGATCCCCTTCTTTGCTTTCACCCCTCTCCCTTTCGATACATTGGTGCGCTGGACATTGACGCGCGGCGTCGAGTGGACCATCGGCGGGGAGCGCGCAGATCCTTTCGGGTCCGCCGTCGCCATATCGCGGCTGGAACTCACGACCAAAATGCCGAGAGCGCAGAGGGCAAAGACCAGCGGTCTTACGAACATCGAACCTCCTGTTTCGGATGGGCAGAATGCGGGTGCCGGCGGCCTCCGCGATCCCAACCAGCATCAAATCTTGAGAGCGATTTTGTAGCGGCCGACGGCACCGAGGCTGCCAATTAGAAGAAGCGGCGATTTCGGCACGTCGCCGCTTTTGGGGCAGCTCTCAGGCAAGCAAACCGCTTGACCGTCGCTGCACGCTACACTGTTTCGGAACCAATGCCTAATGTTCAGCTTTTATTGAGGCACGCCAATTCACTGCGTGGTCGATATCTTCGCGTGCTCGATCGGGA
>WNFC01007515.1_pt1 | contig 11975 bp, 10 predicted proteins | sample 5400541 | NCBI WGS metagenome assembly WNFC01 (sample SAMN13153342, study PRJNA577476) | soil metagenome | isolation source: 120 cm saprolite under Douglas fir tree site 2 hole 2 replicate 1 | place: USA:California | collected 2015-04-18 | reverse complement strand
CTCGCCTGGCTCAAGTACCAGCGGGGCGAGGTCGACCTGGCGGGCATTCCCTCGGCGGAGTTCCAGCGCGTGCTGGCCGACGCGCGCTACCGGCCGCTCATCCTGAGCCGCACCACGCTCCGCACGCAGTACCTGGGCCTCAACTGCGAGCTCCCGCCCTTCGATCGCGTCGCCGTCCGGCAGGCGATGAACCTCGCCATCGACAAGCGCCGCCTCCTCGAGCTGCTCGACGGGCAGGGCGTGGTCGCGACCAGCGTCCTGCCGCCCGAGATGCCGGGCGCGGAGCCGGTGCAGGGATACCCCCACGACCCGGCCGCGGCCCGGAGGCGGCTCGAGGAGGCGGGGCTCGCGGCCGGCTTCGCGACGACGCTCTGGGCGGCGCGCGACGAGGGCTCGATGCGGCTCGCGCAGTCGATGCAGGAGGACCTGCGCCAGATCGGCGTACGCCTCGCCCTCAAGCCCGTGGACTTCCCGGCCCTCATCGAAGCCGTCCGCCACCCCGGCATCGTGCCGCTCTTCCTCCTCGGCTGGGAGGCCGACTTCCCCGACCCCTCGAACTTCCTGACCGTGCTCCTCCACAGCCGGAGCCGTGACACCAACAACAACACCTTCTACTCGAACCCCGAAGTGGACCGCATCCTCGACGAGGCCGATCCGCTGCTCGACCCCGTGCGCCGGTTCGCGCTCTTCCACGAGGCCGAGGTGAAGATCATGCAGGACGCGCCCTGGGTGCCGCTCTTCCACCCTGCCGGCTCCGCCGTGCGCCACCCGCGCGTGCGCGCCTACGAGCTGCACCCGCTGCGGCCGTCCCGGCTCGAGGGCGTGTGGCTCGCGTGGTGAGGGAGACTATCTGGTCGATTTGATACGTCGTGCCAGCTGTCGTCGCAGGCCCGCCAGCTCCCGCTTCAGCGCCTCGATGTCCCGTGCCTGGGTCTGCAGCGCCGCGACCGCCATGCTGGTGTAGCCGTAGAGGTCCACCATCTCCCGTCCCGGATCGACGGCCTCGCTCGGCTCGATGTCGTCGATGACGAAGCCGAGGTGCGTCTGGGAGCACACCTGCGGTCCCTTGTAGTGGTATGTCGCGAGCGGGAACTTCATCAACTCGTCGTGCAAGCGCCGCAAGTCTGCCTCGCCGAGATACCGGATGTCCTCCTTGTACGCGCGTCGCGAGATCGGGCACATCCCGCCGTGCGTCGGGTCACTGGTCGCACATACCAGCAGCCGGTTGCAGCCGTCGCCGGGATCGCAGGTTACGCCCGCGGGGGAGCAGGACGCGCCGACGACCTCGCCAGCCGAGCACGGGGGCACACCTGAGTGCGGCGTATGCCCGTGACACACGGGGTCGCCGCACGTGTAGAACCAGGTCAGAGGACCAGGAATCGTCGTCGAGGTCGTGGGCGGTGGCGGGCAGAGCGCGGCGGGGCCCGGACAGCACGTGAGCGCGCCCTCGGAAGTGACGCAGAGGCACTCGTGGACGCACATGCTCTTGACGCAGCGATCCAGCGTGCAGGCATTCCCGTCGTCGCACTCGGCATCGGTCTGACACATCTGACCCGGCAGCGTGGTGCTCGTCGTCGAGGGTGGAGGACAGCGAGGCGTGCAGAACTCGTTCGGCAGCGCGCAGGGCCGAGCGGGTGAGCACACTTCGCCGGTACATTGGCGCGTGATGGTATCGAAGCACATGCCGGAGGGAGGCGGGCACTCGGCGAGGCAGATCTCGTTCGACGGACATGGCGTGCCGGGTGAGCAGGACTGCCCGGTACACTGCTCGTCGAGTGGATCGAAGCACGTGCCGGTTGGGGGAGGCGGCGGACAGACGGGGGCGCAGAACTCGTTGGGCAGGGGGCACCGGTGCCCGGCCGAGCAGGGCCGGCCGGTGCACTGCCGCTGGAGCGTGTCGAAGCACTGCCCGCCCTGGCAGGGACCGTTCGCTTGCTTGCACACCCCGGCGGCACGCCGTTGGCAGTCGTTCGCGTAGGTATTGCCGTCGCAGCCACACACGGGGGCGACCAGATCGAAGCAGACGGGAGGCCGCACCACGCACGTGCCGCCCGCCTCGCTACAAGTGCCTGGCGGGCACTCGCAGAACTCGTCCGCCTGGCAGTCGGCGTCACTGTTGCAGATTCGGCATACGGGACTCGGGGTCGTGGTCTGTCCCGTTGCGGTTCCGAGCGGACACGGCAGCGACGCCGCGCGATGGACCATCATGGTCGCGCAGGCGGCGCGGAGCGCGCCCGCATGGACCGCTGCCTTGGCGACCTGAACGACGCATCGCAGGTACTGAGCGCGGGTCCCTGCGCTGCAGCAGTCACATTGAGTGTCGGTAGCGGCCTGAGCGGCCAGCAGCCTGGAGAGGTCAGCGGGGTAGACACCGCACGCCGCGATTCCTCGAGAGGCGGTCCCCAGGACCAACAGGAGGGGTAGGGTGACGGCCAGAAGCCGACGGATGAGGAACCCCATGGCGATCCTCCTTGCCCGCCTTCCTAGGCGAACGAGGCCATCCGTCTCACGCCATCCCCCCTCCGTCAAGCGTGAAGATACGGTGTCCGCGTTTCGCTCGGTGCTCTCGCCTCGTGAAGCCGCGTCAGAAGGGGAGGGGCACCGCCTCCAGCCGCGTCCGGCAGGGCGGGCCGTCGGCGTGGAAGTAGCGCACGGGCCCGGCGCCTGCCGGGACGAGCAGCACCGACGATGAGCGCGTGCCATAGGGCCCCATGTGCACGCACAAGCTCCCCGGACCGTGCGGGTCGAGCGCGATCGCGTGGTCGGCGAGCACCGTCTGCAGGCGCGCGACGAGCGCGTCCACGTCGCCGTCGCGCGCGAAAGCGTCCCCCGCCGCCGCGAAGCCCCGGTGCGAGGCGGCGATGCGCGGGCAGGTGGGGTCGTCGAGGTCGAGGTTGGTGAGGAGGTGCAGGCCCGGTGCGAGGCGGTCCGCGCGCGGCGGCTCGCCCCGGGGCTGGCTCACGACGAACGCCTCGCCTCGGTCGGCGACGAGCAGGTTGAACGGGTTGTAGCGGCCGGGCGGCTCGGCCGCGACGCGCGCCGCCGCCGCGGCCGCGCTCGCGCAGCCGAGCAGGTCGAGGCAGAGCTGGCCGCGCGAGCGGCAGGCCGGATCGGGCGGGGTCGTGCTCCGGCGATTGAGCATGCCGGCCACGAGCCCCGTCTCGGCGACGCCGAGCCAGGTGCCGCCGGCGCTGAGGTCGCGGCCGCCGAATGCCCGCGGCGCCGTCTCGCGGAGAAGCGTGGGCGGCGCCGCCGGCCGAGCGAGGTACTCGTCGCGGTTGGCGGCGACGACGAGCGGCCAGGTGGGGAAGGCACCGACGAAGGCGGCGAGGGTGCACACCGTGGCGATCGTAGCCCGTTCGCGCCGTGCGGCCAATGCACGCGCTGCGCTTCTAAGTCGGCGGCGGGGATGCTAAGGAGCCCGCCATGAAGAGACTCGCGATCGTCGTCGCCGCCCTCGTGCTCTCGACCACCCTGGCGCCTGCCGGTGTCGTCCACAGACGCCAGAGGCGCCAGCACGCCCGCATCCAGCAAGGCATCCGGAGCGGGGAGGTGACGCCGGAGGAGGCGGCCAAGCTCAAGGCGGAGCAGCAGAAGGTGCAGGCGGAGCGCGAGAAGGCCGCCGCCGACGGGAAGGTCACCGGGAAGGAGCGGCGCACCATCCGTCACGAGCAGAACCAGGCGAGCCGGGACATCTTCCGGAAGAAACACAACCGCCAGTACAATCCGTAGTCCGTAGCGCGGGGGACGTGCGCTCCCGCCGTCGCTTCCACGGACGCGGCGAGCGCCGGCGCGACTTTGATTGTCTTGCCCCAACCCGTGTGTTAGCGTCCGCCCGCTTGCCAGCCGCCGCGCGCGAGGATTCCCCTGCATGTTCAAATCCATAGACGAGGTCATCGACCGCTTCGCGAAGCTCCAGTACATCACCGGGCGCACCATCGCGACGGTCGTCTACCTGGCGGCCGAGATGAAGAAACCGATCCTGGTGGAGGGCCCGGCCGGCGTGGGGAAGACCGAGCTCGCCAAGGTGCTGGCCGGCGCGCTCGGCCAGGAGCTGATCCGCCTGCAGTGCTACGAGGGGCTCGACGAGGCCAAGGCGCTCTACGAGTGGGAGTACGCCAAGCAGCTCCTCTACACGCAGATCCTGAAGGACAAGATCAGCGAGGTGCTGGGCAGCGCCCGCTCGCTGCGCGAGGCCGTCGACAAGATCGCGCACGAGGACGACGTCTTCTTCAGTGACCGCTTCATCCTGCCGCGGCCCCTGCTGCGCGCGATCAGCTCGGAGAAGCCGTGCGTGCTGCTCATCGACGAGATCGACAAGTCGGACACCGAGTTCGAGGCCTTCCTCCTCGAGGTCCTGTCCGATTTCCAGGTGAGCGTGCCCGAGCTGGGGACCATCAAGGCGCGCCACGTGCCGCTCGTCGTCCTCACCAGCAACAGCGCGCGCGAGATGTCCGACGCGCTCAAGCGCCGCTGCCTCCATCTCTTCATCGACTTCCCGGACCGGGCGCAGGAGCTCGAGATCGTGCGGCTCAAGGTGCCGGGCGTCTCCGAGCGCCTGGCGGCCGACGTGGTCTCGGTCGTGCACCGCATCCGCAAGCTCGACCTGAAGAAGGCCCCGAGCATCAGCGAGACGCTCGACTGGGCGCGCGCGCTCACGCTGCTCAACGTGCAGACGATGGACGAGCAGCTCGTCTCGGAGACGCTCTCCACCATCCTCAAGTACGAGGGCGACATCCGCAAGGCGCAGCAGGAGCTCAAGGAGTTCGTGGAGCTGCAGCGGGCCAAGCTGAAGGCCCCCCGCGCGCAGAGCGACAAGGACGTGCTCCACTAAGCGACCCGAGACCCTGTCTCGGGTCGGGGACAGACCGCGAGAATGGCGCCCGATGAAGATGGCAAGCGTCGTGCCGCGGCCGGCAGAGCCGGCGCGGCAGACTTTCCGGAACAGGCTCCGGTCACCGGCGACGCCGTCGTTGCATTCGGCGCCAACGAGTCGCTTCGCTGCTTCGGCTCCGTCCGCGTTTGCCGCGCCGGCTCTGCCGGCCGCGGCACGACATTCGCGCTACTGACCGGACGCCACACCCTCGCCGTTCTCCCCGACCCGAGACAAGGTCTCGGGTCGCCCTAATGGACGCGAAGCTCGTCGAGTTCTCGAACCTGCTGCGCCAGAACGGGCTGCGCGTCTCGCTCGCGGAGAGCATGGACATGCTGCGGGCGCTCGCCGTGGTGGGGCTGCCCGACCGCCGGACGGTGCGCGCGACGCTGCGCGCCACCATGGTGAAGCGGAGCGTCGACCTCCCCATCTTCGAGACCCTCTTCGACCTCTTCTTCTCGGGCCTGGCCGACGCCATCAAGGAGCTCACCGCGGCGACCGCGAGCGCGCTCGAAATGAGCGAGGAGGAGTTCCAGCGCTTCCTCGACCAGCTGAAGCAGCGCCTGGAGGAGGCGGGGACCGAGCTCTCGCCGCTCGCCCGCGCGCTCCTCGAGGCCGACTCCGGGCGGCTCGAGAAGCTCTTGCGCGAGGCGGCGGAGCAGGCGGGTGTGCGCGACATCCAGCACGGCTTCCAGGAGGGCCGCTTCGCGCACGCGGTCGCGCAGGCGCTCGGGCTCTCGGGCCTGTCGCTGGAGCTGGCGCGGCTGAAGGAGCTGCTCGCCGGGCTCTCGCCCGCCGACGCGCGCCGCCTGGAGGCCTACCTCGACCGCCGGCTCCAGGACCTGGCCGACATGATCAAGAGCCTGGTGCGCGGCGAGCTGCAGCGCCAGGACGTGACGCGCGGCGACCAGCAGCGCCTGCAGGCGCTGGCGGAGAAGAGCTTCTATTACCTCTCCGAGGAGGAGATCCGCCGCATGCAGGAGGCGGTCACCAAGCTCGCCCAGCGCCTGCGCAACGTGGTGTCCATCCGGCGCAAGCGGGCCCGCCGCGGGAAGTTCGACTCGAGCGACACCATGCGCAAGAACCTCCAGTACGGCGGTGTCCCGTTCCGCATCATCTTCGACCGCAAGCGCAAGGAGAAGCCGCAGGTGATGGTGCTGTGCGACGTCTCCGACTCGGTGCGCAACGTGTCGCGCTTCATGCTCCAGTTCGTCTACTCGCTCCAGGACCTCTACTCGAAGGTGCGGAGCTTCATCTTCGTCGCCGAGGTGGGCGAGATCACGCGCCTCTTCCAGGAGCGCGACATCAACGACGCGATCGGGGCGGCGCTCCACGGCGACGTCATCAACGTCTACGCCCACTCGGACTTCGGGCGTGCCTTCAAGGCCTTCCACCGGGACTTCCTGCCCGCGGTGAACAAGCGCACCACGGTCATCATCCTGGGCGACGGGCGCAACAACTACAACCTGCCGCACGACTGGGTGCTCAAGGACGTGCAGCAGCGCGCCAAGCAGGTCGTATGGCTCAACCCCGAGAACAAGATGACCTGGGGCTTCGGCGACAGCGAGATGGACCGCTATGCGCCCTACTGCACCCTGGTCGAGGAGTGCCGGAACCTGAACCAGCTCTACCACGTGATCGACCGCTTGGTGGCGGTCTGATTGACGGCCGGGGAGGGCTGCTTCACAATGCGGGGCCGATGGGGGACGCGATGAGCCGCGAGGACTTCATCCTGATGACGGTGGGCGGCCTGACGCTCGACCCGGTCACCAAGACCCCGATCGTCATCCTGCGCGACCCCGACAACAAGCTGAACCTGCCCATCTGGATCGGGCTCCTCGAAGCGACCGCCATGGCGACCGAGCTCGAGGGCATCAAGATGGCGCGCCCGATGACCCACGACCTGCTGCGCAGCGTGATCGGCGAGGTGGGCGCGTCGGTCGAGTGGGTCGAGGTGACCGACCTGAAGGACAACACGTACTTCGCCCTGATCTACCTGCGCGTCGACGGCCGCCAGATCACCATCGATGCGCGTCCCTCCGACGCGATCAGCCTCGCACTGCGCACCAAGAGCCCGATCTACGTCGCCAAGAAGGTCCTCGAAGCCTCGAGCGTGCTGCAGCAGATGGAGGAGGGGAAGGACCAGGACCTGTCCAACGTCTCGCGCGACAAGTGGGCCGAGATCCTCGAGAAGATGTCGCCCGACGACTTCAAGTACAAGATGTAGGGGCGGCCGCGCGCGCGCATGCCCCGACACGCCAGGCGGCTCAAGATCCGCCGCAAGGACCTCCGCAAGCCCGACGAGTTCGAGACCCTCACCGGACAGGCGGTCGCGTGGGCCGATGAGCACCGGCCGGTCGTGTACGCCGTCCTCGCGGTGGCGGTCGTGGTGCTGGTCGGCAGCCTGGCGATCGGCCGCTGGCGCGCCTCGCGCAACGATGCCGCGGCGGTCGCCTTCCGCTCCGCCCGGGAGAGCTTCGACGAGGGCAAGTTCCAGGAGGCCGCCCAGGGCTTCGCCTACGTCGTCGAGCGCTACCCGGGCGCGCCCTTCGGGCGGCTGGCCGTCCTTTACCGCGCCCACGCGCTCGCGCGCCAGGGGGATCAAGCCGCCGCCGCCACCGCCGCCTACGGCGAGTACCTCGCCAGCGCGGTCGTCCCCGACTACCTCCGTCAGGAGGCGCTGGTGGGGCTCGCGCGCGCCAAGGAGGCGGCCGGCGACACGGCGGGCGCGCTCGACGCCTATACCCAGGCCGGCGCGCTGCCTGGCGCGTATCGTGACGACGCGCTGCTGAGCGCTGCGCGGCTCGAACAAGCCGCCGGGCACGCCGACCGGGCGCAGGCGATCTACGCCGGGCTGCTCAAGAACGCCGTCGACCCCGCGACGAAGGCCTTCGTCGCGGCGAAGGTCCCCGGCGCAGCGCGACCCACGGGCGGCGCCGCCGAAGGTACGGCCGACAGCGATCCCGAGCGCTAGGCGAGGTCCGGTCCGGCGTCGTCGTGGCACGCGGGCGGCGCCGATGTACTGCGCCGCCCGCCTGAAACCCCGTACGCTGCGCCCGCGTCCACAAATGCGCTGATGGCGCAGTATCTCACCGCTTTCGGCGAGCGGTCGGGCGCTGCGAGCACGAGCGCGGAGCGTGTCGCGCGAGGCGCATGGTACCCGTCCCATGTGCCGCGCGCGCCTCAATCTACGGCGACGTCGAACCGCAGTGCGTCCGCACGAAGCTCCAGTGCGTCCTGACGAGGCTCCCCGCTCGGTCCGGAGCTTGCTGTTCAGGTCCCACGAGCTTCGTATCAGCCCAACGCACTGGGGGAAGAACCATGCACCGCGCGACGACCTCTGCCCGCACACTCGCCTTGCTCGGCGCCTTGCTCTCGCTCTCCGCCGCCGCGCCCCAGCCCGCCCGCGGCGGCTGCGGTTGCGACAAGCCACCGCCGCCGCCGGCGCAGGTGCGGCCGGGCATCGCATATGCCGGCGCGCCGGTGACGCTCTTCAGCCCCGCGTTCCAGGTCGGGGTGGCGTACACGGTCACCTTCACCTCCGGGATCACCGGCGACGCGACGAGCGTCTCCGCGACGGTCGTGAGCCTCCGGGACCTCGCGGACGGGCAGTACAAGCCGCAGCTCGTCGTCCCGCTGCCCGCGATGCCGCTCGGGCCGGCGAGCATCAGCGCGACACGCGGCAATCGGAACAAGCCCGACGTCGCGATCGGCGACTCGGCCTTCACGGTAGCCCCGACGCCGGTCGCGCTGCCCGCGCAGTACGGCTCCTGGCACTATCCGAACTTCCAGGCCGCCGTCGGCCGCGACGGCGTCGCCTACATCGCCCTCGACGCGACGGCGATCTACCTGCCCATGGTGTTCGAGGCGCGCGCCGCGGGCTACCCGCTGCGCTTCGGCGCCGAGGACGTGCTCTTCCGGAACATCCAGGGCTTCCTGATGCAGATGCTCATGCAGGGCGCGCCCGACGCCACCCAGCCGGTGCCCGGGATGTTCGTCTTCCCGGCCGCGAACCCCGACACGGACAGCGACACGCTCCACTACTCGCGCCACGAGTTCACCACCTACTTCCTCCAGCACATGGAGCGGCAGCCGCACGCAGTCGATCCGAACGACGGGAACTGGCACCTCGACGGCAGCCGCCACGTCGACCACAACCACCTGATCCTCGCCATCGTGGGGAGCGTGAACGGCGCGCCGCCGGCGCCGGGCGCGACGCCGCCTTTCGACCTCGTCGTCAGCACGTACTCGCTCTTCTACCAGGGGCTCGTGGGGAGCGCGTCGATGAGCATCGGCAACTCGTCCCAGACCGACAGCTACGACCCGAGTTCCGGCGCCTTTGGCGCCCGCGGAGACGTCTTCAGCAACGGGCCGCTCACGCTGTTGGGCAGCGCCGCCGTCAACGGCAGTGCGACCGCCTCCAGCATCACGGTGGGCAAGGGGGCGACCATCACGGGGCAGCAGACGCTCCTCGCCGCGCCCACGTCGTTCATGCAGATCATCGTACCCGCAGGCATCGCGGACCTCGGCACGATCTCGCTCAGCGGCCAGACCATGACGATCAACGGGCCGGGCAGCTTCCGGGTCTCCGATCTGACCATGGGCAGCCAGGGGGGGCTCTTCATCGACAACTCCCGAGGACCGGTCACCCTCTACGTCACCGGCGGGCTCTCGATCTCCGCGAAGGCGACTGTCCAAGTCGCGGACCCGAATCCCGAGCTCTTCGCGATCTACGTGACCAGCGCGAAGCCGGTGTCGCTCGCCGGTGCCAGCAGTTTCCACGGCGTGCTCTACGCGCCGACGTCGAGCGTCGCGCTCACCGCCAGCTCGGAATTCTTCGGCGCGTTCGTCGGCCAGGCCGTGTCCACCGGCGGCTCGGTGCTGGTGCACTACGACCAGGCCCTCCGGGGCCAGTGAGGCACGCGAAGAGATAGCGACGAGTCGATGACCCCAGCCATGCACACCCGGCCGAATCGCCTCCTGGCCCGCGGGACGTCCGCGGTCCTGCTGGCGATCGGCGCGCTCACGCTGGTCCACTCGCTCGGCTGGCGGGGCGCGCGCTTCCCGGGCTTCTTCGTGATGCCGAACCGCGTGGTCCCGTCAGCCGCGCTGCCGGGGTGGAGCGGAGTCGCCGACGGCCGGCCCCTCTATCAGAACATCCTGCTCGCGGTCGACGACGTGCCGATCGCGGCGGCCGAGGACGGCTACCGCCGCGCCGCGGCGCACCCGGCCGGCGAGCCCGCCGCCTATCTCTTCGCACGCGCCGGTGGGGTCGAGACGCGTACGTTCGCCACCCGCATCCTCGGGAACGGGGAGTACCTGGCGATCTTCGGCGCCTACGCCTTCACGGCGCTCGCCTACCTGTTGCTCGCCGCAGTGGCGAGCGAGCGCGCGGCCGAGGGCGAGCTCTACCGCGGCCTGGCGGCGCTCGGCTGGGCGAGCGCGGCGTTCGGCTTCACGGCCATGGACCTCTACGGACCGGGCACGCTCTTTCGGCTGCACGTGCTCTCCGAAGCCCTCCTCTCGGCCGCCGCCACGCACCTCCTGCTCGCCTGCTGGGACAGCCGTCTCGCCCGGCGCGCCGGCGTGCTGCCGCTCGTGTACAGCCTGGCGCTCGCGCTCGCCGCCGTCTACGAGTTTTTCGCCTATGAGCCCGGCGCGTACAGCGCAATGCACAACCTCTCTCAGGCGCTCGCCGGCATCCCGGTGCTCGTGCTGGTGGCGCGGCTCGCGCTCGTCGTCGATCTCCCGCCGCCCGAGCTCGGCCGGGCCGGCTTGCGCCGCATGCTCGCGGGCGCGCTCGTCGGCCTCGTGATCCCGGCGATCGTGCTCGGGGTCTCGGGCGCCACGGGGGGACGGATCCCCGTCAACGCCTCTGCCTGGGTAGGCTTCCTCTTCCCGCTCGCCTGCCTCTCCGCGCTGTGGCAGTCGCGCGGGCACCCGGCCCGGGCAGCGTGAAATCTGTCACGCCGCGGTGCGCTCTTGACGTGCCGACCGCCGTACAGATGAGCAAACGGGTGCAGGGGCTCGCGGACGTCCTGGCCCGCCCCTTGCACATCACCCCGCACTAACCCCGACATGGCACGGCGTTCGACCAGATCCCCGACCGGGCACACGATCCTGGCGGTCGACGACCAGCAGGACTCCCTGGTCTCCGTGCGGAACCTGCTCGAGCGCGAGGGCCATCGCGTCCTCACCGCCGAGTCCGGCGAGCAGGCCCTCGCGGTCCTGAAGACGACCGAGGTGTCCCTGATGATCGTCGACTACGTCATGCCGCGCATGAACGGCGCGCAGCTGGTGCGCGCCGTTCGCTCGTTCGACCCGTTCGTGCAGATCATCCTGCAGACCGGCTACGCGGGCGAGGAGCCGCCGCGGGTGATGCTCGCCGAGCTCGACATCCAGGGCTACCACGACAAGGCGGACGACCCCGAGCGGCTCCTGCTCTGGGTCGACGTGGCCCTCAAGACGCACCGCCTCGTGAAGGTGCTCCGCGAGCGCGAGCGCGCCCAGGCCGAGCTGGTCGCCAACTGCTCGCACGAGTTCCGGACGCCGGTCAACATCATCGCAGGGTATGCGGAGCTGCTTCTCGCCTGCGACTTCGGCGAGCTCCCACCCGAGGCGGTGAAGCCGGTCCGCTCGATCGAGGAGGCGGCGCGGAGCCTCGCCGACCTGGTCTCGGATTTCCTCCGCTACGCCAAGCTCCAGGCGGGGGTTGAGTCGGTGAGGCAGGAGTGGGTGGACGTCGGCGAGCTCGCGCGCGAGATGCAGCGGCTGGCGGAGCCGCTCGTCGAGGACCGAGGCGTGGCCTTCGCGCTCGAGCTCGCCCTCGCGCCGCCGCGCTTTCTGACCGACGCGACCAAGCTGCGCACCATCCTGCGCAACCTCATCATCAACGCGGCCAAGTTCACGGCGGCAGGCACGGTAGCCCTCCGCATCGTGCAGCGGGGCGGGGCACTGCGCCTCGAGATCCGCGACACGGGACCCGGCATCCGCCCCGAGGACCAGGAGCTCATTTTCGAGCCCTTCCGGCAGCTCGACGGGTCGTCTACCCGCCAGCACGGGGGCGTCGGCCTCGGCCTCGCGCTCTCCCGGCGCCTCGCGC
>WNFC01007514.1_pt1 | contig 11976 bp, 9 predicted proteins | sample 5400541 | NCBI WGS metagenome assembly WNFC01 (sample SAMN13153342, study PRJNA577476) | soil metagenome | isolation source: 120 cm saprolite under Douglas fir tree site 2 hole 2 replicate 1 | place: USA:California | collected 2015-04-18 | reverse complement strand
CGGCCTTGCCGCCGTTCTCGACCACCATCGCGACCGTCGCCTCGCCCAGGCCGGACGCGCCGCCGGTCACCAGGGCCACCGCGCCTGCGATCTTCATGGGCGGTCTCCATAGCCAGATCGGCGGGCCGACGCCAGGCGAGGCTTGCGCCGGGGCGCCGTGACGGAGAGACTCGGACCGATGCGCCTCGAAGCCCATGGCCACCCGCTCCACACGCGCGCCCTCTCCGTCGTCCTCACGGCGCGCGCCGACGGAAAGCTCGACGTGCACGGCAGCGTGCTCGACCTCCGCAAGCGCGGCTTCGTCCCGGTGGCCGGCGACCTCCAGGGCGCGGGCATCATCCACGACATGCGCCTCGCCGGCATGATCGATCCCGGGAGCGCGACCCTCGAGACGCTCGCCGCCGAGCAGCGGAGCGTGGCCTTCGAGCCCTCGGCGGTCACCGGCGGCGAGAGCTGCCGCGATCCGATCGACCGCATCGCCGCGCTGGCGGGGACGCGGCTCGACGACGGCTGGGCACGGCGGCTCGCCGACGCGATCGGCGGCCCGCGCGGCTGCTCGCACCTGCTCACGCTCGGCCACCTGCTCGGCTCGAGCGCGGCGTGGGCGCTCGCGCGCGAGCGCGCGCTCCACGGCGCCCGGCCGGCGCGGCCCGCCGGGCAGCGCGTCTTCCGGCGCGACGTCGTGATCGACGGGCACGAGAGCGCGGCGCCGGGTATGCAGCTCACCGCGCAGACCTCGGACCTCCACTTCGCCCCCGCGGGCGCCGTCGTGCGCCCGATGGACCGCTTCGCGGAGCAGCTCGAGGTGCGGCTCATCGCCGAAGTCGAGTTCCCGGCCCTCACCGTCGGCCGCCTCGAGGCAGCCGAGCGCCGCCGGGGCGCCGCGGACTTGGAGCGCGCGGCGTGGCGCGACCGCAGCGAGGCCATCGCCTGGCTCACCGGCCGCCGGCTCGGCGCCGGCGTCACCGCCGAGCTGCTCGCCCGCCTGAGCGGCGCCCCCGACGACCGCCCGCTCCTCGACACGCTCCTCATGCTCGCCCCCGCGCTCGTGCAGTGCGCCGCCGCCATGTCGGACGCGTGGCCGCTCGCCTTCCGCACCAACCCGTCCGTCGTGGCGATGGGCGGCCTCCCCGACTCCTGCTACATGTGGCGGCGTGACGGCGCGCTCGACCGAGCCCGCGCCGCCGAAGGCAACCGCCCCTCCTGGCGACCATGAGCGTCAGGGCGCCGGGGGGCCTCCCGCGCGATTCGGGCGCGCCCCACCGCCGTGCGTTCCTGCGCGCGCCACCCAAAGCATTCGACTCCCGGGCTCCCGAATCGCGCGGGAGGTCCCCCGGCGCCCGCACGCAAGGGTTGCCCGAGCGGAACGATCCGGATCTAATCGGCCCGTGGCCCAGCGCGAAACCCAGCGCGACCCCGGCGTCGTCACCCAGACCCGGCCCAAGGAGAAGCTGAAGAAGCCCCTCCTCTACAAGGTGCTCTTCCACAACGACGACTACACCACCATGGAGTTCGTGGTCTGGGCGCTGATGAGCGTCTTCCACCACGACGAGGCCACCGCCACCGGCATCATGCTGCACGTACACAAGAGCGGCATCGGCGTCGCCGGCGTCTACCCGCGCGACATCGCCGAGACGCGCGCCGCGCGGGTCGAGGCCCTCGCGCGCGCGCACGAGTTCCCGCTCCGCTGCACGGTCGAGGAGGAAGAGTGCGGCTGACCCGGGGCCTCGAGGCGAGCCTCGCGCTCGCCATCCGCGACGCGCGCGCGCGGCGGCACGAGTTCATCGGCATCGAGCACCTGTTGCTCGCGCTGCTCGACGACGAGCGGGTCGCCGCCGTGGTGCGCGCCTGCGGCGGCGACGTGGAGGGCCTCAAGCAGGACCTCGCCGCGTACCTGGAGCAGCACATGGAGCGCCTGCGGGCAGGCACCGACGCGCCGCCGCAGCAGACCCTCGGCTTCCAGCGCGTCCTCCAGCGCGCCGCCGCGCACGTGCAGTCGGCCGGGCGCGAGGAGCTCGACGGGCGCGACGTCCTGGTCGCCATCTTCCGCGAGGCCGAGTCGCAGGCCGCCTACCTCCTCGCCAAGCAGGGCATCACGCGCCTCGATGTGATCAGCTACATCTCGCATGGTATTGCGAAAGTGCCCGAGGCGCCCGGCCCGGCGGGCGAGGAAGAAGAGGAGGACGACGAGGAGGGCGCGCGCCCGGCGCGCGATCCGCTCGGCGCCTTCACCGTCAACCTGGTCGCGCAGGCGGCCGCGGGCCGCATCGACCCGCTCATCGGCCGCGAGCGCGAGCTCGAGCGCACCATCCACGTGCTCTGCCGGCGGCGGAAGAACAACCCCGTCTTCGTGGGCGACCCGGGCGTGGGCAAGACGGCCATCGTCGAGGGCTTCGCGCTCCGCGTCCACCGCGGCGCGGTGCCCGCGGTCTTGAAGGACGTCGGCGTCTACGCGCTCGACATGGGAGCGCTCCTCGCCGGCACGAAGTTCCGCGGCGAGTTCGAGGCGCGGCTGAAGGCCGTCATCGGCGCACTCAAGGCGAAGCCGGGCGCCATCCTCTTCATCGACGAGATCCACACCGTGGTCGGCGCGGGCGCGACGCAGGGCGGCTCGATGGACGCCTCCAACATCTTGAAGCCCGCGCTCGCCTCGGGCGAGCTGCGCTGCATCGGCGCGACCACCTACCAGGACTACAAGAGCCACTTCGAGCGCGACCGCGCGCTGGCCCGCCGCTTCCAGAGGATCGAGGTGTCGGAGCCGAGCGTCGAGGACACGCACGCCATCCTGCGCGGCTTGAAGCCGCACTACGAGAAGCACCACGGCGTCACCTACACCGATCGCGCGCTCCGCGCGGCCGCCGAGCTGGCCGCCAAGCACGTGAACGACCGCTTCCTCCCCGACAAGGCGATCGACGTGATCGACGAGGCCGGCGCCGCGCTCCGGGTGCAGCCCGCCGGGCGGCAGAAGAAGACCGTGCGCACGCGCGACGTCGAGCACGTGGTCGCCACCATGGCGAAGATCCCGCCGCGCACCGTCTCGGTCTCCGACCGGGACCGCCTGCTCACGCTCGACCGCGACATCAAGCTCCTCGTCTTCGGGCAGGACCACGCCATCGACACCGTCGTCTCGGCGATCCGCCTCGCGCGCGCGGGGCTCGGCCAGCCCGAGAAGCCGGTCGGCTCCTTCCTCTTCGCCGGGCCGACGGGCGTCGGCAAGACCGAGGTCGCGAAGCAGCTGGCGGCCGCGCTCGGGGTCGAGTTCCTGCGCTTCGACATGAGCGAGTTCATGGAGAGGCACACCGTGTCGCGGCTGATCGGCGCGCCGCCCGGCTACGTGGGCTTCGACCAGGGAGGGGTCCTGACCGACGCGATCCGCAAGACCCCGCACGCCCTCCTCCTGCTCGACGAGATCGAGAAGGCGCACCCCGACCTGTTCAACATCCTCCTCCAGGTGATGGACCACGCGACGCTCACCGATCACACCGGCCGCAAGGCCGACTTCCGCCACGTGATCCTCATCATGACCACCAACGCCGGCGCGCACGAGATGGCCGCCGCGGCGATCGGCTTCGGCGACCCGTCGAACAAGGACAAGGGGAAGAAGGCGCTCGAGCGGCTCTTCGCCCCCGAGTTCCGAAACCGCCTCGACGCGGTGGTCGAGTTCGGCGCGCTCACGTCCGAGGCGGTCGAGCGCGTGGTGGACAAGTTCATCACCGAGCTCGACGCCCAGCTCCTCGCCCGCCGCGTGACCGTCCAGCTGACGCCCGCCGCGCGGCAGTGGCTCGCCGAGCGCGGCTACGACAAGACCTTCGGCGCGCGGCCGATGGCGCGCCTGATCCAGACCGAGATCAAGCGTGTGCTGGCCGACGAGATGCTCTTCGGGCAGCTCCGCGACGGCGGGCGGGTCGAGATCGACGCGGGGCCGGACGGGCTCGCGTTCCGCTACGCGCCGCTCAAGGCGCCGGCGGCGCCCGCCGAGCCGGCCTGAGCGTCGCGCACATCGGGTCGCCGATGAGCGTCGTGTCGATGGCGCTGTGCGCGGTGTGCGCTGCGCTCCTCGGCACCTCGGGCCCGCCGGCTCGTCTCTCCGCCGAACGCCTGGCGACCGCCTCGGCCCTCGGCCTGGCACTCTTTCTGTGGCTCCCGTACCTGTCGGCGCGAGCGTGGGGGATCGACGCGGGGGCGTGGATCAGCTTCGGCATCCTGGCGCTGCTCGCGACCGCGGGCTTAGCGCGGGTCGCCCGCGGGCTGGGGTCGGACGCTCGGCCGGGTTGGGTGACTCCGACGCGCTGGTGGCCCGGGCTATGCCTCCTGCTCCTCACCGTCGGCCTCGGATACTTGCTCTTCAACCTGAGCTTCCGTGTTCGCGATGGCGGCCTCTGGACCGCCGGCAACGGCTGCGAGGACATGGGCCTGCACGCGACGCTCGCCAACGCCTTCCTCCACTCGCACGAACGCATACTGCACCCGACCTATTCCATCTTCCCGAGCTGGCCTCTCGGCTATCCCTTTCTGCCGGACTTCGCGGCGGCGACCGCGATGGCCATGGGGTCCTCGATCGGGTTCGGCTTCTTCGCGACCGCGGCGTTCGCACTCCTCGCGCTGCTGAGCAACCTCTACGCCCTCGCGCGACGGTGGCTGCCGCCGGCGTATGCCGTGCTGACGATCTTCCTCTTCCTCTTCGGCGGCAACCTGGGAATCGTCTTCTTCCTGCGCGATCTGCCGACGGGGCACGGGCCCGCCGGGCTCCCCCACCTCTGGCTCGAGGACTACGCCAACAACTTCAACTTGAGCCTCAACTACGGGAACATCACGACCGACGTGCTGCTGCCGATGCGGACGTCGCTGTTCGGGGCGCCGATCGCCTTCGCCGCCGTGTCGATCCTCTCTCGGCACGCGCGCCCCGCTCTCGCAGAGAAGATCGTCGCCGGGCTGTTGCTCGGATCGCTCCCCCTCGTCAGCGCCCACTCGTTGCTGGCCGCCTCGCTCTGTGGGGCGGTGTACGTCTTGCAGGCTCCGGTGCGCCAGACGCGGCGATGGTGGCCGACCGCCCTCGTCGCGGCGGCCCTGGCGGGGCCGCAGCTCCTTTGGATCCATCATCAGATGGCGGGCGCCACGGTCCCCTTCATCCGCAGAGCGAACGGTTTTCTCTTCGACACCGACCTCAACTGGCCCACCTACTGGCTCCTCAACGGCGGCCTCTTCGTTCCCCTGGGGATCGGGGCATGGTTCTTCGGCGGCCGCGATCTGCGACGCACGACCCTGCCCCTGCTGATCCTGCTGCCGCTGTGCATGGCGGTGACCTTCCAGCCGAACCCCTTCGACAACATCAAGCTCTTGCTGTTCTTTCACCTGGGGTGCGCGCTGCTCATCGCGGACTTCTGTCGACGGAGCGTCCAGGCCGGCAGAGCACGCGCCGCCGTCGCCGCGGCCGCGGTGCTCGTCTGCACGGCGTCCGGGATCCTCTCGTGGATCCGCGAGCCGAACATGCCGTGCCAGATGGCGACCGCCGCCGACCGGGAGTTCGCCGCCCAGGTGCTCGCCACGACCGACGAGCACAGCATGATCCTGACGGCGCAGCAGTACATTCACCCGGTCCCCTTCCTGACCGGCCGCACGATCGTCCTCGGCTTCCACAACTGGCTCGGCCAGCACGGCATCCCGTTCGAGAAGCGGGCGGCGGACGTGGTCGAGATCTATTCGGGCAGCGCGCGGGCGCCGGCGCTCATTGCCGAGTACGGCATCACCGACATCGTCGTCGGGCCGGCGGAGCGGCGCGAGTTCCCCGGCCTGAACGAGGAGTTCCTGGCGAGCGTCTCGCAAGCGCAGACGACGTACGGCGACTATACGATGTACCGGCTGCGACGCTGACCCCTCGAGCCATGCCGCGCGCTACCAAGGACACCTCGGCGTTGCGCGCCTCAGCTCGCGCCCACGTCCAGGTCCGTGCTGGTGAGCACCTCGTGCACCTCGAGGACGTTCGGGCCGCTGAACATCTCGCGCGGCGGGCGGCTCGAGTGGGCCTCGGCGAAGTCCTTGCTCGCGGTCCACGCGACGAAGTCGGCGAAGGTCCGCCACCAGGTCTTCACCTCGTAGTAGCCCTGGGCTTCCGGGTCCTCCGTCCAGGTGCCGCGCTCGTGGTCGAGCTTCATCGGCCGCGGGCGGTGCACCTCGTTGCGGACGAAGCCGGGATGGCGGTCCACGAGATGGACGCGCCGCCGGAAGCGGTCCTCGAAGTCGATCTCATGGCCCCGGGCGACGGGAATGCGGTTGGTCACGACGATCATGGCGTCGATCCTTAGCACGACCGGGGGTTGACGCGAACGGCCGGGCGGGCGAAGGACACGCCATGAAACCCACCCTCGTCACCGGCGCCAACGGCCACCTCGGGAACAACCTCTGCCGCTTGCTCGTGGCGCGCGGCGAGCCCGTGCGCGCCATGATCCGGCCGAGCGCCGACCCCGCGCCGCTCGCCGGCCTCGACCTGGAGATCGTGCGCGGCGACATCATGGACCTGGCCTCGACGGCGCGCGCGCTCGAGGGCTGCGGGCGCCTCTACCACACGGCGGCGGGCTTCCTCATGTGGTCGCGCGACCCCGAGCGCGACATCATCCGGCCGAGTGTGGACGGCACGCGCAACGTGCTCGAGGCGGCGGCGCGCGCGGGCGTGGAGAAGGTCCTCTACACGAGCACCTCGGGCACGATGGGCCTCCCCACCCGTCCCGATCAGCCATTCGACGAGACGCACGTCAACAGCGAGCCGCACACCCACTACGTGCGCGGGAAGATCGCCGCCGAGAAGGAAGCGTTCGCGCTCGCGGGGCGGACGGGCCTGCCCGTCACCTCCATCCACCCGGGCTTCATCCTGGGGCCGCGCTTCTGGAAGCCGAGCGAATCGGTGCACCAGGTCGAGCAGTTCCTGAACCACGGCGCGCCCGTCTACTTCGACGGCGGCTTCGGCGTAGTCGACGTCGAGGACGTGGCGCGCGGGGCCATGCTCGCGATGGACAAGGGCCGCGCCGGGGAGCGCTACCTCCTCTCGGGCGAGAACGTCACCGTGAAGGGGCTCTTCGACCTGATGGCCGAGGCGACCGGGCTGCCGGCGCCGCGCGTGAAGCTGCCGGTGCCGGTGCTGCGGGCGGTGGCCGCGGCCATGGAGCTCGCGAGCAAGCTCACCGGCGCCCGCCCGCTCATCGACCGCAGCCAGGTGGACGAGTTCGCGGGAAAGTACGGTTACTTCGACAGCGGGAAAGCCGAGCGCGAGCTCGGCTACACCTACCTCCCGGCGCGCGAGACCGTGCGCCGCACGATCGCCTGGCTGGTCGCGCGCGGCTTCGTCAGCGAGCGGCGCCAGCGGGCGCTGCGGCTGGACCCGTCGCTGCGCAACCCGGCCGCCGCCTGACCGATCTCAGCGGTGCGCCTCGAGCGAGGCCAGCACCGCCTCGAAGCCGTCCTTGGCGGCCGCGACCGTCACCTCGGGGCCGAAGACCTTCAGGAACCACGGCCCGCCGGGACCTTCGATCACGGCCGCGAGGAGGCGAAACCCGGGCTTCGGGGCGCTCGGCGGGGTGGCCCGGTAGGCGCCCGCGAGGTCGACCGAGCTGACGCGGAGCGCGTGCACCGTGCGCTGGGTGGTCACCGCCGCGTCGCGCGCCGGGCGGCCGTCGGCCGGCGTGAACTGCCCGTACCAGCGCTCGAGGTTCTCCGCCGCGCCGCCGCCCTTCCCGGCGCCGAAGAAGAAGAGGATCGCCTCCCCGTCCTCGGCGTCGCCCGTGGCCCGGGGAAGCCGCCACTGCGCGGCGCGCACCTCGGAGACCGCCGGCACCCGCGTCCACTCCGCCGGCACGGCCAAGCGCAGCCCCACCGCCTCGGTGCGCGTCGGCTCGCCCGCGAGCGCGGCCGGGGCGAGCACGGCGACGAGCAGGAGCGCGCGGAGCATGGCCGTGCCTAGACGCTTCGGCGCGCCGCCGTCAACTCCATCCGGCGCCCGCGGGTTCAGGCGCCGCCCTGCGGACCCGGGCGGTCGCGCCTCAGCGCGCTTCGCTCGCCGAGCCAGCCGATCTCGCGCGCCACGGCGCGCCGCTCCTGGACCAGGAAGCGCCGCACCGCCGCGGCCAGGCGCGGGTCGCGGAGCCAGTGCACGCTCACGGTCGCGGTCGGGTCGAAGCCGCGCCAGAGCTTGAACTCGCCGCCCGCGCCCGGCTCGAAGCGCCGGAGCCCGTGCGCGATGCAGTGCTCGATGCCCGCGTAGTAGCAGACGTTGAAGTGGAGGTGGCGGAGCGCGCGCTCGGCGCCCCAGTAGCGGCCGTAGAGCGTGTCGCCCTTGGCGAGGTTGAAGGTGCCGGCGATCACCTCGCCGTCCTGCCGCGCCACGACGAACACGAGGCGCGCGCGCAGCCGCTCGCGCGCCAGCGTGAAGAAGCGCTCGTCCAGGTACTGCTGCCCCCAGGGGAGCTGGTCGATCGTGCGCCGATAGAGCGTGAACATGCGCGGGAAGAGCGCGTCGGGGATGTCGGCGCCGACGTGGGTCACGATCTCGACGCCCTCGGTGGCGAGCTCGCGGCGCTCGCGGCGCACCTGGTTGCGGCGCTTGCTGCGCAGGCTGGCGAGATAGTCCTCGAAGGACGCGAAGCCCGGGTTCGTCCAGTGGTACTGCCAGCCGGTGCGGACGAGCCAGCCGCGCGCCTCGAGCGCCGCCACCTCGTCGGGGAGACAGAAGTCGACGTGCGCCGAGGAGAGATGGCTCTCGGCGCACACCGCCTCGAGCCCTGCGGCGAGGGTCGCGATCAGCTCGCCCCGCTCCGCATCCGGCGCGGTCAGGAAGCGCGCGCCCGTGACCGGCGTGAAAGGGACCGCGACCAGCAGCTTCGGATAGTAGGCGATGCCCGCGCGGGCAGCGGCGGCCGCCCAGTTCTGGTCGAAGACGAACTCGCCCAGGCTGTGCCCCTTCACGTAGAGCGGGCAGGCCCCGACCAGGCGCTCGCCCTCCCAGAGGGTCAGCGGGCGCGGGAGCCAGCCGGTCGCGGCGGTGGCGGCGCCCGAGTCCTCGAGGATCGCGAGCCAGTCCCACTCGAGGAAGGGCGACCCGTCGCCGACCAGCGCGTCCCACGCCGCGCGCGGGACGTCGCGCATCGATTCGAGGAGGCGGAGGGTCCTCACACGATCGACTTGACCCAGCCGCCGTCGACGTCGATGCACGCGCCGGTGATCCAGGAGGCCAGGTCGGACGAGAGGAGCGCGACCAGCGCGGCCGTGTCCTCCGGCTCGCCGAAGCGGCCGGCGGGCAGCGGGCGGCGGGCGCCGAAGTATTCGTCGAAGACACGCTTCGGATCGTCGCCGGTGCGCGCGGTGCGGGCGACCGCCGCCGCCATCGCCGACTCCGTCCGCGTGATGCCGGGGCAGACGCAGTTCGTGAGCACGCCCCGGCCGGAGTACAGGTTGGCGAGCTGCTTCGAGAGGTTCACGAGCGCGGCCTTGGCCGGCCCGTAGGTCGGCGCCCGGTCGTCGGGCTGGCGGGCCGAGGTGGACGCGATGTTCACGATGCGGCCCCAGCCGCGCTCGAGCATGCCGGGCAGCGCGCGGCGGATGAAGCGCACGTGCACCACCAGGTTCATGGTGTAGCTGGCGAGCCAGTCGGCGTCGGTGGCGCCGAGGACGTCGGGCGGCGAGGGCCCGCCGGTCACGTTGTTCACCAGGATGTCCGCGCCGCCGTCGAAGGCCTCGCAGTGTGCGCGCCACACGGTCTCCACGCCCTCGTCGGTTGCGAGGTCGGCCGCCACGGCGCGCACCTCGCCGCCGCGCGCCCGGAGCTCCGCCTCCGCGGCGCGCAGCCGCTCCGCGCGCCGGGCACAGATGGTGACGCGCGCACCCTCGGCGGCGAGCGCCGCCGCGATCGCCTTCCCGATGCCCGCGCTCGAGCCGGTGACGAGCGCGCGCCTGCCCGCGAGCCGGAGATCCATCGCGCCCGCTACGCCAGCTGGCGCGCGAGCCCGGCAGCGCGGTCGAGGAGGGGCAGCAGCGTGTCGGCCTCCGCCGAGGGGAGCGCGAAGATGGCGCGCGCGACCCCGAGATCCCGCAGGCGCACGAGCCCCGCCGCGTCCATGGGCGCGGCGTAGACGGACACCGAGATGCTGCGCGGGTCCCTGCCCTTCTCGAGCGCCAGCCGCCGGAGCTCAGTCATCCCCGCCTCGAGGTCGCCGGCGCGCACGCTGATCGGGAGCCAGCCGTCGCAGTACTCGACCACGCGCGCCAGCGCGCGCGGGCCGTGGCCGCCGAGCAAGATGGGCGGGTGTGGCTTCTGCACCGGCTTCGGCCACGACCAGAGAGGCTCGAAGCGCACGAAGTCGCCCTCGAACGCTGCCTCGTCCTCGGTCCAGATGCGCTTCATGGCGAGCACGCGCTCGCGCAGCACGCGCCAGCGCTGCTTGAAGTCGGTGCCGTGATCCTCCATCTCCTCGGCGTTCCACCCACCGCCGATGCCGAAGAGGACGCGTCCGCGCGAGAGGAAGTCCAGGCTGGCGACCTCCTTGGCGGTGGTGATCGGGTCGCGCTCGACGAGCAGGCAGATCCCCGAGCCGACCTTGAGCGTGGTGGTCACGGCGGCCGCCGTCGCCAGCGCGACGAACAGGTCGTGCGTGTGCCAGTACTCCTTCGGCAGCGTCGGGCCGCCGGGCCACGGGCTCCGCCGCGAAACCGGGATGTGGGTGTGCTCCGGGAACCAGAGCGACTCGAAGCCGCGGGCCTCGACCGCGCGCGCCAGGTCGTCGACCCGTATCGCGTAGTCGGTGGGGAACATGACGACGCCGAAGTGCATGCGTCCCGCTACCGCCGCGCGCCCCGTCGGGTCAAGCGGCATGTACGATCGCGCGCGGCCGGTGTAGGCTCGAGGGCGCATGGACAACCACGACCTCGCCGAGATGTGGGCCTACCACGACGGCACCAAGCACTCGGTCGAGAGCGTGTACCGCTCGGGCCATCGCCTCGAGTGGGCGATCATGCCGCGGCCGTTCAAGGTCTACCCCGACCTGGAGCCGATCCCGCTGCCGCAGGACTTCACCTCCTCGACGCGGCCGGCGCTCGCCGCGCTGGCCGATCGGGGCACGGCCGCCGGCGACGGCCCGCCCCTCGGGCGCGCCGCGCTCGCGCGCCTCCTCTACTTCTCGGCGGGCGTGCTCCGCCGCAAGACCTACGCCGGCGGCGAGATCTACTTCCGCGCCGCCGCCTGCACCGGCGCGCTCTATCACATCGACCTCTACCTGATCTCGGGGCCGCTCCCCGACCTCGAGGCGGGCGTCTACCACTTCGGGCCGCACGACTTCGCGCTGCGCCGCCTCCGCGCCGGCGACCACCGCGCGGCCGTGGTGGCGGCGACGGCGGGCGAGCCGGCGATGGCCGCCGCCCCCGTCATCGTCGCCTGCACGAGCACGTTCTGGCGCAACGCCTGGAAGTACCAGGCGCGCACCTACCGCCACTGCTTCTGGGACGACGGCACGCTGCTCGCCAACCTCCTCGCAGCAGCCGCCGCCGTCGATCTGCCCGCACGCGTCGTGCTCGGCTTCGTCGACGACGAGCTGAACCGCCTGCTCGACCTCGACACCGAGCGCGAGGTGACGCTCGGCCTGGTCGCGCTCGGGCGCGGCGCGCCGCCGCCCCCGCCGGCGCCGCCCGCGCCGCCGCTCGGCCTCACGACGCTGCCGCTCTCCGCGCGCGAGGTCGACTACCCCGCCATCCGCCGCGCGCACGCGGCCTCCTCGCTGACGACGGCGAAGAAGGTCGCCGCCTGGCGCGGCCCGCTCGCGCCGCCGGCGTTCACACCGCCCGGCGGCCCCATCGTCCCGCTCGCACCGAGCGTCGCGGCGGCCGAGCCCGTCGAGACGGTGATCCTCCGGCGGGGCTCGACCCGCACCTTCGCGCGCGAGCCGATCGGGCTCGCCCACCTCTCGACCATCCTGCGTGCCTCGACGCGCGGCATCCCGG
>WNFC01007513.1_pt1 | contig 11976 bp, 11 predicted proteins | sample 5400541 | NCBI WGS metagenome assembly WNFC01 (sample SAMN13153342, study PRJNA577476) | soil metagenome | isolation source: 120 cm saprolite under Douglas fir tree site 2 hole 2 replicate 1 | place: USA:California | collected 2015-04-18 | reverse complement strand
CACGACACGCGATGACCTGCTGATCCGCATGACGCCAGAGCAGTGGGACACGGTGCTCGACCTCAACCTCCGCGCCGCGTTCCTCGTCACGAAGGCCGCGATGCGGCCGATGATGAAGCAGCGCTTCGGGCGCGTCGTGAACGTGTCCAGCGTCGCGGGCGTTGCCGGGAATGCAGGGCAGGCGAACTACGCATCGGCGAAGGCCGGCCTCATCGGCTTCACGAAAAGCCTGGCGCGCGAGATGGCCAGCCGGAACATCACCTGTAACGCCGTCGCCCCGGGCTTCGTGCCGACGGACCTCACCCGTCCGCTTCTCGCCCAGATGGAGGTGACGATCCTGAAGCAGATCCCGCTCGGCCGGTTCGGCACGGTCGAGGACGTCGCGAACGCCATCGCGTTCCTCGTCTCGGAGGAGGCCGCATACATCACCGGCCAGGTGCTCCAGATCGACGGCGGCATGGTCACCTAGCGATGACGCCCCGACGCCTCGCGCTCGTCGCCTCCGTCGCCCTCGTCACGTTCGTGCTCGATCGCCTCACGAAGGCCTGGGTCGAGCAGACGATCCCGGTCTACGAGGGCCGGCCCGTGCTCGACGACTTCATCCGCGTCGTGCACACACAGAACAGCGGCGCGGCCTTCGGACTGCTCCCGGAGCGCACCACGCTCCTCTCGGTGCTGTCGGTCGTCGCGGTGGCCGCCATCCTCTATTACTACCGGCAGATCGCCGGGAGCTCGCCGCTCATCGCGGCGACGCTCGGCATGCAGCTTGGCGGTGCGTTCGGCAACCTCGTGGACCGCGTCGGTCAGGGGTATGTCGTGGACTTCATCGACGTGGGCATCCCTGGTGGGGTGCGCTTCTGGGCGTTCAACGTGGCGGACTCGTCGATCGTGCTCGGCATCGTCTTCGTGACGTTCCTGCTCTGGCAGGAGGAACGGAAGAACACGGCGCGCACCGCATGAACGGCACGGACGCGGAGCGCATCACGCTGCGCGTCGAGACGAGCGGCCAGCGCGTCGACATGTTCCTCGCCGAGCACAGCCTTCTCTCGCGGAGTGCGATCCAGCGCCTCGCGCGCGCCGGCCATGTGCTCGTCGACGGCGCGCCGGTCGAGCCCGCCTTCAAGGTGCGCAGGGGGCAGGAGCTCGTCGTCGACGTACCCGCGACCGAGCCCGACGCGCTCCTCCGAGCGGAGGACATCGACGTCGATGTCCTGTACGAGGACGAGGACGTCGTCGTGGTGAACAAGCCCGCCGGTCTTGTGGTCCATCCCGCGCACGGCCACAAGACCGGGACGCTGGTGAACGCGATGCTCGGCCGAATCGCGTCGCGCACCGGCCGCGAGTCGGGGCGGCCGGGGATCGTCCACCGTCTGGACAAGGACACGAGCGGCGTGATGATCGTGGCGAAGAACGACGTCGCGCAGCTCGCGCTGTCGCGGCAGCTCCAGCAGCAGCGTTTCGCGAAGGAGTATTTGGCGCTCGTCGGAGGCGATCCCGGCGAGACCGACGTGGTGGTGGAGGCGCCTCTCGAGCGCGATGCCGACGATCGGCGGCGGATGGTCGTGCGCGCCGGAGGACGCGACGCGGTGACGCGGTTCCGCCGGATCGCGGCGTGGAAGAGCAACTCGCGCCAAACACCGGGCCCAGCTGGTGGCCGACTTTCCCTTCTCCTCGTGCGGCCGGTGACAGGACGGACGCATCAGATCCGCGTGCACCTGGCGTACGCGCATTTCCCTATCGTTGGCGACCCGGTGTACGGACGACGCGGCGACACCAGCGGTCTTGGGCGACAGTTCCTGCACGCCTGGCGTCTCACGGTGCGGCTCCCGCACGCCGGCGAGCGCACCTTCACCGCGCCGCTGGCGCCCGATCTCCGCGAGTACCTGGAGAGACTGGGTGCGCCGGCGGCGAAGACACCCGTCCTCGAGGAGGTCCTGTGACGCGATGACGTCAGTCGACGGGAAGGGCCTGCTCGTGATCATCTCGGCCCCGTCCGGTGCGGGAAAGGACACCGTCATCGACAGGCTCGTGCCGAGGCTCGATGACGCCGTCGTCTATGTCACCGCGACGAGCCGCAAGCCGCGGCCGGGTGAGGTCGACGGCGTGCGGTACTACTTCTACTCGCCCGAGAAGTTCCGCGAGGAGATCGAGGCGGGCAATTTCTACGAATGGTCGATCGTCCACGGCGAGTTCAAGGGAGTGCGGCGCGACATCCTCGGCGACACGCTGCGCAGCCACAGGATCGTGATCGTCAAGCCCGATCCGCAAGGTATGCGAAAGATCAAGTCGCAGCTCCCGGAGGCGCTGACCATCTTCATCATGCCGCCGTCGATCGAAGCGCTCCAGCGCCGCCTCGAGCATCGCGGGACCGAAACGCCGGAGCAGCGCGCGGTGCGCCTGCGGAACGCGGAGATCGAGATGGCCGCCACGCCGGAGTACGACTACGTCGTGGTGAACGAGGACGGGAAGATCGACGAGACCGCAGACCAGATCGCCGAGATCATCCGCAAGGAAAGCAAGAAGCCCCGCCACTACGATCTCTAAGGTGCCGCGAACAGCGGAAGTCGCGGTCTTCGCCGGCATCCGCGGTCCCACGCGCGCGTTCACGTACGGCATCCCCGTCGGTCTCGACCTCGTGCCCGGTCATCTCGTGCGCGTCGGCTTCGGGCCGCGATCGGTCGCGGGTGTGGTGACGGCGCTCGATGTCCCGTACGAGGGTGCGCTGCGCGACATCGACGCGCTCGTGCATCCGTTGCCGCTCCTGCGCCCGCATCAGCTCGCGCTCGCATCGTGGATCGCGACCGAGTACCGCGCCGGCCTCGCCGACGCGGTCCGCGCGATGCTCCCGCCGGCGCTCGCAGCGCGCGCACACAACGCGCTCCCCGTCGCGAAGGGCGAACGGCGCGAGGCGCTCTTCGCGCTCACGCCCGAGGGCAGCGCCGCGCTCGCTGGCGGCAAAGACTCTCGCATCGGCGCGCGCCAGCTGGCGACGCTTCGCGCGCTGTCGCTCGGCGCACGCAACGGCGCCGAGCTCGCCGACGCCGGCGGCTCGGCGGTGGCGGCACGCGCGCTGGCACGCCGCGGCCTGGCCTCCGAGGGCGTGCGTGCGGTCCGGCGTGTGCCGGCCGAGTTCTCGCTGGGGGAAGACGACTCCGTGCGGGATGCGGCAGCGACGCAGGCGCAGACCACGGCCCTCGACGCGATCGTCCCGTCGCTCGGCGGCGGTGGGCCCTTCCTGCTTCACGGCGTGACCGCGAGCGGGAAGACCGAGGTGTATCTGCGTGCGGCCACGGAGGCGCTGGCGCGCGGCCTCGGAGTCGTCGTGCTCGTTCCGGAGATCGCGCTCACCGCGCAGGTCGTCGCGCGGTTCGTCGCGCGCTTCGGCGAGCGCGTCGCGCTCCTCCACTCGGCGCTCTCCGCCGGCGAGCGCTACGACGAGTGGCGCCGCGTGCTCGACGGTGTCGCCGACGTCGTCGTCGGCTCGCGCTCGGCGCTCTTCGCGCCGCTCGAGCGGCCCGGGCTGATTGTCGTCGACGAGGAGCAGGAGCCGTCGTACAAGCAGGAGAGCGCGCCGCGTTATCACGCCGTCGACACGGCGCTGGCCCTCGGCCGCCTGGCCGGCGCCGTCGTCGTGCTCGGCAGCGCCACACCGCGCGTCACGACGTACCACGCGGCGAAGACCGGCGCGATCCGGATGCTGGCGCTGCCCGAACGTGTTAGCGAGCTCGCGCTCCCGCCGACGACCATCGTCGATCTGCGGCTCGAGCTGAAGGCCGGCAATCGCGGCACGCTCTCACGCGCGCTCAGGCTCGCGCTGGAGCGGACCGTCGCGAAGGGCGAGCAGGCGATCCTGTATCTGAACCGCCGCGGGTTCGCGACTATCGTGCTCTGCCGCGACTGCGGCTACGTCGTGAACTGCCCGGCCTGTGACATCCCCTTCGCGTATCACCTCGATGGTTCGCTCATGTGTCACCGCTGCGGCCGCCGCGCGCAGCCGCCCGCGGCGTGCCCGAACTGCAAGAGCACGCGCATCCGGCATCTCGGCGTCGGCACGCAGCGCGTCCTCGAGGAGGTTCGGCAGGTCGTCTCGGATGCGTCGGTGCTGCGGTACGACCGCGACGCGGTGCGGGCGAAGGGCGCGCACGCCGCCCTGTTTGAGCGGATGCGCACCGGGCGAGCTCAGGTGATCGTCGGGACGCAGATGGTCGCGAAGGGCTTCGACCTGCCGGGCGTCTCGCTCGTCGGGGTTGTGAACGCGGACACGATCCTGAATCTCCCCGACTACACCTCGGCCGAGCGCACCTTCCAGCTGCTGACCCAGGTGCTGGGCCGGTCGGGGCGCGGCAGCGCGGGCGGCCGCGGCATCCTGCAGACCTACCTGCCCGATCACTACGCGATTCGCGCGGCGGCGGCGCACGACTACACGTCGTTCGCGGAGGCCGAGCTCGCGGGTCGCGCGCGCTTTGGCTATCCGCCGTTCGGAAGGCTCGTGCTCCTTCAGACGCAAGCGAAGCGCGCCGACACGCTGACGAAACGTGCCGAGTCGTACGTGGCCGAGCTGCACGCCGCGTCGCGCGGCGATGCGGAGGTGTTCGGGCCCGCGCCCGCGTTCGCCGCGAAGCGCGCCGGCACCTTCCGCATGCAGCTGATCCTCCGCGGCCGCGATCCGCTCGCGGTCCTCGACCGCGCACCGGCGGGCGCAGAGTGGACGGTGGACGTTGACCCGGTGACACTGCTCGGGTGAGCGAGGAGACCGAGAAAGGCCCGCCGCCACCACCAAGGCTTCGCGCGACCAAAGGCGCGCCATGGCGCATCGACCCGGGCCGTCGCGCGAAGTGGTCGTCGCCAGACTTCATCGCCAAGAACGCCGTCGATATCCGGCAGATCGGAGACCCCGTGCTGCACGCACCCGCGAAGAAGCCACGTCTCAGCCGCACGGAGCTCGAGGCGCTCGCCGCTCGGATGTTCGCGTCGATGGTCGTCGCGCGCGGCATCGGCATCGCCGCGCCGCAGATCGGGGTGCCGCTGCGCGTCGCGGTGCTCGACGTCGACGAGGCCGGCCTGGTGGTGATCGATCCGAAGATCGAGTGGGCCAGCGAAGAGGTCGAGGAGACCTCTGAGGGCTGCCTCTCGGTCCGCGGCCTCTACGGAATGCTCGAGCGTCCGGTGGCCGCGCGTCTCTCCGGGGTGGACATCACCGGGAAGCGCTTCGTCGCCGAGGGGGAGGAGTTCGGCGCGCAGTGCATGATCCACGAGACCGAACATCTCGCCGGCGTCCTGTACGTCGATCGTCTGAAGTCGCGTGCCGATCTGCATCCCGTCGAGCCCGATGAGGAGGAGACGCAGCGGGAGACCGCGTGACGCCGCGCGTGGTCTTCCTCGGCACGCCGGAGTTCGCGGTGCCGAGCCTCGACGCGCTCGTGCGTCTGCGTGATGCCGGCACAATCGAGCTCGCGGCCGTCGTGACGCAGCCCGATCGTCCGGGCGATCGCGGTCGCGTCGCTGCTTCGCCGGTCAAGGAGCGCGCGAAGATCTTGGGCCTCTCGCTCCTGCAGCCGGCGCGGTTGGGGCGCGACGCCGTCGCCGAGATCCTGGCGCTCCGGCCAGATGTGTTGATCTGGGCCGCCTACGGAAATCTCATCCCGCGCGCGCTCCTCGACGGCGTGCGCGGCCGCGCGGTGAACGTGCACGCGAGCCTCCTACCGCGGTGGCGCGGTGCGGCGCCGGTGGCGCACGCGATCCTCGCAGGTGACCGCGAAACGGGGATCACGCTCATGGCCGGCACGGCCGACCTCGACGCTGGACCGGTCCTCGCGCAGGAGCGCGTGACGATCGGCGCGCTCGAGAGCGCGGGCGAGCTGACGTCGCGACTCGCGTCGCTCGGCGGCGAGATGCTCGAGCGCGAGCTCCCTCGGTATCTGCGTGGTGAGCTGCGTGCCACGCCGCAGCAGACCTCTCAAGTCACGTGGGCGCCAAAGCTCACGAGCGCAGACGGCAGGCTCGACTTCGGGCGGCCCGCCGAAGAGCTCGCGCGCCGCGTGCGCGCGATGTCGCAGGAGCCGGGCGCGTTCACGACGGTCCGTGGACAGCGACTCGTGGTGGCGAGGGCGTCGGTGCGCGGCGGTTTCCCCGAGGAGCACGGCATCGTCAAGATCCGCGACGGCTTTCCGGAGATCGCCGCGGGCGCCGGCTGGCTGCATCTCGATGAGGTCCGTCCCGCCGGCAAACGGACGATGAGCGGCGCAGACTGGGCGCGCGGCGCGCGCGAGCTCGACGGCGCGCGGGTGCCCAGCTGACCTACCAGTTCATGAAGTTCAGCGGGTAGCTGCCGTCCGGGAACGGGCGGCTGTCGAATGACAGCGTGAAGACGTCGCCTGCCTTCAGACCGAAGCGGCCGATGGCCGCGAGATCGCCCTGGGTCGCGGTCCTGTAGGTCGTTCGCGTCGTCGCGCGGAGCGTGATGACGCGGTCGTTGAACGGCGCGACCGTGCCGCTATTCCCGCTCGCGATGCGCACGCGCACGCTGCACGGGCTGGTGACCTCGACGACCGTCGCGCTCGTCTTGAGGTGCTGGATCTCAGCACCGACATCGAGTGACGGCGGGGAGTACGTGACGCATGGGCCGAGCGTGGAGGAGACGGACGTCGCCGTTGGCACCGGGCTCGAGGCGGCCGTCGACGACGCAGCGCCCGCGGCGATCGTGGTGCCACATGCGGCGAGGAGACAGGCGGCGATGACAGCGAACACGCGGCTCACAAGACACATACAGCCTCGCGGTGGTCGGGTTCCGCAGGTCGAACCATTCCGTGCCTTCGGACGTCATATCTGCTGTGCGCCGCTTCTCGTTCGCCCTCGTTCTTCTCATCGCCGCGTGCGGTGACCTCCAGAGCGACCAAGCGGCCGGTCCGGCCTCGGCCAGTCCGTCGGCCACCTCATCGTCGGCGGCGACCGGTGATTGCGTCGGTCTCGCGAAGATCACGCCGACCACGGTCCCGCCGCTCATCGTGACCGACCTTGGGGATGGTACGAAGCGCGTCACCAGCGCCGAGGGCGGTTACACGCTCGTCGCTCCGACCGGCTGGATCGTAACGGCGAGCTCTGCCGGCGGGAGCGAGCCGCGATTCGCGCAGGCGCACTTCAGCTCGTTCGATGCGCGCACTGCGCCGTCGCCGCGGCCGGAGGCCGGCGGGATGCTGCCGCCCGAGGTCGGCATCCATCTCGATCTCGAGCTCTGGTGGAACCCCGACCGTCTCGGGCCCGATCGCTACGCGCCCAACGTGCGGATCGGTCCCGATCAGGTCGCGATCCTGCCTGGCTCGACCGTGAGCGTCGGGGGCGTGACGGCGTACCACTTCACGATCCAGGACGAGCGTCGCTACCAACCGAGCAGCGCGCCGCTCATCACCGTGCGCCAGACGCGCGCGGTATGGCTCGTGCCGTCCCTCCGCGACGATCGGATGCTCGTCATCGCGGCGACACCGGCCGAGAGCGACCTGCTTCCCGCGGTCGAACAAGCTGTCTCAACGCTCCGGCTGGGCGGCCCACCGATGAGCAACGTCCGGCCAGTCACGTTCCAGCGGAGCGACATCTTCAAGCAGTGGCTGCTCGACAAGAGCGGCAACGTGATCCCGGGCCGCCGAGTCGAGGCGAAGCTCATGACGTACGCCGACGCGAGCGCCGCGTTATCCGCACCGCACACCGCCGACCAGAAGGGTCCGTCTGGCGGTGGTCCCGGCTCCCGGCTCATCCCGCGGATGGACCACGATCCCGATGCCCTCTACTGGGTCGTCGTCGTGAGCGGTCCCGATCTCCCGCAGGGTCGCGGCGGTCCCGGTGGGCCACCACCCGCGCCCACGGCGTGGATCTTCTACGACACACCCGCGACCACCGACAGCGGAAGCGGCACGGGCGCGCAGTACGCCGCTGCGGGCCCATCGACGCCGGCATGGCCGCTCGGCTTCGACATCCTGCCGGATCTCTGCCGCTAGGGTCCGAGCTTCGCTTTCGCCTTCTGGTAGGACGATCGGGTTCCGCATCGGCGGCTAGGCTGACTCGATGGAGCGTCCCGACTCGATCGCCGCGAATATCGCGCACTGGACGAAGAACAATCGCGAGCGGCTGGACGCGAGCGCGTCGGCCGAGTACTGGGCGAAGGACCAGATCACCTGGGGCATCTTCGGGATCGCTGAAGAGGATCTGGGATCGCCCCTCGGCGACGTGCGCGGGCTCGACGTCGTCGAGATCGGTTGCGGGACGGCGTACTTCTCCGCGCGCCTCGCCAAGAAGGGTGCGCGCCCGGTGGGCGTGGACCCGACGCCGGCGCAGCTCGCGACCGCACGACGCATGCAGGGCGAGAGCGGGATCGGCTTCCCCCTGATCGAAGCGCCGGGCGAGCGAGTGCCTCTGCCCGACGCATCCTTCGATCTCGCGCTCTCGGAGTACGGCGCGTCTCTGTGGGCTGATCCGAAGCTCTGGGTGCCCGAGGCAGCGCGGCTCCTTCGCCCGGGCGGGCGGCTCGTCTTCATGACGAACTCGGTCCTGGCGATTCTCGCGTCGCCCGATGTGGGTGATGTGTCCGAGCGGCTCGAGCGGCCGCAGCGAGACATGTATCGCTTCGAGTGGCCGGGCGAGCTCGGCGTGGAGTTCCACCTCTCGCACGCCGACTGGATCGACCTGCTGCGCGCGCACGGCTTCGAGATCGAGCGACTCATCGACGTCTACGCGCGGCCGGACTCAACCCGGCACGACTACTACGGGTATGTGAGTCCGGAGTGGGCGTGGAAGTGGCCGGCGGAGGAGATCTGGACCGCGCGCAAGCGATAGCGCCGGGTACGCTCGGACCGTGAAGAGCCCCTCCGTCGCCGCGCGACCCGCGATCACCGACATCGACGAGCGGGCTCTCGCCGTGTGGCTGCACGATCGGGGCGAGGCCGCGTACCGCGCGCGCCAGATCCGCCGGCAGATCGCCCGCGGCACGGCGACCGACTGGGACTCGCTGACCGATCTCCCGCAGGCGCTGCGCTCCGCGTTGGGTGACTGGTTTCGGTGGAGCGCAGTCGAGCTGGTGCACGAGATCCAGAGCGCCGACGGCGAGACCCGAAAGGCCCTCCTCCGGCTCCACGACGGACATCACATCGAATCGGTGCTCATGCCGCATCACGGCGCGCGCAACTCGGTGTGCTTCTCGACCCAGGCCGGTTGTCCGATGGCCTGCGCGTTCTGCGCGACCGGCGAGATGGGCCTCATTCGCAATCTCACCGTTGGCGAGATCGTCGACCAGGTCAGGCACTGGCAGCGCGAGCTCGTCTCCCGCGGCGAGCGCGTGTCGCACGTCGTCGCCATGGGCATGGGCGAGCCGCTCGCGAACCTCGAGCCGACCGTCGCCGCGGTGCGCATGCTCATCGACCCAGAGCTCTTCGGCATCAGCCCGCGGCGCGTGACCATCTCGACCGTCGGCCTGGTGCCGCAGATGGACGAGCTCGCCGCTCTCGACCTGCCGATGAACCTCGCGGTCTCTCTGCACGCACCGAACGACCGAATCCGCGGCGCGATCGTGCCGGCGAACAAACGCTGGGGCATCGACGAGGTGCTCGCGGCGTCGGCGCGCTACGTGGACCGCACGAAGCGGCGCGTCACCTTCGAGTACGTGCTGCTGTCAGGCGTGAATGACGCCGAGCGTGACGCGATCGAGCTTGCGGGGCGCATCGCGAAGCTCGGGCGCACCGGGGACTATCACGTGAACCTCATCCCGGTGAACCCCGGTCCAGGTGGGTTCACGCGGCCGCCGGTCGAGCGCATGGAGCGCTTCGCCGAAGTGCTGCAGGAGCGCGGCATCGCGGCGACGCTGCGCATCAGCAAGGGCCAGGACATCGCCGCAGGGTGTGGTCAGCTGAAGGTGCCGGAAGGAAAGGCGGCCGAGGCGGCCGTTTAGCGGGCGGTCTTCGCCTTCTCGCGCTTCTTGGCCATGCGCGCGTCCTTCGTCTGGTCTCTGCGGCAGCGCGTGCAGAGAAGCAGCTTCTCACCGCCGATCATCGCCGGGTGCAGGTTCGCGTCGAAGCGACGGCGCGTGTGCACCTTCGAGTGACTGACATTGGATCCGAATGCGGCGGTCTTTCCGCAGATCGCGCAGGCGCGTGGCATGAGCAGCAACTCCTCAGGGGGAACTGAACTGAATGTTACAGTCGCGCGCATCGCGACGCAATGCGACGGTGTGACCTTGCTGCGCGTTCTCGAGGCCGCCGCCCTTCGTCTTGAGCACGGCGTCGACGAGGTGAACGCGCTCAACGTGTATCCGGTCCCCGATGGCGACACCGGCACCAACATGCTCCACACCGTCCGCTCGGCCCTCAAGTACGCGCGGGACGCGGAGCCCACGGTCGCCGCGATCACCGCCGCGGCGGCGCACGGCGCGCTCATGGGCGCGCGGGGGAACAGCGGCGTGATCCTCTCGCAAGTCATGCGCGGGCTGAAAGAGTCGACCGCGACTTCGTCGACCATCGGCGTCGCCGAGTTGCGGAAGACGCTCAACCTGGCGCGCATCCACGCGCACGACGCCGTCACCGCACCGGCGCCGGGCACGATGCTCACGGTCACCGTCGCGATCGAGGACGCCGCCGCCGACGACAGCAGCGATGCGGCCGCGATGCTGCTGCGGATCGTTGCGGCGGCCGATGCAGCCGTGACGCGGACGCAAGTCGAGAACCCGACCAATCGGGCCGCGGGTGTCGTCGATGCGGGCGCCAAGGGCCTGTATTACCTCCTCGAGGGCGCGTGCGATGCGCTCACGCCGCGCGCGCCGAGGTCGAGGAAGGGGCCTGATGCTTCGACGACCGGAACCTCGCGCGCGCCGTCCGGAGCGAACGTCTGGACGGGAGGAGAAGCATGGGCCCCGCCCGAGGCAACGTCGGCGCGCGCGGCGGGCGTGGCCTCGTGGAAGGGTGCGTACGACGTCCAGTTCCTGGTCGAGCATCCCAGCCGGCCGATCAACGTCGTGCGCAAGGAGATGGAGGAGTTCGGCGCCGACTGCGTGCTCGTCGTCGGCGACGACACCGTGATGAAGGTGCACGTGCACACGCTCCACCCCGATCAGATCATCCGCATCGGTCTCTCGACCGGGCGCGTCGCGGACGTGGTGGTCGAGGACCTCGACGCGATGACCGCGGAGCACGAGCGCGCCACAGGCATCGTGCTCGCGCCGCCGAAGCCGGCCGCCGCTGTTGGCGTTCTCGCCATCGTCCCGGGCGCGGGATTCGCGAGCGTGGCGGTCTCGCTCGGCGCGACGCCTCTGCGCGGCGGTGCGACGATGAACCCCTCGACCGAGGAGATCCTCACCGGCATCCGCGAGGCGAACGCAAAGCACGTCATCGTGCTGCCGAACGACAAGAACATCATCCTGGCGGCCGAGTCCGCGGCGAAGCTGGCGGACGGCCCCGTCACCGTCATCCCGACGCGGAACGTCGGTCAGGGCATGGCCGCGCTGGTCGCGTTCGATCCGCTCAAGGACGCCGACATCACGGCGCGTGAGATGCGCGAGGTAGCGGAGCGTGCTCACGGCATCGAGGTCACGCGAGCGATCCGGACGACGACGATCGACGGGCAGTCGGTGCTCGAGGGCGAGGCGATCGCGCTGCTCGACGGCCGGGTCGTTGCACACGGCGACGACGAGGTCGTCGCGCTGGTGGACGCGGCGAAGCGGCTGAGCGACGCCGAGGTCTTCACGCTCTACAGCGGCGCGGATGTCGATGCATCGCGCGTCGAGTACGCGGCTCAGCGCCTTCGCGCGTCGTGCCCGAGAGCCGCGGTCGAGGTCGTATCGGGCGGACAAGCGCATTATCCGTTCATCGTCGCGGCGGAATGAACGGGAGGAGAGGGCGTTGACGCTCGAGCAGGTCTTTCAGATCGCGCTGCGCATCGTTCACATCGGGAGCGGCGTGTTCTGGGTCGGCACGGCGTGGTTCTTCTTTGGGTGGGTGGAGC
>WNFC01007511.1_pt1 | contig 11976 bp, 7 predicted proteins | sample 5400541 | NCBI WGS metagenome assembly WNFC01 (sample SAMN13153342, study PRJNA577476) | soil metagenome | isolation source: 120 cm saprolite under Douglas fir tree site 2 hole 2 replicate 1 | place: USA:California | collected 2015-04-18 | reverse complement strand
TATGCACGAAACTCCTCAACGCGTCGAGTTGGCATTCGCTCACAGGCAGATCGCGCCAGAAATACAGCATGAGTGTGCGACAGTGGTACGCCACCCGATGCAGCCAGGCACAGACCGTATCCTTGTCCACTTGGACGATGCGTGCGGTCGCGCGCAGCGCATTGCCTTCTGCCAGCGCGCGCACCGCTGTCTCAAAAATCGCCGCATCAGCCTCCAGGCCATCATACGCCGTCCCGTAACTCAAGACCACACTCGCTTCGCACGCTTTACACCATGCCCGCGGCTGCCCACGGCTGGTACCGTTCTTGACCAAATACCCCTGTGAAAAGGGTATCCCATAACCGCGACAGGAGTGGTTAGGACAGTACAGGGTTTTCCAATCCATGGCTTGGCTCCCTCGTGCTACAGCGTGTTTGCACGAGGAGGCACTATAAACCGAAAATGAGCCTTATCCATCACAGCAGTTGAGGGACACTACCCAAAACTGAGACTTTGATTTTTGAGATGAGTTTTTGAAATAGCCCTGTGTATTCCGACAGTTAGACAAACAAGCAGGTGAGTTTATCTGTCTTAAAAACCGGAGGTTTTCTGAGACACTAGTACAAAGCCTGCGCTGTGGGACGGCCGCTCTACTGCAATGTGAGGCCAGGGATGGTATTGCAAGACCTGACCCTAGCCATTTCCAGGTCGCCCTCCAGCCTCTTCTGGAGAGTTATGATGTGGGAGCGCTCACCTCGGGTACGTCGGGAGTAAAGAGGCGCCACTCCCCCGGTAGACTCTTGAGGATGTGCGTCCCCCGATCCGTGAAGGTGATGCCGGACCCGGTCACCAGATCTTTGACGGTGTTCGACACGAAGACCTCGCCGGGCTGGGCTGCCCCCGCGATACGGAAGCCCGTGTGTACCGTGATGCCGCTGATGCTCCCATCGTCATACTCGACCTCACCGGCGTGGATGCCGACCTTCACCGCCATCCCGAGTCCCTGCACGGCATCGCGGATCGCGCACCCGCAGCGGATGGCGGCAACCGCGCCGTCGAACACGGCAAGGAGCTGGTCCCCGACCATATTCATCTCTTCCCCGCCGTGGCGGGCAAGTTCCTGGCGGACGAGTGCAGTGTACTGCGCTCGCATCTCACGCCACCAGCGGTCGCCCAGCGCGACGAGCCGTTCTGTCGAGCCGACGATGTCGGCGCAGAGCACCGTCGTCAGCACCCGCCCCGGCACGCGCTCGCGCGTATCCAGCGACCGGAGAGGCGGGAAGTCGGCCGGGAGGTCCGAGATGATGAGCTGGAAGATACGCTCGGGCCGGGGGAGGTTCTTGAGGCGATAGGCGCCGAGGTCCCGCAGACTCAGGCCGTCGAGCAGGGCATCCTCGACCAAGGCGGCGGTCGACTTGGACAGTAGCACTTGCCCGCCGTGGCCGGCGTCCCTGATGCGCGCACCGCGGATGACGTCCAGCCCCGTGTACCCCGCCGCCGTCCGGATCGGTTCGCCCGTGTGCAGGCCGATGCGCACCCGCACGGCCCCGCCCTCCGGCCAGGCCGCGGCCGCCAAGGCGCGCTGCATCGCCACGGCTGCAGCGACCGCCTGTGTGGCACGGGGGAACACCACGAAGAACGAGTCCCCCTGCGTATCGACCTCGTGGCCCTCGTGCGCGGCAAACGCGGCCCGTAACAGGGCGCAGTGGGTGGCCAGGACCTCGGGGTAGCGGTCCCCGAGGTGCACCGTCAGGAGGGTGCTGCCCTCGATTTCGGTGTGCAGCACCGTCAGGGTGCCGCTGGGTAGCTCGGGCATACATGCGCTCCTCTTCGGCCACTTCGTGCTCGGGCCGCTTATGCACGTCTTTGAGCCACTCTGCCATCAAAATTCTCTGGGGCCTAACCATTGATTCACACGCCACTTTGCCCTGATAAGGCCATATTGGTGGGGTTTTCGGGCAGTTTTGCCCCATACCCATTCTCAGCCCTCGAAGGGCGCCATGACGGAGACCTTATATCCCTGACGCGACTGCCAGTCAATAACCCAAACCCTGCAATGCAGTCCGAATTTGTTGTGAGAGAAGGGCGTTGTCGCAAAAAACCCTCGTTTTTCTGGTGCTCTGTGGCAGGCTTTGACGCGCGTATCTCGTGGATCAGCTGCCACAGTTCCTGGGGTGTCTGTCGGCGACTAGAGGCCGTGATAAAACAGATCAGCTGCTCGGCTCCTGCATCACTGTGTACCAGCGCCTCAAGAGCGGTGACCGCCTCCCGTAGTGAGCAGGTCTGGGCTTGTCCACTGCCCAGGGATGGCGGCGTGGGCGGCGGTAGTGCGGTACCAGTCGACCGGTCATCATCCCAAGCGGCTTGCGACCTCCGACACATCTGGGAGAGGGCGTAGGGGAGGCGCTGCGGGGCCAGCCTCGCCCAGGCCCTCCTCGGCATCCACCGTTGCAGACTGGCCGGCAGGTCGCCGAGGAGCCGGCCGACGGCGCGCAGGGTGTGGCGTCGTTGCTGGAGCGTCAACCGTTCAAAAGGCTTCGACAGCATCAGACCGGCGTAGGGCTGACATCCCACCTCCTCCCAGATCGCGGCTCTGGTGTCTGCATCGGCTCCAGCGGCACTCCGGCGACAAAAGAGTTCCTCAATCAGGGACCGCACACACCGCACATACACCGCCGCGCCCATCGCAGCCCCGCACGGGCATTGAACCCGCCCGTGTGTGACCGCTTGCCAACTCAACGCGTCCACGCTCAGCAGATCAGGCTCGGCGGCTTCCAGGGGCGTCTCGATGGCGTCGATCAGGCCCAGGGCAGGCCTGGACACCGGCGTCAAGAGACAGCCATGGAGCGGGCAACTCCCCAGCAGTCCCAGACGCCAAAAGAGACGCAGATGCGGGATGGGATCGGTACGCAGACAGGCCAGACAGAGCGTGTGGTCGCTCGGGCTCGGCTCACGCAGCCACGGAAGGCAATAGCGGCCGGTTGCCCGATTGGAGAGCCCCTTGGACATCCACGGTGTCTGGCGCCTGAGCAGTGTCTGGTACTGGGTGGCATACGTGCGCAGACACGTGGCATCGTCGGTATCAAGCGTATCGATGAGCCAGGGCACATAACCGGTCAGCGTCATGGTCCAGATGCGCTCCGGGGGTACCCCGGTGCGCACCGCCAAGGCGTGCACCAGAGCGACAGGCGGTTGCCGATCCAGGAGATCCTCGGCGAGGACTTCCGTACCGAGCGCGCCGTGGCAGAACTCCTGCCACGGCATCGCATACTGCTGGGCGAGCCGAAACACCCACGAGGAGAGGGATTCCTCGGGCTGGGGCTGCGGGTGCAGGGGCCACCGGGGGCCCCGTGTCATACCAGCTCCCGTTCAAAGGCTCGCCGTCGCGCAGTCGGCGAGTCGTAATCGACAGCGAACAAGAGCTCGCGGTGCAGACATTCCTCACCGGTCTCAATAGCCAACACCGCCGCGCGTGTCAGGAGCGTGGCCATCTCGCCAATCGTCCCCTCTGTCCTCTCCAGGATATGGCGGAGTAAGCCTGAGACAACGTCATCAGAGCGACGCCGCAGGGGCAGCACGGCCAGAAAGCTCGCGAGCAGGGAGGCCAAGTCCTGATTTTCTTGCCACAGCGGGAAGACGAGGGGCTCAAAGCGATTTTCCAGCTGATCGTCGCTGCGAATCGCCAGGTACGCCTCTTTTGTCCCGACCCCGACGATCGGCATACGCAGTTCGTTGCCGAGGAAGCGCAGCAGACCAAGAAACTCCCGCTGTTGCGTCGCAGAACCGGCCAGGATGTTGTGCAGCTCGTCGATGACCAGCATCCGCACCCCGGTGTTGCGCATGATGCGTAGGGTAAGCGTCTCCAGGGCATCCACGCGGGCACGGGGCCGTGATGGCGCGGGCATACTATAGAGCAGAAGCGCATAGAAGCGCGTGACGGTGGGCTCCGAAGGCATCTGCACACACACGATGGGCAGGTGCTCAGCATCGCTCTTGGCCAGAGTCAGAGACGGGTGGAGACGGCGAAATTGCTCAATGATCATGGTTTTGCCATTCTTCGTCGGCCCGACCACCAGCACGTGCGGCATGCGCTGTCGAGGGGGATGGCTCAGGAGCTGCTCGAGCTGGGCCAGCACGTTGTGGGCTTTGGGGGAGCCAATCCAGCGTTCGGCTCGCACCCGCTGCAGGCGCTCGCTGGCGGGCAGTAAGGCCGTCTGGCGCACGGCGGGCAAGAGATGATCGAGGTCAGGGGCCACCGCCACACTCTCATCCGTCTCCATCTTACCACTCCTCAATGTCATCAAAAGGGACGGCGGCACATGGCGGGGTGTCAACATCCCGCGACGTGGGCAGGAGCTGAGACGCTGGAGGTGAGGAGGACGCCGTGGCAGACAGCGCGTTTGCGAGGCGCGCTTGGCGCCGCCGCGCCGCTTTCGTGTGCGCTTGGGCCGTGCGGGTGAGTTCCCGCATCTTTGCAAGGGTGCGAAAGATCGCCACTTCGTCGACTTTGGCACGGCCTTCTTGTCTGACGCGGTGTACGCTCTCACGGTGCTCCCACAGCGTCATCGCCGGACGGTGTACCATCCGAGAGGGGACCTCTCCATACGCTTCACGCGCGGGATCAAGCACGAAGATACGGCGAATATCGCGCGGGTCGCGGCGAATGATAACCGCGTCCAGCCGGTCGCGTTCGGCAATCCAAGGACGTAACGCGTTGCTGTAATACTGGATGTGGTCGAGGACAAAACCATGGCGTTGCATCTTCCGTCGCGACAGGGGCAAAAAGTCGATCAGGAAGGCTGTGTGGTTGACCATCCGTGGTCGGGGACCTGGCCCTGGAGTATCGCCAACGCCCAGCAGGCCCCGTTTGAACCGCTCGATGGGGGGTTCATGGAGGGCGCTATGCACCGAGAGGTGATAATGCCCGATAATCACCAGTGTCAGCCATCTTGCCAACTCCCTTAAGGTGAGCGCGGCGTGGCGTGCAGACGCAGAGGTCCCCCGGTCTTGAGGATTGGCAAACGTGGTGCCCGGGAGGGTATGGACGCGCTGCATCACGGTGCCCAAGACGCGCTCAATGGTTCCACCACAATGGGGCTGCCCCACGGGACGATGGGCAATGCGGATGCCATGCTGATCACAGCCACGGCGGAGCGCTTCGCTATAAAACTCAGCCGCATTCTCGACGTGGATCGTGCCAGGCTTGCCCCAGATCGGCCACTCCCCCTCCATCTCCAGACGTCTGAGATCGGTTTCCTTGTCGAGGACCGCATGAGCCAGACACAGACCGACAGAGACCGCTGAGGGTGGCTCCAAGGTGAGGCAAAAACCCGTGATACATCGACTGTACACGTCGATACCGACGGTGAGATACGGCCGCCCAATGGGTTGGCGGGTGTGTTCATCCACGCTCATACAGTCCACGACGGTGTGATCCATCTGGACCACTTCGAGTGGGGTTGTGACGGAGGGAAAGACGCCTTGAACCGGTGTCAGTCGGTGGGCGGCGTGGCGCCCATGGCGCCGGCGGATGCTCTCCTCGGGCCGTATGGCGTGGATGCGCGCACGGATGGCTTTTGCACTGGGGGCTTGGAGACCGGCGACGTGGCAACGCCGATGGACTTCTTGGACCACGTCAGCGGCCCGATGCCGCTGATGGGAGAGGGAGAGTTCGGCAATCGTCGCACGCATCACCGCCTCTTGGCCCTGAGCGAGCCGTCCTGTGCCGCGCCCTCCGGAAGACCGTCGCCGGACCACAGACGTGAGCAAACCGCCCGACGCACGGGAGCGCTGAAGGAGGGTAGAGATGGTCCGCTGCGAGAGGCCAAGCTGCTCGGCGGCCTGCTGGGCGAGGTCAGCTGGCATCGCATGGAGTGCGGCAAGGGGACGAATGACGACCGCACGCCGTTGGGCTTCTTGCCAGTCACGTGCAGAGAGACTGACCAGGTCACTTGCATGCACGTGCGCCGGCCCATCAAGAGGGAGAGAAGGACTCAGATCGTCAAGATGAGCCACGACCTGTTCACCTAACGTGCCGTTGAGGAGGAGAAATGAGGTCATTGAAAGCGGAGCCTTGATCGTGAAGGTCTCTCCCGCATAGACGACCTGCGCGCCAATCGACACATCGAGCGTATAGGGGACGGTCATCGCGGTCACTCACTGAAAGTCTCTTGGAAAGGGACTCTTATATTGAAGTGTAGCCAATGGGAGGTGGTTTGGCTTTTCGAACTCCGCTGGCGGGTCTCCATTGCAGTCAACTCAGCATATTTTGGGGTCTCGCTGAAGGGCGCTGGGGAAAAAAGCCATCTGCTGCAGGCGAGTAGGTACTGAAATCGCCTTCCGCTTAAAGTCGGAGCGTCGCGTGATTACTACGATTCCGTTGCAATTGTCCGGGAAAAATGACACTTCCTATCACCCATTTATGTGTGGCGAAAGGGACCCCTTTTGTTACACACTCTCTTGTGGTCGGTGCTTGGCGAAGCATGAGAAGCTGCGGGGACTCTGGTGCCTTCGGTACGTGCATGCGCAGGTCCCCGCGGAAGATGCCGGTGGAGCCCCGCACCGAGGCACGAGGGATCAGACACGCCGCCTCGTATCGCCTCAGTGGGGACACCAGCCTTCCGAAGCAGTATGGGAGGGATCACGACCGCTCTTTTTTCTGAGTCGGCACCGGCATGCCAGGAATCTTCACCTTGACCGCACCCAGGTGGGTCCGGCTGGTAAAGTAGAGGGTTTTCCAGTCCTCACCGCCAAAAGCCAGATTCGTCGTGGCGGGCGCTCCGTGGACGATGCGGCCCAGCTTTTTGCCCTGCGGGTCCAGCATCCATATCCCCCCAGAGCCGCCACAATACACATGGCCTTCCCTGTCCACCTTCATCCCATCGGGCACCCCAGGCTCACTGCCCCGCAGGTCGGCGAAGACCCGGTCGGTCTGCTTGGCCAGCATGCCGGTGGGCAGGAGGTCAAAGGCCCGGATGTGGCCGCGCCGCGAGTCGTTGATGTAGAGGACACTTTCATCGGGGGAGAACGCGAGCCCGTTCGGCTGGACAAACGTGTCGACCAAGAGGCTCATGGTGCCGAGATCGGGCGTGACGCGGTAGACGCCCGCAAAGGTCAGATCCCACTGCTCGGGCACGATGCCCGCGTTCGGGTCGGTAAAGTAGTAACAGCCGTCGGATTTGACCACCACGTCATTCGGCCGGTTCAGCCGCCGCCCCTGGAAGCTGTTGGCGATCACGGTGAGGCTCCCGTCGCGTTCGTACCGGGTGACCCGGCGGCTCTCATGCTCGCAGGCGACGAGTCGGCCTTTGAGGTCGCGCGTCAGCCCATTGGCGCGGTTCGTCGGCTCCTGGTCCACGGACACACCCTGGCCAGGCACGTACTTCATCCGCCGGTTGTTATGAATATCACTGAACAACAGGTAGCCGCCTTCCTGCCACCATACCGGGCCTTCAGCAGGCCCTAAGGGGCCCCCGAAGCCATCAGCCAACTCCTGGATCGGCTCGGATGGGGCGATGATCTTGTCCAACTCCGGCGCGAGGGACTCGATCCGCTTGGCCGCTTGGGCTCCGAGGCTCCTGACGCCGCCCGACAGCGCCAGGCTGCCGACCGCCACTGCCATCCCTAACACGTCTCGGCGTGAGAGACTGTTCTGCGCACGCATGCTGCCTCCTTCTTCGCAAGCTGTTGCGTCTCATACGAGGAGTATATTCTCTTGCACTGGCCTGGTGTGGCGCATTATAGACCCTTCCTCGCGTGGACCCAAACGCAACACCTCTGTCTCCTGCCGTGCGCCACAAACACATCATGCCTCTATGCGTCAAACATAGGCGAGTTCTCTCCCTGGGTGTGGCGAAAGGGGACATTTTGTTACAGATTTCTCTGTACTATATATGCACATCTAGGAGTGAGGCTCTGCCTCGCTGCCAACCGGCAGGCGTGACAAGGAATGTCGGTGTTGTACCACCGCAAACCACCCGTTAGGAGAACAACGACAGTTGCGCGCCAGTGGGACGGCGAAAGGCCGCGGTGGACAGCTGCAGGTCTCTGCGCTCTAACCCCGCTTTGCGGCAGCCGAGCGCAAACAGCGCGGCGATGTGGTCGGCAAATATCCCTTCGCCTTGCATGCGGACCCCAAAGCGGGCGTCATTCAGCTTCCCACCCCGCAGCGCCCGAATGCGCTGAAGGATTTTCGTGTGCTTGGTCGGCGCGTGTTGACGCAACCAGTCCTCGAACAGCGCCGCCACCCCGTGGGGCAACCGCCCCTGGACAGCCCTCCTCCATGGGTCTTACGCCAGGCTGTCTTCCTCAGCCGTAGACACGCCAACGCGGTCCAGGGTGTCCCCGACGTCCGTGAGATCGCTGACGCGGTTCAAGGCGTTGGCGTGCTGCCATGCAGCCTGCGCCTGCGCCAATTCTGCGGTGGCGCGCTCCCAGCGCTCCCGCGTCCACGTCGAGTCTGCCCGGCTCACGAGGCCAAACGCCTCACCCTGCCAGCCGGCACGGGCCAGCTCCGTGCGCACATACCGCACAATAGCGGCATCGGGTGAGAGCGCTGGAGGAGCGGCGGCGGGTGGCGGCGCGGCCCGGGCAGCGGGGCCATAGAGGTAGGTCTTCAACCGCGCCTGGGCGACATCCTCATCACTGTCGGTCACAAAGTGCCAGTGTTGCCGTTGCACTAACGCGGCAAAGAGTCCACAGGGATTCTGACTCCCGATGACCTTGGCATGCTCAGCGAGAGCGAGGAAGGTCAGCCGATCGCTGTCACTCTTCCCGATCAGGCCCTGCGTCTGGGCCTGCGCAAAGAGGGTGAGGAGTCGTGCGGTGTCCTGCAGATCTTCGGGGACGATGTGACGCAGAGTTGGGGGCTGGATGGTGGTCGGCGTGCTGTGTTCCTGGACCCGTTTCTTCACACCAGAAGAGGGTCTGCTGGAGGCGGGGGCTATATGCTGGTGCGGTTGGGATGGTGTGGGGGAGTCCGCCTGGAGAGCGGGTTGTTGGTGTTGAAGCTCCTGGAAGGGTTGTCTGTGTTCCTTAGGAAGGGGTGGTAATCCGGTTGTGCAGAACTCAGGAGGGGGTGGTGATCCAGAGGAGCAGGTGTCGAGGTTGGCCTCGGCTGTAGGCTCTCTGGCGGTGCGTGTCCAGGAGAGACTGATCAGCGCATACGTTCCCCACCGGTTGCAGAGGGTCTGTGGGGTGTCGCAGAGGCGCAGCCAGCCGATCGTGACCAGGTGTTTGCGGGCGGCTTTGATGCTGCGCAGGTCCATGCGAAAGACCTCGGCAATCCAGGAGGCTTTGCACCAGCCACCGCTGATGCAGCGATGATCCCGATAGTAGAGACAACGGATCAGATGCCCAAGCATCGTCGCGATGACGGTAGCGCGGCACCCCCCTGCAATGCAACGCACAACCTGGCGGGGTACAGGCACACAGCGCTGCGCGTTCGCAATGGCGTGGAGCATGCAGCGGAAGTCAGCGAGATCGTGGACGCCCCGGAGATCTGCGGGGGAGGTGGCAAACGTGAGCTGCGTCCGCGACCAGGTGAGGAGCCCTACCGCTTCGAGACGGCGGAGGGAGGCCCGGAGATGCTCCCCCCCTACCCCACCAACGAGCCCATGGAGTTCGGTGGGCGTATACTCTGGGACTTGGTCAGGAGCAAGCTGGCAGCGCCGCGCCACCATCTCCTGGGCGGCAAACCAGACACGCAGGTCCATGAGCTGGATCAGTCGGCTGCGGTATGCCCACCACACGAGGCAAAGTTGTTGGACGATGAGCAAACGAAACCCTCCGTGGGGCTTTTTCGCTGTGAGTCTCGGATAGGGAGTTGCAGTCATGTGGCCTCACTGGTGTGGCGCGGACAGGGATTGGGCGTCCGCTGTTCCCGTGAGGGCAGCGCCGATTTTGGGACACACGTCCCCTCTGAGGCTCACAATTTGGGCTTGACGGCTGGCGCTTGGTAGGCTAGATTGATGGTGTGAGTCCTAATCTAGTCTCCGATGGCGCCTTGAGCCTGTTGGCAGCAGGCCCTAAGACCTTATCGTGAGTCTGCAAGAAAAGCCGACTTCGCCAAGTCGGCTTTCGTGCTTCTGCCCTCGCATCTTTTTGCCCCTACATGCCTCTCTCCTGCTTGTGTTGAGGTCTTTCCTTCAGGGTGAATGCTGACACGATACCTGGGGACATTGAACGTTCTTGACCCTGTTTCAGCCTGCAATAATAGCCTGAAATTACGCCAGTGCAATAATTTTCTTGACATTCATAGGGGGCCGAACTGAGGGTCGGAAAGGCATCATTGCAGATTTTTGCGTCCTCAAAATTCTAAAAGTTCATTTATAGTTATACTAGGTTTTTGGCAACATGATTGTTTGAAATTTTGAACGTTTAAAATTGCAAAAGTTCATGAGGAGAGACTCTGCGCTGATAAAGAAATCATCGCACATATCCTTTTTTAGACTTTCAAGATTTTAGCATTTTGCGTGTTCAAAATGCTAAAATAGCTTTTTTGATAGAAAATGGAATTTTAGAAGTTTAAACTTCTAAAATTCTGAACGTTTGGAATTTCAAAAATATATTCTATATAGGGCTATATTTTGAAGTGAAATTTTTTTCTAGGGTGGCCAAATCAGCTGGAGTAAGTTCGCTTCAAGCTTCGCGAGATATGCTGCGGGATCACGGCGAAAGCGCCGCCGCAGAGTCCGCTGCTGGCGGCGGGTCTCTCGTGCCTGCCGCAGCTCTTGCCAGGCTTTGACGTTTTTGGGAGCGAGTTCGGCGGCGGAGTAGGGATGCAGCCGGGTGGCTGCTGCCGCAATTACACAGACGGAGCCGTTCAGGACTAAGCTTGGGGAAGCCACTTTACGCCCGGTGGTGCGCCGGTCATGATAACGATATGATCCGAAAAACTGTTCCAGATCATTATTGGTCCGGGGCAGATCAGGCACTGTATAGCAGGAGAAGAGCCCTGGCCAGTAACTGCGGGTGACCTTCTAGAAGTGTATCAGCGCCGGTGCCAGAGTCCCTGCGGCAGCCTGGTATCGTGTCATCGCGGCCAAGAGTCCCCCGAGGCGACGCTGCACTGTCAATGTCTCGCGCTGGTCCAGGTTGCTGAGGATGTGGGCCACCTGATGAACCCAGCGATACCCCACACGTACGTCGGGCCACAAATCAGCAGTATCGACCAAGCCTCGCTCAAGCAGGGCCTTCAGCCGGCTCAGATCCTGCGGTAAGGTCCCCTTTTTGCTCCCTGCTCAAGGCTCGCGGCAATAGCGCTGAGGCGGTCGTGGAGTTTGAGCCCCGAGGCGTCTAGGGGTGGGCGTCCATCGTCCGTGAGCGCACTGCGCACGGCCGCACAGTAGCCCCGCACGACTTCGGCTTCAGAGTCGCTCCGTCCTTCGAGGCGCCGTTCGATGGGGCGGACCCCGCGGACACGTTTTTTCAATTCTTTCTTGGCATGGCGGTCGGCTTCTTAAATGGGCTTCGCGGCCTCATGGAGATAACGGAAGTGACAGAGTTGGTGCGGCACCGCGGGGAACACCTCCGCGACGGCACCGCGGATGGACAGTTGGCCATCTGAAATGACGCCGACAATCGGCACCTGCACGGTTTGACGCACCGTCCGGAGCAGGACGGCCAGGTCCGCTTGGGTCGCTGACAGCAAACTGCGGGCGAGGAGGACTTCCCCAGAGAGGCAATCACGGAGGACCCAGAGCACCTCATGGCCGACGTCAGATTGCAGACCGTCGAGCGCGAGTAAGACCCGCCCCTGGGCTTGGGTGATCCGCTGGAGGCGGGTGGTGTCAGTCAGTGACAGGGTGAGGAGTTCGTCGTACCGTTCGAGCAGATGGCTCACTGTCCGGGGGGCTACGGCCCATAGGCGCGTACTTAAGCATATGAACCATGACAGCCAAGACCAGCACAGTCTTCCTGTAAGATGGTGTTGTGAGACGATAACCACCATCTTCAGGAGAACACCATGCTGGTCCAGAGCCATGATACCGGCAGTCT
>WNFC01025782.1_pt1 | contig 11977 bp, 5 predicted proteins | sample 5400541 | NCBI WGS metagenome assembly WNFC01 (sample SAMN13153342, study PRJNA577476) | soil metagenome | isolation source: 120 cm saprolite under Douglas fir tree site 2 hole 2 replicate 1 | place: USA:California | collected 2015-04-18 | reverse complement strand
CCGTTGTTCTCACCGTTGGCGAGACCGCAACGTTTGATCCGCACTTGGAACTCAAAGGCATGCAGCAGACCGTGACGGTGACGACGGAAGCCGTTCCCATTGAAACCAGCAAAACCGAAGTCTCCCAGACCGTGGAGCAGCGCCGCATTGACAATCTCCCCATCAATGGGCGGAACTACATCAACTTTACGCTCACCAATTCCCAGACGACTCGCGACGTCTCTCCCACTATCGGCCCCGCCCCCAATAGCGGTCTAAACGTCAGCGGCGCGCGCGCCCGCTCCAACATGGTCAGCGTGGACGGCGCCGATGCCGGCGATAACTCGGTCAACGGTATCCGCTCCACGGTTTCACAAGAAGGCGTCCAGGAATTCCAGCTCATCCTCAGCAACTACAACGCCGAGTACGGCCGCGCCACCGGCGGTGTGATCAACATCGTCACCAAAGGCGGCGGGAATGATTTTCACGGCAACGTCTTTGGCTTCTTGCGCAACAAGGCTTTTCAATCGCGCAACCCTTTCTCTGGACAGATCAACCCTGCCACCGGCAATCTCGATCCGATCAAGCAGGGCTACACTCGCACGCAGAGCGGCCTCACGTTCGGCGGCCCTATCAAGAAAGACAAGACCTTCTACTTCTTTTCCTACGAATACACACAGCGCGAGGAAACCGGCTTTTCCAGCATCGGCATCAACAACTTCGGCATGCAAACCGTGACGCTGCCGACCTCTGCGGGACCGCTTCCCGTGCAATTGACCGGCCCGCAGGCAGCCGCTGTAAATGCGCTCCTCGCCTCCGGCAACTCTTCTCTCCAGACTCTTGGTGTGCAATACGGAGTCTTCATGGGTTCCGCCTCGAATGTCGCCTTGAACGGCTTGGACTATGGGGCGTTGGTAACAAGTCTGTCGGGAGGCTCGATCACACCGGTAAAACCGGTTGTCACGCCGTTTGGACCCCTGTTCCAGGAATTCCCGCTCCCAGTATCGTGCCCGAGCGGCGCGACGGTGAATTCCCTGGTTTGCAGTGGATTCGCCGCCGTGGGCCCCAAGAGCTCCGTCGTGCCCGCCGGCGCCGTCCCCCTGCCGGGTTCCTTTGCCGCTCTCAATGGCGTTCGTGGCAACTACCCCGTAGGGGAAAAGACGAGCTTGTGGTCCGCTCGAATTGATCAGCGTTGGAACAATCGCAACAATTCTTTCCTTCGCGTGGGCGTTTCCCCCTCGCTCGTTACCGGCCTTCCTTCCACTTCGCAGAATCAGGTCTTCGGTCAGAATTCCGGCTCGCGCGCAGGCTACAACCAATCGCGCGACCTCAACTTTACCTTTCAGCACGACACGATCGTCAGCGACAAAGCATTCAACGAATTCCGCGCGCAGGTCGCCCGCCGCGGACTGCACTTCGGCTTTTCACAACTTCCGGGCGGCGACCAGATCGGCGTGAACATCCCAGGGTTTGCCTATTTCGGCCGGGAACCCTACTCCACAGTCGACCGCATCGAGCGGCGGTTCGAATTCACGGACAACGTTACCCTCGTCCGCGGCAAACATACTTTCAAGATCGGTGCAGACGCCAACGTCATCCAACTTCGCTCTTCGAAGAAGCAAATCTTCGAGCTCGATTTCGGCGGCGACGTGAACTTCGGCGGTTTTTCGGCATCGACGTTCGGTTTTCCTGACAGCATCGCCGGAATCTCCTTGCCGGGCACGACCGGCCTGCAATCCTACGGCCTCGGAATTCCGACCTCCTACATCCAGGGCATTGGCAACTCCAATCAACCCTTCGATAACCTTCCCTTCGGTTTCTTTGCACAGGACAACTGGCGCCTCAACCGCCACCTGACCTTCAACTACGGTATCCGCTACGACGTGGAAATCAGTCCGCTCTTTGCTCCTGCCACAGCGGTCAACGCGGCCGCGGAACAAGCCCTCGGCGTCGTCGAAGGAATCCCGCGCGACTTTAACAACTTCGCTCCCCGTTTCGGCTTGGCTTGGGATCCGGCGGGAAACGGCAAGACCGTCATTCGTGCTGGCTACGGCATCTTCTTTGATCATCCTCTGCTGGCCACCGCTTTCGACGCCGTGACTGCCGACGGAGGCCGCTCCGTGCAACTCCTTTCAACGGGTGGCACCCCCTCCGCTTGCGGCCTGGTCGCTCCCACTTGCGCCAACGGCCTGGACAGTCCTGCCAACCTTAACGGCTCTTCCATTTTCCAGGGCGTTCTGAATGCTCCACCAAACCTGAACCTGTTCTACCTGCCCAATCAGCAGCGCTTCGACCCTCTTGCTCCCGGTTCGCTCTTTGCCAATCAAAATTACTTGACCGCGGGATTCCCGCTTCCCATTCTTCCGTTCACGCTTCCGTTGGCGAAAAACTTCGTCTACGGTTACGCGCACCAGGCGAATCTCACCATCGAGCGCGAAATCGCCGGCTCCTGGAAATTTAGTCTTGGTTACCAGTGGACTCGCGGCTTGCACTTGAACCGCCCGCAGGACGTCAATTCCACGGATCCTCATCTGCTCGCACAGAACGCGTTTAACGCCGCTGCCTCGGGGCTTAGCGTCGGCAACCCGCTGACCGTCGTCGTTCCTTCCAACTCCGCGGCGTTCTCATGTCTCAGCACGGGGGCAGCATCGAGTATCTTCGTGATGATTCCCGGAGTCCTTGCACAAGGTCATCCCGGCTCATCGAATTGTTCGTCGCCAAATATCGGCTTCATCGGCACGCCGGCGTTCTTCAACTTCTTCCGGCCCTCCGGCCCCAATCCATCCTTTGCGGCGCTGATACCCGGTATTCCCGCTGGCGCGGTTCCCCTGCCTTGCTTCTCGACTGCCATTCCCGCAGGTTACGCGGGACAGGTCGCGCTCGCGAAGTGCGCAAGTTACCCGGGCGGCTTCGGCGTTCCCATTCCTTTCAACAGCGTCGACGCGCAGCTCTCCAACGGGAACTCCTGGTACAACTCTTTGACCTTTAATCTCTCAAAGCGTTTCTCCAGGGGCTTTGAGCTGCTCTCCAGCTACACCTATTCCCATGCCATCGACGACTCGACGGACTTGCAATCTCCCCTCGAGCCGCAAGACAGCCGCTTCCCCAACCTGGAGCGCTCCAATTCCGTGAACGACCAGCGCCACCGCTGGGTGAACAGCGCCGTCTTCCAATCGGCCGGCGCCAAGTCCGGCGAGGGTTTCTTCAAGCATCTCGCCGCCGATTTCACTCTTTCCCCCATCGTCGAGTTCTCTTCCGGCCGGCCCTTCAACGTCATCACCGGCACGGATACGCGCCTGGACTTGGGCGCGTCACAGGCTCGGCCTTCCGTCGGCGGCGGCACGACTTCGTCCTTCATCCCCGGCGTAACTTTCGGTCCGGCCAACGTCTGTCTCAACAACGACGGCACGACATTCCAAGTGCCCCTCGTTTCTCCGCCCGCAGGCTGCAACGGAAACCTCGGCCGCAACCGCTTCACATCACCCAACTTCTTCCAGTGGGATATGCGCCTCTCCCGGCGCATTCCCCTCGGCGAGCGCTTCAAGATCGACGTCATCGCCGATGCCTTCAACCTCTTCAACCGCACCAACATTGCTGCGGTCAACCAGCTTTGTGATCCCCTGGCCGGCTCGACTTGCAGCGCGGGCCAGCCGACCGCCTCTTACGACGCGCGCCAGTTCCAGTTTGCCCTCAAGGTGAGCTGGTAACAAAACTCTTCGGCTCCTGCCCAGCTCCGCAACCTCATGAGGGTCCCCTCACCGGGACCCTCTTTCTTTTCGAGCCTCGGTGTGCTGCGTTTTTCGGCGTTGGCCGTTCCTCTTTCCGTCTCTTTCGACTTTCGACCTCTGCTGCGGGGTCTGCATCAGTCACCAGTCAGGAGTCACTTTGCTCTTCCACTCACTCAACTTCGCAATTGGGATTCATCCCTTTCGACTTTCAACTTTCAACCTTCGACCTCTGCTAAAGTGGGAGCACCATTCCCCCTGAAGGAATCGGAGAGCGAATGAACGGACTCCTCATCGGAACAGTGATTCTTGTGGCCATCCTGGTGATCTGGCTGGCTTTGCAGAGCTTGCAAGGCCGCCAGAAGAGCGGCGCGATCGAATCGCAGATGAACGAATTGCGCCGCGACCTGCAGACCATTGCCACATCGCAAGCTTCGAGTACGGGGCAATTGGAAACCATCGCCAAGAGTGTCGCGCAGCGCCTCGACAGCGTCGCCCCCGCCTTGCAGGAGGCCATCAAGAACTCCGCCCAGATTACCGGCCAGATGACTTCCGACGCGCAAACGAAGATGGCCGGCGAACTCAAGAACACTCGCGACCAGATCAGCCAGATTCAGCGGCAGCTCGGCGAAGTCCAGCTAGCTGGGAAACAGATGTCCCAGACCGCGCAGACCCTCGAAGGCATTTTGGGCGGCGCCAAGTCGCGCGGCTCCCTCGGCGAAGTGACGCTGGAGCGCTTGCTCGAGGATTCCCTTCCTTCTGCGCAGTATGCGATGCAGTACCGCTTTTCGAGCGGCGAGGCAGCGGACGCCGTGATCAAGCTCCGCGACAAGAAATTGATGGCCATCGATTCCAAGTTCCCTCTCGATGCCTATCGCAGAATCACCGTCGACGGCGACGAAGCGCGCCGCGCTTTCGCCACCGCGGTGAAAGGCCACGCCGATGCCATCACCAAAAGATACATCGTGCCCGATGAAGGCACGCTCGATGTGGCGCTGATGTTCGTCCCTTCGGAGAGCGTCTACTACGAGCTCCTCCAGACGCAGGACAACAAGGGCCAGCCCCTGGACGCCTATTGCCGCGACAAAAAAGTCATCGCCGTTTCGCCAAATACTCTCTACGCGCATCTCTGCGTGATCGCCATGGGCATGCGCGGAATGCAGATGGAAGAAAATGCCAAGCGCCTCCTGGAAAGCCTTTCCGGAATGGAAAAACAGCTGGACAAATTCGCGGACAAGTTCGGAACTCTGGGCACGCATTTGAAGAACGCCCAGCAAAGCTACAGCGAATCGGACAAGCTGTTTGAGAAAGCCCAGAACACTCTCGAAACCATGCTCGGCGCTGGTGTTTCGGACCACGCTCTCGAAAACGCCCAGGGCACGCTCGCCCTGCCTCGCGAAGCCGGCGCCAAGAAGAGCGCCTGATCGCCCAGGGCACGCTCGCCCTGCCTCGCGAAGCCGGCGCCAAGAAGAGCGCCTGATCCCAGCTCTCCGAGTCCGCCCACCGGACGCCTGGCATCACACTTTTTTCTTGACTTCTTGTTATCTCATAGTATACTTGTCTGCGGGTAGAACTTTGCCCTGGCAATTCGTCCTTCCCGTTCTTGCTCTCCTGACGAGTTCGGCTTTCTCTCTCAGCCTTAACTCTTTTCACTGCACACACTTGCGCACTCTTTGTCGTCAGCTTGCCCTTTAGAATCAGTCGGTTACGCACTCTTTTGTCAAAGCGTTTTTAGCAACTCTTTTAGAATCAGCCGATTCCGCACTCTTTGCGAAAAACAGGGGGGTGTGGGGGGTACCACTTCCCTGAGGTCTGAAGTCTTACTTGAAGTGTATTTCGAAGTTGCAGATAACCAAGAAGTTACAAGGCATCTTACGATCTTCGCTGTGAGCCGGCCTTCCCGCTTGTAATCTCAAGGCAGCGGATGCCCAAGGGACGGCACCAGCCGGATCGAAATCAGGAAGCTGCCGTTCTTCCGCCCCGTTACTTCAAACCGGGCGATATTCTCCACGCCTCCGCTGCTCGAAACGCGCAACGGATTGCCCCCGGAAAGTTCCGCGATTTCCGGCGCGAGGTTCCGCGCTTCGAGCGCAATCTTGGCCGTCGTGCCGCGCACGCGTACCGTAAGCGCTCGATGTTCGCCCGGTTTCAATGGCGAGGAGTCGGCTTCGAGTTCGAGCCCGACAAGCGTGATGGAAAACTGTGGCGACTGGCGCTTCGCGCAGGAGACTTCTACCGCCGCGCTGCCGGCTTGCAGGTCCGCCGGCGGAAGCACCACTAGCGAGGATGGCGAAGAGGCGAGCACCATCGCCGGCTGTCCCGCGATCGTCACTTGGTTGGCGTCGGCATCGCCGCAGAAACTCTTCCCAAAAATCTCGAACCGGTCCGTCAGCGAAGCCACTCGTGGCACGGAGGAAACTTCGAGCGAAGCGGACGCCGCCTCGCTGGGCGAGAGAATCGCAGTAGCGACTCGCCCCGTGCGTCCCGCAATCGAACCAAAAATCACGCCGGGATTCAGCGGCGCGACGAAAAGGGCCCGGCCCGTTGCATCGGTCGTGAACCGGTCCCCATTCGAAAAATTCACCGTAACACCTGGGGTCAGCCGCCCGTTCACGTCCAACACCGCTAGCGTGGCGCGCTCGCCCGAAACGATTCGCCGCGGCAGCAGCAGGATCCGCGCTCCGGAAGCCGCAGGCGGAGATTGCTGAGCGCTAGCCCCCGGCGCGAAGACGCCGGCAACCAGGCAAGCGAAGAGGAGCGCCGGGCTACTGCGGTACAAAGACATGCGTGGGATTGTAGTGGAGAACCTCATGCCGATGATAGCAAAGTACGCACCAACTACCCAGGTGGCGAAAGAGCGAGTAATCAGTAGGGTTCAAAGCCTTTCACCGGCCTTGGGGCTCTGTTAGCGTGGGAACAGAGTTGCCCGGTACACGTGTGGGCAGGGGTGTAGTTTCACGGCGGCAAGGGGAGTTCGTGTGCGAATCGCAAGTGGCGGCGTGACCGACCTGGGTCGCGTGCGTACGAACAACGAGGATTGCTACAAGATCGTTGAGCCGCTGAACCTCTTTGTGCTTTCCGATGGAATGGGGGGCGAAGCTCACGGCGAAATCGCGAGTGCGATGGCTGTTGAAACGGTCGTGAAACACTGCCTCGGCGCCGAAGCCAATCCTGCGGCACAATTCTTCGGCGAAGTACAACCCAATTGGAGCGCCCGCACAAAACGCCTCTCGAGCGCCGTGCATCTGGCCAACCGGAATATTTTCAAGTCCGCCGAAGAAAATCCCGAGCAGCACGGCATGGGCGCGACTCTGACGGCGGTGTGGATCGAAGACGCAAAACTCAGCGTCGCTCACGTCGGCGACAGCCGAGCCTATTTACTCCGCGGCGGCAGCTTGCTTCAGCTCACACGAGATCATTCTCTCGTTGCCGAACAGGTGCGGCGCGGCATTCTGACCGCCGCCGAGGCAGAAGAGAGCGATATGCAAAGCGTCCTGCTGCGCGCGCTTGGCGCACAAGAAGAAATCGAAGTGGATGCTGAGGAACACACGCTTTTCCCCAGGGATGTTCTGCTGCTTTGCTCCGATGGATTGACGCGCGTGGTCACGGAGCCTGAAATCGCGGGAACGCTCCAGGCGGAGACCGACCCCGCGCGCGCGGCGGAAAAACTCGTCGCGCTCGCCAATGAACGCGGCGGCCCGGATAACATCACCGTCGTGATTGCGCGGCTCGACAAGGATTCCAAGGGATGGTTTTCGTGGTTGCGCCGCGGGACGCGCAAGAATCCGGGCTCGAATGGTAGCGTTGGAGGAAATTGAGATGCCGAAGCTTAGCCTCATGTTTGACAACAAAATCGTGAAAGAAGTTCCCGTGGGGAGCAGGCCGGTAACCATCGGCCGCTCCCCGGACAATGATTTGCCGGTCGATAACCTCGCCGTGTCCAACTATCACGCGAAAATCTATTTTGAGGCCGGCCGCATGGTCATTGAAGACCTCGACAGCCTCAACGGCACTTTTGTGAACGACCTCCGCGTCGAGCGCGCCACCTTGCACGACGGCGATAACATCCACATCGGCAAGCACAAAATCAAGGTCGATACCAGCGGCGATGCCCCGGTGCCCTGGGACACCGGCCGCAAAGCCGCCGCGCCGCGCATCGACGAAACCATGGTTCTGGACACCAAGGAACGCCGTCAGATGCTCCAGCAGGCTGCCGCCATGGGCGAATCCATGCAGTTTGCTGGAACGCGCATGAAAGTCCCGACCCTTGTCGTTCTCAACGGCAAGACCGACCAGAAAGAGTATGTTCTTACCAACAAACTCACCGTCATCGGAAAATCCGCCATGGCCACCGTTCGACTCACGGGCTGGTTCAAGCCGCAGATGGCCGCGCAGATCAATCAGCGCGACGATGGTTACTATCTCGGTCCAGGCGACAAGGTGCCCAACATCAATGGCACTCCCATCTCCGGCCCCGTGCGGCTCAACGACGGCGATCTCGTCGAAGTCTCCGGCGTCCGGCTGAACTTCATCTTCCGCGAGTAGCGCCCGGCACGCGATGGCAGCTCCGTCAGAAGGCTTCTGGCAGCGGCGGGGCGCTCTTGGCCTCTACGAATTGCTTCTAACGTGGTGGCGCCACCGCGTCTCGTTCGTCATCAGCGTTTTCATCACGTTTCTTGCGCTGGCGTTGTACTACGTTACGTTCGTCGGCGAGCGCACCACCCCCATTTTCAATTTCATCCAGCGCCTGGAATACGACTCGCTGGATACGCGTTTCCGCTACCGCCCGCGCGGCGCCACGCCCATCGATCCGCGCATCGTTATCGTGGACATCGATCAGCATTCGCAAGAAGTGCTCGGGAAGTGGCCCTTTTCCAGAACTCATTTTGCAAAGATGCTCGATGTGCTCCGCGAGGATGGCGCGAAGGTCGTCGCCTTTGACGTCACCTTCAGCAAACCGGATCAGAGCGCCGCGCCCATCCGCGCGTTATGGGCGGAGATGGAAGCCCGCAGAAAACGCGGGGAAACCATCGATCCGATACTCTCAGCGGAAGTTCAAGAGCTCGCCGCTCAGTACGACGCGGACAAGCAATTCGCTTCCGCCATTCAACGCTTCGGCGCGGTTGTGCTTGGAAATTTTTTCTTGCACACAGAGGCCGATCTACGCGGCCTGGACGACAAAACGCTCGATACCTACGCAAATCAAATCGCCTTCTATTCTTTTCCAAGCGTGCGCCCGCTCCGTCCGGAAAACGGCAAGCAGGATCGCATCAGCCTCATGGAGAAGTTCAAGCCGGACAATCTCTTGCCCAAAGGCACCGAAGCAAACCTGGAAGTCCTTACCAGTGCGCTCAGCGAGGAAGCTTCCTCGACTGGTTTTTTTAACGTCTATCCTGACGTGGATGGTGTAGTACGCCAGGCGAACCTCATCATTCCTTACGGGCGCTCTACGGATTTCAACGATTGGGACATTTATGCCTCACTCGACGTGCAGACCGTGCGCTCGTACTTCCGCCTGCCGAATGATCAAGTTGTCTTGGAATATGGGCCGGTGGGTGCGTACCGAATTCTTTTCGGCACCTCCGCGCAGGTCCGCACGGACGACCTGGGCCGCGTGGTCATCAACTTTCACGGCCCCGGTTACACCTACCCTCACTATTCGCTCGCTGACGTCGTGGAAAAGAAAATTTCTCCGGAGACGTTTGGCGGCAAGATCGTCTTGGTCGGCGCCACCGCCACAGGCATTGGCGATCTGCGAACGACCCCGTACGGCGGGCTCGACTACCCCGGCGTGGAAATCCATGCCAACGTGATCGACTGCATTTTGCACCAGTCGTTTCTTTATCGCGGAGCGAAGCAAACGCTGGCCGACGTCCTGCTCATCTTCTTCTTCGGCATTCCCCTGGGAATCTGGATGGCCCTCGTTTCGCCACGCTGGATGTGGTTCGGCGCGTTCCTGATCGCGCCTTTGGTTGCGGTCGACTATTTTGCATTTCTGCACGGCTGGTGGCTCAACTTTGGGGTGCCGGCGCTCACGCTGAGTTCCAACGTGCTTCTCGTCTCCCTGTATCGAGCGCTGTTCGAAGAAAAAGAAAAACGCCGAGTCCGTTCCGCGTTTGGTCAATACCTCAGTCCTGAAGTCATTCGCCGCCTGCTCGTCAATCCGCGCCTTGTCGAACCGAAAAAAACGGACATCACCGTGATGTTCAGCGATATTCGCGGCTTCACGACCATTTCCGAAAAACTGGACGCCCAGGATCTCGCGAATTTCCTCAACCAATATCTCTCGGACATGACCCGCTTGGTCTTCGAACAGCACGGCACTCTCGACAAATACATTGGCGACGCGGTGATGGCCTTCTGGGGCGCGCCCTTCGAAGAACCCGGCCATGCTGCCGGAGCCTGCGACACCGCGCTGAAAATGATGGACCGCGTCCGCGAGATGCAGAAGAAATGGGAATCCGAAGGCAAGCCGCATCTCGACATCGGCATCGGCCTCAACACCGGCGTGGCCAGCGTCGGCAACATGGGCTCCGCGCTCCGCTACGGCTACACCGCTCTCGGCGACACCGTGAATCTCTCCTCGCGCTTGGAAGGGCTGAATAAAGACTACGGCACGCACATCCTGGTCAACGAAACCACATATTCCGCCGCCAAGGACAACGGCTTTGTCTTTCGCGCGCTCGATCTCATCCGCGTGAAAGGTAAGCTCCAGCCGGTTGCCATCTACGAACTCATCGGCCGCACAGCTGAAAACTCTGTTTACGGCACCCCGAGCGAAGTGCGTAATCGCCTCGATCTCTTCCATCAGGCCCATGAACTCTACCGGAAGCGCCGCTGGGAAGACGCGCAGAAATCTTTCCAGACTATTCTGGACAAGTGGCCCGATGACGGCCCATCCCGCGCCTATTGGAAGCGCTGCCAGGAGTATCTCTTCGATGAGCCTCCTTCCGGCTGGGATGGCGTCTTCACCATGACCCACAAATAGCGCCTTTCGCGTCGCGCCTTCTTCCTCACTCCAGCCTTGCCCATCGCCAGGGATCGCCTTCCAATTTGGATGGAGATGTCTGTGTGCCCTGTGTCAGAATGTCCGCATCAAACGGGCATGGAAACAAGGGGAGCAGCGTCCTGCCAAGGATCTAACTGATACAAAGCGTGGGACTTAACCCGCGCGACATCCTATTTCGAGGCGCGTGTAAACATCTCCCCCCGGGTGCAGCGCGGATGCTCGCGAAACTGACAGCCGCTGCCATGAATGGCAGCCTAATCAGGGCCGTACCCAAACAAACGCTCGCAGGAATCTAAATTGCATCAGCGATGGACGAGCAGCCCGGTGATAACAATGGGGCGCCGTCGGTGTGAGAGAGCGAACTAAGACATTATGTGGATTGTCCGACTAGCACTGCGGAGGCCATACACGTTTGTCGTGCTGGCACTCGCGATCATCCTGTTGTTTCCGGTGGTGCTCCTGCGCACGCCCGTAGACATTTTCCCCGACATCAACATCCCGGTCATCTCCCTGGTCTGGACCTACAATGGCCTGCAACCTCAGGAGATGGAGCAGCGCATCACCTCCAACGTCGAACGTGGTATCACCGTGCTGGTGAATGACGTTGAGCACATCGAATCGCAATCCTTGTCAGGCATCGCCGTCATCAAGGTTTTCTTTCAACCTGGAGCCAATATTCAGACGGCCCTGGCCCAGGCCGGCGCTATTTCGCAAACCTTTTTGCGGTTCCTCCCGCCCGGAACCACGCCGCCCTTGGTGATCATCTATTCGGCGTCGACCGTCCCGGTCATCCAGATCGGCCTGACCAGCGACACCATGAGCGAGCAGCAGCTTTTCGATTACGGCAACAATTTTATCCGCACGCAGCTCGCAACCGTGCCGGGCGCTGCCACGCCCTTCCCCTACGGCGGCAAGCAGCGCGTCGTCAGCGTCGATATCGATCCAACGGCGCTCCAGGCTAAAGGGCTTTCCGCCGTTGATATCGTAAACGCGGTCAATGCGCAAAACCTGATTCTCCCGACGGGCACCGCGAAGCTGGGCACCCTCGAGTACAACGTGGAGATGAACGGCAGCCCGCAATCCGTCGGTGAACTCAACGACCTCCCGATCAAAACCGTCAATGGCGCGACGATTTACATGAAGGACGTCGCCCACGTGCGCGACGGCTTTTCCCCGCAGACCAATATCGTTCTGTCCAATGGACAGCGCGGCGTGCTCATGAGTATTTACAAGACGGGTACGGCTTCAACCATCGACATCGTCG
>WNFC01007510.1_pt1 | contig 11977 bp, 12 predicted proteins | sample 5400541 | NCBI WGS metagenome assembly WNFC01 (sample SAMN13153342, study PRJNA577476) | soil metagenome | isolation source: 120 cm saprolite under Douglas fir tree site 2 hole 2 replicate 1 | place: USA:California | collected 2015-04-18 | reverse complement strand
TCGTTGAGCGCCAGCCACTCCTCGAAGGCAAGAACCTTTTCATGATCCTCGCACCGAGCCGGCAGGGGGGCGCAGCCGGCGCCACCAAGGAGACCGCCACCAGTGCCTAAGATGAAAACGCGCAAAGGCTTTGCCAAGAGGATCCGCGTCACCAAGACCGGCAAGCTCATGCGGGCGAGCGCCTGGAAGAGCCACCTGCTCGAGCACAAATCCAAGAAGCGCAAGCGCAACTACGCGAAGAAGCAGTCGGTCGCGCAGGCGGACCGCAAAGAAGTGCGCCGAGCATTGGGAATTTAGCAAGTGGCAAGAATCAAGCGCGGCGTCCCGGCTCACCGCCGGCACAAGGCGATCCTCGACCGGGCCAAGGGCTTCCGGCTTTCGAAGAAGCTGCTGTTCCGTCCCGCGAACGAGGCGGTACTGCACGCCCTCGCATACGCCTACCGCGACCGGCGGCGCCGCAAGCGCGAGATGCGGCAGCTCTGGATCGCACGCATCAACGCCGCCTCGAGGCAGTCGGGGCTGCCCTACAACAAGCTGATGCACGGCCTTCGCCAGGCCGGAGTGGAGATCGACCGCAAGATGCTGGCTGACCTGGCCGTGCGCGACAGCGGTTCCTTTGCTCGGCTGGTGGAGGTTGCGAAAAACTCCCTCTGACCTGATCAGCAGCCCGGACAACGAGGTCGTTCGCCGCTTGCGGCGTCTCGCCACCCGGCGCGAGCCAGGCTATGTCCTCCTGGAAGGTCCGCGCGTGCTCGCGGAGGCCGAAGCGGCCGGCCTGGAGCTCGAGCTCGTCGCGGTGCGCGAGGGAGACGAGTTCAACGCTCGATCCGACCAACGAGTCGCGCTATCGCCGGGCGTTTTCCGCGCCGTCACCCAGACCATCACGCCGCGTGGGGTGATCGCGATCGCCAGGATCCACGAACCCGACGCCAGAGCGGCGGTCGAAGCGGCGCGCCGGCGGCGCTGGCCGCTCGTGGTGCTGGACGGCGTACAGGATCCTGGCAACGTCGGCGCGATCTGCCGCACTGCCGCCGCAGCGGGGGCGCCCGCGCTGGTGGTGCTCGAGGGCACGGCGGACCCATACGGCGCGAAGGCGATCCGCGCCTCGGCTGGAAACGTGTTCCGGCTGATTGTTGCCCGCGCCGCGTGGAGCGACCTCGACGGCCTCGATGGCTACGGCGCCGCGGCTTCGGGTGGCCAACCGCTGGCCGAGGCGCCGATAGAGAATGCCGGCATGATCGTGCTCGGCAGTGAGGCCCACGGCCTTTCTCGGTCCGACCTGAAGCTCGTCACTGTGCAGCTCAGCGAAGGCGTCGAGTCCCTGAACGTCGCGGCGGCGGCCGCGCTGATCCTCTTCCAGATCAGGCGGAGGCTCGCGGCATGAGCAATCCGCAGGAGCTCACCCAAGAGGCGCTGGCCGCGATCGCCCGAGGCCAGAACGAGAACGAGCTCGCGGCGATCGAGGTCGACTACCTACGCCGGAAAAACGGCCGGGTCAGCAGCCTGCTGTCGGAGATCGGCAAGCTGCCGGCGGAGGAGCGCGCAGCCCTCGGCCAGGCGGCCAACGAGGCCAAGCGCGTCATCGAGGCAGCCCTGGCCGCGAAGCGACAAGAGCTCGAAGAGACGCGGCTGGCCGATATCGCCGAGACGGAGGCGATCGACATCACGTTTCCAGGCCCGCCCCCCCGTCGCGGCCAAATCCACGTGCTCACTCAGGTTCAGCGCCAGATTGAAACCGTGCTCGAGTCGCTCGGCTACAAGGTCGAGCTCGGCCCGGAGGTCGAGACCGAGTGGTACAACTTCGAGGCCCTCAACATCCCGCCCGGCCATCCGGCGCGCGAGAACTGGGATTCCTTCTACTTCACTCCCGACCTGCTTCTCAGAGCGCATACATCGCCGGTGCAGATCCGGGCCATGCAGCGCATCAAGGAGCCGGCGATCTACATCATCACGCCCGGCCGCTGCTACCGGCGCGACGCGCCCGAAGCGACCCGGCTGCCGTACTTCAGCCAGGTCGAAGGGTTGGCCGTGGACAAGGCCCTTACCGTCGGCGACATGAAGGGCACCCTCCTCTACATGATCCAGTCGCTGTATGGCGAGGATCGCAAGGTGCGGGTGCGCCCGAGCTACTTCCCGTTCACCGAGCCGAGCTTCGAGTTCGACGTGACCTGCGGCATCTGCGCCGGCGCGGGCTGCAAGAGCTGCCGGCACAAGGGATGGCTCGAGGTCGGCGGCTGCGGCATGGTCCATCCCCAGGTCCTGCGCAACGGCGGCATCGATCCCACGAAGTGGAACGGCTACGCATGGGGTTTCGGGATCGAACGGATGGCGATGCTCAAGCACGACGTCGACGACATCCGCCTCTTCTACGAATCGGACCTCCGATTCCTCGAGCAGTTCTGATGAAGATCAGTTACGAATGGCTCGGCGAGGCGCCGGCGAAGCGCCCGATTTGCAGCACCACTATGGAATTGCGTGCTATGCCTTCGTGCATAGATCGGCCAGCCGGACCGGGTCCCCGGTCCGGCGGCGCTTCAGCGGCTTCGGTCCGAAATCCGCACCCAACCACCGCGATTTCGGACCGGAAAGGTAGGGGACTGAATTAGTGAAGATCAGCTATGAATGGCTGGGCGACTTCGTGGACCTCGACGGTGTGACGCCGAAAGAGGCCGCGGAGGTGCTCACCCGCCTCGGCATCGAGGTCGAGTCGCTGGCCGTGATCGACCTGTCCCAGATCATCGTGGGCAAGGTCATCGAGCAGAAGAAGCACCCGAAGTCACGCAACCCGCTCTGGGTGCACCAGGTCGACCTCGGCGGTCGCACCGAGCAGATCATCGCCGGCGCCGACAATGCTGTGCCTGGCTCGCTGGTGCCGGTGGCCCTGCCCGGAACGACTGTGCCGAACGGCAAGTTGGTGAAGGACCTCAACATCGCTGGCTTCAGCGCCAAGGGAATGCTGTGCTCCGCCGAGGAGCTCCTCCTCAGCGGCGACCACGCCGGCATTCTCATCCTGGACTCTGGCCAGCCGGGCGACCCACTGACCTCGGTCATCCCGAGCCAGGCGACGATGGACGTCGAGGTGACGTCCAATCGGCCCGACTGCATGGGCCACCTGGGCGTCGCTCGCGAGCTCGCCGCGGGCCTGGACAAGCCGATGAAGGTCGACTTCATGCCCGCGTTCACCGGCAAGGCCGAACCGCCGGGCCGCGACCTGGTCAAGGTCTCGATCGATGATGCGGACCTGTGCAATCGCTACATCGGCGGAGTCATCACCGGTGTGAAGGTCGGCAGGAGCCCGGACTGGGTTCAGCGCCGGCTGCGCGCGTGCGGCGTGCGACCGATCAACAACATCGTCGACATCACCAACTACGTCCTCCTGGAGTACGCGCAGCCGCTGCACGCGTTTGATCGGGCCAAGCTGTCCGGCGGAGAGGTGCACGTGCGGCGCGCACGCGCGGGCGAGAAGCTGCTCTGCCTCGACGGTGTGGAGCGTGAGCTGACCCCCGAGATGCTGGTCATCGCGGACGCGGAAAAACCCGTCGCGATCGCCGGCGTCATCGGCGGTGAGGAGACCGCGGTCACCGACTCCACCACCGACGTGCTTCTGGAGGCGGCGACGTTCAACGGCCCCAACGTGCGCCAGACGGCGCGCGCCTTCGGGCTGCGCACAGAGGCGTCGGCCCGTTTCGAGAAGGGCCTGCCGGCAGAGCTCGCCCTTGCGGGCGCCAGGCGGGCCGCAGCCCTCATCGCCGAGCTCGCGGGCGGCGCAGTCCATCGCGAATGGGCGGACGTCTATCCCCGAACCCAGGAGCCGGTGCGCATCAGGCTCAAGCCCTGGCTGGTCGACGAGGTGCTCGGCATCCACGTGCCGCTCGAGGACTCGGAAGCAATTCTCGTCCGCCTCGGCTTCCACGTCCGCGTCCTGGGCGACGGGGAGTGGGACGTCCTTCCGCCCGTCTTCCGGCTCGACGTCAGCATCCCTGAAGACCTGGTCGAAGAGGTCGGCCGGGTCTGGGGCTACGACCGCGTTCCACCCACGCTGCCGGGACGTCGACGCGACAGGTGGACGCCGTCGATCCCGAGCATGGGCAGACGTCTCGATGCCGCCCGCCAGGTCCTCGCCGGCGTGGGCTTCACGGAGACGTGGAATCCAGCGCTTGTGTCGGGACGAATGCTCGAACAGCTTCGCGTCGCGGCGCGTGCGTTGCGTGTCTCGAATGCGTTGAGCGATGACATGGATACGCTGCGAACGTCGCTGCTGCCGTCGCTCGTCGACGTCGTCGCGCTGAATCGCGATCGGGGCCGCACCGACGTCAAGGTGTATGAGATTGCGGCGGTATTCCTCGCCCGAGTGGGAGACAAGACCACGCAGCAGCCCGAGGAACCGCAACGACTCGGCGTGGTGGCCGACGCCGGAATCACCTCGGAATCCGGTCGTGAGGCCTTTTACACGATGAAGTCCGTGCTCGACGCTTGCATCCGCGAGCTCGGCGCTCCGCCCTGCACGTTCCAGCGCGCGTCAGCCGAGCTGTTCCATCCAGGCCGCTGCGCGGCCGTCTTCCTCGATGCGCGCCAGCTTGGCTACCTTGGGGAGATGCACCCGAGCGTGGTCACCGGGGCCAACCTGGAGGGCCGCCTGGTGGCCATGGAGATCGATCTCGAGCCCGTGCTCGCCGCCGCCGGCGCCGCGCGCGCGCGGTCGCTGCCGCGCTTCCCGGCGGTCGAGCGCGATCTCGCGGTCGTCGTCGAGGAGCACGTCGCCGCCGGAGCCTTGGTGACCACGATCGAGGAGACAGGCCGAGACATTCTCGAGAGCAGCCGGCCATTCGACGAATACCGAGGCGCACAGGTTCCCGACGGACACAAGAGCGTCGCCTTCGCCTTGACTTTCCGGAGCCCCGAGCGCACCCTGACGGACGCTGAAGTGGACAACGTGATGAACGAGATCAAACTCGCATTGGAGAAAAAGCACGGCGCCAGGTTCAGAGAGTGAGAACCTCTAGGTGACCTGGGTAGACGCCATCCCGATTGTCCTGGTCCTGGTCTACGCGCTCCTGGGCTACTTCACCGGCGTGATGCGGCGACTGATCGGATTGGTCTCCCTTTATCTGGCCTGCTTCGCCGCCAACGCTATGGGGCTGCAGGCGGGCTCGATCTTGCAGCAGTCATCGAATTACGGGACCGCCGACGCGCGCATCTACGGTTTCTTCGGGATCCTCTTCGCGGTCATCATCGTCATCGATGGCGCCGCGCAGCTCGCGAACAGCCAGATCCAGTTGCAAGCAATCGTTTTCAACCGGTTGTCCGGGGTGATCATCGGAGTGGTCACGGCGTTGCTCCTTTCTGTCCTGGTGACGTACGAGCTCCAGGCCGCCGGCAACCCGTTCGGGGGCACGACGCTCGACTCGCTGCAGCAGAGCGTCCGCGACGGGGTCAACGGCTCGCATGTGGCGGTGCCGTTGGTGAGGGCGCTCGGCAAGCCAGTCATCTCGCTCTTCCAGCCGGTGTTGCCCTCCGATCCGCAGATCTATTTCGGCCCCGGCCCCGTCAACCCCTAACCGGATGAGCGCGGCATTATTCGAGCGCCTGCGGAAGCGGGCGGTCGAGATCCACGTGGAAGAGCACCTGCGGTCGCGCCTGCAGCGCGGTGATGCGCTGCGCGTGAAGCTCGGCCTCGACCCGACCGCGCCCGACCTCCACGTCGGTCATCTCGTCGTGCTCGACATGCTGCGGGCGTTCCAAGACGACGGACATACGGTTGTCCTCATCGTCGGGGACTTCACCGCGATGATCGGCGATCCCAGCGGGCGGTCCGAAACCCGGCCGATCCTCACACCCGAACAGGTGGACGCCGCGGCGCGCACCTACCTCGAGCAGATACACCTCGTCCTTGAAAAGGAGAGGCTCGAGGTTCGCCGCAACTCGGAGTGGCTGGGCGAGATGCAAGGCGCCGATGTGCTGCGCCTGCTGGGCAAGGCCACGCTTCAGCAGGTGATGCAGCGCGAGGATTTTGCCGATCGCCTCAAGGCGAGCACGCCGATCGGCGCCCACGAGATCCTCTACCCGTTCAACCAGGCCTACGACTCGGTCGCGATCCGCGCGGATGTGGAGATCGGCGGCACGGACCAGCTGTTCAACCTGTTGTTCGGCCGCGAGATCCAGAAGGCCTATGGGCAGGAGCCGCAGGACATCGCCGTGTTCCCCCTGCTCGAGGGCACGGACGGCTCACTGAAGATGGGGAAGTCACTCGGCAACTACATCGGTCTCACGGAGCCGCCCGAAGAGATCTACGGCAAGACGATGTCGATCCCGGACAAGCTGACCGAAAAGTACCTTCGCCTCGTCTCGGGCCTCGAAGGCAAGGAGCTCGAGGCGGTGCTAACGCTGAAGCCGCGCGATGCCAAGGCAGCGCTGGCGCGCCAACTCGTCAAGCGGCTGCATGGGGAGGAGGCGGCCGCTCGAGCCGAAGCCCATTTCGTGAGCCAGTTCGTTCGCAAGGAGATCCCGGATCAGAAAGAGGAGCACAAGATCGATGGAGCACCTGACGTCGTGAGCGTGCTCGTCGCCACAGGCATCGCCAGCAGTCGGGGTGACGCGAGGCGGTTGGCCGAGCAGGGCGGAGTCCGTATCAATGGCGAGAAAGTCCAGCCCACAGCTTCGGCCAAGGCAGGCGATGTCATCTCCGCTCGGCGGCGGCATGTGCTCCTGAAGTGAACTAAAATCATCGAAAGCATGTTCGGAGGTCACCGCTAGATGTCAGGCCATTCGAAGTGGGCCGGCATCAAGCACAAGAAGGCCATCGTCGACCACAAGCGCGGCCAGGCCTTCACGCGCGCCAGCCGTGAGATCACCATCGCGGCCAAGGAGGGGGGAGGCAACCCCGAAGGCAACTTCCGATTGCGCCTCGCGATGCAGAAGGCGCGCGAGATCAACATGCCAACCGACCGCATCCAGAACGCCATCAAGCGAGGCACCGGCGAGCTGGCGGGTGAGAAGCTCGAGGAGATTCGCTACGAGGGCTATGGCCCGGCCGGCGTGGCCGTCATGGTCGATGCCTTCACCGACAACCGCAACCGCACGTCGGCGTCCATCAGGCACCGCTTCTCGAAGTTCGGCGGCAACCTCGGTGAGACGAACTCGGTCGGCTGGATGTTCGAGCGCAAAGGCGTCATCACCGCGAACGCAGGCACGAACGATCCAGAGGACGTCGGCCTGGCCGCCATCGAGGCCGGCGCCGACGATGTGCAGGTCGAGGGCAAGTCAGTCGAGGTCACGACGCCCCCAGGGGCTTTCGAAAAGGTGAAGAAAGCTCTCGAGGCTCAGGGCGTCACCGTGGAAAACGCCGAGATCACGATGCAGCCGAAGCAGACGATTCCCGTCGGCGAAGACAAAGCCGTCGGGGTGCTCAGATTGATGGAGTCCTTGGAAGAGGACGACGACGTCCAGCAGGTCTACGCCAACTTCGACATCCCCACCAACGTCCTAGAAAGAGTTTCAGCACAGGTATAAGACCTAGTGGACACATGCCAGGCACCGCGAACGGACTGATATTAGGCATCGATCCCGGGCTGGCCGGAACCGGGTTTGCCTTGCTATCCGGACCGGGCGTGATCCTCTCGTCCAGCACCGTCGTCACCAGCCCCGGACCCGATGGCGCTCGGCTGCTCAAGATCACGCGCCATCTGCGCGCGCTCCTTGCGGAGAACCCGCCCGGTGAGGCGTCGCTCGAGGAGTTGTTCATGGGTCGCAACGCCACCAGCGCCATCGGCGTCGCTCAGGCACGCGGCGCCATCCTGGCGGTGCTCGAGGAGTGCGGCATACCCGTGTTCGAGTACAAGCCGGCGCAGGTGAAGATCGTCATCACCGGATATGGCAAGGCCGACAAGACTCAGATCGCTCGCATGCTGGGGGCGCAGGTTGCGCTGCCCGAGGGCAAGCTCGACGACCACGCGCTCGATGCCATCGCCATCGCCGTCTGCCACGCCCGCAGCCGCCAGTTCTCACGAGCTGCTGTCCGTTGATCGCGCACCTGAGTGGAAAGGTTCAACGTGCGGGAGCCGATTTCGTCGTCGTCGACGTCGGAGGCGTCGGGTACATGGTCAGCGTCAGCACCGTCACTCGGCAGAAGGTGCCCGCCCCGGGCGGCCAGGTCGACCTCGACATCCATACCCACGTCCGCGAGGACCAGCTCAATCTCTATGGATTCGCCTCGGTGGAGGAGCTCGATCTGTTCGAGATGCTGATCCAGGTCGACGGTGTTGGACCCAAAGTCGGCCTGAACATCCTCAGCGCAGCGAGCCTCGAAGTGCTCAAGCGAGCGATAGTGAGCGAGGATGCAGCGCCGATACGTCGAGCGAGCGGCGTCGGGCCGCGCACGGCCGCCAAGGTGATCATCGAGCTCAAGCCGAAACTCGACGCGGCAGGTGAGCTCGAGGTCATCCCGCGCGCCGCGGCGCTGGCCGGCGATGGCGCCGTCCCCAAGGCGGTCGAGGCCGCGCTGCGCAACCTGGGCTTCTCGTCCCAGGAGGCGCGGGTCGGGCTCGAGGCGGTGGAATGGAGGTCATCGCCGTCGACGCAGGAAGCGCTCGCCACCGCCCTCAAGGCACTGGGAAGAAAGTGAACGAGAAGGACGCCGTGCTCGATGCCCGCACCGACGATGAGCAGTTCGACCTCACGCTGCGCCCCCGAATGCTCTCCGAGTACGTGGGCCAGCAGCAGGTGCGCGAGAACCTCGGCATCCTCCTCGAGGCGGCGCGCAGGCGCGGGGAGCCGGTGGAGCATGTGCTGCTCTGCGGCCCGCCCGGTCTCGGCAAGACCACCCTCGCGCACATCATCGCCAACGAGCTGGGTGTCGCCATCAAAGTGTCCTCAGGGCCGGCAATCGACCATCAAGGAGCGCTCGGTTCGATCCTCCTCAACCTGACGACTCGAGACGTCTTCTTCATCGACGAGATCCATCGCCTCAACAGCGTGGTCGAGGAGTCTCTCTATCCCGCGCTCGAGGACTTTCGTTTCGACGCCGTGCTGGGAAAGGGAGTCGGGGCGAGCGCAGCGACCCTGCCGCTGCCGCACTTCACTTGCGTCGGGGCGACGACTCGGCAGGGGCTGCTCAGCGGTCCGTTGCGCGACCGCTTCGGAGCCGTATACAGGCTGGACTTCTACAGCAAGGCCGAGCTCGAGAGCATCATCACGCGCTCGGCTCGCATCCTCGACATCGAGATCCATGAAGACGCCGTCGCCGAGATCGCTCGGCGCGCTCGTGGGACGCCGCGAATCGCGAACCGCCTGCTGCGCAGAGTCCGCGACTACGCCCAGGTGCGGGGCGACGGGCGCGCGACGGCGGATACCACCAAGCTCGCGCTCGCGATGCTGGACATCGACGACATCGGGCTGGAGCCGCTCGACCGCCAGCTGCTGGACGTCCTGATCACCAAGTTCAAGGGCGGCCCGGTCGGCCTCGACACGATCGCCACCTCGCTGTCAGAGGAACCCGAGACCATCGAAGATGTGCACGAGCCATACCTCATCCAGATCGGCTTCCTGGCCCGAACGGCGCGTGGAAGGGTGGCCACCGAGCTTGCTTACCAGCACCTCGGCATCGCCCTTCCCGACCCCGGCCCGCACCAGCCACGCCTTCTGTAGAGGCGCGCGGTGGTCCTCAATCTCCTGTTTCGACAGCGATAACCAGGCAACTAATTTAGATATCGACTTCCTTCCCGGTCTGAAATCGCGGCGGCTGGGTGCGGATTTCAGACCGAAGTGAACGATGGCGCCAGGTGGTCTGGGAATCCAGACCACCTCATCCGCGCGCAGAACCGCACTGGATGCGAGGTTGAAACTCCGGGAACCGGAGGCGCAGGTAGGCGCCATCCTTCACGCCTTAGACTGTTTCGGCTGTGCAGCTAGTCCTCAGCTGGCCGATTCGCCTGCTCATCGTGATCGTCCTTGCGTTCTCGCTCTTCGTCGACGGAGCCGGATACGTCTACCGGATCGCGAACCACTATCCGCTCACCGGCAACGTGCCCGGCCTGCCTCCGAACTTTGGCGGCTGGCAGCTCTACTTCCACAAAGGACTCGACCTGGCGGGCGGGACGCACATCGACTACCAGCTCACCAACTTCCCGGTGGGCCAGTCTCGCTCGGACGTGCTGCAGAAGACCATCACTGTCATCTCCAAGCGTGTGAACTCGCTGGGCGTCAGCGAGCCTGAGATCCGCGGCGCGGGCACGAACAACGACCGCATCACCGTCGACCTCGCCGGGGTAACGGCCGACCAGGCACAGAAAGTCATCGGCGCGGTCAACCGGCTCGTCTACACGAAATGGGTCCCGGACGCGAAGGTGACCGGAGGCCCCGAGCCGGGCTACAAGCCGGCCTTCACAGGCCTCACTGGCGACGACATCGCCAGCGCCTCCGCCGCCATCGACCAGAACGGGATCGGCTGGGTCGTCAACGTGAGCTTCACCTCCCGCGGGGCCGACCTGTTCGGAAATCTGACGACGGCGAACGTCGCGGCGTGCCCCGGCGATCCCAATACCAGCCTCGCCGCCAACTGCGCAGGCCGGCACCTCACCACCTGGTTGGACATCACCCAGCAGGACATCGACAACTGGGAAGACCCGGCCTACGCAAACTCTGTCTCGCGGAACTACGACACCGGCTGTCTCGCGACCGCCACACCGGGCAAGATCTGCGCCAAGCTGCTCGTCGACGCGGTGACGCTGCAGGCCATCCTCGGCGGCAACGCTGTGATCAGCGGGGGCGGGAATGGATTCACGCAGGCGGCCGCCAACGACCTCGCCACCGGCATCAACGCCGGCTCGCTGCCAGTCGACCTGCAGGTGTTGAGCGTGCAGCAGGTCGGCTCCACGCTGGGCGCCGAGTCCGTGAAGCTCAGCATCGCCGCAGGCCTCCTCGGGCTCACGATCGTGGTCCTGTTCATGATCATCTACTACCGCGTGCCGGGCTTCTTGGCGAGCCTTGCTCTGCTCTTCTATGCGGGCGCGGTATTCGCCACTTTCAAGCTCGTGCCCGTCACGCTGACGCTCGCGGGCATCACAGGCTTCATCCTGTCGGTCGGCATGGCGGTCGACGCCAACGTCCTGATCTTCGAGCGCTTCAAAGAAGAGGTGCGAGCGGGGAGAACAATCCCGGCTGCGGTCGACGCCGCCGTGCGCCGAGCCTGGCCCGCGATCTGGAACTCGAACGTCTCGACGATCTTCACCTGCATCATCCTCGGGTTCCTCGGACCCGGGCCCGTGAAAGGCTTCGCGGTCACGCTCGGCATCGGCGTCGTCGCCAGCCTGATCTCGTCGATCATCGTCACGCACAACCTGCTGGCGATCGTGATGGCGGGCAGCCGCTTCCGGCGCCCGGGTCTGATGGGGGTGGATCGTGTCCGATCCGCCTGACGACATGAAGGCCGGGAGGCTGGGGACGGAGATCCCCGAGTCCGAGGACGAAGATGCCGAGGAAGAGCCGGAAAAGGAGGAGCAGCCCGGGGCTGCCGCCCATGAAGATCTCGTAGAGGCGGCCAAGGTCGAAACACCGCCCGCGCCTCCGCGCGTGCGCAAGATCGACTTCGTCAGCCGCCGCAACTGGTACTTCCTGTTCTCGCTGCTGATCATCATCCCGGGCATCTACTTCATGGTCCACAGCGGCTTTGCGCTCGGGATCGACTTCGCGGGCGGCACCGAGTTCACCGTCAAATTCGACAGCCAGCCCACCCAGGCCCAGGTCGAGAACGCAGTGGCCGCATTGAGCGCAGGTGGGTCGGTCATCTCGACGGGCAACGGCGGCTACATCATCCGCACGCCTCCGCTGTCGCCCGCGAAGCAAACGGCCTTCGAGGATCAGCTTCGTTCCAGCCTTGGGTCCTTTAACCTGCTACAGGTCCTCGAGGTCGGAGGCACGATCGCCGGCGAGACGATCCGGAGCGCCCTTATCTCCGTTCTCGCCGCCGCGATCGTCATCCTCG
>WNFC01012936.1_pt1 | contig 11980 bp, 21 predicted proteins | sample 5400541 | NCBI WGS metagenome assembly WNFC01 (sample SAMN13153342, study PRJNA577476) | soil metagenome | isolation source: 120 cm saprolite under Douglas fir tree site 2 hole 2 replicate 1 | place: USA:California | collected 2015-04-18 | reverse complement strand
CTCACCCGACGTTTCCCCGACTATCCTTCATATAATTACAAAGGAAAGTCATAAGACACACCCTTCTCGTGCGACAGCACCCCGTACATTCGCAGAGGTCCTTCCCAGCTGCTGAATAGAATGTGATGAGTCAGTTCCCCCGAAATCTGGCCAGTTTCCCAGGCATGTTGGAATGCCGTAGTGGTGTTATTCGCTTCCAGTCTCCAATTAGAGTGTGCACGGCCGATAGCTTGGCATGTGATCAAGACTTTCTATCATTATATGTTTTTATTCCTGCTTGAGATTGATTAATTGAACCTATTTGCTCGAGCCGGCAGTTGTTGGGAACCAAGGGATGGTGTGCAGATAGGTGGCTGGAGGGGGCGTACCCATCTAGAGGTAGGAGGACACACTGGCAGGAAGAACCCATTCTGCAACCTGGTCGTGCAAACCACGAACGAGGTGCTATGATACAAAGGAACTTTATTGCATTACTTCTCAACGCCGCACGACTAAATAGCGGTCGCCGTATACCATAACTCTACGCTCACGTTTTGTTCCTGTTCGTCCTAGTTCTCTTCCCAGTCGTCCGTCTCGTCTCGCAAAGCTACATGGTTATGAAGCCTCGGCAGTGCAACGCGGTACTACAGGGCATAATTGGAGAAGATGAAAGAGATGGAGAGGTGGTGGAGTGCAGCAAACGAGTGGAAGGTTTGGTGGGTGATAGAATTCAGGGGCAGTGGGGTCGTGGAGTGGAACGATGAAGGAGGACAAAAGGGGGTAAAGGGAGGGATTGTCCAAAAAAATGTTCAGAGGGCATGGTGCATGGTATTCCATGGTCGGTGGTAAGTGTAAGACGTGTGGTGGAGGATGGTCGTGGCGAAAATGGTGGACTGGAATTTGAAAGAACTATCACGCGGCGCTGTACAAGAACAGGTTGTTCGTAGCAGCGATCTGTAGATGCCGCAAGTTCAGTGTGGCTGCATCGCGCGCTAATAAAAGGACACAGACCGCGATAGTGTTCTCTCTCGGGTGCCAACTTGCGTGGAGGATCTTCTTGTTGAAGTCCAGCGGCTCGAGCTGCATAGCGTCCTTCAATCCAGGCTTGATACCATTCTTAGCCCCGAGTGGCTTGTTACCCTGCAAAGGCCCGCCGATCTTCTTTGCTTTGAATGCGGACTTGTCTGCTTGCAATACAACATCGTTCAGTGTGTCCACGTCAAAGATACGTAGGTAATTGTGGTAGGAACCGGTCAGAACATTCCTGGAAAGTGTTTGATTCGAGAGGATAGGCGTCACAAGAAGAGGAACCCACTTGTCATCTCCACTCCACGTGCATTCAAATTTGTCAAAGATACAGTCGTTCTCGTACAGATCACATAACTTGCCACGCAAGTGATCGTGTATTTGAATGGTCTTCAGCGGCCGAGACTCCATGTTGACGTCCCAAATCCTCAATGACAGGTAGTCCCGTGCAAGAATATATCGCCCGTCGTGACTGAACTTGACGTCCGAGATTGAGGAGATGATTTCCGAGAAAAATGATCGATTTGTTGGATCTTCTTCCTCCTCGTACACTGAGGTCAGATCGTAAGACTTTGCCTGACGAACAGGGTCCGATATGATCATGAGATGGTGACGTACGTTTCGCGTGTCGGTCGCACAGCGCAGAGTCCCGCATGTCCGCAAGCTTGATATTACTTTTTGAGCTGGAATACATGAAAACATTGCATTGCGTTGGATGGAATTCGGCAGCTGTGATGACCTCAGTGAGTTCCTCCATGTTAGCGGGCTTGATGTCTACAATATCTACGTGGATCAAACATCGAAATATTAGGACAGGGGTGCTAAATGATTGAAGAATAAAAACGAACTGAAGCTCTGATCGCTGATGTTCAAATTCCAGAGGTTGATCCGTAAATCATCTGCGGAGATATACGTCTCTTGATCGGAGTTGACGGTGATGGAGTGAATGTGATAAGCATGTGCGTTGGAGTAAACTTTACGAGGTACGGCAGCGATGATGTTGTCTTGATGTTGCATACGCGGTAGTCGCAGGTGTTGCCTTAACGATGGTGGTGGGAGGGCTCGTTGACCATCGCCCATGTTAGACTCCGACACTACGCGCAACGACTTTTCAAAGACTTTCCATAACTTGATTGTCTTGTCTACGAGGCCCGCGCAAAACGCATAAATGAGAGATCGTCCAAATATCATGTTGTTGATCATGCGGGGACATACCATTCGTTGAGAGAAGGAAGTGGGCAGAATTCTGTCGTTTGCACCATCGAATCTTGTTGATCTTCTCCTCAATCTCGAGTGACTTAAGGTAGTCAAACTCTGGTTCATGCGACTGAAACTCGGTATAGAATTTGTATTCGCAGCTTTTTTTCTAGTAGATCAAAGGGGTGCGGGTTCCACAGATGGACCAAAGGATGACATTAAGAACCGTCGGTAGAGCGGACACAAAGGAGAAAAGGGGGGGTTAGGAACACACCATGTCATTTCGCTCGAATAACACTACACGACCGCCCTTGTCGCCCGTTGCGAGGTAGTTTCCAGTAGAGTCGAATTCGACGGCGGAGATGATATCGGCTGTCCAAATTTCGAGTACGTGAGCAAGACTGCAGGAAAGGTGGAGCGGGAGTCGCACAAGGGTCTGGGGGTGAAGAGGTGCAAAAGACGACATGCGCAACGCCCGGATCAGATACGAAGGGGAGGATTAATTACCTTCTGTGATGTCTTCTACATCGCCCTTGTCACCGAAACACTGGGCAAATCGCCAGCCGCCTGAGGCGTCTGGATCCATGAGGTAAGAGGGTGTAATGTAGGCACGGTTAAGGCGTAAAGATCTGAGGATCGTCCGCCCCGGGGGAAAAGTAGAGGCAATTTATATGATCGATAGATCGTTGGCACGTCTGCAAGACGAGCAATGAAGGGGGAGTGATGAGGCAAGCAAACACCAGGGCGACCCGCCAGAGGGCTACGTACGGTGGAGCACGGATTATGTAATCAACACATCCTTTGGTGCTGTTTGGCATCGTGGACAGACAACCCACTCCGTCGACCGACCGTTGACTGCACGTAAACTTAACCAACTCATCTCACGATGCCCATCGTACCTATCACCGGAAAACTCAGAAAGAGGCTCTGGCTTGACCTCTCTTGTGCACTTGGCCTTGGTATCTCTAGTGCATACGCTTATTGGTCGGTATTTTTTTCAGCTCTGGCACGTCGACCTATCTGCTGACTCTCCAACGACAGGTATGGCTTCCATCTGAAGGCCGGTCAGTGTCCGATCTTCTTGTCTTACTATTACAATCAGTCTCGTATCTTTTGAACCTCCTGACTTTTGTCCTGCAGTGCAACGCCAGGAGGAGTTCTATCTCAAGCTGGAGCGTCAAAAGCAGGAGGCGTAGAGCATGCACCCCGATAGAATCTGTTTTCTCAACAAGAAACGAGTTGTTATTCATTTTCTCATCCACCTTGAAACACTGGGCATTGCGTGCTCCAGACCGATCTTCAGTGCATATGGTCGCCCTCCCCTCGTTGCCAGTCTCCTCATCTCATGTCCTGGTCAACCCGTAACCCGATATCTTACTACATCAATGCCTCAGTATACTTGCTCTTCGAACATAGATGCATATGCGATGCACGTCGATGAACAACATAGGTTAAGATTGCATGACAATGAATAAACAGGTATCCGTAAGATGTGGAATACGGAATATGCGAGCCCTTGACTATGCGTGCCAAAGGCTGCGATACCAAATAAAGAGTCTGCATAATTAGCTCTTTAGGCCTCGATTCAGGTTTCTACCTGAGCAGTCCCATTGCTTTGAGCGTTTCGCAGCTCTCCACAGTTTCCACTTCTATCTGCTTCACCTTTTCCATATCCGCGCCGATGCCAAAGAAGCCATACGCCTGGTCTTTTCGCCGCTGTTTGGAGTCCAACCCGCGTTGACATGACGCGTATGTCTCCCGTGTGAACGAACGATCTACATTGTCTTCAAAGCGCTGCAGAGCAGGCATGGATTGAGGTTTATCGCTCTTCCCCGACCGCGCAATTTCCGCTGCTATAGGATGACGAGAGAACTCGGCAGAATTGACATGATACTGTACGCCAAGTGCCTGCGTCGTCCTGTGCAGGTTGAATTGCGGGGAGGGTTCAAATGAAAAGCGTGGGTCGGGCGTGAGGGGCGCGGAAAACAAGTTCGGGATAGCAGAGAGGAGGGAGAACGCAAATAGGATAAGGAGAGGGAGGAGCTGCATGACGAGAGACCGTGGAGTAGCTGGTTCCTGTTGCTGCTGTTGTGGCCTTGCGCGTGATGTATGAACGCGGGTTGTGCGGAAACCCCCGGGTCCAAAGCTGGCAGTAAAGACTATGGATGGGAATTAGAACATGCATTTGACTCACATACTCTACATGGGACATCACCTGGACCAGCACTGAAGGCCGCACCCCCGCCGAAGAACATGTTGAAGAGGTCTTCTGGACTGAGCTCCCCTTCGAACGTGCCGCCGCTAAACGGACTGGCCTGGAATCCCGATGGAGACGACATTCCACCGAATCTCGACTCGGGATCACCCCCACTGCGGTCGTATATCGCCCGCTTTTGCGGGTCTGTACTCAAGGGTGTTCATGAGACCTTCATGGGAGATGCATGACCAAGTACGAACCAGAGAGGACTTGGAATGCCTTGGAAACCACTGAAACAAAGTTAATATCAATAAGATCAGAAAACTTTCTCGAAGAGTGGACACACTCTTGAAGGCCTCGTCAGCGCCCGGCGCACCATTTTTGTCGGGGTGTAACGCCAGCGCCAGCTACACATTCAACGAAAGTCAAACGTACGTCGTGCGTCCGCATAACACGGCGGCTCACCTTACGGTATGCCTTCTTCACGTCTGCCTCCTCGCAGTCTCTCTTGACTGCAAGGATCTCGTAATATTCTGTCACCTTACACGCTCGCACGCGCTTGACTACCGCAAGGTTCTCAGCTGAATACTCCCGTTTCTCCTGCGAGCTTGTGGATTCAGCGGCTGTTGAAGCATTCCGGTGCTTCGTACCGGAAGCGGACGGATGCGTCTCCGTTGCGGATGTGAAGGATGTGGGATTTGTCGCTGTGGACGCCGAGGACGATGACGACCCAGCGGACGAGGCAGATGAGGAAGATGAGGAGGCCTCGGAGTCAATCAATTCGAGTAGCTTGGTAGCCTCGGGGGTCGAAAAGAGTGCCAACGACTTTTGGACAAACTTGCGAGCGGAGGAGAGATTACCAGCGGCGCGATGCTTCTGAGATATGTGAAGACAACGGAGTGCCTCATCTTTGTTACTCTCCATCAGAGAGTCGATTATACGCGGTCGAGCGGTTAGAAGCGACAGATAACGGAGGGTGGGGAGAGTCTATACTTGACTCTCCAAATTATGAGTCGTAAATTGTGAGTTCGGAGAGGAGCCACGACGCCCATGTTCTTATGTAATCAGCATAGACGAACATTAGTCAGCCGTCACTATTACACAGCTACGACATCGTATCATACTCGATGGTCCCCGTTGACTCGGAGGAGCAGGAGACGGACGAGCTTAGGGATTTTCGTGAGAACTGGACAAAGGAGGTTCAGGAACGGAAAAAGCAGCAGCAACAGTCCCTTCAGGACTCCGCGGATCCCTCTACTGCACCTTCTAACCAGCCTTCCACTTCTGAAGATACTGGTGCCCCCCAGCGGTCAGGTGTACTACGGTTGCGCGACGATGCACTTGGAGTGTACACCAGAGCCGTCAAACATGAGCAAGCTGGCGAACTCGACGACGCGTTGCGACTGTATCGACAGGCTTTCCGCATGGATCCTAACGTCGACAGGGCACATCATCTCAAAGAGGAGATGGCCGCTCGGACCTTGGAAACCACTGCCCTGCCTGCGGCACCTCCTGAGCAGAACGTGGAGAAGAAGGCAGCAGTTTCTGTTCGTCCAGGATCTGATGATGCCACCGCTCCTCGGGTGGTACACGCGGCGAAGCTACCCTCCTCTGCTCATCACCTTGACCGTCAAACATCCGGTTTGCTTGCGGCCATCGTAGCAAATTTTCCCAAGTCGTTATCTTTCGAGCCTGAGGACGAGAGGGCACTGTCACCTCTCCGGCTCCTCCCCGACGAACTCCTAGTACACATCCTCAGCTACTTGGGGGTCGCGGCAATCGAGCGATTCGCCCGCGTGAGTAGGAAGGCGAGGGTGATCACACTCGACGCCACAATCTGGAGGTCAGACATTTCTGCAAGGCGCAGCGCCGATCATTCCAATTCCGGAACCTTTTTCTTTCGAACGGCGTTTTCCGCGCGTTGTTTGTGACCCATGGACGAAACAGTTCTCATTGTGCATCCCTTTCTAGGGCATTCGTGGAGACGATATGCAAACCGCCGCAGATCTCACCAGATGAGGTCCTCGACGACATTGTAGACAAGCACTCGTCAGACTATCGCCGCGTGTACATAGAGCGGCCGCGCGTGCGACTAGATGGCGTGTATATCGCGGTATGCCACTACATGTAGTTGCCATCAAAGAAGTACATGTTTCGTGTTATTCATCATATGTTTCAGACGGCACGGGTTGAGTGAGAACGCATGGGTTAATGTCGGTATCAACCTTTTTTTTTCGCCCAAGTGAATGGACTGACATGGCACAGATAAGTCACCTTATCACCTACCATCGCTATCTGTGCGCAGCCGTTACGAGTTCTTTCCTAGACGTCGTTTCTTATTTCCTCACTCAGGCGGTTCTACCCGAACGGGCAAGTGATTTCGCTCCTTGCGAATGAAGAACACGAGCCACAGCATGTAATAACCATGCTCCGTCCAACCCTTCGCATGAAGGTACGGCATGGGTCGAGGCCAATTTTTTTCCGTGATTTTTTTTTAATAAAGTTTCTTCCAGGGGTTCTATATTGGCACGTGGGAGCTCTCCGGGTTAACTGTGCGCGTTTCGAACCTGGCAGATCCATCGAACCCCACGTCACGCTACTCCTTCCAGATGACACTGACACTGCGGTCACGTCCATTGGGTCGGTGGAATAAGTTAGAGTTCATCGAGTATGAGTCGATAAATTTGGAGGACGGAGAGGCCACGGCATTGGGACTGAAGAACGAGAGACCGTTCTGGTTCTCTAAGGTCCGGTCATATAGCAATAAGATAGAGTAGTGATGCGTCGCTAGGACGGCCGCGGACTCGGGGAATGGACCGCGCTCACCTTGTTTTCCTTTCACTTCGGACCGAGAGCGACTGGCCGGGCGGAGCGTCGGCGTCGGGGATGCTCAACGCTTTAGCCGCGGCCCACCGAGAGCGAACCAATCACCGCCCGCGCTGGGGAAATTTGGGTGCCCAGATTAGGAAACCAGCCAGGGCAGTCTCCAACGCTGAAAGGTTTCAACCGTTTCTCCTCACTCCAACTTTCTTTCCCCGCCTCATGCTCGCGGACGCCTAGGCAACCTCCCACCGGCCTTTGCCACATAATTCCTCATTTCTCTTTTCTTACGCGCATGTCACGTTTTTTTCTTCATTCCGACTCCGTTCTTTTTCCATTCGCCTCCGTCTCACCCTGTCCCTGCGCCACCTCCGTTTCAACCTTTATTCAGATCTCTTTCATAAGCCACCTTGCTTTCTTTCAACATATATCCCCTCTTTCCCTCCCACCACCAAGTCCCAACGCACCCGAGCCAGAACCCCGCTATCATACTATCACGAAATGCATCCGGTGCTCCTCCTAGATGAAGTTCTCAGAATGATCCTCGACCACATTGACCACGATTCGAACCGTCTACCTGCTCTCAAAACTTTCTACCGTCTTGCTACAGTTTGCCGCGCCTGGAAGGACCCCGCGTTAGACTATCTGTGGGCGTCCCTCGTTTCGGTTGACCCCTTGCTTGCCCTTCTCCCACACGTGAGTATAATTCCCCGCAACACGCTCGGCGCTCCTAATATGACCTGAATTATAGGATGCGCCATGCGGTTATGACTCCTCTGATGCCCTTGCACAATTTCACGCCTATGCTTCGCGAGTCCGAAACGTAGGCCAGAGTACATGCTCGCTGCCAAACAAGTTATGTCCCGACCTCGTCGATGCGATCGCCTCTGGAAACCTAGTTCTCCCTTCACTTCGGTCCGTGTGTCTGGTTTTGAAGGATGCCACCCGACAAGACTTTCCCTTCGCTTTTTATCTCTCACGGAGCTTGCAACGCGTCACTGTCGATGTTGGCTTTCGTACCAGCAAGGAGACGCAGAAGCTTCACGAGTCCTTGCACGTGTATCTGAATGCTGTCGCGCACGTCTCGAGCAATTTACAACATCTGCGCCTGCGGGGTCGGCTTTCGGATCGAGTTACCAACTCTATTGTATCCATGCGCGGGCTCCGCTCCCTTAGTGTTTGTGGTGGTTCCGAGCTGATGCCACGTACGCTAGCGTCCATTGCCTGCTTTCCGAACCTGGAAGATATGCGCCTGCAGCTGAATTGTCCAAACGTAGCGGATCTAGCCGAGGGTTTCGCTTCTGCCGGCCCCAATGCCGCCCTCTTCCCCTCTCTTCGGGCCCTCCGAATCTGCGCATCCCCGGCGGCAGCTGAGGTTTTTTTCGCTCACCTCCCCCCACATCGCGGCCGATTGCACACGGTGCACCTCGAATCCGACTTGAAACTCCGCCCCGTCGATTCCTGGACGCCCGCGCTCGCCGTCCTCGCGGAGAAGACCCATCCTTCCCTGACCGACCTTTCCTTCGAGGCCCTGACCAGCTTCTGCGAGGCGCTCGACCACGCCTCGCCGCCCAAGCTCCACGTCACCCTCGCGACCCTCGCCCCGCTCGCCCGTCTCGCCCACCTGCGCCGCTTCGCGCTCGACGCGTCCGTCCCTTCAGACCTCTGCGACGCGGACCTAGCGTCCATCGCCCACTGGTGGCCCCAAATCGAGGAGCTCTCCCTGTGGTCGCGCCCCGTCGACACCTTTGACCTGCCCGCCTATTTCACGACGCAGTCCCGCGCCACGCCCGCCAGCCTGTCTGTCCTCGCCGCGCGCTGCCCGCGTCTGCGCAAGCTCGGTCTCCCAATGGACGTCTCGATTCTCCCTAAGCCTGCTCACCCGCCCCTGGTCGTGCCCGAGCAGACTGCGCTCGCACGCTTGACCATCGGGTGCGTGCGCACGGACAAAACGGTAGAACCCGCCGGCCTCGCGCGGTGCATCTACCGCGCCTTTCCGGCACTCGAGGAGATCGAGTTTGACTGCGGCGACCAAACGTCTTGGGCTGATGTGTTCCTTTTAACCACTAGAATTTTCTGAAAAACGATTTACCCGCTTAGCTCACTTAATGACTTTATTTCTAGATACGACGGTAGAATCTCTAAACCCAGAGCTCTGATTTATGATATAAATTAACAGATGTTTAATTCTCCCACAACTGTTCTGTATACCTCTTTTCACTTCACTTGTTGTACATGCCGCTTTGTTGTGGAAGTGTTTCATCTTATTTAGAGAGCCGATCCATGTTATTCCATTTTACGAGCAGGAAGGATCGAAATCTTTGTCATGCAAACTCTGGCGCACCCATTCAGTAAGGGCTATGCCCGAGAGATGAAGAACTGTATGTATGGTCTGCATAACGAGGCGCATGGGGTGACCACTAATGCATGGCATAAACTATGCTACAGGGGGTTTGGTACCAGGCTGGAATGTGTATGTCAAGCCGCACTTGCCGCAGTACTGGCGGTCTTGGTGGAATGACATCTACAGGGAGTTGAAGAATCAATGGGATGTTTCGGATCAGGGATAAATGCACATACAAAGACACCAGCCCCACAGGCAGGGGTCGGGCACTCACGACGAAGACGCTTGATCTTACCATCAGACTCCACCTTGTAATACTTTAGGATGGCCATCTTGACTTTCTTGCGCTTGTGCTTTACTTTTTTGGGGGTCTGCATACGTCACACGGGTTGGTACATCAAAGGGTCACCAGCAAGAGGGTAAAACACACGTTGTACGTCTTTTTCTTGCGCTTCTTCGCCCCACCGCGTAGGCGGAGAACGAGGTGAAGGGTGGATTCCTTCTGGATGTTATAATCGCTCAACGTGCGTCCATCTTCAAGTTGCTTTCCTGCGAAAATCAGACGCTGTTGATCAGGAGGAATGCTAGGGTCGGTCATTAGATCATTGAACGTTTGGTGAGAGTAAAGGATCGCGTAGCTCACCCTTCCTTGTCTTGGATTTTTGCCTTCACATTATCGATAGTATCAGAGGACTCCACCTCAAGGGTGATCGTTTTTCCAGTGAGGCTAAAAACGGCAGAAATATGAGATTTGAGAAGCGTCATTCAATGTAAAAACTCACGTTTTAACGAAGATCTGCATCTTGTACTGGGGAACAAATCAGTCAGTGTATGATGAATGATGGAAAACATGCTAACCGGACGCCTCTATCTATCCAGCGAGCTGAGCGGTGGAGTCTTCGACGAGGCAAGCCGGGCTTTGGATGAAGAGCAAGTGCAAATATTGGGATCGACTCGAGGGCTTTTGTCGATGGTCTGTGCGTGGGATAAAAATAAGGTTTTCCTCGCATTATGCCGAAGCAGAACGCGTCGCGTCTCGGTCGGACGCGTCGACCACCGAGTCTGGCACTGGCAGACGCGCCTTCGCCTTCCACTCTTACAGACTGACACTCAATATGGACAGTGATGAAGAAATGCAACAATTTGACTCAGAACCCCCTCCCTTTCCCTCAGCTGCAAAAGGAAAAGGCAAGGCTGTCCTTGGCGATGAACCCGAAGAACCTGCATCAGGAAGAGACGACACACTCCCTTGGTACGTGAAATTTCTCTCGCGTTCAAAATGACGACATACAGAGAGCACACACAGGGTGGAGAAATACAGGCCGGTGTCACTGGATGATGTTGTCTCGCACAAGGATATCACTGGGACCAGTCAGTCTCCAACTTCCTCACTATTTCTGCTCAACTTATTATTTCCAAACCAGTTGAAAGATTCATTGAGAAGAATAGATTGCCTCATCTCCTTTTCTATGGTCCACCTGGTACTGGAAAGACATCAACGATTATTGCCGTAGCAAGACGAATATATGGTCCCACATTTCGCAAACAAATCCTTGAGGTGGGACCCTATGCTTGACACCTATTCTGGTGAAACACTCAACTTTTACCAGCTAAATGCCTCTGATGATAGAGGCATAGACGTCGTCCGCGAGCAGATTAAGCAATTCGCAGAGACCCGAACGTTGTTTTCGAAGGGTTTTAAGCTCATCATACTGGACGAGGCAGACATGATGACTACTGCCGCGCAAGCTGCATTACGTCGTATTATTGAGCAATACACAAAGAATGTCCGTTTTTGCATCATATGCAACTACGTCAACAAGATAATACCCGCTATTCAAAGCCGCTGTACGCGTTTCCGCTTTTCGCCGCTCCCTATAACAGAGGTCGAGAAGAGGTTGAACCATGTTGTAGAGGCTGAGAAGTGCTATTCCTTCATAACCCACCACCTTATGTCGTTGACGCGTTCGTGTAGTGTCAATCTTACCGATGATGGTAAAGCAGCCCTGCTCAAGCTATCCAAGGGAGATATGCGGCGTGCTCTTAACGTACTGCAAGCTTGTCATGCAGCCTACGAGCGTATAGGAGAGACGGAAGTTTATACGTGCACTGGAAGCCCACATCCGGCGGATATCGAGGCGATCGTCAATTCAATGTTGACGGAAGAGTTTACCACCTCCCTTCAGAGTGAGTCGTTGTTCTTTCAACTAATGTCGTTGACATAAATCCCACGATTGGGGTCAGTGATCACTGCCCTGAAGACTGACAGAGGTCTGGCGCTACAAGATCTCCTTGCTGGGGCATATGAATACATAGATACTATTGAATTTCCACCCGCAGCGCGAGTATATCTCCTGGACCAATTTGCAACAACAGAGTCAGCTGTGTTTCTGCGTTCCGACCCATCCCACGTTGCT
>WNFC01012267.1_pt1 | contig 11980 bp, 10 predicted proteins | sample 5400541 | NCBI WGS metagenome assembly WNFC01 (sample SAMN13153342, study PRJNA577476) | soil metagenome | isolation source: 120 cm saprolite under Douglas fir tree site 2 hole 2 replicate 1 | place: USA:California | collected 2015-04-18 | reverse complement strand
GCGCACCTCGCGGGCACGCTGCAGGTGCTGGATGCCGAGTCGGATCGGGGTGAGCGGGTTCTTGATCTCATGAGCGACTTGTCGCGCCATCTCCCCCCAGGCGAGGACCCGTGCCGCCCGCGTCAGCGCCGTCGCGTCGTCCAGCGCGACGACGCAGCCGTCGGGGCTCGGTCCCAGCGACGCGAGCTGCACGCGGATTTGGCGCCCCGCAATCTCGAACTCCCGGTCGACGATCTCCGGCGGCCGCGCGGGCGCTGCCGCGAAGGCCTGGACGGCTTCCCAGACCGGTGCCCACACCACGTTCGTGGCGCGCGTCAAGATGTCGCCCGGCTCGAGACTGCTGCCCAGCAGCTCCTCGGCCCGCGGGTTCGCCATCGTGACCCGCAGCTCGGGGTCGACGGCCATCACTCCGGTCGCCACGTTCGCCAGCACTTGGGCCGTCCGCTGCCGCGCTTCCTCGAGTGCCGCTTGACTGCGGCGCACGTCGGCCGCCATCCGTTCGAATGCGCTGAGCACCGGCTCGAACTCCCGAGGTGCGCCGGGGGGAAAGGGGGGTAGGGCCGCGCCGCGCCCCACGGCGAGGGCGGCCTCTCGCAGCGCCGCGACAGGCCGCGCCAAGGTCCGCGCCGCGAGACCCGCCAGGGTCACCGCGGCGAGCAAGCCCGCCGCGGTGGTCAGCATCAGCGCCAGCGCCAGGTCCTCCTCCTGTTGCCGCACACGCTCGTCGTCGAGCAGTTGTGGCGCGGCGAGGACCCCTAGTCGGTCGGGCGGGCCGGCCCGCACGACTTTGTAGCCCACACGGATCGGCCGGCCCGCCGTGCGGTCATTAGCTGTGGCCTCGAGCTCGTCCTCGAAGGCGAGCCGCTCGAACACCGGCGGCGCGAGAAACGGATCGACGAGCCCGAGCTCGTCTAGGACCGGCGCGCTAGTGCCAGCCAAGCGCCCCGCGCGGTACAGCCACAGATCCGCGTCGAGCTGTTGGCCCAGGTCCATGATCGCACTGTCCAGCAGCGTCGGTCGCTCGAGGTTCATCTGCCCCGCGGTCGCGGCGGCGTCGCGCAGTGTCTGGCGAATCAGCAGATCGCCGTCTTGGCGCGCGTCCTCGCGGAGGCGGGCGTAGCTCCATGCCGCGAAGGCGAGCATCGGAAGCACGAAGAAGGCGGCCAGCGCCGCGCTGAGGCGCACCCGATAGCTCGAGCGGAAGGCGGCAGCCAGGGAGGGCGGGCGAGACCACTCACCCGCCGAGACAAAGAGGAGCAGCAGCCAAGCCGACCCGAGCAGCGCCACATCGACGAGCACCACCAAAGCGCCCCGGACGAGCAGGGCGACGGGGTCGCGCAGGTCCACGCGTACGTGTACGTGCCGCACACCGCCGGGGAGCTCCACGCTTCGGTCTCCTCGCGCCTCCCAGCCGACCCGTGACCATTCCAGATCTGCCGGCGGCAGCGGTCCCGAGGGATTCGGGAGCGAGAGCAGGATCGTGTAAGGCGGCTGAGCCACCCGCTCCCCCCGCAGGAACCGCGCAACCCGATCGGGCAGCATCGCGCGCGAGCGCGGCCCGACCCCAACTGTCACCCGATTGCCGGAGGCAAGCCGTGCCACCAGAACGTAGTGCACCCCCGGGATGCGCTCCAAGCGCTCCACCCGGAACCCCGCGGTGTCCACGGCCGAGCGGACCAGGGCGGCGAGCAGTGACGGCGAGAGGCCCTCCAATGCCGCCAGCCGCAACTCGGCCAGCCGCCGTCCGGTGCGCGACCACAGCCCGAGCACGACCGGGTACTCGTCCTCCGCGAGTGGGGAGCGCAGCCACAGGGCGTAGAGATCGCCCGCTGATCGCGGAGGGGGAAGCAGGGAGGCTCCGGTGGTGAGCTCCAGACCGAATCGCTCAAGTTTCGCTACTGCGACGGCGTCGCCTTCGTGGCCCAGCCGCTGCGCGTCGCGCATCGCCAACGAGATCCTGCCCTCCACGCCAGCCTCCCAAGTCACGAGCGCCGCCGCAGTGCCCGCGACCGTGGCGATTCCCGCCAGCGCCCAGCGCCGCGGGGCGGGCACGATGACCCCGGCGAGCGCTGGCAGCCACACCCACGTGTACCACCCGGGCCATGCTCCGTACGGCTGCCACAGCCATAGTCCCGCCGCCCCCGCGATCACGGCCCACACGCAGGCCGCGGGGACCGTCCACGGCACGCGTCGGGGTTCAGCAGGTCCGCGCACCAGGGCCGCGGCCAGCACGACCAGCGCCATGCTCACCAGGGCGAGCGCCGCTTCCCACGAGAGCCACAGCCCGAAGCCGACGCTCCCCGCAGGCGGGGTAATGCCCCGGCCGAAGTAGCGGACGAGGTACGGTGCTACGACTAAGAGCACGATCGCGACCCCGGGCTGCCACCAGCGGGGGCGCCCCACCCTCCCCCCCCTCCCCGTCCCTCCTACCCCGCCCCGGCGCCACAAAGCGGCAGCTAGGAGCAGCAGCACGCCGCTGACTGCTGCCAGAGTGCCGGCCGACACGTGAGCGACCTGCAGCACGGGACGGAAGAAGGTGGCCGGCGAGAAGTACGAGGAAAACGGGACGGGAAGACCGACTGAGGCGCGGACGACGACCCAGACACCGGTTATCAGGACAGACCATCGCGAAGCGCCGGGCGGTGCGGCGCAGAGGAGCAAGAGCAGCGCGGTCACGAGCAACACAGCGGCGACGCGGGCGGTCACGCGCAGGGTCCGCAGCTTGGCATCCCCCTGCTCGGGTGGCTGCGGACGCACACTGAACAGCCTCGCCGCCGTGCGGTTGCACTTGACGGGACAGAACTCGAAGACATCGGAGTCGTGCGTCGCGATGCTGGGGGCGTAGAAGCGCAGAGCGACCCCGGTGGACCTGGTGAACGCGACGGAGAGTGCCTCTTCGGAGTCTGGCGCGACTGGCGCGGCGTAGAGCAGCACCGTGCCGATCGCTGACCCGTCGCCCCGTGTCTGGCGCCGGGCGTGCAGCGAGACGTAGAATGGGGTGATGTCAGCGCGCAGCTCGGCGGTATCGTTGGTGGGCACGAGGCGGTGCCGACCGGCCCAGGCCAGCGGATCGCCGTTTGGCGCGAGGATCACGACGCCGCGTTCGAGGCCGGCGGGCCCGTCCCTGACTGCCTCTTGGAGCCTCGTGAATCGCTCTTCATCCGGCAGCAGCGCCGCCGTCGCGCCGCGCTCCGCAAGTCGCCGGGCCTCGGTCACGGCGCGTCTCAGCGTCGCATCGAGGCGCTCAGAGGCCCGGGTCACGAGCCGCTCGCGCTCGGCGGCCCAGCAGCACTCGATGCGCCGCACGCGCAGCGCGCCCGCCACCAGGACCGCGCCGAGCGACAGGCTCAGGACGGCGGCCGCGGCCGCCGCAGCGTTGCGCAGTCGCGGTCTCCTCCGCCGCTCTCCCCACAGCGCGTATGCCGCGACCGCCACAGCTCCGGCCCCAGCGACGCCCGCCGTCCAAGCCCAGAGCGCGGCGCCGCCGGCGCCGTGCAGCCATTCCCCCGCCGCCACCGCGGCGATGCCGCACCCGATCAGGATATGACCCAGCCGCTGCACCTGAAGTTGCTCCTCCCTGATGCGGTGCGCGACGCCCTCGAGCGCGACCCGCGTCTCCTCGTGCCCGTCGGCACCTGCGAGCAGCATGGCCCTCACCTGCCCATGGGCTGCGACAGCCTCATCGTCGAGCGGCTTGCCGACGACCTCTCAGCCGAGTTCGGGATTCTGCGGGCGCCGACCGTAGAGTACGGAGTCAACACCGCTACGACGGTCGCCTACCCCGGGAACGCGGCCGTGCGCCGCAAGACCCTGCACCGCTGGATGAACGACCTGCTCGGCTCCTGGGAGCAGAGTGGTGTGGAAACATTCGTCATTCTGACCGCTCACGGGCACGACCCGCATCAGGAGGCGCTCTCGACGCTCCGCACCACCCGAGCGCGGGTATTGACTGTGGACGTCTTCTCCCTCGATTTCGCCGGGCAGCTTGTGGATGTCGACGGACCGGTTCACGGCGGAGAGCTCGACACGTCCCTCATGCTCTACCTCGCGCCGCATCTGGTGCGCATGGACCTGGCCCAGGACTTTCTCACCTCCCCGCCCAGACTCGCGCGCTTCCGTCGCAGCACCACCTCGGTCTCGTCTCTTCCCGCGATCAGCCCCGGCTCGCTCGGCCTCCCGTCGTTCGCCTCGCGGGACAAGGGCGAGCGCCTCTATAAGATGATTCATGAGCGTGTCGCCGCGCGAGTTCTGGGCCACGGCGCGCGGGAAGAGGGAGGCGCTGCCTGAGCGCCCTGCTGCTGCTTCTCACCGCCTTTCAGGGTGCCCCGCCAGCTCCGCTCGACGAGGGCACCTTTATCGTGCGGCGAGACTCGGTCGAGATAGCGCGGGAGGAGTTCCGCTTGTTCGCGGGCCGCCCCGCCGGCGGCTGGAGCCTCGCGGCGACCACGCGTTACGGTCCCGGCCAGCCCAGCATCGTGCTTTCCCCACTCCTGGAACTCGCCGCCGACTCCACCCCCCTCGCTCTGGAGTACGCCGTCGGCGATCCCCGCGATCCGGTCCGGATTCTCGGCCAGGCGGGGCGCGGCCGTTTCACGCTCCGCTTTCTCGGCCGTGCCCGCGAGCGCGCCCGCGAAGTCGCCGCCGCACCCAACATGGTCGTGCTCGACGATTCCGTCTTCGCGTTGTACGTGTTCGCCGCCTGGCTGGCCCGACCAGCTCCGGGTACCCTGACCGCCATCCTCCCCCGCGGCCCGCGGCGCGAATTGCTCACCGTCCAGGACCTCGGCTTCCAGCCCACCACCCTGAATCGTGACCCCACCACGCTGCGCCACGTCGCGATTACCGGAGGCACGGCGGGTCCGGCCCATCTCTGGCTTGACGGCGAAGGTCGCCTTAGGAAGGTCGAGCTCCCTATGCGGCACGTCGTGGCGGAGCGCCGAGCGAATTGACCCTCCGCGAGCCAGGCGGTTAGCTTTCCCAAGGTTTGTTACGGGCGAACCCGTACGTGTCCGGCGACGAAACCCCAAGTGGCCCTTGCGCGTAGGTGGGCTCGACCTCACAACCCGCCTTTCTCCGCTAGGGAAGAACATGAGACATGTACTGATGACCGTCGGGCTCGTCGCCTGCCCGGCCCTCATGCTAGCCCAGCAGTCGGTCCCCGTCACCTTGTCGCTGGCCGATGCGATCGCCATTGCCCGTGAGCACAACCCCGCCTACCGCCAGACCCTGGCCAATCGCGGGCCCGCAGCGTGGGGCGTGCGCAACGCTTACGCCACTCTGGTGCTACCCACGCTCACCGCCTCGGGCGGCATCGGCTATAGCGGACCCGGGTCCCAGCGATTTCTGACCCAAAACTTCTCCCAGAGCGTTGCCACACTGTCTTCGAGCTATAGCCTCGGGTTGAACTGGGACCTGTCGGGCACGACGCTCACGCAGCCTGGGCTCAAGCGAGCGCAGGACAACGCCACCGAGGCGGACATTGCGGGCGCAGTGACAACCCTGGCCACGGGGGTCACCCAGCAGTATCTGACCGTGCTGCAAGCGAGAGAGAACGCCGAAGTGGCGCGCAAGCAGCTCAATCGCAACGAGCAATTCCTGACGCTAGCGCAGGCGCGCTACGCCGTCGGGCAGGCGACGCTGATCGACGTGCGCCAGGCCCAGGTGGCCCGGGGGCAGGCGGAGGTGGCGCTGCTGCAGGCCCGGACGGCGGTGAGCGTGGAGAAGCTCAGACTGTTCGAGCAGCTCGGGGTCATGGCGCCGCTCAACGTCGATTCGATCCAGCTCACGGACACCTTCCCGGTCCAGGCCCCGCCGTGGAAGCTCGAGGAACTTCTCACGATGGCGGAGGCCCAGAACCCCGCACTGCAGGCGCTGCGCGCGCGCGAGCGGGCGGCCAACTGGGGGGTCCGCGCCGCGGCTGCGAGTTACGGACCGTCGCTGTCGGTATCGGCCCAATGGTCGGGCTTCACGCAGAAATACTCGAACATCGATCCGATCATCCGCGGCCAGCAGGCCCAGTACGGCTCGCTGTACTTGCAGTGCCAGGACGAAAATCGGATCCGGGCTAGCGCCACCCCCCCACTCCCGGCCAACGACTGCAGTGTATACGTCTGGGGAAGCTCCAACGAGCAGGCGCTGCGAAGCCAGAATGCCCTCTACCCGTTCAGCTTCACGCAGCAACCGTTCCAGGCGCGTCTGACCGTCACGATGCCCATCTGGCTCAACTTCTCGCAACCCCTGCAGGTGTCGCAAGCGAGGGCGAATCATCAGAATCTCGAGGAATCGGTGCGGGCACGCGGGCTCGGGGTGCAGACTGAAGTGAGCCAGGGGTTCCTGACCGTGGCGACGGCGTACCGCACGATCGCGATCCAAGACACGAACCGATCGGCCGCCGCAGAGCAGCTACAACTCGCGACGGAGCGCTACCGCGTCGGCTCCGGAACCTTCTTCGAGCTGCTGGATGCGCAGGTGGCGGGGCTTCGGGCCGAGTACGACTACGTCGCCGCCGTCTACAGCTACCATAAAGCGGTGGCCGGGCTAGAGGCGGCCGTCGGCCGTCCGTTGCGCTAACGAGAGGAATCGCACGACATGTCCAAGCGAAACAAGGTGCTGGTCGGGGTCGGCGGGGCGGTGTTGCTGGTCGGCATCATTCTCGTCAGCGCGAGCGCGAAGCGGGAACGGGGCGTCGAGGTCCGGTTCGCGAAGGTGGGGCGCCGCGACCTGGTCGCCGCGGTGACGTCGAGCGGCAAGATCCAGCCCAAGAAGAAGGTCGACATCAGCCCCGACATCCAGGGTCGCATCACCCAGATCGCGGTGCGCGAGGGCGACTACGTGACCAAGGGACAGTTCCTGCTGCAGATCGACCCGACGCTCTACCAGTCCGAGTTGCAGCGGGCTCAGGCCGCCCTGGCGACGGCGGAGGCCCTCGCCTTACAGGCCAAGGCCAATCGCGACCAGTCGCAGCGGGCGCTCGGGCGCACCAAGGAGCTGCACCAGCAGAACCCGAACCTGGTGTCGCAGGAACAAGCTGAGCAGGCGCAGACAGCCTTCGACATCGCCGAAGCAAACCTGAACTCCGCCACGCACCAGGTGGACCAGTCGCGGGCGGCCGTGTCGTCTGCGCGGCAGAACCTGGCCAAGTCGCACATCGTCGCGCCGATGTCGGGCCGAATCACCCGGCTCCCCGTGGAAGAAGGCGAAGTGGCGGTTCCAGGCACGTTCTCCAAGGAGGTCGGCCTGCTCATGACGATCGCCGACCTGTCGGTGATCCAGGTCAAGGTGAACGTAGACGAGACGGACGTCGTCCGGGTCCACCTGGCCGACTCGGTCGAGGTCACGATCGACGCTTTCCCCGACACCACGTTCATCGGTCGGGTGACGAAGATCTCCAACAGCGCGATCCTCGTCGCGGGGGCGTCCACCACGCCCGGGACCAACACGCAGGCAGTCGACTATGAGGTGGAGATCACGCTGACGAACCCGCCGGGTGACGTGCGGCCGGATCTCTCGGCCACCGCGCGGATCATCACCGACACGCGGAAGCAGGCGCTGTCGATTCCGATCATCGCGCTCACGGTGCGCGAGAACACCCCCGTCCGTACAGAGGCGCAGGGCGCGCGCGCAGCGGGAGGGGGAGGGGGAGGGGGAGGGGGGGGAGGAGGGGCCCCGCTCGTCCGGCGCGACAGCGCTGGAACGAAGAAGAAGGAGAGCGAGGGCGTGTTCGTGGTCCAGAACGGCAAGGCGGCGTTCCGGCCGGTGAAGGTGGGCATCGCGGGCGACGAGTACTTCGAGGTACTCGATGGCCTGCGCCAGGACGAGACGATCGTCGCCGGGCCCTATCAGGCGATCCGGGACCTGCACGACGGAGCTCCAGTAAAGGCGTCGCAGCAACCGGCGGACTCGAGCCGCGGCAAGAAGCCCTCATGATCGCCCAGGAGTTTCACACCGGCGACACGCCGCTGCCCGACGTCATCATCCTGACGCACAAGCTCACGCGCGAGTACGACATGGGATCCGAGACCGTTCGCGCGCTGCGGGGCGTGAGCGTCCAGATCCGGCGCAACGAATACGTGGCGGTGATGGGACCTTCCGGTTCGGGAAAATCGACGCTCATGAACCTGATCGGCTGCCTCGACACGCCGACGACAGGGGAGTATTGGCTCAACGGGCAGAAAGTCTCCGATCTGGCCGACGATGAGCTGGCTCGCATCCGCAACAAGGAGATCGGCTTCGTCTTTCAGACGTTCAACCTGCTCCCCCGCGCAACCGCCCTGCACAACGTGGAGCTGCCGCTGATTTACGCGGGGCTCGGCGCCACCGCGCGTCGTGCCCGGGCGACGCGGGCGCTGGAGCGAGTGGGGCTGGGGGACCGGATGCAGCACCAGCCGAACGAGCTGTCCGGCGGGCAGCGCCAGCGCGTGGCCATCGCGCGGGCGCTGGTGAACGACCCGAGCATCCTGCTCGCCGACGAGCCGACGGGCAACCTCGACTCGACCACGAGTCAGGAAATCATGCAAGTCTTCGCCGCCCTGCACGGCCAGGGGCAGACCATCGTAATGGTGACGCACGAGGCCGACATCGCCGCGCACGCCGCGCGGGTGGTGACGCTGCGTGACGGCCTGGTCGCCACCGACCGCCAACGGGCTGCCTGACGTGCCGCTGTTCGAAGCCCTGCGGCTCGCACTGCAGCAGATCCGGACCCAAAAGCTGAAGAGCGGCTTCTCCCTGATCGGCGTGTTCATCGGCGTCACGTTCCTGATCGGCGCCTGGTCGATCGTGAACGGCATGAACGTGTATATGACGGAGAAGTTCGCCGGCACGCTCGTGGGCGTGAACACGTTCCATCTGATGCAGCGGCCGAACGTCAACTTCAACGTCGACGATTCGACGTGGCGCTCGTGGCGGCGGCGCCCCCGCATCAAGTTCGCCGACGCCGATGCGGTCACCCACGGACTCACGGTGCCGGCGATTACGGCGTGGTACTCCGAGGACCGGGGCACCGTCGAATACCGGGGCAAGCGCGCTCAGTCGATCACGCTCGAGGGCACCACCGAGCGCTACTTCGACATCATGACCCTCAAGATCGAGCAGGGCCGCGCGTTCACCGCCCAGGAGGCGAAGGCGGGAGCGACGGTGGTGGTGCTGGGACACGATCTGGCCGAGAAACTGTTCGTCAATCTGAGCCCGCTCGGGCGCAGTGTGCGGATTCACGGGATTCCCTACCTGGTGATCGGCATCGTGGAGCGGCAGGGGAACCTGTTCGGCATGTCGCTCGACAAGTTCGTGGTCGCGCCGGCGCTCTCGCCCATCCAGCGCGAGGTGAATCCCCCGGGGGTTGTGGACGCCGTCCTGGTGCGAGCCAACGCCGCCACCTGCGCCCGCGCCAGGACGACAACTTCGCCATGATGACGTCGGAGGGCGTGCTGGACTTCTGGAACAAATTGAGCCGCATCCTCTACGCGGTTGGACCGGGACTAGTGGGGATCGCGCTCGTCGTGGGCGGGATCGTTATCATGAACATCATGCTCATGGCGGTGGCGGAGCGGACGCGCGAGATCGGGATCCGGAAGTCGCTGGGGGCGCGGCGCCGCGATATCATGCGACAGTTCCTCGCGGAAGCGACCGCGCTGGCCACCGTGGGGGCGGGCTTCGGGATCGTCACAGGCATCGGCCTGTCGCTGCTCCTGCAGGTCGCGACCCCACTGCCCGCGTCCGTGTCGCCGTTCTCGATCGTGCTCGGGGTCGTCGTGGGCGCCGGCGTCGGGATCATCGCCGGCGTCTACCCCGCGAGCCGCGCCGCAAGACTCGACCCCATCGCCGCGCTGCGTCAGGAGTGACCCGATGACCCCAATGCTCGAAGGCGTCGGTATCGCCCTCGAATCGCTGCGCGCCCACAAGGGACGGGCGGCCCTCACCATCCTCGGCGTCGCCATCGGCGTGCTGGTGGTCATGGTGATCGGGGCGATCATCAGCGGCTTCAACAAGGGGGTCGCCGACATCCTGGAGCGATCCGGCCCCAAGACGTTCTGGGTCGGCCGGTTCTTCCAGGGCGGCGTGAATACCTGCGAGGGCGACGACAGCTGCCCCTGGCGCCATAACCCCCCACTGTCGCTCGGCGATGCCAGGGCCGTCGAGCGGGTGCCGTCGGTGAGCTGGGTGGCCGTGGAGGAGGGTGGGCGGGCCGACGTCACCTTCGGCGCCAAGACGCAGCACAGCGTCAGAATCAACGGCCGCAGCGCCGCGTGGCCGAACGTGGCGGGCGGCGATGTGTCACCCGGACGTTCGTTCACTGAGGTGGAGGAAGCCGCCTCGGAACAGCTCGTGGTGGTCAACCAAAAGCTTGCCGAGCTGCTGTTCGAACGACTCGACCCGATCGGGCAGCGGCTGCACATCCAGGGTGTCCTCTATACCGTGATCGGGGTCTTCAACCCGCCGCCGCAGCTGTTCGGCGGCCAACCCGACCCCGAGGCGGTCATCCCCCACAACGCGCTGGTGAAACACGTCCGGTATTGGAAGGGCTGGATGCAGTTCTTGGTTGGCCCCGCCCCCGCCGCTACGACACCGCAGGCCATGGAAGACGTGACCGAAGCGCTGCGGCTGCGCCGGCACCTGCGTCCGGGCCAGGACAACAACTTCGCCGTCGTGAGCCAGGAGAAGTTCCTGGAGAACCTCAACAGCATGACGCTCATGATCCGTATCGTGATGCTCGCCCTCTCGGCCGTGGGCCTGATGGTGGGGGGCGTGGGGGTGATCGCGATCATGATGATCTCGGTCACCGAGCGCACCCGCGAGATCGGCGTTCGCAAGGCGCTCGGAGCCACGCGTCGCGAAATCCTGTGGCAGTTCCTGGTTGAGGCAGCCACGCTCACCCTCGTCGGCGGCATTGTCGGCATGATCGGCGGGGGCCTCATCGCGCTACTGCTATCGGTGGCAACCCCGATCCCGGCCCACGTGCCGCTCGCCTCGGTGATCGCGGCGCTGATCGTCGCCGCCCTCACGGGAGTCTTGTTCGGACTCTACCCCGCGAACAAAGCCTCCAGGCTGGATCCGGTCGAAGCCCTGCGCTACGAGTAAGGCCGGGACAGACGAAACGACGCCAGTCGCCCCACCGCCGTTTCTCGTTTCCGGTTGTCGATTCCCGCCGCTCAATTCCCGTTAAGTTTCTACTTCGATGCAGCTCACCGAGGCCGTCCGTCTCGCCCTCCAAGCCGCGTGGAGCCACAAGCTCCGCTCTTTCTTCACGCTCCTCGGGATCATCGTGTCGGTCGCGTTCCTGGTCGCCGTGGTGGCGGTGATTCAGGGGATGAACGCCTATGTGCGAGAGAACCTGACCGGCGCCATCGTCGGCGTGAACGCCTTCCAGGTGCGGCGCACGCCGATTCAGATCGGGTTCGTCGACGGGGCTGGCCGACGCCACAAGCCGACGTCGTTTGGCGCAACAAGACTGTGGGCGACGTCCTGGTGTTCGGCGTGACCCCGCCGTTTCAGACGGTGGAGGACTACGCGTTCGCCGCCGGGGAGCCGCTCGCGGACGTCGACGTGTACGAGCGCCGCCTGGTGGCGGAGCTCGGGTGGGATGTGGCCGACAAGCTGTTCAGCAGCCCGGCGCAGGCGGTGGGACAGAAGCTCCGCATCCATGGCCAGCAGTTCGTGGTGAAGGGCGTAATCGCGAAGAAGGGCACGGTGCTGGGCCAATCGTGGGACGGCTTCGTGATGTTGCCCTTCACGACGTTCGAGTCCATGTACGGCCGGCGGCAGACCGCGGTGATCTCGGTCAAGATGGCCACGGCGGAGGCGGTGGCGGACGGGATGGCGCGGGCGGAAGAGGCGATGCGGATCGCTCATCGGCTGCGCCCCAGCCAGGCGGACGACTTTAGCGTCGACACCGCCGAGGGACTGGTCGCTTTCTGGAAGAGCCTGACGCGCGTGCTGTTCACCGTCGTGCCCGCAGTCGTGGCGATCGGGATCGTGGTGGGCGGGA